>Ga0070737_10005229_pt1 | contig 12501 bp, 11 predicted proteins | sample Coa_R1_10_FD_66438 | JGI IMG/M metagenome (GOLD analysis project Ga0070737, IMG submission 66438) | Surface soil microbial communities from Centralia Pennsylvania, which are recovering from an underground coalmine fire - Coalmine... | ecosystem: Environmental > Terrestrial > Soil > Unclassified... | reverse complement strand
CCGGGAGACGCCCATGGCTCTTGCCCGTCCACGCCCTTCGATCGTTGCGCTCGGCACGCTGTCCGCAGCGGCGGCCGTCGCGGGGTTGATGACCGCGCCCGCGCTCGCCGCCGCGGGCAACGGGCGCACACCGATCTCGGCGACCACCGTGCAGCCGGGCGCGGCGGCCGTGCCCGCCCGGCAGGGAGTGCGCGTCAGCGTCTCGGTGGGCCGGGACGCCAGCGGGATGGCCGCGCTGGCGCGGTCGATATCGAGCCCGGAGTCGGCGCAGTACGAGAAGTTCCTGTCCCCCGCCCAAGTCCAGGCGAAGTTCGGGGCCACCAGCGCGCAGCAGGCGTCGGTCCGGCAGTGGCTGAGCTCGGCAGGGCTGAAGATCACCTACACCAGTCCGTGGATGATCACCGGCACCGGCACCGCGGCCCAGGCCAAGACCGCGCTGTCCGCGCAGGTCGGCGCCACGAAGGTGAACAGCGGGCCGGAGGCGGTGACCGAGCTCGTCGCGCGCGGCAACGTGAGCGCGCCGGACAGCGTCGCGGGTGTGGTGAACGCGGTGAACCTGTCCTCGATCACCCCGGCCGCGCTGCCGCCGCCGGAGACGAGCGTGGCCAAGCCGGACACCAAGATCTCGGGGCCGTGCTCGGCGTACTTCGGCCAGAAGACCGACACCAAGGTGCCGCCGGTCTACGGCAGCCAGCCCAGCTACGGCAGCTGCTGGTACACCCCGGCCCAGACGCGCAGCGCGTACGGGATACCGGAGAACCTGTCCGGTAAGGGCGTGACGGTCGCCACCGTCGGGTCCGAGCCGCTGGCCGGCGGGCTGCGCAGCCTGCAGCGGTGGTCCAAGGACAACGGCATCGCGGCGCTGCGCAAGGGTCAGCTCACCGTGGTCAACGTGACCAAGCCCAAGCACACCCCGCAGGCGCTGGACGAGTGGCTCGGCGACCTCGAGGCGGTGCACGGACTGGCCCCGAACGCCAACCTGGTCTACGTGAACAGCAACGGGTCGATATCTGGTGACCCGTACGCCGACGACCTGAACGCGATCGTCACGAACCGGCTGGCCGACCTGGTCAGCGCGTCGATCGGCGACACCATCTACTGGGACCACCTGCTCAACCCGGTGCTGCAGCGCGCGGCGCTGGAGGGCATCACGGTCAACGAGGCGGCGGGCGACTGGGGCAACCCGGTCAGCAAGTCGCCCTACTACGGCGGCTACCTGCGCGACACCCCGTGGGAAACCCTGGTCGGCGGCACCAGCCTGGCGATCGGTTCCAAGGGCCAGTACCTGTGGGAGACCCCGTGGGCGCAGACCAGCAGCGAGCTGAACAAGAACGGCACGGCCTGGAAGCCGGCCCCGCCCGGTCCCTCGGACTACTACTTCGAAGGTGGCGGCGGCGTCACCAGGGAGCCCGAGCCGTGGTACCAGCAGGGCGTCGTGTCCGGCAACGTCGTCAACGGCAAGGCCAAGCGGGTCGGCCCTGACGTGTCGATGGAGGCGGACTGCTTCGTCGGCGGGTACCCGGAGGGCTACTACGAGCCGACCAGCCCGAGCAAGGCGGGCAACACCTGGTACACCCGGCCGTTCTGCGGGACCAGCATGGCCTCGCCGATGTTCACCGCCCTGGAGGCGAACCTGCTGCAGGAGCGCGACGGCCTCGGCATCGGTTTCGCCAACCCGACGCTGTACAACCTGTACGGCAGCGTCGCGTTCCACCAGGTGACCAGCACGCCGCTGGGCACCGGCGTGAGCACCGGCGTGGTGATCACCCCGGCCTCGCAGCTGGCCACCACCACAACGCTGATCACGGTGGGGCAGTGCCAGGCGCAGAACGCCACGTCCAAGCCGTTCCCGCTGATCACGCCGTACTGCGGGCCGGGTTACAACGAGGTCACCGGGCTCGGCTCACCGGCGCCCGGGCTGTTCACGCTGCTCGGTCCGTCGTCCTGACCATCCCACCTGTCCGGCCGGGGTTCTCCCGGCCGAACAGGTGGCCGAGCGCGGCGCGCAGATCCGCGTGCCGGAAGTGATGTCCCGCCTCCTGCAGGCGGCGCGGCTGAACCCGCTGGCTGGCCAGGGCCAGTTCCCCGGCGCCCTGGTGGCCGAGCAGCAGCCGCGGCCCGCTGGCCGGGATCGGCAGCAGCGCGGGCCGGCGCAGGGTGGCGGCCAGGACGCCGGTGTAGTCGGTGTTGCGGACCGGCTCCGGGGCGACGGCGTTGACCGGCCCGGACAGGCCGTCGTCACACACCGCCCGCAGGTAGATGTCGGCCAGGTCGTCGAGGCCGATCCAGGACAGCCACTGGCGGCCGTCGCCGAGCGGGCCGCCGAGACCGGCTTCGAACAGCGGGTACAGCAGGTGCAGGGTGCCCCCGAGCGGACTCTGCACGATGCCGGTGCGCACGTGCACACACCGCAGGCCGGCGTCGGCGGCGGGCGCGGCGGCGTGTTCCCACTCCGCGACCAGGCCGGCCAGGAATCCGTCGCCGCAGGAGCTGGACTCGGTGAGGACCTCGTCGCCACGGTCGGGGCCGTAGTAACCGATCGCGGAGGCGGAGACGAACACCCGGGGGCCATTCGGGGTGGACGCGGCGAGCCCGGCGAGGCGCCGGGTGGGGCCGATCCGGCTGTCGCGGACGGCCGCCTTGTGCTCCTCGGTGAACCGCCCGGCGATGGAGGCGCCGGCCAGGTGGATCACGGCGTCCACGCCTTTCAGCAGGTCGGCGGCGGGATCACCGGTGTCCCAGTGCCGCTCGCCCGGGCCGTTCGCCGGTCCGCGGACCAGGCGGATCACCTGGTGACCGCCGGTGGTCAGCAGCGCGGTGACGGCGGTGCCGACCAGGCCGCGGGAGCCGGTGACGGCCACGGTCATCGGCCGGGGCTGCCATGCCCGGGCGCGGGCCTGGCTGGCCAGGTCGGCGGCGAGCTGGGCGTGGCGGTAGGCGAACATCTTCTGCAGGGTGGGGGCGGGGAGCCTGGTCTCGACCATGTCGGTGACCTCGGTCTGCTCGCCGGCCGGGGTGAAGCGGTGGGTGTGGCGCCAGGACAGCAGCATCGAGAGCGGTGATCCGGTCAGCTCGTCGACGAACTGGTGCGGCGGGTTGTACCCGGACGGCTGGTGGGCGGCGACCCACCGCAGCCCGCCGGGCAGCCGCAGCACGGCGCGCCCGTCGCGGACCGAATCAGCCTCGCTGACCACCCGGGCCGGCTGCCAGGGCGGCATCAGCCGGGTGATCGCGCCGGGTCTGGTGTGCCAGGCGAACACCTCGTCCAGCGGAGCGTTCACGACGGTGCGGTAGGTCAGGCTCATACGCTCTTTTCCTTGCCCTCGGTCTTCCTTGTCCTCGGTGCTCCCGGGGACGGCGCTCGCCGCAGACGAGCCGGCCCAAGAACGCCTTCCCCGCTGCCCACAAATTTGTGCGGCAAACTTGTGCATCGAAGACGCCGACATATTCGGCCCGACGGCGGAGGATGATCTAAGGGTGCAGGACAGCGTGCAGGGCGGGGTGCAGGATGAGGTGGCGGACGGGGAGACGCTAGGCATAGGCGCTGCCGCGCAGCGGCTCGGCGTCACCACGTCCACCCTGCGCAGCTGGGAACGCCGCTACGACCTCACCCGGCCGCACCGCACGCAGGGCGCGCACCGCCGGTACACCGCCGCGGACCTCAGCAGGCTGACCACCATGCGCCAGCTCATCGCGCAGGGGCTGCCGGCCGCCCAGGCCGCCGCCCTGATCACCCCCGGCAGCGCCCGGGGACCCAGCCCGGCCCAGCTCGCGGCCCGGGTGCGGGGGGCCGCGGACGCGCTGGACGCCGGGCGGGCCGGCGCGATCCTGCGCGGCGCGCTGCTGCGTTACGGCACCAGGCTGACCTGGGATCAGATCCTGAGCCCGGTGCTGATCGAGATCGGTGACCGGTGGCACGAGCACGGCTGCGGGGTGGACGGCGAGCATGTGCTCAGCGACTGCGCCGAGGCGGTGCTGCGCTCGTACACCCAGCACGCGCTCACCGGCCGGGCCGCCGGTGATCCCGTGCTGCTGCTGGCCGCCCCGGGCGAACGGCACACGCTGCCGCTGGCCGCGCTGGCCGCCGCGCTCACCGAACAGGCCGTCCCGGTGATCCTGCTCGCCGACCTGCCTGCCGCCGATCTCAGCCACGTGCTGGCCACGATCCGCCCCCGCGCGGCCCTGCTGTGGTCCCGCACCACCGGCACCGCCGACACCGCGACGCTGCGGGCCCTGCGGCGGTCCTGCCCCGCCGTCTACGCGGCCGGGCCCGGCTGGGACAGCGCCGCCCGGCCCGGGCGCACGCCCCGGCTGGCGACGCTGGCCGATGCCACCGAGGCGCTCAGCCGGGACTAACGCTCAGCCGGCACCAGCACCGGCAGCCGGGCGTAAGGGTGACTTAATGGCGGTTATTTCCGTTGCGCCCGGTAAACAAGGTAAGGGCGAAATGTAACCACACCCGGGCATCGGCTCCCTTTCCGTGCGCGGTCAGCGGAAGGCCGGGGCGACCTCCTTCATGAACAGGTCACAGGTCTCCTTCTTGCGGGCCATCGGGCCGAGCGTGCTGTCCGGCACGATCAGCTCGTCGGCGCCGGCCTCGGCGTACCTGGCCACGATGTCGGCCACCTCGCCGGGGGTTCCGGCGAGGACCGGCGGCCCGGCCTGAGCCTCCCGCTTCTCCCTGACCCACTCCTCGTCGGTGGACAGGTAGAGCAGCGCCTGGGTGGACACGTGGATCCCGGCCGGGTCGCGGCCCACCTGCTCGCAGTGCTCGCGCAGCACCGACAGCTTGTGCGTGAGCACCTCGGGCGTGGTCCAGGCGTTCCAGTGATCGGCGTACCGGGCCGCGATCCGCAGCGTCCGGCGTTCACCGCCGCCGCCGATCAGCAGCGGCATCCGCTCCTGCACCGGGGCCGGCTGGGCGGGCGCGTCCTGGACCTGGAAGTACTTCCCGTCGAACGTGGTGCGCGGCTCGGTGAGCAGCGACCGCAGCACCTGCACGGCCTCCTCGAACCGGTCCATCCGCTCCCGCACGCTGCCGAGTTCGATGCCGTACGCGGCGTGCTCGTTCACCTGCCAGCCCGCCCCCACCCCGAGGGTGAGCCGCCCGCCGCTGACCTGGTCGACCGCCGCGGCGATCTTGGCGAGCACGGTGGGATGCCGGTAGGTGACGCTGGTGACCAGCGGCGCGATCCGCAGCCGCGGCACCGTGGCGGCCAGCGCCGCGATGATCGACCAGCACTCCAGAATGTCGCCGTCCAGCGGCTGCGGCCCCGGCCCGTTCGGCATGAAGTGGTCGGCGAAGTACACACCGTCCCAGCCGGTCTGCTCGCAGTACGCGGTGATCTCGTGGATGTCATCCCAGGGCTGGGCCGGCGACGGCCAGATACTGAAGCGCATGGCAACATCCTAGAAAACCGGAAAGATCTGGGTCCTGCACGGTGGCCATCTGACCCCCGCGCCCAGCCCGCCGAACTGGGACGAGTGGCCCAAAAGGGGACAGGTAGGCCACTTCCCGCGAGCCTGCTTGTGCTGCCCTCTGGGAATGGCATATTTGGGACTGCAAATTCCGCCATTCGAATGGAAACACCGGTTTAGGCCGTGCATAACAGGGAGCCTTCATGGCTGCGGGTACTGGTCACCACCGTCCGGCTGTGGCTGACCCGGCGCCGATTCCGGAGAGTTCAGCTGGCGGTACTGGCAGTGATCGTCGCGCTGGCCGCGGGATTAGGAACCGGCCTGGCCGTGGGCACCTCGCCGGGCGCCGGGAAGACCCGTACTGCGGACCGGCCCGCGAGCCCGGCGGCCACGGCACGCGCCGAAGCGGCGGGCTGGGTGGCCGGGCAGGTCAGCCACGACACGACCGTGGCGTGTGATCAGGCCATGTGCACGCTGCTGCAGCGCCGCGGGTTCCCGGCCAGCGACCTCGACCTGGTCCGGCCGGGCACGGACGCCGCGCCGGGGGCCAGCCTGACCGTCATGACGGCGGCGCTGCGGGCCGGCCTCGGCGGCCAGCCGGCCGCGCCAGTCACGCTGGCGAGCTTCGGCACCGGGGCGGCCCGGGTCGCGGTGCTGCCCGCCGACCCGCACGGTGCGGCCGCCTACCTGAAGAGCTTTCGCGCCGACCTCGCCGTCCGCCGCTCGGTCGGCGCCCAGCTGCTGCTCAACCACGCCGTCGTGGCCGACCCGCGGGCCCGGCAGCAGCTCTCCGAAGGACGTGCCGACGCACGGCTCATCGCCATGATCGGCATGATGGCCGCGCTGCATCCGGTTCACCTGGTCTCGTTCGGCGACCCCTCGCCGGGCGCCAGCCCGGGGGTTCCGCTGCGCTCGGTCCTGCTTTACGGCGTCACGCATGGGGTGACCGCCGGCCTCGCACTGCTGTCCTCGCTGCGGGCCCTGCTGCTCGCCCAGCAGCCGCTGTACCGCCCGGCAGGCATCCAGACGGTACGGCTGGGGACCGGTCAGCGCGCCTTGCGCATAGTGTTCGCGGCGCCCAGCCCGGCCGGGCTCCTCGACGCTAGCCAGCCACTGGTCAAGATCGGTGACGGCCATTCGGCCTGGACCCCATGACGTGCGGCCGCGGCCCCGCCAGGCCCGCGGCCGGGAAACGAGGAACGATGCCACACCGGGCCCAGGCCTGCCCGGCGGGCCGGACGAGCCGCCTGCGGCCGGCCGGCGCGGCCGTGCTGGCGGCGTTCGCCACCCTCGCCGTGTCCGCGTTCGCCGGGCTCGCCGCGCTCGCCGCCACCGCACCGGCGGCCGGCGCGGCCACTGGGGCCGCCCGGTCCAGCGGGGCGGCCGGCTGGCTGCGGCTGGCGAACCTGTCCCCCGGCGAGCCGACCTTCGACATCTACCTGTACCCGATCGGCGGCACCAAGGCCACGCTCATGCTCAAGGACGCCGGCTACGGCATGGTCTCGGCCTACCAGCAGGTCCCGGCCGGAAGCTACACGGTGGCGATGCGGAAAGCCGGCGCCGCATCCGGTTCGCTGCCGGTGCTGTCCACCACGGTCGCGGTGGCCGCCGCGGGGGCCTACACGCTGGCCAGCGTGGGCCCGTCCTCGGCGCCCCGGCTGGAACTGCTCGACGACATGCTGGCCCCGCCCAGGGGCAAGGCGCTGGTGCGGATCATCCAGGCCTCGCTGCGCCAGCGCCAGGTCACGGTCAGCGCGGGCGATCACGTGCTGGTGCGCGGCCTGTCCTTCGGCAGCGCCACCTCCTACGTGACCGTCACACCCGGCCGCTGGAACCTGCGCGCGGCCGGCGCCACCACGACCGCGACCGACCGGGACACCTGGACGGCGGGCAGCAGCTACACGGTCGTGGTGCTGGACGGGAGCACCCACCTGGAACTCGACTGCCTCACCGACGGGGCCGGCAGCAAGGTCCGGCCCGAGGGCGGCGCGCCGATGGGCTTCGGCGGCACCGCGCCGCGCCCGGGCCCGTCCCCGGTCCGGTGGCTGGCCGCGATGGCGGCCGGGCTGCTGATCGCGTCCGCAGGCGCCCTGTGGCTGCGCCGGACCCGGGTGGAGGCCTGACATGAGCCCAGCCCGCCTCGAACTGCACCACGAGCCCGGCGGCCCCAGCCTTCTCGAACTGCACCACGAGCCTGCCTACCTGGTCGAGCCCCGGGTGCCGGCCCGGGTCCGGGTGCCCGGCCTCGCGCTGCGCGTCCGGGTGCCGGGCCCGGCCGTACAGCGGATGCTGGCCATCGCCCTGCTCGCCCTGGGGCTGGGCCTCACCGGGGCCGCCGCGGCCGGGCTGCTCACCTCCGCCGGGCACGGCCGGTACGTGCTGGCCGCCGCGGCGAAACCGGCCCCGGCGCCCCGTGGCCGGTGGGCCGCGGCGCCGCCGCCGGCCGCGGCGGCGGCCACGCCCCGCGTCCCGCCGCCGGTGTCCCTGACCATCCCGGCCATCGGCGTCCGCACCCGGCTGGTCAGGGTCGGGCTGACCCGCTCGGGCGGGCTGCGGCCGCCGCGCAGCACCGCGGTGGCCGGCTGGTACACCGGCAGCCCGGCGCCCGGCGCGGACGGTGCCTCGGTGATCGCCGGGCACGTCGACTCCTACGTCGGGCCCGGTGTCTTCTTCACGCTGCGCCTGCTGCACCCCGGTGACCGGATCTACGTCAGGCAGGCCGGCGGCAAGCTCGCCGTGTTCCGGGTCGACGCGGTGCGCCGGTACCCGAAGGCCCGCTTCCCCACCGGCCGGGTCTACGGCCCGGCGCCCACCCCGCAGTTGCGGCTGATCACCTGCGGCGGCACGTTCGACCCGGCCCGCGGCTCCTACCTCAGCAACGTCGTCGTCTACGCGACGATGCTCAGCCGGTCTCGACCGTCCCCCCGGTACGCCAGTACATCCCGGCTTCCCGGGACATCAGCCCCTCGTCGACGAGGTAGCGGCGCAGCGCGGCGTGGTCGTCGAACAGCCCCTTGAGCACCTCATTGACCTCGGCTTCCCGGTACTGCCTGCCCGGCTCGAACGCCTGGGCCACGCAGTCAAGCAACAGCCGCCGCTTGGCCTGCTTGGACGGCATGGTAGTGATCCGGCCGTCCCGCACGAAGGCACGCAGTTCCGGCCGGCTGTCCAGCGGGTTCATGCTCGTCTGCCTCCTTCGCAGGCCGGTACTTCGCGCGCCGGGCGGCCGCCCGGCCAGCCTAGCCGGACAGCCTAGCCGGGTGGCCGGCGCACCTCATAGAGGATTACCGCCACGGCGGCGGCCAGGTTGAGCGACTCGGCCGTCCCGGTCATCGGGATGCGGACGCCGGTGCCGGCCCGGCGCAGCACCGGTTCGGGCAGCCCGCTGCCCTCCGCACCGAACAGGACCGCCAGCGGGGGCCGGTAGGCGGCCCGCCAGTGCTCGGTCGGCGCGTGGCCCGACGTGGCCACCACCTCGACGCCCCGGGCGGCGGCCCAGCCGAAGAACGTGTCCGCGTCCGGCGCGTGCGCCACCGGCACGGCGAACAGCGACCCCATGCTGGCCTTGACCGCGGCCGGCCCGAACGGGTCGGTGCTGTCCCCGACGGTGATGACCCCCGCGCCGCCGGTCGCGTCCACGGTCCTGATGATCGTGCCCAGGTTGCCCGGGTTGCCGACCTGGTGCAGCGCGGTGAACACGGCCCCGGCTCCGGTGGGCAGCTCGTCCAGGCCGGCCAGCCGGCTGCGCACGATCGCGGCCACGCCCGACGGCCCTTCCCGGCTGCCGATCCGCCCGAACAGCTCCGCGCTGACGTAGGCCACCCGGACACCGCGGTCCTCCTGTTCGGCCACCATCGCGGCGGCGGCCGACCCGGCCAGCAGATCCGGCGCGGCGATCAGCGTGTCGATCTCCCACCCGGCCTCGACGGCCCGCCAGACCGGCTGCCGGCCCGCCACCACGAACGCGCCCTGCCTGCGCCGGTGCTTGCGGTCGGCGAGCTGGCGGACCCGCTTGATCACCGGATTGGCGGCGCTGCTGATCGTCTCGGTCATCGGGCCGGGGATTCCCGCTCGCGCAGCAGCCGCTGGCGCACCGCCTCGTAGACCACGATCGCGGCCGAGGCGGCCACGTTCAGCGAGTCCGCCCGGCCGAACATCGGGATGCGCACGGTCACGTCCGCCCGCTCGGTCCACGCCGCCGACAGGCCCTGGTTCTCCGCGCCCACCGCGATGGCCAGCGGCCCGGACAGGTCCGCGTCGCCGAGCAGCACGTCGCCGTCCGGGGTGGCGGCGGCCACGGCCACGCCGCGCTCGGCCAGCCAGGACAGCACCCGCGCCGAGGGGGCGGCGGCCACCGGCACCGAGAACACCGCGCCCTTGCTGGCCCGGACCAGGTTGGGGTTGCCCCAGTCGGTGACCGGATCGGTGGCAATCACCGCGGCCGCCCCGGCCGCGTCGGCGGTGCGCAGGATCGCGCCCAGGTTGCCCGGCTTCTCCACGCCCTCGCAGACCAGCAGCAGCGGCCGCTCCCCCAGCTCCAGCCGCTCCAGGCCGGTGTCCACAGCGGGCACCACGGCCAGCCATCCGTCCGGCGACTCCCGGTAGGCGACCTTGGCGAACACCGGCTTGCTGACCCTGATGACCTCGGCCCCCAGCCCGCTCACCCGGCCGAGCACGTCACGCTCATCGCCGTGCGCCAGCTCCGGGCTGTGGTAGAGCGCCTGCGGCACCACCCCGGCCGACAGGGCCAGATCGAGCTCGGCGTACCCCTCGACCAGGGTGACCGCGTCGAGCTCCCTGGTCCGCCGCCGCCGCAGCGCGACCAGGCGCTTGATCCTGGGGTTGGCCGGGCTGGTGATGTCCAGCCCGCCGCGCACCCCCCGGTCCTCGGTCACCTGGGCATCGTAGTCACCGGCCGGGCCGGGCTGGCCTCAGACCGGCGCCAGGCCGGCGCGCAGCCGCCCGGCGGCCTGCCCGAGCGCGGCCTCGAGCAGGGAGAACCGGATGCGTTCCTGATCCAGGCGGACCGAAGGGCCGAACCGGTCGGTGCCGAGGTCGTAGGCGAGGGCGGCCTCACCGGGGGTGAGATGGGCCGGGTCGGGACGGCCCCGGATGGGCTCGGTGCCCCACTGGGCCTGGTGGGTCAGCAGGGTGGGCCGGTCCATGAGGAGGGACCGGGCGTGCCGGTACCGGCGGCGCAGCAGGCTCAGCACCTCGAAGCCACCGGTGTCGATGTCGCCCCAGTAGGTCAGCTCGCACCGGGCCAGCCAGGGCAACTGTCCGAGCACGGACACCGTGGCGCCGCCGCCGAAGATCACGATCGCGTTCCGCACCGGCGGGAAGGCCAGGAAGGTGGCCTCGTTCTCCACCACGTACGCCAGGCCGATGCCGGGCGGCACGGCGGTCAGCTCCTGGGTGCGGACGGTCAGCTCGGAGATCTCGCCCGGTCCCGCGCCCAGGTAGCGGAACCGCACGTAGCCGGGCGTGCGGCGGAACCCGTACCGGCCGGTGAAGTCGGAGCGGGGCACGGTGGGGTCGATCCGGCTGGCCGGGAGCTGCCGGTCCAGCAGGTCGGTGAGGACGCCGCGGTGGCGCTCGATGAAGGCGGTGTCCACGCCGGGCACGTCGACCTGGCGCAGATAGAGGCCTGAGTGGCCGCGCCGGTCGATCCACCGCACGGTGGCCAGCACCCGGTCCCAGTCGTGGGCCAGCGCCAGCACTGTGACCGGGTTCGCGATCATCCAGCCGGCCAGGGCCGGGGTCGCCGCCGTGGCCCGGTCCAGCGCGGCGGTGAACCTGGCCACCTCGGCCTCGACGTCCAGCAGCCGCCACAGCTGCTGGTAGCTGTCGATCCAGGCCCGGCGGGGCATCGCGGCGGTGCCGAAGGCCCGCCCGCCGGCCCGCTGGTGCTCGACCCGGATCAGGCCGCGGCCGGCGGCCGCCCACTCGCGCGCCCAGGCTTGCGCGTCCGGGAACCGGACGGCCAGTTCGGCGGCGGCCGGGCCGCGGATGGCCAGCCCCAGCGGCTCCCACGGCAGGCCGCTGGCGAACCTGGTGAGGAACGAACCGGTCTCCCAGCGTTCACGCAGGGTACGCAGCACGTCGGCCGGGGTGACCCAGGCCGGCCGACGTGCCCCGCCGGCTCGTACCACGCTCATGAATCATGACAATTTCAGCGTGGGCTTGTACATGTCCAGCCACAGCGCCAGATCGAGGGTCCGCTCCAGGCCGTGCCGCAGCGCCTGGGCGATCTGCGGCGTGTCCACGTCGACCTCGCGGGCCAGCCAGTCCCGGCTGATGATGTCGAACACCGGGTGGCCCGGGCTGGCCAGGTACTCGCGGGCGTGCTCCCGCAGCTTCACCGCGTACTGGGGATCCTGGGTGGATGGGTAGGGCGACTTCACCCGGTCCACCACCGACTGCGGCAGCACGTCCCTGGCCGCCCCGCGCAGCAGCGACTTCTCCCGGCCGTCGTAGGTCTTGAGCGACCACGGCGTGTTGTACACGTACTCGACCAGCCGGTGGTCGCAGAACGGCACCCGCACCTCCAGGCCGACCGCCATCGAGGCCCGGTCCTTGCGGTCCAGCAGAATCCGCAGGAAATGGGTGAGGTGCAGGTAGCAGAGCTTGCGCATGCGCCACTCGAAGTCGCTCTCGCCGGGCAGCCGCTCGACCTTGGCCACCGAGGTGTCATAGGCGTCCTGGACGTAGCGGGGCAGATCCAGGTCGGCCTCGAGGCCGGGCGCCAGGATGCCCTGGTCGTCGCCGAAGGACCGGCGGAACCGCACCAGCCAGGGGAAGGTACGGGCCTGCTGGGCTTCGGGGTCGAAGAACTGCTGGTAGCCGCCGAACACCTCGTCGGCGGACTCGCCGGACAGCGCCACCGTGGAGTGCTCGCGGATGGCCTTGAACAGCAGGTACAGCGAGGTGTCCATGTCGCCGAACCCGGCCGGGATGTCCCTGGCCCTGATGACCTTGGCCCGCACCTGCGGGTCGGCGAGCTCACCCGGGCTGAGCACGATGTCCTGGTGCTCGGTCCGCCACATCCGGGCCACGTCGTGCACGTAGGGCGTGTCCGGGGTG
>Ga0070737_10005227_pt1 | contig 12503 bp, 16 predicted proteins | sample Coa_R1_10_FD_66438 | JGI IMG/M metagenome (GOLD analysis project Ga0070737, IMG submission 66438) | Surface soil microbial communities from Centralia Pennsylvania, which are recovering from an underground coalmine fire - Coalmine... | ecosystem: Environmental > Terrestrial > Soil > Unclassified... | reverse complement strand
CCCTCGCCGAGGTCGCTGTTGAGGTCGATCGTCGGTGGCTCGGACATCGGCGCGCGCTTCATCGTAGGGCTGCGTCGGCGCGGGTTCGCGCGGGTAGCCGAAACGACCAGTCGCCCACCGCAACGAAGGGAGCACCGTGGCCTACAGGTTCGACAGCGACGAGTCCGTCCGGGCGGCGATCCTGCGCTGCGCGGGCGAGCAACTCGATCACGCAGTTCAGGAGCTGACCGAGCGCGTCGGGCAGGACCCGGTCGAGGCGGTCCACTCCGCGCGCAAGGCGATCAAGCGGGAACGATCGCTGCTCAGGCTCGCGCGCGGCTCGATGGACACCGGCCAGCGCCGGCGCGAGAACCGGGCGCTGCGGGACGCCGCGCGCAGCCTCTCCACCGCCCGGGATGGCGAAGCGATGCTCGAGACCCTCGACGAGCTGGCCGAACGCTACGTCGGGCAACTGCCCGAGGCGACCTTCCGGCAGATCCGTGAGCTGCTCCAGACACGACGAGACCGGGAGCGCCGGGAGTTGATCGGCTCCTCGGTGGCCGCCGAGGCGGCCGACCGCCTGCATGCGGTCCGGGCCCGCCAGGGCGAATGGAGGATCGCCACCGACGGCTGGCGCGCGGTCGAGCGAGGATTGCGTCGCAGCTACGGCGACGGGCGAAAGCTGTTCTCACGCGCGCGGGCGCAGCCCGCGACGGGTGAATGGCACAACTGGCGCAAGCGAGTCAAGGACCTGTGGTACCAGGAGCAGTTGCTCGCCACCGTCGCCGGCCCCGCGGTCAAGGGCCAGGCGAAGGACGCCCACGCGCTCGCCGACCTGCTCGGCGACGAGCATGACCTCGATGTCCTCGAGCAGGCGCTGCGCCGCGAACGCGAGACGCCGCCCGTCGATCTCGACGCGGTGCTCGCGCTGCTCGATCTGCGCCGTCGCGAGCTACGCGACGAGGCGATCCGGCTCGGAGGGCGGGTCTACTGCGAGAGCCCCAAGCGGTTCAGCCGCCGGATGCGCAGCGCGTGGAAGGCGGGCTGCGGTGATGCGCACGCCCGCGGTGAGCGGGACCCGGTCGAGATCGCGCAGGCGGTGCGACCGACGCCGGCCCCGTCCGCTGCCGCCCCGTGATCCGGGGCTGAGGGCCGATCGGCTGCGCCGGGATCAGCCCTCGGCGGCGGCAGCGCCCAGCAGCGCGATCGTGAGCAGCGCGGAGCCGCCACCGGCGAGCAGGCAGGCGCGCAGCCCGCCTGGGGGCAGCTGGCGGCGCTGGGCGATCGTCGAGGCGAGGTCGGTGAGATCGCCTCCCAGGCTCGCCAGCAGCCACGGCCGTACTGGGGCGCCCCGCAGGATCGCCGCGCCGCCGGCGAGATGGAGCGCGACCTCACGGCCCCCGACGCCGCGGAGCGGCACGTCGCTGGGCGCGGTCGGTGCCGGCCGGCCGAGCCACGGCTCCCCGATCCGGCCGGGCGTCGTGAGCATCGCCGCGCCGTAGGCGGCGCGCAGGGCGAAATTGGCGAGGACAGCGGTGCGCGAGCGGGCCATGCACCAAAGGTACACGCGGCGGCTGCCGCGCACGCTCACTCCGCGTCGTCGAACGTGACCCTGGCGAGGGGACTGCCCTCGGTCCACTCGCTCAGCACCGCCGTCGGCCAGGGGCTGTCCGGACCCTGACGGGCGTTGAACTGCTCGACGAACTCGGCGAGGATCGGGCGACGCTGCGCGGGGTCGGTGATCACCGTCGCGGTGGCGGGCAGGTCGGCGATGACGCCGTGCTTGAGATGGAAGATGAGCCGAGGCTCGGCGGCGAGGTTGAGCAGCCACCTGCGCGGCCTGGCGCTCGGAAGCCCACTCAGGTAGATCTCGTCCTCAAAGCGGTAGAAGACGATCTCGATCCGGCGCGGCTGACCCGTGCGCCTCCCGGTCGTCGTGATGTCGATCGTCCGCTCCTCCATCGTCGTGGAGGGGCCGATCGAGAGCGCCTGCCGAACGTCCTCCCGCATCGCGCGCCCAGCGTACCGCCGCTCGCTCCGCCCGGCGAGGGATCCTGGTCTCTCAAGGACGGTTTTCTCGCGTCCGGCGCAGCAAAGCCGACGGAGATCCCGCCGCGGCGCCGGTCAAGCCGGCTCCTCGGCGCCGTCGAGATCGACGACCACGCAGACATGCTGGGGTTCGAAGAAGAAACGCACGCACGCGGCGCCGTATTCGACCGCGGCCGGCTGGGGCAGGTCGGCACGCGCCAGCATCTCGCGCATCCGGTGCTCGACCTCGAGCTTCTGGGCCAGTGAGTTCATGCGTGCCATCGTCGCCGTGATGGCTGTCACGGATCCAGACACGGTTGTGACAAGTCTGTGCCGAGCCGCGACGGGATGTCGCTGCACGCACCGCACTGGCCGCGGCAATCGCATGCAAGGAGAATGCGAGCCGGTATGCTCGCAGCATACGAGCTCGCTTGCGGTGAGTAAGCAGGCGACTAGAATGGGCCGCAATGACCGCGGTGCGTCACGTCAATCCGTTCCGGTTCTCGGGCCCGCTCGCGCCCGAGGACATGATCGACCGAGACCGCGAGGCTGACGACCTGCTCGCGCTCGCCGCGGGCGGCCATTCCTTTCGCCTCGTGGGGCCGCGGCGCTACGGCAAGACGACGCTGCTGCGGCGCGTGCTCGGCGCCGCGGAGCGCGACGGCACCGCCGCGATCCTCGTCGACCTGCAGGACGTGCTGTCGATCGCGGAGATCGTGGTTCGGATCGAGCGGGGCTACGAACGGCTCAAGGGACCGGTCCGTCGCCACATCGAGACGCTGCTGCGCACCTGGAACATCGGGCTCTCGCTCGGTGGCGGCGGCTTCACCGCAACGCTGCAGCGCAACCCGCATGTGGACGCCGAGTCCGTCCTGCTGCGGCTGCTCGAACTTCCCGCCTCACTGTTCGAGCGACAGGGCACGGCGAGCCTGATCGTGTTCGACGAGATCCAGGACGTGCTCGCCGTGCGGGGCGCCGACGGCAAGATCCGCAGCGTCATCCAGCATCAGACCGAGGCCGCGACCTACGCGTTCGCCGGCTCGGCGCCCGGGGTCATGGCCCAACTCTTCGCCGACCCGCGCCGCCCACTGCTCGACCAGGCCGTTCCCCGCCATCTCGAGCCGCTGCCGCCGGCGGAGGTCGGTGCATACATCGAGGAGCGCTTCGCGCACACCGGACGCGGAGCCGGTCCGGCGCTCACGCCGCTGCTCGAGTTCGCGCGCGGTCACCCGCAGCGCAGCATGATGCTCGCCCACTACGTGTGGGAGCGCACCTCGCCCGGAACGACCGCTGACGAGGGCACGTGGCTGGATGCGCTCGATCAGGCGGCCGCGGATTCCGCGCCGCTGATGCGTGCGATCTGGCGCGCGCTCACCCCCAACGAGCGGCGCGTCGCGCGGGCGCTCGCCGTCGTGCCGACGCCCCTGCACAGCGAGGAGACGGCGGCCGCGGTCGGGATCAAGCGCGCCTCGATCGGACGTGCCGTCGAGAGCCTGCTGGCCAACGCCGATGTCATCCCGGGCGCGGACGGCCCGCGGCTGACCGACCCGATGTTCGAGCACTGGCTGCGTCAGCGAGGTCTCGTCCCCACCGAGGGCGACGAGGGCGACGAGGAATGAGCCCACTCGAGATCCGCGAGGCGACCGACGGGGACCGGGCGTGCATCGCACGCCTGCTCCACGGCTCCTGGGGTTCGACGATCGTCGTGAGCCGCGGACGCGTTCACGACGCCGCGGAACTCCCGGCGTTGCTCGCGCTCGACGACGGGTCGCTGCGAGGGCTGGCGACGCTCTCGATCGACGGCGGCGAGTGTGAGCTGGTCTCGCTCGACGCGCTCGACCGCCGCCAGGGCGTCGGCTCCACGCTGCTCGCCGCAGTCGCGGACTGGGCACGTGCGCGCGGCTGCGGTCGCCTGTGGCTGGTCACGACGAACGACAACCTCGACGCGATCCGGTTCTACCAGCGCCGCGGCTGGCGACTGGTCGCCGTCCACCCGGACGCGATCGAACGCTCGCGGGAGCTGAAGCCGAGCATCCCGCTGGTCGGCGAGTACGGGATCCCGATCCGCGACGAGCTCGAGTTCGAACTTGCCGTGGACCGCGAGCGGTGAGATGGAGGCACCGCACCGCAACCGCGTCACGCCGACGGGTGAGATCGTCGCCATCCCGCTGCGCGGCCGCTGGACGGGCAACCGCGGCAACCTGCACCGCGGCACCGAGATCGTCCGCCCGTGGGCCAACCCCCACTGGCTGATCTGCTCCCTGGAGTGGAGGGGCATCCGCCGCGTGCAGTGGCTGCCGCGCCGCCTCACCTGGCTGTTCTTCCACGACGAGGCGGTCGCTCTCGCCGCAGGGCACCGGCCGTGCGCGTACTGCCGCCGGGCGGCCTACAACGACTTCCGGGCGGCCTGGGCCGGCCGCGGAGAGGTGCCGCTGCACGGAGAGATCGACGGCACGCTGCACCGGGAACGGCTCGTGGCGGGAACGCGCGAGCGGCGGACGCATCCGGTTTCGTATGCGCGCTTGCCCGATGGGGCGTTCGTGGTGCAGGACCGCGTGCCCGCGCTCGTACACGGGGGCCTGCTCGTCGCCTGGTCGAAGGAGGGCTACGGGGAGCGGCGCCGCCGGCCGCGCCGGGGGGAGGCGGACGTGTTGACGCCGCCGTCGACGCTGCGGGTGCTTACGGCGGGGTACCCGGTGCAGATCTCCCTCGGGTAGCGCTTCGCACCGCACCGCACGGTGAGATCTCGAACAGCGGGTCGTTTGCCGGGTGGGGTGCTGGGTAGGCGAAGGGCTCGTCCGCAAATCACGGAAGGAGCACACATGCTTGCCCTGACCGCAGACGCATGCCAGGCGATCGAAGGGATCCTCCAGCAGTCAGAGACTGCGACCGGAATCAGGATCGCCCCGAACCCGGAGGACGGAAGCAACGGACAGCTGCAGATGAGCGTCGCCGATGCGCCCGCCCCCACCGACGAGGTGATCGAGGGCGAGGGCGCTCAGGTGTTCGTCGAGGAGTCCGCCTCACCGTTCCTCGACGACAAGGTGCTCGACGCGACCATCACCGAGGATCGGGCGATTCAGTTCGAGATCCTCAGCCAGGCCGCCTGAGCCACGACGCTGGGCATCTCCGGTCGTTATCGGCGATCGCGGGTGCCCGGCGGTCCGGCGGCCCGTTCGATCAGGGGTCGTGCAGCCGGCGCCGGACGGCGGCGACGATATCGGGCGCCGGCTCGACGGAGGGGCCGAGCCGGTGCAGCGCCGCGAGCGTCCGCTGAAGCCCGCGGAGCGCCGCCCGGCACTGCGGACACCCGGCGACATGGTGCCGCACCCGCGCCACCGCCCGAGGACCGAGCTCCCCGTCGCAATAGGCGGACAGCCGGCCCGCGGTCCAACGGTGGTCCCGGGCGAAGCGCAACCGTGTCAGCGGGGCGAGCGTCCGCATCACGTCGGGCTCGCTCCGTCAGCTCACTCGGCGTCGCGATCGAGCGAGAGCGCGCACGAGTTGATGCAGTAGCGGTCCTGGCCGGCGGGGCCGTCGTCGAACACATGGCCGAGGTGACCGCCGCAGGTGGCGCAGGTGACCTCGGTGCGACGCATGAACAGGCTGCGATCCTCGTGCAGCTCAACGTTCTTGCTGGCAACCGGGTCGGTGAAGCTCGGCCAGCCGGTGCCGGAGTCGAACTTCGTATCCGAGGAGAAGAGGGCGGTGCCGCACGCCGCGCATCGGTACGTGCCCGCCTCGTCGGTGTGCCAGTACTCGCCGGTGAAGGCCCGCTCGGTGCCCTTCTCACGCAGCACGTGGAACTGCTCGGGCGTGAGCTGGTCGCGCCAGCGAGCGTCCTCGTCGGTGCCATGTCGGTGTCTGAGCATGAACATCTCCTTTCGTGTCGTCACCGGTGAGACCCGCGGGCGCCCGTCGACGGTTCACCTGTCCGTGTGCGCTTGGTCACAGTCATTGGTCGGGAGCGAGGTAGGGCTCCAGCAGCGCACGCAGCCGCATCCGGCCCCGGTGCAGCCGGCTCTTGAACGCGGCCTCGCGCACGCCGGCGACCTCGGCCGCCTCTGCGCTCGACAGCCCCTCCAGGTCCCGGAGCACGACCGCCGCCCGCAGGTCGGCGGGCAGCCCGGCGAGCGCCCGCCGGACCATCTCCTCGAGCTCCCGTCCCGCCAGCCGGGCGTCCGGCCGCTCTCCGAGTGGGGCGGCGAGCACGCCGAGCGCCTCCTCGCCGACGTGATCGGTCCGGGTGCGTGACAGTCGGCGCTGGGCCTCGTTGAACGCGATCCGGTACAGCCAGGTCGACAGGCGCGATCGGCCCTGGAAGCGATCGAGCGAGCGCCAGGCGCGGACGAACACCTCCTGGGCGACCTCGTCGGCGTCGCCCGGCGACAACCCGAACCGCCGCAGCGCCCCGTAGACCTGGTCGGCGTGCGCCGCCACGATCTGCGCGAAGGCATCCTCGTCGCCCCGCTGGGCACGCGCAAGCAGCGCCCGCTCGTCGGTCGCGTCCGCGCCATCACGATCGGTGGGAGCCATCGTCGCCGCCCAGTGTCGCGCGTGGCGAACGCGGCGTGATCAGCGCGGGGTCCGCCGGCCGATGAGCTCGGCCGCCCGTTCGGCAAGCATGAGCACCGCAACCACCGGATTCACCGTCGTCAGTGAGGGGAACGCGGAGGCATCGGCAACGCTGAGCCGCCGCACGCCGCGGACGCGTAGCTGCGGGTCGAGTACCGCCAGCGGATCGTCGGCCGCGCCCATCCGGCACGTGCAGGAGACGTGGTAGACGGTGTGGTGGGTCGCGCGCATCACCGCGGAGAGCTCGTCGTCGGCGACGACCTGCGGCCCCGGGAAGAGCTCGCGACCCAGCCAATCCGACATCGGCGCGTGTGCGGCGACCCGTCGCGCCATCCGCATTCCCGCGAGCAGTACCCGCTCGTCGTAGCCGTCCGGGTCGGTGAACGCGCGGTAGTCGATCAACGGCGGCGCGTCCGGATCCGGCCCCGTCAGTCCCACGCGTCCGCGGCTGCGCGGCCGGGTCACGTTGGGCGTCATCGACAGCGAGTGCTCGGGCAGCACGAGGCCCCGCCGCTCGGCATGCACGGCGTAGGTCATGAGCGGCACGTGGGACAGGACGTCGGGTACCGGGGCGGCCGGATCGAGGAGCCGCGCCATGATCGTGATGTCCCAGTCGGTCGCCGCGACACGCGGCACGGGTCGCGCCGCCTCCCAGACGAGCAGCCCCTCGGGGTGGTCGGCGAGGTTCTCGCCGACCCCCGGCAGATCGCAGACGACGCCGAGCCCGTGGCCGCGCAGGTGATCGGCGGGGCCGATCCCGGAGAGCAGCAGCAGCCGCGGGGTGTCGATCGCTCCCGCGCACAGCACGACCTCGCAGCGAGCGGTGAGCTCTTCGCCGGAGCCGTCGTCGTGTCGGACCACCACGCCCGTGGCCGCGCCGTCGGTGACGGTGACCGCCAACACCCGCGTGTCGGTGATCACGTCGAGGTTCGGACGCGCGTCCATCACCGGATGCAGGTAGGCGACCGAGGACGAGGAGCGCACGCCGGTCTCGGGTGTGTAGCCGATCGGCAGCCAGCCGGTGCCGTCCGCGTACGGCTCGGCGTTCCAGTCGTCGCGCACCGGGATCCCGAGCGCCGCCGAGGCCGACGCGATCACGTCGGCCAGATAGGGGTTGCGGTGGGAGGGCGCAACCGGCTCGATCCGCGTCGCCAGCCGGTCGAACCAGGGGCGCATCGAGGCCGCGTCCCAGCCGTCGGCGCCGCGCGCGGCCCAGTCGTCGAAGTCCGCGTCCGGCGGGCGCAGCGCGATCATCGTGTTGTGCGAGGAGCACCCGCCGAGGATCCGCGCCCGCGCCTGGCGGATCTCCGAGTTGCCGCGCGGCTGCGCGACGCTGCGGTAGTCGAGGTCGTACTCGCCCTCGAGCATCTCGAACCAGCGACGGATCTGCAGTGCGCGCGGCTCGCGGCGGTCGTCGGGACCCCACTCGACGAGCCCGACGCACCGGCGCGGATCCTCGCTCAGCCGTGCCGCGATCACCGCCCCGGCGGTGCCACCGCCGACGACGAGCACGTCATAGGACCGGCTCACGAAACCCGGACCCGGGCACCCGCTCCGGCGCTCAGGACCCGCACCGGAGCGTCCGTCATCCGCTCGTCGAACAGCGAGGCGGACTCGGAGTCCGCCCGCGCCAGCCCGCCCGCGAGGTCGAGCTCGACGACGAGCAGCTCGGGCTCCGGGAGCGCTTCGGCGTCCTCCAGCTGCGCCGCCTGGACGACGATCTCGCCGCCGGGCGAGATGACTCGGCTGGCGCCGAAGCAGCCTTCGCCGATCTGGTTGACGAGAACCCACCACTGCCCGTTGGCCAGCGCCGTCGCGGGGTACAGCCGCTCCCACCAGGTCTCGGCGCCGCACTCGTAGGCGGACGGCTGCAGCACCAGGCGCGCGCCCGCCTGCCGCAGGGCCCGCCCCGTCTCGGGGAAGTCGCCGTCGTAGCAGATCGACAGCCCGACGATGCCGAGCTCAGCTCCGCAGTCGCAGACCGTCGGACCGTCGCCGGCGGCGAACGCGCGATCCTCGCCGCCGGGCAGGTAACGGTGAAACTTGCGATGGGACGCCACCAGCCGCCCCGACGGGTCATAGAGCGGCAGGGTGTTGTAGATCCGGCCGCCCGGATCGCGTTCGGGCACGCTGCCCGCGGCCAGCCACAGCTCGTATTCGGCCGCGAGCGCTGACAGCCGCTCGCCGCGCGGACCGTCGAGCGGCTCCGCGCACCGCTCCAGGTCGGTCACCAGTGTGTCCGGGTCATATCCGCTCGCCCACAGCTCGGGCAGCACGACCAGCCGGCATGCCGCCGCACCCGCGCGCGCGACGAGCCCGGCGGCGTCCGCGAGGTTGCGCGCCGGGTCGCCGGGAACGGGGCACCACTGCGCCAGCCCGACGCGCAGTGGTGACCGCGCCTGATCGGGGTCGGGCGCCACCGTCCTCAGACGCCGATGTCGACCGCCGGCATCTCCGGCTCGGGTGTCGCCTCGCCGCGCAGCTGCTGGCGGGACAGGTAGTGCTTGGCGGCCCAGTAGTAGAGCGGGCAGACCACCGCCAGGCCGACGAGCCATGAGATGTCCGTGTCGTGCAGGGACTTGCCGATCGGCCCGGTGAAGAGCGTCGTGGCGATGAACGGAACCTCGACCGCGACCCCGATCACGTAGACGATGCAGGCGGGGACGTTGATGCGCCCGTAGATGCCTCCGTCGTCCTGGAAGAACGAGTCGACGTCGTAGTGGCCGTGCTTGACCAGGTAGAAGTCGACGAGGTTGATGCCCGTCCACGGAATGAGCAGGTAGAGCAGCAGGAAGATGAAGTTCGTGTAGTTGGTGACGAAGTTGTTCTTGCCGACGATCGCCATGACCGCCGCCACCACCGTGAACAGGACCGACAGGCCGAGGCGCACCGAGCCGCGCGGGACCCACGAGGCCCTGAAGGTCTGGCCGGTGGTGATCGCCCCCAGCACGCCGCCGTAGATGTTGATCGAGATCCCGTTCGCCATGCCGACGCCGAGCACCAGCACGATCAGCCAGCCGACCGCGCCGGCCGAGGTGTGCATCTCGGCGATCGTGCCGTTGTCCGGGGCGGCGGCACCGAGCAGAGCGCCGAGGATCATCGGGCCCGCGGAGCCGATCACGCAGCCCCAGTAGGAGGCCCAGAAGGTCTGCGAGGGGGGCGTGTCCTCCGGGAGGTAACGCGAGTAGTCCGAGACGTACGGCGCGTAGGCGATCTGCCACAGGACCGCCACGGCGACCGTGGCCACAAAGCCGCTGAACGAGATCGAACCGCGGGTGAGCGTGCCGTGCGGCGCGCCCTTGACGAACAGGGCGACGACCGCGAGCACGAGCACGACACCGCACAGCGGCGTGAGGATCCGGTTGACCCAGTGGATCATGTCGTGCCCATAGACGCAGATCGCCAGGCCGACGAGCGCGCAGATGATGATCCCGACGTCGATCGACACCCCATGGACGAGGTTGTTGATCGCCTGGCCGCCGAGCACGGTGTTGGAGGCGATGAAGCCGAGATACATGATGATCACGACCGCGACGACGACGAGCGCGCCGTAGGAGCCGAACTGGCCGCGGCTCTGGATCATCTGCGGCACACCGAGCCGCGGGCCCTGCGCGGAGTGCAGCGCCATGAACACGCCGCCGAACAGGTTGCCGACGACCAGCCCGACGATCGCCCACCAGAAGGACAGGCCGTAGACCGTCGTCGCGAGCGCGCCCGTGACCACGGTGAGCAGCATCACGTTGGATGCGAACCAGATCGTGAACAGGTTGCGGACCTTGCCCTTGCGCTCAGCCGCAGGGACCTGGGCGATCGTTCGCTGCTCGATCTCGACAGGCGTCTCGACAGCCGCGAGGTCTTCAGACATCGGTGCGTCCTTTCCTCTCCTCCGGATTGACCGCTCCGTTCGCCGTGGCCTGGCTTCGGGCGCTGGACCGAAAGTGTGGGACATCGCGATACATCCCGTCAATCGATTCTCTCGCTCTGGCGCATCGCCGGGCGCGAATCAGTCCAGCCGGCTGGACGCATCGGATGAGACGATCCAGCGCGGCGGCTCTTCGCATTGCCGACGCCGCCTGCGCAGCCGAGACTTGCGCAGACTTCGACACCGACGACGGCATGGAGTGAACTCGAGGATGACCCACCGGCGGATCCGCCCCTTCAACACCCGGGACACCTATCCCGAGCAGGAGCTCGACAACGATCTCTGCCAGGCGGTCGTCGCCGGCAACACGGTGTATCTGCGCGGCCAGATCGGTGAGGACCTGGACACCAACGAGTCGGTCGGCATCGGAGACGTCGAGGCCCAGGCCGAGCGAGCGATGGCGAACATCGACATGCTCCTGCGCGAGGCCGGCTCTGAGCTGTCACACATCGTCAAGGTCGTCGTCTACATCGTCGACCCGCGCTACCGCGAGACCGTGTACCGCGTGATGGGACGCTGGCTCAAGGGCGTGCATCCCGTCTCGACGGGTCTCGTCGTCTCCGCGCTCGCGCGTCCGGAGTGGCTGGTCGAGATCGACGCCACCGCCGTCATCCCGGGGGGCTCGTGACCCTCTCGCTGATCGCCGCCGATCCCGCCGCCGGGGAGCTCGGCATCGTCATCGCCTCCTCGAGCCCGGCGGTCGCGGCTCGCTGCGCCCACATCCGGCCCGGGGTCGGCGTCGCCGCCAGCCAGAACGTCACCGACCCCCGGCTCGGACCCGCCCTGCTCGATGCGCTGCAGGCCGGACACGACCCACAGCGAGCGCTTGACGAGGTCCGCGCGGCGGCAGAGCATGTGGAGTTCCGCCAGCTCACCGCGCTGGACCCGACCGGTTCCGGCGCCGCCTGGTCAGGATCGGGCACGCTCGGCACCCACGGGCAACGGGTGGGACCGTCGTGCGTCGCGGCGGGCAACCTGCTCGCCTCCGAGGAGGTCCTGGACGCGCTCGTCTCCGGCTTTGCCACGACCGACGGAGAGCCGTTCGCCGACCGGCTGCTGGCCGGACTGCGGGCCGGCGCGCGGGCCGGGGGGGAGGCCGGGCCGCTGCGCTCCGCGGGCCTGCTGGTGGCCGCCGAGGTCGAGTGGCCGGTCGTCGATCTGCGAGTCGATGACTGCGACGAGCCGGTGGGCGAGCTCGAGCGGCTGTGGGCCCTGTACGCGCCGCTGCGCGACGATTACGTCACCCGGGCGCTGCATCCCGACGCCGCACCGGCGTTCGGGGTGCCGGGTGACGAGCAGCGGTGAGCGCCCGGACTGCTGTAGTACAGCGGTCGATGCGCTTCACGCTGCGCCAGCTCGAATACTTCATCGCCACCTGTGAGGCCGGCTCGGTGACCGAGGCGGCGCTCACGATCCCGGTTGCGCAGTCCTCGGTCTCGGCGGCGGTCGCCCAGCTCGAGCGGGCGCTCGGCGTGCAGCTGCTCATCCGTCATCACGCGCAGGGCGTCTCGATGACCCCGGCGGGCCGAGAGTTCCTGCTCCGCGCCCGGGCACTGATCCGGGACGTCGAACAGCTGGAGCGATTCGCCGACGAACTCATCGAGGGGCTGTCCGGGACGCTCGATCTCGGCTGCCTGGTGACGGTCGCCCCGCTCGTCATGCCCCAGCTGTGCAGCCCGTTCCTGCAGGCCCACCCCGAGGCGCGGATCGAGATGACCGAGGCCGGGCAGTCGCAGATCGTCGAGCGGCTGCGGACGGGCAAGCTCTCGGTCGCGCTCACCTACGACCTCGAGCTCGCACCCGACCTCGGCTTCGATCCGCTCGCCGTGCTGCCGCCCTACGCCCTGTTCTCCGCCGAGCACCCGCTCGCCGCCCGTTCGAGCGTGACGCTGGCGCAGCTCGCCACCGAACCGCTCGTGCTGCTCGATCTGCCGCTCAGCCGCGAGTATTTCCGCGAGCTGTTCGTGGCCGCGGGCCTGGAGGCGAACGTCGTGCGCCG
>Ga0070737_10005226_pt1 | contig 12504 bp, 6 predicted proteins | sample Coa_R1_10_FD_66438 | JGI IMG/M metagenome (GOLD analysis project Ga0070737, IMG submission 66438) | Surface soil microbial communities from Centralia Pennsylvania, which are recovering from an underground coalmine fire - Coalmine... | ecosystem: Environmental > Terrestrial > Soil > Unclassified ... | reverse complement strand
CGATGCGATCCGGACTGATGCGAAAGCGCGCGCCTCTGAGCCGGCTGACGCCGCGGACACGGATGGTTGCAGTGCCCGCGCCTTCGATCTGCGCACCCATCGCGGTCAGCAGTTCCGCCAGGTCGCAGACCTCGGGCTCGCGCGCGCAGTTTTCCATCAGCGTTTCGCCCTCGGCCAGCGCGGCGGCCATGAGCAGGTCTTCGGTTCCGGTAACCGTGATCCGATCGAAGACAATGTGCGCGCCGCGCAGCCGGCCGATGCGAGGATCGACGCGCGCCTCAAGATAGCCATGCTCCTGCGTGATGACGGCGCCCATTTTTTCCAGACCCCTGATGTGCAGGTCGATGGGCCGCCCGCCAATTGCGCAGCCGCCGGGCATGGCCACGCGCGCCATGCCGGTGCGCGCCACCAGAGGGCCGAGCACGAGCGAGCTTGCGCGCATGGTTCGCACAATTTCGTAGCGCGCCACCGGATCGCAGAGCGTGCGGCAACTGATCGTCGTTGCGTGCGGTGCGTTCTGCTCGGGCCGGCCGGCTCCGGAGCTGCTGACTTCGGCGCCCATGGACTCAAGCAGACGGCGCTCGGTCTCGATGTCGCGGACCCGAGGAAGATTTTCAAGCGTGACTTCTTCGTCGGTGAGGATAGCGGCAGCCATGCAGGGCAGCGCGGAGTTTTTTGCGCCGGAGATGTGCACCGTGCCTGCCAGCGGATTGCCGCCCCGGATGACGAACTTGTCCATAAAGACCCGCCTGCCTCGCCTCCAGTGTAAATGCAGCACGCGCGTCGAAACGCGGCTGCGAGCGGGCAAAAGCCGCTCTTTCCCGCTCGCGCAGATCCCCATTGCAAAAACGGGAACAGGCGATCGACTGCGGACAAAATGCGCGCATCCGAAGCGCAGCCCGGCCGTATCGCGGTCTTCGACCTTTTCAGCGAAAGCCGCGCCGCGGACGGCAACCTGTCCGTGGGGCGCCCGGAATTGCGCGGAAGGGCCCGGGCGCGGAGATTTGCCCGGGCTGCCGGAGGAGATCTACTTCACCCAGACCTTGGGCTCAACCGAAAGTCCCGGGCGGAGCTGGTGGTAGGGGTCTTCTTTGGCGAGATTGGTGAAATCCAGCCGCACGGGAACGCGCTGCACCACCTTGACGTAGTTGCCCGTGGCGTTCTCGGGCGGGAACAGCGAGAGCACGGAGCCGGTTGCGCCGCCGATCTGAGTCACTGTGGCGGAATAGTCCTTGCCGGTTGCATCCACATGCACCTGCACGCGCTGGCCCTTGCGCATATTGCGCAGCTGCGTCTCCTTGAAATTGGCCGTTACCCAGATGTCCTGGAGCGAAACCAGGGTAAGCAGGTTCTGCCCGACAGAAACATTCTGGCCGACTTCGACGCTTTTGCGCGTAATAATGCCGTCTTCCGGCGCGACGATTCTGGTGTAGCTGAGGTTGAGCATGGCCTGATCGAGCTGGGCCTGCGCCTCTTGCACCTGCGCCTCGGCCTGCTGGGCGCGGGCGCTCTGCAATTCAACCTGCTGCGGACCGGTCTGCGCGTACCGCTGCTGGGCCTGGGCCTGAGCGACGCGCTCGCGGGCCACGCGGACGCCATCCTCGGCGGCCCGCTGATTGGCCTGAGCGTCGGCCAGAGCCGCCTGGCTGGCGCGCGCCGCCGCCACGGCGGCATCGTATTGCTGTTTGCTGATCACGTCCTTCTGGACAAGCGGCGTGTAGCGAGCCAGGTCCGACTGCGCTTTATCGTTGTTGGCCTCGGCCTGGGCAACGGCGGCGCGCGCAGACTCGAGCTGCTGCTCGGCCTGGGCGACGCCGGCGCGCGCGCTGGCAAGATCGGCCTCAGCCGAACGCAGGTTGCTGCCCGTATTCACGCTGATAATGGGCACGTTCACTCTGGCCGCTGCTGCTGCTGCCTTGGCGCTGGCCAGCATGGCCTGTGCGTTCTCCACGGCAACCTGAAAATCGCGCGGGTCGAGATCGACGATAGGGTCGCCGCGGTGCACCGCCTGGTTTTCGTCAACATAGACCTTGATAACGTGCCCGGCGATGCGCGAGCTGACCTGGATAAGGTGCCCGTTGATCTGCGCATCGTCGGTGTCCTCGTAGTAGGTTGAGTGCCACCAGATGCCCAGAGCGATCAGCACCACGGCCGCTACCGCCACAACCAGAATGCCTCGCCGGCGCCCTGGCGGCCGCGTTGCTTCGGTCTCCTGCGGCTCCTGAACTCGCTCCTGGATCCGCTCACGGACCGGTTCGTTGAGCCTTTCCTGTACCGGCGCTGGATTCGTGTCCGCCACTTTACTTTCCTCCTATCGCAAAGCCCGCAATGCTGTCTTTGCCCCTGCTTGGTACGCACCCTTGCGCGACGGGCGCGTTCACGGGTTCTGTCCCAGATACTTGCGATAATCCTGAGCCGCTCCCAGCGCGCGGGCAAGGCTCAGCTTGGCCACGTTATCGCGGTAAAGGCTGGCAACGTACTGATCGTCGGCCTGGGCGACGGACTGCTGCGCCTGGCTGACGGCAAGATTGTCGCTGACACCGTTCACATAGCGCTCCTGCGCTTCCCTGAGCGCTTCCCTGGCCAGATCCATACTCGATCGGGCGACCTCCACCTGCTTCTGCGCCGCCTCTATATCGAGTAATGCGTCGCGGACATCGGCTTCGATTTGAGCCCGCTTGTCGCTTAACTGCGCCCGGGCGGAATCGAGCTGAGCCTGCGCCTGCTCGGCCTCTCCGCGCAGGCCGTATTCCCTGAAGACCGGCATGCTCAGGGATGCGGTTGCGTCCACGGTGCCATGAGAATGGCCGAGCGTGGTGCCGATGACGCCGTAATCCGTGGCGATGCCGACTGCCGGCAGCCGCGCCGCGGCGGCCGCCTTGCGTTGCTCCTGGGCCGCGGCCGTCTGCTCCACCATGGCGGCCAGGTCCTTGCGGTTATCCTGCGCCTGCTTCAGAAGATCGTCCAGATCGATCTGATCGAAGACGGCGTACGGAGCCTGCTCGGTGAGAGTGAAGGGCTGCGCAACAGGCAGGCCGATGGTCCGCGCCAGCGCCAGCTTGTCCTTCTCCAGGGAATTGCGCGCAGCGATGAGCTGCTGCTGGAGCGATTGGTAATCGACGCGCGCGCGCAGCTCGTCGAGCAGCGGCGCAGTTCCCGCCTGGTGTCTGGCGACGGCCTGATCGAGCGAAACTTTGGCCGTGGCCACCTGCGCTTCGGAGCTGGCCACGCGCCCCTGGTCGGCTAAAACCAGCAGATAGGCATTGCCAACGGTAAGGACCACCATGTCGCGAGCATCCTGCGCTGACAATTGCGCTGAGTTAAAGTTGTGGCGCGCAGCCAGGTAATTGTGCAGCGAGGAAAGATCGACAACCGACCAGCTAAGATAGGCGCGGAGATCCGTGTAGCCGAAGGGACCGATCACCTCGGGAAATCCCGGAAGGCGAAGCCCCTCGGCCGCCAGATTGACCTGCTGCACGGCCTCTTTGGCAGCGAAATCGATCCCAGGCAGCAGCGACTGCAGCTCGCTGAGCCGCTGCGCGCGCGCCGACGCCGATTGCGTGCCGCTGAGAAGGAGGCCCAGGTTGGCCTGCAAACCGCGCTGGATGGCGTCGTCAAGCGAGAGGCCGATGCTTTGCCCCGCAGGCACGCTCTGCGGCACCGACCCCTGGAACGAACCGGGGGTGGGGCCGACGGGGACCGGAGTTGGCAGGCCGGGCGCGCCAGGCTGGCCAACGACGGCCGGCGACGATGCGCCTGACGCCGCCGGACCCGATGACGCTCCGGAGGTTGCGCCGGTTGGCTGACTCGACTGGCTCGACGGAAAACCCTGCGCCGGGGCCAGAATCCCTGCCATCGACGCCAGCAGGCCGGCAAAGACCAGGCCGGCCACAGAGGGTCGAGTCATATTCATCGAATTGCGCTCATCGATTCTGTTCTTCTTGGATTGTTTGGACAAGGTCAACCTTGCTCGAATCGGGGCTTGTTCGACTCGCAGACGAACCGCCGGAAAAAATTGCTGTACTTCAATGGATGCACGGAGGTTTCGCCGCGGTTCTCAAATTTCAAGTGTAGCGGATGGTTATTGCCCAAAAGCATGCCCGCCGCCGTCTATGGGGCCGTTCAGCGCCCGCAGGACCGGCCGGCTGAACGCCGGGCCGAAAGCACGGCGCGCCGAGGCGGATTTTCGCCGTCCGGCCCCTGGTCCGCGGCGTGCGGCAGTGCCGCCCAAGGCTGTAGACTGCCAACACAGCGAACGGACGCTCCGCAATGGCAACGACCCGGAACAGAACCCGGAACAGGGTCAAGCTCTTCAACGGCCGCGACCACTCGTGGATCGAGTTCAACCGGCGCGTACTCGAAGAAGCCGAGGATTCGACCAATCCCCTGCTGGAGCGGGTCAAGTTCCTTGCCATCACCGCCTCCAACCTGGACGAATATGTCGAGGTGCGGCAGGCCGCGCTGATGCAGCGCATCGAGGATGGCTTTCGCGAGCCGGGCTACGACGGGCTGCGCCCCGATGAGTCGCTGGCCCAGCTCACTGCCGACATCCACGACTTTGTATCGGCGCAGTATCGCTGCTGGAATCAGCTCCTGCTGCCGGCCATGCGCCGGGAAGGCATACGCCTGCTCGACTGGGATGAGATGAGCAGCGAGGCGCGGAGCTTTGCACGGGACTATTTCCAGCGCGAAGTCGATCCGCTGCTGACGCCGATTTCGATCGATCCCGCCCATCCGTTTCCGCGCGTGCTGAACAAGGCTCTTTGCCTGGCGCTGCTGCTGCGCCCCAAGCGGCGCAGCTCGGGACCGCAGGTGCTTGGGGTCGTAACGGTGCCGCGCGCGCTGCCCCGGTTTGTGCGGCTGCCCGCCGAACACGGCCAATGGGATTACATGCTGCTGCAGCAGCTGATCGCGCAACATCTGGCCGGCATGTACCGCGGCTACGAAGTGCTGGCGCACGCCTCGTTTCGCGTGACGCGCAACTCGAACCTCTATTTCGAAGAGGAAGAGGCGCGTTCGCTGCTTGAAACCATCCGCGTCGAGCTGCACAACCGGCGCAAGGGCGACGCCGTGCGGCTGGAAATCGATGCCGACGCCGATCCGGAGATTCTCGAGCGGCTGCGCGTAAATTTCGAACTCGAAGACAGCCAGGTGTGCCGCAGCGAGGGCCCGGTGAATCTGTCGCGCCTCATGTTTTTTTACGAAGATGTGCCCCGGCCCGATCTTAAGTTCCAGCCCTTCACGGCCAGGCCTCTGATCCTGAGCCGCAAGTCGACCGGCATCTTCGACGAGCTGCGGCACCGCGATATTCTTCTGCACCATCCCTACGATTCCTACGACGCGGTGGTGGATTTCGTGCAGCAGGGCGCGCAGGACCCGGCAGTGGTCACGCTGAAGCAGACACTCTACCGCACCAGCCAGGACTCGCCGATGTTCCGCGCGCTGACTGAGGCTGGTGCAACCAAGGAAGCCACGGTGGTCGTCGAGCTGATGGCCCGTTTCGACGAGGCTTCGAATATCCGCTGGGCGCGCAGCATGGAAGACGCCGGCGTGCAGGTCTTCCACGGCGTGGTGGGACTGAAGACGCACTGCAAGCTGGCCATGCTGGTGCGGCGCGATGAAGACGGCGTCACGCGGCGCTACTGCCACCTGGGCACCGGCAACTACAACCCGGTGACGGCGCGCTTCTACACCGACCTGAGCCTGCTGACCAGCGACCCCCAGATTACCGAGCGCGTGCACATGGTTTTCAACTACCTGACGGCCCACGCCGAGCTGGACGATTACAGCCCGCTGCTGGTGGCCCCGCTGACCATGGCGGAGAATTTCCTTAGGCTCATTCGCCGCGAGCAGGAGCATGCGCGTGCGGGCCGGCCGGCGCGCATCGTCGCCAAAATGAATGCGCTGCTCGAGCCTTCCGTGATCGAGGCGCTCTATCAGGCTTCGCAGGCGGGCGTGGAAATCGATCTGATCGTGCGCGGACTGTCGATACTGCGGCCCGGCGTGAAGGGATTGTCGGAACGGATCCGCGTGCGATCGATCGTAGGGCGCTTCCTCGAACACTCCCGCATCTTTTATTTCTCGAACGGCGGCAAAGACGAGTTCTATCTCGGCTCCGCGGACTGGATGCCGCGCAACCTGTTCGAACGCTGCGAGGTGGTTTTTCCGGTGCGCGATGCGGCGGCGATAGCCCGGATTCGCGACGAAATCCTGCCGGCGTACCTGGCCGACACCGTGAAGGCGCGGCTGCAGCAGCCCGACGGCAGCTATGTAAGGGCAAGCAAAGTGATGAAGGATGCGCCTGTATTTTCCAGCCAGGAATTTCTGATCCAGCTTGCCGAGGGCAAGGTGGATCTGGACGCCATCCCCCGGCAGCCTAAGCCGCCGGCGCGGACGCGCCGGATGCCGGAAAAAGCCAGCGCGGCAGATTGAGAGCGCTGCGGATCGCGGCAGGGCCGGCAGCGCAGCGCCGTTATCCTCCGCCATCGATCCGGACCGCAGCCGGCCGGCGCGGATTCTGCACAGGCCTCGCGGCCGGCGGTCCGCCGGCTGCTGCAATTCTGAGCCCCGCAACATAGACAAAGCATCGAAAGAGACAGAGGCGTCCGCACAGTGCCCGATAAAAGATTTCAGGAACGCTTCCGCGCATTCATCGATTTCCTGATTCTGTTCAGCGGAATTTCCACGGCCCGCAACCTGGCGCGCACGCAGGGCCGCCGGCTGCTTACCCGCGGCATTTTCCTGTTCCGCTCCCGCTGAGCAATGCTTCGCTTCCCGTTTCTTGTTCCCTTGTTCCCTGCTCTTCTATCATTGACTTATGCCGATCACCCGCCAGCAGGCGCTCGACTACTTTCGTTCTCCTGATCTCATCGGGCTTGGCTTTGAAGCCGATGCGGTTCGCCGCCGTCTGCATCCGGAGGGCGTGGTCACCTACATCATCGACCGCAATATCAACTACACCAACTTCTGCACCGAGTACTGCACCTTCTGCGCCTTTTACCGCCCGCTCAAGGGGCCGAAGGCCAGCGAAGGCTACATCCTCGACTTCGAGACGATTTACGAAAAGATCGCCGAGACCGTGGAAATGGGCGGCACCGGAGTGCTGATGCAGGGCGGCATCCATCCCGATCTCAAGATCGACTGGTTCGAGCGGCTGTTCCGCGGCATCAAGCAGCGTTTTCCGCAGATCTGGCTGCACTGCCTGTCGGCCTCCGAGGTGCTGGCCATCGCCGAATATTCGAATCTATCGCTGCGCGATACCATTGCGCGGCTGCGCGACGCCGGCCTGGATTCCATTCCCGGCGGCGGCGCGGAGATTCTCGACGACGAAGTGCGCTTCCGCATTGCCCGGCTCAAGTGCCGCACCGAGGATTGGGTGAACGTACATCGCACCGCTCACCAGCTCGGCATGCGCACCACGGCAACCATGATGTTCGGCGTGGGCGAGACCTTCGACCAGCGCATTAACCATTTCGAGACCGTCCGCCGTCTGCAGGAAGAGACCGGAGGATTCACGGCCTTTATCCCCTGGAGCTTCCAGCCTAAGCACACCGCGCTCGGCGGCCGCGGCTGGGACGAGGCGACCTCGGTCGAATACCTCAAGGTGCTGGCTATCTCGCGCCTCTATCTCGATAACATCGAGAACGTGCAGGCAAGCTGGGTAACGCAGGGCCTCAAGGTGCTCGAGCTTGGCCTGCACTTCGGCGGCAACGATGTGGGCAGTGTGATGCTCGAAGAAAACGTCGTCCGCGCCGCCGGTACTTCGAACTGCACAACGGAAGAAGAACTGCGCCGCATCATCCGCGACGCAGGATTCAAGCCCGTGCAGCGGGATACGCTCTACCGGACGATGTTTTTGAACTAAGGCATTTTTCGGAGCCGGCGCAGACTGCAATCCAGGCGCTTTTCCTCGAGAAAGGTCCGTCGTTCCCGGCTTCCGCAAAAGGCCATGGCATATTGCATCGATAACTGGTCGAGCAGCCGGCTGCATAGAAACCGGCTTATCGCCGGATTCCATGCCTGCCGCTGCGGATCAAAGCCGGAACACAAAACACGGCGCACAGAAATGCGGAACATGCTCCAGGATGACGTGCGTCAGTTATATCGTGATGCATGGGGAAGTATTCTGTCGCGGTACGAGCTAACAAGCTGCGCGTATTTTCTTTCGTCGGTTCACGTTTTTTCTAAATCCGAACAACTACCAACCTGCGTATATATACATTGAGTGTGGCTTAACCAGCTGCAGCAGTTCTTTTCACGCTTGCGTATGAAAAAACACAAGCTGGGTAATCTCCCCGTGTTACTTTTGTCATTCACCTCTGAAGATACTGGCTGTTGATTCATTCAGAGAATTCTTACCCCCGGTAATGCCCTCTTCGAGGGATAGAAAACAACGCAATTATCGCTTACTGTTCCTTTACACCCTTTAATTCAGATTCCGCGATCTCTATCGCCGGGTCCAATCTGGGATGTGCGATTGAGACAGGAATACATGATCTTCGCCCTGGCGCTAACACTGGCCGCAATTCCGCGCCCTGCACATGCGGCTCTTCTGCAGGGCGTGCAGCAGCTGAGCTGCCCGGCGGCAAACGGAACCCCGGAGGATCCATCCTATCCGGTGCGTAAAGCGGCATTCGCAGCGCTCACGGCCAATAATGCGGCAGAGGCTCAGCGGCTGTTCCGCTGCGCGGCAACAGAAAATGCCAACGACCGCGTTGCGCTGGCGCAACTGGCCTACCTGGACATTCGCGCAGGAGATAAGCCTGCGGCGATCCAGGATATTGAGCGACTGCGAGCGCTCAATGCAATTACCCCGGAGCTGGAGCTGCAGATCGGCTACCTCTACTATGCGCAGCGGCGGCTGGAGCCGGCGCGGCTGGCTTTCGAGCGAGCCCTCAAGTACGACGACCCGGCTATCAAGACAAAGGCGCAAAGCGCGCTGGCCGTCATTGAGGCAGAGGCGCCGCGGCGATGGACGAGTCTGTACCTCGACACGCAGTATATGGAGCGCTTTCACGACCAAATTCTGGACGGGGATGCGCGGGCCTACCAGCGGCTGGGACCGGAATGGCCGGTATCCTTTTACGCGCACACGCGCCTGCTCCGGGATACGGCGTCGCACGCCGGGGCTCTGCCGCAGATCTTCTCCGACAATGCGGCCTTATTTGGCGGAGGCCTGTTCCTGCAGTCGCTCAGAGCGCATTGGTACGTGAACGCTGAGGGCAACGAAGCTTATTTGTTCAAGGAAAATACCCGCGGAAAAACCGACTGGGTTCCGGACTGGCGCGCCTGGGGCGGATACTTCCGTTCCTGGCCGGAGAAACCGGAGCGCCTGGGATTTGAAGCAAACGGGAGCATAGGTTTTTACTCGCGCTACCAGCATGACACGATCTCTTACCTCCAGCCGCGCGAAGTGGCGGGCCTGTTCCATCTGGGCAGCTTCGCATTTACCGGCTTCGCACAGGAAAACTTCTCCCTTGACACCAATCGGCTTTTTTATAACAACGTGGCGGAGGTAACGCCCGGTTTGGAGATTCGCTCTCTCCGGCTTCCGGTAGCTTCCTTACGCGCCGAATACGTGCGCGGCTGGTACCTGCCGGTGCCGGCGGACGCTCAGAACCTCAATCCCTATGGAACGGAGTACCACGATATTCGCATCCGGCTGCTGCTCTGGAAAAGTTCGTCGCTCGATCGCAGAGCGGGAAACGAGGGACCGGAGCAATGACAGCGTTCCTGATTGGGATGGCGGTGTTATATCTTCTGGCCGGTTTGGACGACCTGTTCATGGACCTCCTGTACTGGTGCAGGCCGATGCAACGCTGGCTTTCGGGCGACATTCGGAAGATTGAGGTGCAGGAAGAAGAGCTGCGGGCCTGTCCGGAACAGTGGATCGCAATTCTGGTGCCGGCCTGGGATGAGAGCGCGGTGATCGCGCGGATGCTGGCGACCAATTGCCAGCGGCTCGAATACGGCAAATACGACATCTTCGTGGGCACTTACCCCAATGATGAAGCCACGCAATTTGAGGTGGCAAAGGCGGCGTACGACCATCCCCGGGTGCACAAGGTGGTGTGTCCGAACCCTGGACCGACGAGCAAGGCGGATTGCCTGAATTGGGTTGTCGAGGCAATCCGGGTCTACGAGAAGCAGCACGGACGGCGGTATGAAATCTTCGTCATGCAGGATTCCGAGGACGTAGTGCATCCGCTGGCGCTCAAGCTCTTCAATTTCCTGATGCCGGAATACGATATGGTGCAAATTCCGGTGGTTCCCTTTGAGCGTCCGCTCAGCAAGCTCACCAGCGGGGTATATCTGGACGAGTTTGCCGAGTTTCACCAGAAGAATCTGTATTCCCGGCAGGCAATCTGCGGCATGGTGCCTTCGGCAGGGGTAGGCACGGCCTTCGGACGGGATGCCTGCGACGAACTGGCGGACAAGAGCAGCAACATGCTGTTCCGGACAAACTCGCTGACCGAGGACTACGACTTTGCCTTCCGGCTTTGTGAGGAGGGCCGGAAAAGCTGCGTGGCCAACGTGCAGCTGGAGACGGCGGCCTCAAAGGCTAATCGGAAGCAGAACCCCGGGAAGAAGCCGCAGACTGAGTTAATTTCCACTCGCGAATATTTCCCCTCCAGATTCCGGGATGCAGTGCGGCAGAGGACGCGGTGGACGCTGGGAATCGTCTTCCAGGGATGGCAGCACCTGGGCTGGAGAGGCACGGCGGCAGAGACAAAGCTCTCGCCGGCCCGGAGGATCCGCATCGCGTATACATTGTTCCGGGATCGCAAAGGGCTGCTCAGCGGTTATATGAATATGCTGGCCTATGCGCTGCTGGCGGTGCTGCTCGGTGTGACGGCGGTCGACCTGGCTGCCGGCAACCCGTGGAACGCCCACTGGCCGGCTGCGGTATTTCACAGCCGGATGTTCTTCTGGCTGGTGGCGGGAAACCTTGCCATGATGACCAATCGCGCCGCCCAGCGGGCGATTTCCGTGCTGAAAGTTTCCACCTGGCAGCAGGCGCTCATCTCGCCGGTGCGGATGCTGTGGGCTACCGGAATGGACCTGTGCTCCACGGTGCAGTCTACTCGGCGCTACGTGCGGTCACGGATGACCGGCGAACCGCTGAAGTGGGCCAAGACGGCGCATGAGTTTCCCAGCGAAGATGTACTGCGGAGTCAGCATCGCAAGCTGGGCGAGCTGCTGCTTGAAAAACGGCTGATTTCTCCTGAGCAGCTTGCCAGGGCGCTCGAAGAGCACAAACGCGAAGGCGTCAAGCTGGGTCAGCTGTTGCTGCAGATGATGGTCATCACAGGCGAACAGTTGCAAATGACCCTGCAGGAGCAGTGCGCAGCAAGCGCACAACATTAAAGCTCCTGCCGGAATCTCTGTAATTTTTTCGAAGAACCGTAAATGGGGACTTTTCCCCGGTATGGAAGTCTTTGCGCGTCTTCCGTCGGTCCGGGCCCATTTCGAAGATTCCATAGCCTTAAAAGAGACGCAATGAAAAGGACGGAGAAGTTTCTGATTGTGTTGGGAACGAGGCCGGAGGCGATCAAGCTGGCGCCCCTGATACTTGAGCTGCGCCGGCGTGCGCCGGGACGAACCGTAGTCTGCGCCACCGGCCAGCATCGCGAGATGGTGGGACAGGCATTGGGCATCTTCGGCATCGCCCAGGATATGAATCTGGAAACGCTGCAGCCGGGACAGACGCTGGCCGAGGCCAGCGCGGCGATTCTCCAGGGAATCGACCGGACCATCGATCGGCTACGGCCGGACTGGGTGCTGGTGCAGGGGGACACGACAACCGCCGGCATGACGGCGCTGTGCGCCTTTTACCATAAGGCGCGCGTGGGCCACGTGGAAGCCGGGCTGCGAACCGGAGATCTGGGCCAGCCATTTCCCGAGGAGCTGAACCGGCGCATGGCGGGACTGGTGGCCGACCAGCACTTTGCGCCCACGGCCGCGGCGCGACGCAATCTGTTGCGCGAAGGCGTGCCTGCAGACAAGATTCTGCTCACGGGCAATACCGGCATCGATGCGCTGCACAGAGTGGTCAGGATCCTGCGGACTCGCAAGCAACTGCCCCGGAAACGAAAGCCAGGAACCATGCGCGTGCTGATAACGGCTCACCGGCGGGAGAACCAGGACGGCGGCATCCTCGGCGTGTGCCGCGCGGTACAGCGAATCTGCGCCAAATGGGGAGAAACGGTCGAGGTAGTCTGGCCGGTGCATCCCAATCCGCGCGTTGCCGGGCCGGTGCGGCGCGCACTGGCCAGAACGCCGCAGGTGAGGCTGATCGCGCCCCTGGCCTACGAAGAGATGGTGCGGGAGCTCTATTGCGCCGACGTGCTGGCGACCGATTCCGGCGGCCTGCAGGAAGAGGCCCCCGCACTGGGAAAGCGCGTGCTAGTGCTTCGCAACACCACAGAACGGCCGGAGGGCGTGGAGGCCGGAGTCGCAGAACTGGTAGGGACCGACGAGGAAGCGGTCTTCGAGGCGATCGAT
>Ga0070737_10005222_pt1 | contig 12511 bp, 8 predicted proteins | sample Coa_R1_10_FD_66438 | JGI IMG/M metagenome (GOLD analysis project Ga0070737, IMG submission 66438) | Surface soil microbial communities from Centralia Pennsylvania, which are recovering from an underground coalmine fire - Coalmine... | ecosystem: Environmental > Terrestrial > Soil > Unclassified ... | reverse complement strand
GATCGGCGGACTTGTAGGCGCCTTGCAGGTCTACATGGGCCTGACCCAAGTCAACAAGGTAGGAGCCGGCCTCTTCATGGGAGTTACGGTAACCTCCGCGCTGATTGCGTCGCTGCTCATCGACCACTTCGGCCTGCTGCGGATGGACGTTCATCCACTGAGCTGGCCGCGAGCTGCCGGAGCGGCACTGCTTGCCAGCGGAGTAGTCCTTATCGCCAAGTTCTGAGCAGGACGAGCACCGGCGAAGCGGGTTGCAGCCAGTTTGGCGGGTTCGGTTGTGTTCGTCGTTGACTCTCAGCTCAGGATGATCTTGCGCGCGTTGCCGTCGGGGTCGTTGACCATGCGGCACTGGTTGTCAAAGATCATGGTTGGGTTGGTGTCGGGGTTGGTTGGTTGCCAGTTCACGCCGGAGACAGAAGGCTTCCCGGTGGCCGCGAATGCGGCCCAGGAGCCCGCCATCTTCTTGGCCAAGGCCTGCGCCTCGGGGGTGTCGCCAGTGCCTTGCTCGCAGCGCTTGGTGTTGTCGAAGCAGAACTGGAGGTCGGCCGTGTGCCATGCGCCGGGGCGGCCGTCAAAGAGGGGCGTCTGCCAGGTGAAGTAGTAGGCGTAGGCCGGGGCGCCGCCCACGTCATGCTTTAGCTTGCCCATGTTGACGACGTTGTTGCGCATGAAAAGCCCATTGAGGCCCGGACGACCACTGCACATATAGGAAAGCGTGGCGATCTGCTTCTGCGGATAATTGGCCTTCAACGTCGTCACGATGGCCGTGGCTTTCTCCTCGCCATAGGTCTTGACCAGACCGGCATGCCACTCCGTCTCTGTCGGGATGGAGCTCATGCTGTTGCCCTCTTCAGAGACTGAGCCGATGAGGACCGGAACGTTCTTGCTTGTTTCCGGTGCAACGTCGAAGTACGAGCGCACGGTGATGTTCTTGCCGTCGACCGAGGGCGACCAGCCGGCGCGAGGATGGCCGGGAAGTCCCGGACCGAAGAAGCCTGGGCCCGGCGGGTTGACCTTAGCGATGGCGGCGTTGCCTGCGGCGTAGAGCCTGGGCCAGTCCATCTTCTGCAGCGCGCCAATATCGTTCGAGGCGAGGCCCAGATCCTTCATCATGACCCGCGCGACCTCGCTCTGCTGCTCGCGGTCTGGGATGTTGCCACCGCCGCCGGACTGGGCGGCTGCGCGATGGATGAGTCCTGAGGCTGAGGGCATGCCGAGCAGCGTGGTCACCTTGGAACCGCCGCCGGACTGCCCATAGATCATGACGCGGTCCGGGTCGCCGCCGAAGTTGGCGATGTTCTCGCGCACCCACTGGAGCGAGGCGACCAGGTCCGTCATGCCGACGTTCACGGAATCCTCATAGGCCGAGCCGCCGATCACGGAGGCGTCAAAGAAGCCGAGGATGTTCAGACGGTGGTTGACCGAGACCTGCACGACATCGTGGTGACGCGCCATCTGCGCGCCTTCGTGTGAGGGCAGCTCGTACGAGGAGCCGAAGGAGAAGCCGCCGCCGTGAAAGTAGACCATCACCGGGCGTTTGCCGGAGAGCGAGGGCGTCCAGAGGTTGAGCTTGAGCATGTCTTCGCTCAACCACCCGTCGTCCCAGTCCTGGATGAAGGTCTGCTCGATAGCGGTCCAGGGGTGAAGGTTTTGCGGGCAGTTAGCGCCGTAGGTGAAGGCCGGGTATTCGTCGGTCCAGGGAGTAGGTGGCTTCAGCGGCAGCCAGCGGTTTTCGCCGGCGGTATTCTGGCCGTAGGGCACGCCCTTGAAGGTGAAGACGCCGCCCGCGACAAAGCCGCGCACAGGGCCGTATTGAGTCTTGGCGACAGCGGAGCGCGGCGTGGACACACCGCCGGGCTCCTGGTGGACGCCGGTCTTGATGCTGTCCGAGGCCAGGGCAGAATGCGGCGCCGCGAAGGCAACTCCCGCCGTTGTGGCGAGGCGCAGAGCATCGCGACGTGTGAGAACAGACTTACGAGCCACGGAATGGGTCCTTTCTCGGTGTGCCCTTTGCTGGGGTTGGAGCTACTCCGGCAGGGTGTACATGCCGTCGACGTGGAGCTTTGTGCTGACGGCCGGGGCGCCACTCTCCGGCTGCCCGCCGCCGACGCTGACCGTGTAGTCGCCTCCCGCGACGATGGGGTCGCCCAACTCCGTGACCATGCCCAAGTCGCGCGGCGTGAGGTGAAAGTGGACCTTCCCGTTTGCGCCCGGCTCCAGGTGGATCCGCTCGAAGCTGCGGAGGGCGAGCAGCGGTGCGCCCTTCACGTCAGGGAACTTGAGGTAGAGCTGGGCCACCTCGTCTCCGGCGAACTTGCCGGTGTTGGTGACGGTGACTTCGGCATCCACCGGCTGCCCGGCGGCGACGGTATTCGCGGAGAGGCTCAGGCCGCTGTAGGCGAACTTCGTATAGCTGAGACCATAGCCAAAGGGGAAGAGGGGCTTGCCTTTGAAGTAGCGGTAAGTGCGACCGGCCATCCCGTAGTCTTCGAAGTGTGGGAGCTGGTCGGTGTTCTTGTAGAAGGTGACCGGCAGGCGGCCCGCGGGGTCGTTCTTGCCGCTGAGGGTCTCTGCGACGGCAGCACCGCCTTCTTCGCCGGGATACCAGGCCTCCAGCACGGCATTGGCGTGGTCGTTAATCCAGTTCACCGCGAGAGCGCTGCCATTGATCAAAACGACGGCGAGGGGCTTGCCCGTTGCCGCGACGGCCTCAACGAGATCTTCTTCGGGTTGCGGCAGGTCGATGCTGGTGCGATCGCCACCGAGGAAACCAGGCTCGCTGACCGGCATCTCTTCGCCTTCCAACTGGCTGGTGATACCAACGACGGCGATGACGACATCAGCGTCCCTGGCGGCAGCAATGGCTTCGGGTGAGACGGCATTGTTGACCTTCTCCCAGATCAGTTCCGCGTGTGGGTCGCCGTTCTGTGTGCCGCTGGAAAGCTCCAGGGCTACCTTGCGGCCCTTTTCGAAATGGACTTTGCCGACCACAGCGGCGATTTCATGCCCGCCGCCGTAGGAACTCGCGACCGGTTTGCCATCCACCATCACGCGGGCAAAGCCCTGGCCGCGCAGGCCGAGGAGGTAGTCGCCGGACTCGGGCGGCGTGAGCGAGCCGGTCCACTGCACGCCGAAGCTCTTGCGGCTCGCGACCTCCTTCGGAAGGCTTCCTTTCGTGAGATTGACGTTCGGCTCGGTGCGGGTGAGAAGCGTCTTGGGTACGTCGTCAAAGCCGTGCCGGCCCTCGTTGTACTCGGCACGCAGGCCGGGCTTGCCATCGGGGGTGGACAGCAGATCGTTGGGCACAGGCGTCCCGTCAGGACGAAGGAACTGCGTTCCGGGCACAAAGGTGATGGTGGCGTTTGGAAATTGTGCATGCAGACCATCAAGCACGGAGACGATGTGGGTGGGCTGCCCGGCGTAGTTGCCGATCAGCGGCTTGGTCTGATCGGCCAGCGGACCGACGACGGCGATCTTGCGGACGCTGGTCTGCAGCGGCAACATGCCGTCGTTCTTGAGCAGCACCATGGCTTCGTTGGCCAGCTTGCGGGCATGAGCGCGGTGTTCCGCGCTGTCGAGCTCCTTCTCGTCGATCTTTGTGTACGGCACCGTGTCGGGCGGATCGAACATGCCGAGCTTCATGCGAGCAGTGAACAGGCGGATTAACGAGGTATCGAGCGTGGTTTCGGGGAGATATCCCTGTTGCACCGCATCGATGTAGGCCTTGTCCACCGGCTCGCCAAAGCGAGAGGTGAAGGTGACGCACTCGTTATCCATGCCGCGGATCACGGAGATTGCGGCGCCTTGTGCCTGCGTTGGGCGGTAGCGATGATTGGCCGCGACGTCACGCACGGCATCGCAGTCCGAGACCACGTAGCCCTGGAAGCCCCACTTGCCGCGCAGTTGATCTTGTAACAGGTATTGGTTCGCGCAGGCCGGCTCGCCATTGATGGCGTTGTAGGCGCACATGACTGAGCCTGCCTTGCCTTCCACGACGGCGGCGCGGAACGCAGGCTCATAGGTGTCGACCTCGTCATGCTTGCTGACGTCGACGTCGGCGAAGTGACGCGTGGGCTCCGGTCCGCTGTGCACGGCGAAGTGCTTGGGCGTGGCGATGCCGAGATAGTACTTGGGATTGTCGCCCTGCAGGCCAGTGACGTAGGCGACCCCCATGCGGCCGGTCAGGAAGGGATCTTCGCCGTAGGTCTCCTGCCCGCGGCCCCAACGGGGATCGCGAAAGATGTTGAGGTTCGGTGACCAGAAATCAAGGCCGCCCATGATGCCGGTGTGGCCTTCGCGCAGATTCTGCACGTGCTTGATGCGGCCCTCAATGCCGATCTGCGCGGCCATGATGTGGATGCCGGCGGGATCGAACGTCGCGGCCAGGCCGACGGGTTCCGGATATTCCGTGACACCTTCATTGATGACGCCGTGCAGAGCCTCGCTCCACCATTGATACGCGGGAATCTTGAGCCGGGGGATCGCAGCGGAGTTGTTCTGCATCTCCGAAGCCTTCTCTGCGAGGGTCATGCGGTGAACCAAATCGGTCGCACGCTGCTCCGGGGAGAGCTGCGGATTCATGAAGGGCATGCCGGCAACGTCCTGGCCTGCGGCGGCGGCAGAGGCGGCTGCCGCCAGAAGTAAACCTACTGAAAGCGAGGGCCGCATGAGAGAAGCTTTGATCGAAACCACAGGGGAAGTCTCCAACGTTGACGGTTACTTACTGACAGTGAGTTGTGAAGCAAAGGTTTTTGTTGAAGAAGGGCAAGACGTGATTTTGGAAGCGATCCGCAACGGCGCTGGTGTGGGTTCCGGCGTAGATCTCAAAGCCGTTGGGGATACTGTAGCTGTCCAGGACCTCATGCAGCTTGCGAGCGTCAACGCGCAGGCCGTCCTGATCACCGACGTCCATCGAAATGGCACGGTACTGCTTGAGGTTGCCGATGTACTGATCGACAAAGGCAAGCGGCGCATTCGCAGCGAGCTTCGCGATGATCTCCGGCTGCGGAACACCGTCCTTGGTGGGCAGGTCGAAGAAGAGCGGAGGGTTCCTGGGGTCCGGCGCCCACGCCGCCGCTGTTGCGTACTGGGCGATGGAGAATCCCGGCGACTGCGCGGCAAGGTCGGCTGGCGACTTCGCCTGCGCTGCCTTTCCTTCGCCGGCGATCGCGCGCTGCCTGGTCTCCTCCGCTGGGCCGGGACCACCCGCCGCCATGGGGGATAAGCAGCAGGGACTCATCATGTACAGCACACCGAAGACCTCGGGGTGCTTCATGCCGATGCGTGCTGCCCCATACCCGCCCATGGAATGACCCGCAAGACCGCGACTTTCCCGGTCGGGAAGCGTGCGGTAATGTGCGTCGATGTAGGCGACAAGATCGTGAGAGATGAAGCGCTCGAAGTCGCCCGTGGTCACGGAACTCGAATACATCGAGCCGTTGTAGACGGTCTTAGAGTCGGGCAGAACGACGATCATGTCCCGCGTGCCCTGGGCGAAAGCCCCTTCGATTGTTTGCGGGACGTGGATCTCGTTGGTCCATTGCTCGGCACCGATGAAGAAACCGTGCAGGGCATAGAGAACGGGGTAGCGGCGCTTTGTGTCGTGCTGATAAGTGGGTGGAAGGAACACGAGCACGTCGCGGTCGACAGCGTCGCCTTCGAGATTGCCTTCAAGCGCTGCACCGTGAACTTTGATGTGCTCCACCATGACGGGTCTGGCGCCGGGGACAGGCGGAGGGACGATGGTTTGCACCTGAGCGGAGAGCATGGCAGTCCATGCGAGCAGTGCTGTCATCGCGGGTATACGGAAGATCTTGTGGAACTTCGGAAGGAGCACGAACGGGCCTTTGCTGTGGAGCGGGGTAGCAACAGATGTCTATGCGAAACGGGCGATCGGTGACGGATGCAGGCGTGGGGCTAAGGCAGGTGAGGACGGGTGACCATAAACCTCGACTCAAAAATACTGGGAAATACGGGCATACGTTCGAGTGCCCACTATAGCTACCGGGAAAGACAACTCACAAGCGCAATCACGATCCAGGTGGGTACGGGGACGGGAGGCATTGCCTCCCGTTCGCAGGGACACCCGTCGCGGGCAACGCCGGGAGGGTGTTCAGGGCTCCTAGCCGAGCATGGCTGATGCATATGTGCAGGGTGGCAGTGAGGGATCCATCGAGTTCGATGACTCGGCGGCAGTTGGCTCGGTAGAGAACCGGTTGAGTGTGGTGCGGACGCTGGCCGAAGACATCGCCCACTCCGGCGAGAGCCGGTTTGTGCAGGAGATCACGGTAGATGACCGGGTATGGCGTGTGGTGGTGGAACAGATCGCGAGGTAGCGAATGCTTGTGGTCTGATGTAAAAGCGCTCGGCCCCTGTTGTGGGCCGAGCGCTTTCTGCTTTCTAGGCTCGGGGGTACTCTTGCGCAGTTTGGAGGGCGCTCGGGCCGCGTAATCCGGGAGTTGCGAGGTGCACAGGATATATTGGACTCACGAAAAGTCCACCCATGGGTTTGGCCGGATGAAGAGAGTCATTGTGAGTGGAGGAAATGGCTTTATTGGTTCCTCCCTCGTCAAGCGGCTGCTCGGCGAGGGCGTGGAGGTCCATGCGCTGGTGAATGAGAACTTCCAGCGTTTGAAGACCATTTCGGAAGATGTTCACATCCATGAGCTGCGCGGTGAGTTGCAGTCGGCGGTGGAGATTGTCGACCGGGTGCAGCCCGATACGATCTTCCATCTGGCGGCGGTGTACCAGGAGCCGGTCAGCGCGGATTGCGTGCTTTCGATGATCAACGGCAACCTGACACTGGGTGCCTGCCTGCTGTTTGCGGCGACGCAATGTGCGCGGCAACCCGTATTCGTGAATACAGGCACATACTGGCAATTTGACCGCGATGCGGAGTACGCGCCCAACACGCTGTATGCGGCGACAAAACATGCCTTTCAGGATCTGCTGCACTTCTATCGTGAGCGGAACGGCGTTGCCTCGGTGACGTTGATTCTTTACGAGACGTTTGGCGGCGGAGACACGCGCAACAAGCTCTGGCGACGCCTTGTCACGGCCACGGAGGGGACCAGGGTGCCGCTTTCCGAAGGCGAGCAGCAATTTCATCTGGTGCATATCGACGACGTGGTGAACGCGTTTGTGCTGGCGGCCCAGATGCTGCACACGGGCGAGCCGATGGAGCCGCTGTACACACTGCACTCGCCGTCGGCGCAGAAGCTGCGGCCGTTTGTGGAGGAGTTGAACCGGCGCGCGGAGCTCGGGCTGGAGCTGCAATGGGGAGCGCTGCCCTACTGGGAGGGCCAGGTGTTTGTCCCGTGGCAGGGGCAGACGTTGCCGGGCTGGACCGCCAGCGTGGATGCCATGACGGAGTTGGTGGCGCTGGCGTCGGAACGGAAAGTGGCGAGCGGAGCGAGAGATTGATGCAGACCAAACCGCTCATCTCCGTGGTGGTTCCGGTCTTCAATGAAGAGCTGAATATCCAGCCCTTCTATACAGAGATTGTGAGATCGCTGGAAACGCTTTCCGACCGCTTTGCCTTCGAATTTGTCTTCACGGACAACCACAGTACGGACGCGACCTTCCCGCTCTTGCGTGAGCTGTCGCAGCATGACGGCCGGGTGCGGGCATACCGGTTCTCGAAGAACTTCGGCTACCAGCGGTCCATCATGACCGGGTACAGCATGGCCCGGGGCGACGCGGCCATCCAGCTGGATGTGGACCTGCAGGATCCGCCGGAGTTGATCCCGCGGTTCCTGGAGGAGTGGCAGGCCGGCGCGGATGTGGTGTACGGCGTTCGAGTAAAGCGGCAGGAGTCGTGGTTGACGAACCTGCAGCGCGCGCTGTTTTACCGCTTGATCGACCACCTGAGCGAAGAGAAGCTGCCGGTCGATGCGGGCGACTTCCGGCTGATCAGCCGGCGTGTGATCGAGGTACTGAAGAGCTTTGAGGATGCGCAGCCATACCTGCGCGGAACCATCGCGACGCTGGGCTTCAAACAGGTCGGCATTCCCTACAACCGCAACGCGCGGGTGCGGGGCGAGAGCAAGTTCCCGTTCTCGAAGCTGGTGTCGCTGGCACTGGATGGCATCCTGAATCATTCGCTGGTGCCGCTGCGGATCTCAACGTATTTCGGGCTGGCGGTTTCGGCGATCACGTTGATCTCGGTGTTCGGTTACGTCGCGGTGAAGCTGCTGACGCATGCGGACTGGCCGGCGGGTTTCGCCACCCTGGCGGCGCTGATCCTGGCGTCGACCAGCGTGAATGCGATGCTGCTGGGGATCATCGGTGAGTACCTGGGCCGCATGTACAAGCAGGTTAAAAAGCAGCCGCTGACCATTATTGAAGATGTGATCTGCGGAGATGAACAAGGGCGAGAGATGGCGCAAGCCGCCAGTCTCCCGGGCTCCGATCGCAGGGGAGTTTTCTTGCCATGATCACGGCGGTGACCGGAGAGCCTCGGGCAAAGGCTGCTGCTTCCGAGAGGACTGTTGGGGATGCGTTTGCCGACTTTTTGGCGCGGTATGCGTGGGTTGTCCTCGTGCTGCTGCTGGCGGGTTTTGTTGCGTGTGCGGTGATTGCAAGCAAACAGAAACCGATCTGGTACGACGAGTTCTTTACGTATGCCGTGGCTACGCAACCTACCGTGCATCGCTTCTTTGAAGCGATGCCTCCGGAAGGCAACCCGCCGCTCTACACGTTCTTGGCCAAGCTCTCACTCGAAGTATTTGGCGCGCATGCCCTGGCGTTGCGTCTGCCGGCCATGGTGGGTTTCGGTGCCGCGCTGATCGGGCTGTGGGTTTTTGTGCGGCGCGTGAGCAATGGGCTTTATGGTTTGCTGGCGGTGGCCATGGTGCTGGCACAGCCGGTGTGGATGTACTCCTTTGAGGCCCGACCGTATGGGGTGATGCTGGCCTGCACCATGCTGGCGCTGGTGAGTTGGCAGGCCGCGGCACACTCTCTGGAGCGGGACCCAGGCGCCTCGCGCAGGCTGGCCCTGGCTGGCTTAGCTGTTGGCATCGTCGGAGCGATCTTCTCGCACTACATCGGGCTCCTGGAGGTCACGATCCCGCTGCTGTTCGGTGAGGGGTATCGCACGTACCGGCGGAGAGCCCTGGATCGCCCCCTTCTGATCACAGGGGCTGTGGCATGCCTTTCGTTCGGGTTTGTTCTGCCCATGATGCACCGGACCAAAGAGGTGGTGATCAACCGGTCGCCGTTCACGCTGCGGTTCATCAGCACACACCTCCGTCTGTATATCCATGGATTGAAGACGTCCTGGGAGCAGATCTTCGACGGCAGAGTGCTGCTGCTGCTGCTCTGGCTTGCTGTTATGTCCTGGACGCTGCGGCCGCGGGCAGACCCGAGGGACCGTCCACAGGCTGTGTTCGGGAGAGTTCCATCGGATGCGATGGCCGCTGCCGTGGGCGCGGCGATGTTAGTGCCGCTCACATGGCTCGCGATGCAGACGGCAAAGGGGTACTACTTCTGCCGGTATGGGATTGGGTCGGTGTTTGGGGTCGCGCTGGTGACGACACTTCTGCTGGCACGCCGCAAGGAGCCAAGCCGGCCGATGCTGGTGCTGCTGGTGTTTGTTCTGGGAACTATGATCCGGAACGAAGCGCATTATGTGCTGGGATTTCCCGCGGTTCCGCCGCAGGTGACGTACGGGGCACTGTACGCGGACACGTCCGGCCTTCCGGTGGTGGTGATGGAGGCGTTCACCTATCCGACGATCTGGTGGTATGCTCCGGAGCCGTTAAAACGGCGGCTGGTGTATCTGGCTGACGTGTCAGAGCACAGCAATAACGGAGAGCGCCTGCTAGACGCCGTGCTGGTGGCCGAAGGGGCAAATCTGCCGGCATCGTTGAGTACACGGGCGGAGTTCCTCCGGAGCCATCAGCACTTTCTGATCTATGACGACGCTTACGAAGGTCCGTTAAAGAGAGAGCAGCTGATGAGTTCAGGATGCATGGCGAGTCCGATGGCGGGGCAGGGTTCAGGCTTCTTTGACGTGCGTTGCCAGCCGTGATGCCGAACACAGAGCCGGCGCGTGACCTGCACTTGTCAGCGCGTGAAGTGAGTTTCGTGCTTCTCGGCGTGGCGCTCCTGGGCTAGCTGCAGAAGGCGGTCGATGAGTTCGGGGTAGGCGATGCCGGAAGCCTCCCACAGTTTGGGATACATGCTGATGCTGGTGAAGCCGGGCATGGTGTTGATTTCGTTCAGGACGATCTCGCTCCGCTGGCCCTCGCGTGCGGGTGCCATGAGGAAGTCGACGCGGGCGAGACCGGCGCAGTCGCAGGCACGGAAGGCGGCGAGCGCCATGGACTCCATCTGCGCGATCTCTTCTTCGGTGAGGTTTGGAGCGGGGATGAGAGACTGGCTTTCGTCGGGGCCGGCGAGCTCGTACTTCGCTTCGTAGTCGTAGAACTCTTTGCTGGGTATGATCTCGCCGATGACCGAGGCTTTGGGCCGGTCGTTGCCGAGGACGGCGATCTCGAGCTCGCGGGGCTTGACGCCGGGGCCGCCAACGCCCTGCTCGATAATGAGCTTGCGGTCGAAGGTGGCGGCGTGGTCGAGCGCGGGAGCGAGTTCACTGCGGTCGTGGACCTTGCTGATGCCGACGGAGCTGCCGAGGTTGGCGGGCTTGACGAAGAGCGGATAGCGAAGCGTGGATTCGATCCGTCGGGTGGCGGTATCGGGGTCGCGGCGCCAATCGGAGCGGAGCAGGGTGAGCCAGGGGGTTTGCGGAAGATTCGCGGAGGCGAACAGGCGCTTCATGGCATCCTTGTCCATGCCGGCGGCCGAGCCAAGAACGCCGGATCCGACGTAGGCGATGTCGGCCAGCTCAAGAAGGCCCTGGACAGTGCCATCCTCGCCAAAGGTGCCGTGGAGAACGGGGAAGACGATATCGATGGGAGAGCCGGAGGCTGGGTCGGCGGCCGTGGACGCGAGGGTGAGCGGAGTGCCTGGATTGGTAGCCGCGTGAGCGTCGATCTCCTTCTGCGTGAGGCCTTCAAGAAGCAGGGCGGAGTCTTCGACGGGCAGCCAGCGGCCGGACTTGGTGATGCCAAGCTCGACGACGGCGTAGCGTGAGCGGTCGATAGCTTTGACGATGGAACGGGCGGAGCGGAGAGAAATCTCGTGCTCGCCGGACTTGCCGCCGAAGAGGATGCCGACGCGGAGCTTCTTGCCTGGGGGAATCGTAGAGGAAGACATGCCGACCTTAGTGTCCGGCATTTGCCTGTGCGGGTGCGTGGGGGTGAATCTTTGGGGGTACGTGGTAGGGAGGGCCGGTGGCCGAGCCGTCTTTGTGAAGCGTTGCGGCTCACGGGGAACGCAGGTGCTCTCCGCTCCGCTGCGCTCCGGTCGAGGTCACAAGTTCTTGTTTTGAGAACCGCTAGATCGCGAGGTGGATCTGGTCGGTGGGGATGTGGCATTTGTGCAGGGCGGGGTCGCAGGCAAGCTCGAGCGCAACGGGTTCCTTGAGGAAGTAGCCCTGGCCGGTTTCCGCGCCGAGATCGCGAAGGAGTTGCAGCTCCGCTTGCGTCTCGATACCTTCGGCGGTGATGCGGCTGCCGGTCTCTTCCGAGAAGGAGATGAGGGCTCTCGCGAGCGCACGGCGATGAGGATCGCGGTCGATGTGCCGGGTAAGACTCATATCGAGCTTGATGATGTCCGGGATGAGATTGACGATGTGCCGCATGTTGGCGTAACCGGCGCCGGCGTCGTCGATGGCCAGGCGAAGGCCCTGCTCGCGAAGAGGCTGCAGGACGGCGCGAAGCGGAGCGTAGTCCTCCACGATGGCATGTTCAGTGATCTCGATCACCACGCGACGGAGGTCGGCGCCCTCGAGAGCCTGAGTGAAGCCGTCGCTAAGGATGGTTTCGGGGGAGCCATTCAGGCCAAACCCGGTCCACTCAGGGAAACGATGCATGGTTTCGAGCGCCCGGCGGATGGCGAGGATCTCGAGCTCGGTGCGGAGGCCGACTTCTGAGGCGAGATCGAACCAGTGAACGGGGGACGAGGCAGCGGCCGGTACACCGAAGCGCGAGAGGCACTCAAAGCCGGCGAGTGCGCCTGTCTTGAGATGGTAGATCGGCTGGTAGACGATGCGGGGCGAGGTTCCCGACATCGCCTCGCGGACGCTTGCGAGCTTGGCGGACAAGGCACTGGACGCACTGGAGGCCGCCTCGATGTGTGCGGCCAGCACTTCGGCAAAGGCATGCATCAGGCGCAGTTCACGCTCCCCGAGAGTGAGGTCGGGCTGATAGCTGAAGCAGCAGAGCGTGCCGTACAGGGCACCGCTGAGCAGGCGGATGGGGACGCTGAGATGCGAGCCGATGGGTACCGCCGAGGTTTCGGGAAGCGCTACCGCCGCCGGAAACAGGGAGGTGTCTGCCATAAGTTCAGGGAGCTCGCCTCGCGCGACCCGGCGGCAGTACCCCTGTTCCAGCGGGATGACCTGCCCGGCGTAGAAGGGTGCTCCGGCATCGGCATCGACGTGTTCAAG
>Ga0070737_10005218_pt1 | contig 12514 bp, 9 predicted proteins | sample Coa_R1_10_FD_66438 | JGI IMG/M metagenome (GOLD analysis project Ga0070737, IMG submission 66438) | Surface soil microbial communities from Centralia Pennsylvania, which are recovering from an underground coalmine fire - Coalmine... | ecosystem: Environmental > Terrestrial > Soil > Unclassified ... | reverse complement strand
TTATCATAAGTATAGTATGTGGTCTGGCCATTTGGATCCGTTTGCGATGCTAGCAATCCGAGCGTAAAGTTGTACGAGTATTCGGTCGAGACGTTTTGATTGTTGACAAGGATGCTCGATTGAGTGAGGTATGCGCTCTGATACGTGGAAGAAGAGTACTGATAATACGTGGTTCTGTTTAACGGATCCGTCTTGGTCAGCAAGTTTCCGTACTTATCGTAGGTGTAACTTGTGAGAAGCCAAGTGTTTGTTCCTCCAACGTTATGGAGCTGTTTCTGCTGCGTGAGCTCACCAGCCGAATTATACTGAAAGTATTCTTCCTGCCTTGCAGACCCAGCTCCGTTCTGATATTGAGCCGTCCCCAACAACAAGTTATGAATGTACGACGGTATTGAATTGCTGTAGAAACTGTCTGTGAAACCAGATGATCCTGGGAACGAGTTACTGGTATTCGTATTAGAATACGAATAGTATGTTTGGAGTCCTGACGGACTCATGGTGTAAATTATGTTCCCCCAGTTGTCATATTTTATCGTTGTAGTTGCAAGGACTGTGCTGGAGGGCGAAAGAGTTTTGGTCGCGTTGATCCTTCCGTAATTGTCGTAGTCAGATTCATAGTTTAGGATTGTTTGAGACGTCGCATTCTTCACCGTCTGGACTTGCTTACTGGAACCAGTATAACTGAAGTTAAGGTTGTTCTGTTCCGCGCCGGATCCCGTAGCAGTAGTGGTATTGGTCCATTGTACGACTCCATCAACGATATGATACGAGAAACTCGTGCTGTTTGTCAGAGTGGGCCCAAAATCTGTGGTGTACGCATCTTGTTGCGTCACATAATAAGTGACGACATCGATGCCAGCCTGAGCGCTCCCGTAGACGTAGTAGGTCTTGCCACCGGTAGGATACACAATTTTCTGGATAAGCCAAGGATTACCAAGAACATAATGATACTGTGTTACCCTGCCTAGCGGATCTGTTACGTTGTTCATCTTATCTGATGAAGAATAAGTAAATGTCCAGACCCGGCCGCCCTGAGTAATATTTGCTACCTCTCCCTTGCTGTTGTAGGCAAAGCTCACGACCCTGCCGACCGTATCCGTTATCGACGAAATACCATAGCCTGAATAACTGAACGAAATCGAGTTGTTCCCGGTCGCATCGGTTATCTGTGTTAGCTGTTTCTGCGTGTTGAACTTGTACGCGGTGCCCGATGCATCGTACAATGTATAGGTCCCGTTGTTGTTTGCGTACAGGACAAAGTTCACTCCCTTGTGGTTGACGAACACATTCCCCGTCCAGTTGTAAGGAAAGACTTGTCCATCATTGAGGTGAAGATAGTTTGCTCCAAGCCACGGGAAGTCGAGCGACCAACCCAGCCCCACGTTGGATAACGGGTAACTGTCGTAATTGAAAGTGGTATTCGCCGTGGATATGAAGGCGTAAGGTGTCGAGTATACAAACGCAATCTGCAAATCCAACCCATTGCGACCGGGAAGGCTGAACATGGTCTGCGTCACGCCGAGCAACCCGTTCCCGGGAGATACGGATTCATCGAACTGGCTGAAGTAGCTCTCGTATGGAGATAGCCCGGGCTGACTCCACGGCTGAGGGTTGCTCGCAGCGCTGGGAATCACGGCTGGCTCGGACATGAACTTGACGTTGTATGGAGAACTGGAGCCGCACGTCCAGCCGATCAGGAAGTCGTCCGATTGTATAGTCGTTGTGGAGGCGGAGAGGTACTGGTATGAGCCCTCGCTTTGACTAACTGTCACAGGGATGCTCCAGCTCGAGCCGGAGTTGGTGGAGGTTACATACTGCAAGTCGGTAGAGTTGAGGAGGAAGGAGATGACCAACTCGGAGTTTCCATCCGTGCTGATGGCTGCGTACGGTTGCGTTGGTCTGGAAGTAACTATCTTCTGCGAACTCGTTAGTGATGACCTTCCGTATTGATACGGATAGTAATAGACATCTTGAGGACCGACCGCGGCTAGCTCCAGAGTATCGCCGATGGCAACCGCCATGGATCTGCCCATGTACAATGTGGTCCTTCCTGTGGCAGCAGCCGCGGTCCAAGACGATCCGCTGTACTCCTTCACGTAAATCGCTGATTGAAAACTGGCACCACCATAAACGAGAGCTATCTTCCCGTTGGTCAGCGGAACTAACTGCGTCGCCCAAGGGGAACCTGAAAGCCCCGTCAGGGTCAGCATGTTTGTCCAGGAATTTGTGGCTAGGTTTGTTGCCTTGAACACTTCAATCTGGTTACCAGGAATCGTCTCAAACACGGAGACCCACACATTCCCATTGGAGTCAACGGCTATCGACCCATCCTGGACACCACTTCCTCCAGTGCTCGCAGTGTTTTGGTAGGTCCAGGAAACGCTGCCGGAGCTTTGCATCGTTCCCACTCCCCACAGGAAGTTGTACGTAGATCCAGAGTCGCTCGAACCTTCATAGTAGACAGTTGTGCCGGAGCAGTACAGCGAGAGGCTCCCTTCAAAGTTTCCGGAGATTGCGCTGCTCGCAAATTGAGTTGCGCTGCTCCAGACCGATCCGTTGATGCTAGATTGATACACCGGAGTGTTGGTCGCGTTCACGTAGAAGAACCAGTAACGACCACTTGCCTGGCACACATGACTTGCATAGTCGTTTGAGGTAGCATAAGAGTAGGATGAGGTACCAATAACAGTTGGATCGATCACAAAATTGCTCCCTACGCTGTAGGCAAGCGTGTTGGTCGTGTTGTTGTAAACGGGATTCAACGATTGGCTGGCGTTCCAATCAAACCCAAGTGATATCGGGCTCGGAGTAGCAGATGTCGTGGAGTTTGCGTAGCTGGAACTATGACTAGAAGTGATAACTGTACTGCTATCGTCAAACCACGCCGTATCGTTGCTTATGGAGGTAGGGCGATTTGCGAACTGGAATGAGATGCTCCCAGTGCCTGGTGCGCCAGTAGCCTCAGTCCCGGAAACTGTGATCTCCAGTCCAGCGGGCTTGCAGAACTGATTCACTACTGCAAACCTCAGCGAGACGTTTGATACCTCTTGCTGCTGAATTCCATTGGTTACAAAATAATTCAATACAGCCTCGCTGCTGTTTGAAACAAACGAACTCCGCACCGTTCCTACGCTTGCTTGTGTACCGAGGACTCGTAAGCTCATGTGATTGCCCGAATTATCGCTGACATTGAGCGTACCATTTGCATACAGTGAATATTGTTGGACAATGTATGTTCCTGTTGGAGCATTCATGAACATCTGCGTAGGGATCTCGATGCTTGTGCTCCACGTAGAGTTGATAGCTGGCCTCAGCGGTTCAGATTCAATTAGAGGAAGTTTGCACGCAAGGGCAGCTGTGTTGTTCCAAGTGTTGTCATAGTACACCTTCCCAGGGGGAAGAGGTGAGGATGTGGTAGTTGTTGAGGTAGAGTCTGGTTGCGTTGCGGATTGTCTCGGGGGACTAGGATTCGTGGCGGAACTCGTCGGTGACGATGCAACAGAATAGTAGTATGTTGATGTTGAGCCCGTATAGGTCTGGATCAAGAAGAGGAAGAGGAGCACCAATGATACCGAAAGAACAAACTTACGCCTTGAAGGACTCTGCCCGTTTATACTGTAGAACACGCAGAGTAAGACGCAGCTTTTCTATTTGATTCTAATACCATTAGGTAACTAAGAGAATCAGTGAATTGAATGAATTAATCCGATTATCTTTCATTGCTCCAGTGGGGACAACTTTTCTAAGCATTGGTAGCTTTGCTTGAGGGCTGCTCAACTAATCTGATCGAATGTTCTAGCTACTTTAAGTTAATACCATTGTGTCAAAAAAGCAATGGATGTTTCTGGCGGCAATGAAGGAAACCACTATAGTGATTCAAAGGGTGCTTGGAGCGGTCACGATCTTTGCTCAGAAGGGATCGCTGAGATTGATACTCCCAAAGAGCGCTGCAAAGATACTTCGCAAGAACAGGTTTGGTGACGATGACGATGCTGAAGAGAACGATACCACGTTCATTCTCGTGGCGACGAACAAGGGATTGATGATCTGCCCGCTCGAAAGCTACATGAGCAATGAGGGTCTTGGCTCTGCCCCCGCAAAGGCTCGGAGCATGCCGTCAAACATAATCAATCCATGAAGTGTGTCTATATCGGTAGTACTAGACTGGCCACGAGCATCGCCGGGGCGATACTGTTCAGCACTGATTACCAGCCGTTTGGTCCGCTGTATAATCCAAGTGGTTCATCGAATATCGATATGCTGTATGCTGGCAAGCTCATAGATGAGGCTACAGGATTGTATTACTCCGTGGCTCGTTTCTACGATTCTTCCTCCGGAAGATTCATCAGCAAAGACAGCAAGTCAGGGCCATTGCAAGATCCTCAGAGCTTGAATAGATACATCTACGCGAGGGATAATCCATTGATGTTCGTTGATCCCTCAGGACACATGTTCATACTGCCTGTTCTTAGCTCTTACACTACTACGACATCACCGCAACCCGCACCTTCGCCTGCCCCAAGTACTGTTCCTGTCCCTGTCGCGTCAGCATACGTGCACGCCCTGCAGCAGCAGGCGTTATCGCCACAACCGGCATCGACGCCTAGCAGCGCGCCCGCGGTATCATCGTACGTGCACGCATTGCAACAACAAGCGGCATTGTCTACGCCAGCTACAACTTCCTCATCTTCGAGCGCCTTAGCTGCACTCCAACTAGCTGACCAGAGAGCCGAGGCGCATGATTCCATGCAACTCGTCATGTCACGTGTGTCCGGTACGGGTCTTTCAAGAGCTGCACAAGCAGATTCCTGCTCGCCTTCTGGATTTAATTGTGAGGAAGCAGGTTCAATTGGACTCGCCGGAGTAGCTGACATTGGAACTGGTATTGCGGTTGGACTCACAGGAGGATACATACTAGCAACTCCACTTGGATTTGGTCTTGTCGATGGTGATATACATGCGACGAGTTATGTTCTTATCAATGGCCAAAATGCTAAAGTTGCAGACACTTGGAATGCTTTTGAAGATGGATTCGTCGAGGGTTTCCTACTTTACTTTGGCTTTGGACAGTAGAATCAAGTGAATATTCTAGTTGCGGTTACTCTTTCGGCATCTCAGTGATTCTGAGATTCGATCACTATCAAAAGAAGAGCTGTATGGAGAAATAACATTCGAGCGAAAACATATCGCCGTTTACTCATTTTTCATAGCTCTTTTCACAATCTCTCTCGCCTTACATATTGCAACTTCCTATAACATAGATATTCTAGCAACGCTTTCAGTGGTCATTATCTTCTTATTTTACTACTTACTAGTTTTGATAAAACAGTACCTCCGAGTAAGAGGTCACATGATGACAGTGAATAACTCTGGGAAATTCTGACGCTTTAAAAACCTCGACCTTCTAGGCTGACGTGACTTGATATCACTTCAGTTAGTTCCAAATCCTCCTTGTACACTATCCCAATCCCAATGCTTCAATAACAGCATTGGGCTGATAGTGGGAAGTGTCGTATTGATAATTTTGATTCTTATTGCGTCGCGTTGGTGGAACAGGTTGGGAAGAAAATATTGGTGAAACAAAAAATGCTATGTCACTCCCTGCTCCTATGCCACCTCAGCTGCACTCCAACTAGCTGACCAGAGAGCCGAGGCGCATGACTCCATGCAACTCGTCATGTCACACGCTTCCAGTACAAGCTCGGCAACATCAACATCAACAACTACGACCTCCATTAGCTCCAACAATAATCAGTTCGGATTGGGCGGAATATCTGCCTTCTTCAATGGGGTACGCAACCGAGCGCAAGCTTTTCTAAATTCATTATCGCCCCCGAAAAGCTTGTGGGAGAAGTATTGGTCATGGCAGGAGGAGTGGCGCTTATGGCAGGTACACTTGCGGCTGCTGGTGGTGTAGAGGTGGGCACGGTTGGCTTCGGCACCCCGGCTGCCGGTTTTCTAGTTGTAGAAGGCTTCACTCTTGGCGGTCTCATGTTGGGTTACGGATTTGACTTAGCTTTGCACGGTTGGCAGGGAACATAAGTAAGAATTTGTCCATTCAAAGATTTTTGATCAGGCACACCATTACCTGGACCGTCATAATAATGGCGGGAGCTTTCTTCATATCTTCATGGTTTGACTCTTTCGCTCTGTTTCTCATCCTCTTCTCTCTGGCAGGAGTGGTGATAATGCAAGGTACCGTGGAGAGAAGCAAGATATCAACCCCTTTCAACGTTGTTGTGTCTGCACACAAATCCGTTATATTTCCATTCATGGCCTTGACTTATTGCGCATTCGCATCCGAGCTTGTTTTGCTTGCCCTGCATCAAGATTTTGACGTAGCTTTCCCAGCGTTGGTGACCATGTTTACGGCGACTTCCATCATCATCTATCTTCTCATCAAGAGAATGAGAATAATGACCCAACCTTCCCAAGAACAACTCAAGAAGAACGCAACCAGCCCCTCATCGGACGAGCATCCGCTTTTCGTCATTTACCACGCGAAGAAAAACTCCCTAGTTTTGGCCACGGCCTTTGCGGTCTCCTCTTCCATTGGGATGTGGTTAGGATACCATGAGTTCGAGTACTCGTTTGTCATGTGCGCAGCCTCGCTTCCTTTAATGTATGCCATCCTATACTCTTGGTTTCGTTTGGTTTCGCCGAAGTTAGAGTTCTTTGAGCGACATTTTAGAGAAGCATACGGTGGTAGGATCCGATCGGATGTTCAATACTCCGACGTTAGCAGTGTCGAAATTAGAGCAAAGGGAATTATTCTTTATGGTCGGGATGATAATGTTCTTGGGGTGGTTAGAGAAAACCCGAGAAGGAGCGAAATCGGCCTGCTTTCTGATTGGCTCATAGCAAGGACTCGAACCCAAAGATATGATACCTGAGTTGCATTGATGCTATCCATGGCTAATCCGAAAAAATATGCTTTCTTGATGTCTCTCTTCTTGCAAGCAAGAAGATTGGTGGTAAATCAATAGTACTCAAATCTCAGAAGAGCAAAAATAGTCAGGCTCAAGTCTCTATTTGCCTTTCTGCATAACCGTCGCAGACCTTTATGAAAACATGGGGAGGCTCGTCCGGAGAGACCTAATCAGGCAAAGAGTTGGTTTGCATTAAGCGTTGTTCAAATTACGCATCACCCGCGAAATCAACGCGAGCAAGGAATTCATCTTCGACTGGTGGACGGATCTTTCTCCGGATGATTCGAGGCTTGTCAAGCCGCTCAAGAGCAGGAAAATAATCTCCAAGTCTCCCAACCTGATTGTCCTTGAGGATGAAGAGCGGATGTACTTCAGGAGGATGAAGTTCAGCGTGAGGGTCTCAATGGAAAGACCAAACAGATGGGTTTCGGAGTACGAAGGCAAGACGGCTCATGCAAGATCGGAGTACGTCCTGAGCTCGATATCCAAAGAAGTTACTCGATTGCATTATACTTCGGAGATTTCCCCGGAGGGATTCTTTACGAATCTATTTTCGCCGATCATCAAACTCTTTGTGAAGCGAGTGTTTCAAGGCGAGTTTGACGTCTTCATAAGAGCCATCGAATCAGAGTACGCTAGAAAATCATGCTAGTTGAGCGGAGGGCGGCCTGCGCCTAACTGAAAGGTATATTCCGAGCACGACAACGACGATTACGATTATCGCGAGAGCTGCCGGTATCAGTACTCCGACATTTGGCGAAGAATAGGGAGAGGGAGAGGTGGTAGCTCCGCTTGTGGAAGTGATTGTTGGCTCTGCGCTTGAGGATAGCGTAGTGGTGGTGGACCCTGAAGAGTGCAAGAGAGCGCTCGTTAAGCTTCCAGTAGAGAAAGTCGATGACGATGATGCTGAGGAACTGAGATAGACGTAGTTGGGAGTGCCCACCTCCACCTGCGCGATTCCGTCCCCAGAGTATGTGACGTGGAGATTGTCAGCGGCTTCCGCGGTGTCTCCTCCAAAGCTATAGTAAGATGGAAAAGCGTCAAGAGATCCACTAGTCTCGTTGTAGTAATACAGCCCGAGTGAGGAGTTCATATTAATGAACTTGGTCGATTCGCCGTTTCCTTCACCGCCGAAGACGAGCTCCGTGTCGTAGTATGTGTTCACCGGGGTCGAATCGTTCCCCGAGGTGTAAAAGTAAGCACTGCGAACACTGGGATCATTGATCGTAATGTTGTCAAACCAATTTATCGGCGAAGCAACCAAGGACGTTCCATTCCTGAGGATCGACACGCCCATCTGGATCAAAATCCCTTGAGAGCCCACGACGCTTTCATTCATGATCAGAGATACATCGAAGGGTAACGCGTACGAAGAATTCGCTGTTCCGTATGCGTAGTAATCGCTGACCTGGCCGCTGCTGTTTGCGACGAGGACGTATCCTCCGCTCTGGGAAACGATTGTGTCGTTGCTCAATGAGCCGCTCGAATCGGTGTTGTTCCACACGTTGTCGGCGTATGAGACGACGGAAGAGTTGGTTACAAAGTCAGGTGTATCCTGCGCCCAGTACACCTTGGACGTTCCGCTCTGATCGTTGACGACGAGCATCGAGTTGAGCTGGAGCGTGGCGCCGGATAGCGTATCGTTCACGCTCCCAGCTGTCGAGTTGTACGAAAGGATCGATGAGATGTTGGCCACGCCCACGACCTCGTCGGTCTTGATCTCATACGGGACCACGTTGCCCGAGTAATTGTACACGCCGAACGACGCGATCCCGGTGGGCTGCGGGGGAAGCATCGGTCCGTTTTGGTATGGAGCGTTAGGGCTGATCCTGTAGTTGTACGTGACGTTCGCGTCGCCTGAATACGCATAGAACACAAGGTAGTACGTACCGCTCCCGATTGCGAGCGAGTGGGAGCTCCTCGTCCCGTTCTGGTCGCTGAGCGAGTTTGCAATGTCATCACCGGTCGAGTTGAACGAGTTGAACTGCGACCCGCTCATGAACGCGGTGCTTATGCTTACGTTGCTGGAGGTTGAGTAAGCGATGAACGTCTCATTTGATAGAGCAACGATGGGTATGTACTCAAAGTAGCCGAGCGGGATGGTGAACTCGTTTGGTTGCTGCGAATTTGCAGCCATGGCGGGGATGAACCCGAGCAAACCGGAAGCGCAGAGGACCAGCATGAACAGTAGTGCTACTGTGCCGTTGCTGCTATTGCGCATGCTGACTTTTGAGCACCAGAGCAGGGATCCGGACGAAAGAAAAATCTTGTTCTTGGAGCTATTGTTCCGCTCGCTGGGCGCTCTCTTCAGCAGAAGCAGCTTCCCTAGGTCTTTGTTTCTTCCCTATCTGGTACTTTTCGATGAATTCCTTGGCCCTTGCGGAGATCGCATCCCAGTTCCACATCGCGACGCTCATCCTGCAGAGATCCACCTTCCAAGCATCTCCCCTCTTCTGCCAGCGGTACAAACGCAGGTCGCGACCGAACTGGCTCTCCACAACGACGAGCGCGACTATGAGCTTCTCGCTGCGATACAGATCGTACCCATCGAGGAGCTTGTAAGATTCCGAAATTGGATAATTGACTTGCTTTGACTCTGACATTTTCCCGACAGTCTCTTCCAGTACAAGAAGTAGGCTTGAGTATTTGGGTTTTGAGCCTCTGAGAGGGAGAGGTGTGGAGAGAAGAGAGTCTCTCCTACTGCTTGCTCATTTCCTTCTTTTCTGAGGCAAGGTAGGCTTTGTAGCACTCGGGGTTGTCGTATACGTGGTCAAGGTATTCGTCGAACGGGAATTCTTTGTTGCATCCTTTGCAGTAGCGCAGACCCGTTGACGCGGCCTTTGCAGCGCGAGCATCGCTTCTTGATTCCATATTTATCACTCTGAGGTGATACTAGTGAGAAACGATAGGTGCAGAGCTTCTTTAGAGTTGCGATAGGAATTCCATGAATTTCCATCAATAGTTATAATATCTATAACAAATCGAATGCAAAGACGATTTCCCCGCAAATAGAATAGAATTAATTGACATGCAATGTCTTTCTTATTCCTTCCGCGCTAGCCAGACCTGCGCGCCAAACGAGAGGTACTCGAAGAGTAAAATAATCCGCTCTTATCTCCTAACACTCGCCATGCAAAAGACCGCGATCGAGACAATCAACCCGGCCACGGGCGAAAGACTTGCGTCATACGATCTGTTTCCGTTCGAAAAAGCGCTCTCCACAGCCAGCGTCGCGCGCGACGCTTTTGGAAGATGGAGGAAACTCTCAATCAAGGAAAGATCAGATTATCTGAGGAAGCTTGCCTCCGCTCTTCGCGCAAAGAAGAGCGAGTATGCAAAGATAATGACGCTCGAGATGGGCAAGCCGATCTCCCAATCGGAGGCCGAGATCGAAAAGTGCGCCTGGTCTTCAGAGGTATTCGCCGACAACGGGGAAAAGTGGCTCGCCGATGAATACGCCGTGACGGACGCAAAGCAGAGCTACGTCACGTTTGACCCTCTGGGTGTGATCTTGCTCGTGATGCCCTGGAACTTTCCGTTCTGGCAGGCTCTCCGCGTGGCGATCCCCACGCTTCTCGCGGGGAACGTCTGCGTCCTCAGGCACTCCAACGTGTGCCCGGGGTCAGCGCTCGCTATCGAGGAGGCGTTCCAGAACGCTGGATTCCCCAACGGGGTATTCAACACCGTCATCACGGATCATGCAACTGTGGGGAAGCTCATAGAATCAAACCTCGTCTCAGGAGTCTCGCTCACGGGGAGCACCGGCGCGGGACAGCGGATAGGCGAGCAGGCCGCGGCGAACTTCAAAAAGTTCGTCCTAGAGCTCGGCGGGAGCGACCCGTACATAGTTCTGGAGGACGCGGATATCAAGCAGGCCGCCAAGGTCGGCGCGGGTGCAAGGCTGCAGAACTCCGGCCAGAGCTGCATCGCCTCAAAGAGGTTCATCGTGGTCAAACAGGTCGCAAATCAGTTCATCGAGGAGTTCGTCTCGGAGTTTGAAAGCAAGCACACCGGCGACCCGTTGAATCCAAAGACCGACGTGGGCCCTCTCGTCAACGTGGAGGCGGTTTCGTCGCTCGACGGGCAGGTGAGGGACGCGATCTCGCACGGAGCAAAGGTGAGGGTGGGCGGGAAGCCGAGGGGAGGGCCAGGCGCGTTCTACGAGCCGACAGTGATGGACAACGTCAACCTCTCAATGAAGGTGATGAACGAGGAGGTCTTCGGGCCGGTGGCTCCGGTCTACGTCGTCAAGGACGAGGCTGAGGCGATCAGGGTCGCAAACGATTCCGAGTTTGGCCTGGGGGCCAGTCTGTGGACCTCAAATCTCGAAAGAGCAAGGAGGATCGCGAAGGAGATAGAGAGCGGGATGGTGTTCGTGAACGCCCTTGTAAAGTCTGACCCGAGGATGCCATTTGGCGGGATAAAGAAATCCGGCCTGGGGCGCGAGCTTTCAAAGTGGGGCCTGCGCGAGTTTGTTGACGTAAAGTCGGTCAACATTTACGGCATTGATGTTAATTAGGGCATCAGCCTGCTGGGAAAAAAGTTCGGGATGATGTAGATCCCCCAGTTTGAAAAATAGAAAGCAGAAAAAAAGAATCTACGTCTCCCGAGTCCTACCCGAGCCCGGGATGAGCATCATCCTGAACCAAGCGGGCGAAGACTATGATGTCATAGTAAACAGGAAGGACGGGCCGCCTTCGAGGGAGGAGTTCCTCGCGGCCACGAGGGATTGCGACGGAGTCCTCATAACCCTGACCGAGCGGATCGACGAGGAGTTCCTGAGCGGCGCGAGCAGACTCAAGGTCGTGAGTTCCTTCAGCGTGGGGCTCGACCACGTTGACGTGGATGCCTGCACCCGTCACGGTGTGCTCGTCACGAACACGCCGGAGGTACTCACCGACGCCACGGCGGACATGGCCTTTGCCTTGATCCTTGCTTCGCTCCGGAGAGTCGTCGAGGGCGACCGGTACATCAGGGAGGGGAACTGGAGCGGAGCCTGGTCGCACAACCTGCTCGTGGGAAGGGACGCGAGCGGCGCGACGCTGGGGATCGTTGGATACGGTAGGATCGGGAGGGCGGTGGCGCGGCGCGCGAGCGGGTTTGGGATGCGCGTCGTGTACTACAGCCGGAAGAAGGCTGGGCTTCATTCGCAAGGAGACGATGCAGCCACGTTCCTCCCGCTAGACGAGCTCCTCAAGACGGCTGACATTGTGAGCGTACACCTTCCCCTGACGAGGGAGACAAGACACCTCTTCGGTGAGAGAGAGTTCTCTTTGATGAAGGAAAGCGCCGTCTTTGTGAATACTTCGCGCGGTGGGCTGGTTGATCAAGCGGCACTAACGAATGCGCTCGCCCAGCGCAAGATCTTCGCGGCGGGGCTGGACGTCTTTGAGAAGGAGCCAATCTCTCATGACGATCCGCTGCTCAAACTGGACAACGTGGTTCTGGTTCCACACCTCGGGAGCGCGAGCCTCAACGCGCGCGCTGGGATGGCGAGGCTGGCGGCGGAGAATCTCATCGACGCGCTGGAGGGGAGGGTTCCGAAGGCTGTGGCGAACTTGGAGCTGCTCGAAAGGGTGCGGCTG
>Ga0070737_10005217_pt1 | contig 12514 bp, 5 predicted proteins | sample Coa_R1_10_FD_66438 | JGI IMG/M metagenome (GOLD analysis project Ga0070737, IMG submission 66438) | Surface soil microbial communities from Centralia Pennsylvania, which are recovering from an underground coalmine fire - Coalmine... | ecosystem: Environmental > Terrestrial > Soil > Unclassified ... | reverse complement strand
AGTCGTCCGCGACGAAGCTGCTCTGGGGCACGGCGAACCTCTTCTCGCACCCGCGCTTCATGTCCGGTGCCGCCACCAACCCTGACCCTGAAGTCTTCGTCTGGTCCGCCACCACCATCAAGCACTGCATGGACGTCACTGTCCAGCTTGGCGGCTCCAACTACGTGCTCTGGGGTGGCCGCGAAGGCTACGAGACCCTGCTGAACACCGACATGAAGCAGGAGCTCGAGCAGTTCGCCCGCATGCTCCACCTCGTCGTCGACTACAAGCACAAGATCGGCTTCAAGGGTCAGATCCTCATCGAACCCAAGCCAAAGGAGCCCACCGCGCATCAGTACGACTTCGACGCCGCAACGGTATTCGGGTTCCTCAAGAAGCACGGCCTGGAGAACGAGGTAAAGCTCAATCTCGAGGCCAACCACGCCCTGCTTGCGGGCCACAGCTTTGAGCATGAGATCGCCACGGCTGCCGACCTCGGCATCCTTGGTTCGCTCGACATCAATCGCGGCGATCCGCTTCTCGGCTGGGACACCGATCAGTTCCCCAACGATCTCTACTCGATGACTCTCAGCATGTATCACGTGATCCGCGGCGGCGGTCTCGGTGTAGGTGGCATGAACTTCGACGCCAAGATCCGTCGTCAGTCCATCGAGCCCGAAGATCTGCTCCACGCGCACATCGGTGGTGCCGATCTTTGCGCCCATGCCTTCCTCATCGCTGCAAAGATGTGGGAAGACGGCACGCTGAAGCAGGTCACCGACAAGCGTTATGCCGGTTGGGCGAAGTCTGAGTACCAGGACATCCTGGGCGGCAAGCTCTCGCTCGAGCAGATCGCCGAAAAGGCCGAGAAGGACAACATCAATCCGCAGCCCCGCTCCGGCCAGCAGGAGAAGCTGGAAAACGTCTTCGTTCGCGGCCTGAGGTAGACGCGAACATCGGTCACCAGCAGGCCCCGCTCCGGCGGGGCTTCGCTGCTCACAGAGACAGCGGAAAAGGGCATGCCGCGTAGCATGCCCTTTTACCGCGTCCTGAGATCAGGGTGAGGTTGAAGTTAGAAGTTCAGCTTTAACTGGAACTCCGTCGTGCGCGGCGCTCCCTGGTCGAAGGTGCCGGATCCACGCTCCACCCGAAGTCCGTTCAGCGTGGGTAGCGTATTGGATCCGTTCAGCGCTGCAACCGAGTTCCCCGTCGGTCCGGTGTTGTTGTCCGCGGCTGTGGCAGAGCTGATCAGCGACCCGGTCAGCCGGTTGAAGTTCGCCATGTTCGTCACGTTGTAGAACGTCACCCCGGGAATCAGGCTCAGACCTTCCCGGAAACGCCCCAGAGCGATCGGGTAGGAGAAGCTGGCGTCGAAGTCACGGAAGGCTGGATTGGGAATCGGCCCATTCGCTGGAGCGGGGTGCAGAGACGGCTTCGTTGCTCCGAGTGCGATCAGCTGCGACGGCGTGAACAGACCCGCATTCACCAGTGCCTGACCCGCCGGCGTCAGCGTGCCCGCCTGCGTTGTGTTGTAGTTGTTGATCAACCCGGCCAGGTCCTTGGGTTGTACGGAGTGCATGTACGCACCCACGCGTGTTCCCGGTACCAGATCGCCGGTTGTGCCATCGCCCGTGACATCTGTGCGGAAGATCTCGCCCGCACCGGATTGCTGCGGGTCGGCGCTCAACGGCAGCATCAGCGTGCTCGCGCCTGCCGAGAAGAAGTGCCCGATAAGACCGATCTGGGGACCGTACTTCAACAGCAGCGATCCGCCAAAGCTCAGTTCGTTGCTGTGATCGTTGCTGCTCCGCCCGATATAGGAGCTAGGGTCGTACATATCGACGGGGTAGCTGTTGAAGAACTGATCCGCTGTACCCGCCGCAGAGGTGCCGCCAAAGCCTGCATCGGAAACGATGCGCGAGAGAGAGTACGACACCTGGAAGTTGGAACTCGTGATGCCAGGCGCTGGATGGCTCTTCTGCTGCTTCAGCACGATCTGCAGGGCGTCATAACCGGACTGGCCGGTCGGCACCGTGAGGTCGCCTTGTCCTACTGCGGTGTTGATACCGGGGAAGGCCGCCCCCGTGTTGGGCGTCAGGTTAGCCGCCTGCGCAGGTAGACCCCCAAGGAAGGTCGCGGATGAATCCAGACCATTGCCCGCAAAGTCGACGATGCTCGCGTTGTTGTTCGGACCCGTTCCTGTCGGGCATCCGCCCGGCGCAATCGCAGCCGCAACCGAGGTCGCTCCGCAGGCCGCCAGCGTCTTTGTGATCGCATTCTGAGCCGCTGCCGTATTCAGGTGATTCGCGGATCCAACGTGGTTCACATCCACGATCAACGGCACCTTCAACGTGCTGTTGTGAATGTAATCCGCGCTCACCAGCGTTCCCTTAGCTACCTCGTACTGCACACCGCCGTTGATCTGGATGGAGTACGGCGTCCGGTAGTTGGCGCCGTATGCGCCCTGCGTGCCGTAGGTCGGAGAGAACGCCAGAATGTTGCCGACAAAGGAGCCGTTCGCCGCTGAGTTGTTGGCTTGGGTGGCGGTAACGTATTGGCTCTTAATGCTCGCGATGAAGGGGGCAGCTTGCCCAATCGACAGACTGCAAATCTGTGAGATCGGCAGCGTCACGCCGTTCGCAGTTCCCGTGCTGATCGTGCTTCCACCCGGTGCGGAGATCGACGTTGGGTAAGGCCCGCAAATGGCGGTGTTGCCAAAGAAGGGCCCGCTCGCATCCAACACCGCCGGCCGAGAGTTGCCGGTGTTGTTGAAGATGTCGTTCTCATAGAAGACACCGATGCCGCCACGCAGCGACACCTTGTGGGCGCCGGGGCTGAAGACGAATCCGAGCTGCGGCCCTACATTTCCATAGGGCTGGTGGACGTGCGTTCCGGTCATCGTCGGGTCGAACTGCGCTAGGAGCGGCTGCGTGCCGGAGCACGGCAAGGTCAATCCCGCCGCGATCTGACCGCACTCCGGCGTGGTCAGGTCCTGGTTGGCGCGGTCCGTATCGATGCTGTAACGAACACCCGCGATTAACGTGAAGCTGGGGGTCGCCTTCCATGTATCCGCAACGTAGTAGCCGCTGCGCCAGTCGTGCTGTCCGCCGCCGGGCAGACCGAAACCTGGTTGCTCGGTGAAGATGCCGTTGCCGTTGCCGATGATGACGCCGCCACTCAGGTTGTAACCATTCAGCGGGTCGCCGGGGCAGGAAGTTGCCCCTCCATTCGCGCAGGCCGGCAGGACCTGGTTCGGACCGAACTGCACCTGCGGCGCCAGGCTGAAGAATGCCGCATAGCCGCCGCCCAGAATGCGGTTAACGCTCGCACCAAACTTCACCGTGTGCGTGCCGTGGGTCCAGGTCCCGTCATACCGGAACTGCTTGTCGGACTGGAATGTGCCCTGCGGTGCCAACAGATTGGGTCCCGCGTAGAAGCTGTCCGCTGTGTCAAACAGGTTCAGGCCCACGTTGGGGTTGTAGATGGAAGTGTTGCCCGCTGTGTCGTCGGCGATCAGGTTGTGGAACTTCTCGTAGCCGCCACGGAAGCTATGGGTAAAACGGCCCGAACTGAAGTCAGCACCGCCAGAGATCGCGGGTACGTTATCCCGGTTGAGATAAACCTGGTAGAGGTTGTTGTAGTTACCCCCATCGGCATTCGCTTCGTACAGGGCGCGAGCGAAGTAGTGGCCATGGAACGGTCCCGTGTAATCCAGGCGTCCGATCGTAAACGTATCGCGGAACGGCGTGGAGAAGGACGGGTATTGTGCCAGGATGGCGGCAAAGGTCGGCTGCGCCTCCGCGGCGCTCTGCTGGTCCTGCTTGATCCGCTCGGAGTCCACAAAGAAGAACAGCTTGTCCTTGATGATGGGCCCACCGATGGAACCGCCGAACTGGTTCCGCTGAAACGGTTCGTCGAACCCGCCGAAGGCCCGCGCAAAGAGAGCCCTGTGGTCCTGAAACTGATAAAACAGCTGGCCGTGAAAAGCGTTGGTGCCCGACGGCGAGGCCACCAGCACCTGGCCTGTGGAGGTGACCTCGCCGGAGACGTCCTGCGTGGACCGGTTGAGCTGGAACTCATCCACCGCGCCCGTAGGCACGTTGATAATGGTCGTGCCCACGGTCTCATCCGTGATGTCCTGACCGTCGTAAAGGATACGGGTTGTGCGTCCCGAAACCCCGTCGACGGAGATCGCCGAGTAGCCCGCCTTGGTCGGATCGAATGTCTCACCCGACTGCAGAATCACTCCCGGTTGCACCTGCGCCAGATCCAGAAAGTTACGCCCATTGATGGGTAGGCTCTCCACCTGCTGCCGTGTGAGCACATCCTGCACGCCCGCCTGATCGGTATTCACCTGAAGTTGCCCGGCCGTAACCTCCACCGTCTCGCCGGCGTTACCGACCGACAGCTTCTCGGAGCCGGCGGTCGCCGTTCCCGTCTGCACCACCGTATTCACCCGAAGATGCTGAAAGCCCGGCGAGGAAATATCCAGAATGTACTTGCCTGGGTTCAGCGGCCCAATGCTGTAGAAACCGCTGCCGTCGGTTTTCAGCGTGCGAGTGAAGCCGGTATCCGGATTGTTCACGATGACAACTGCGCCCGGAATGGCGGCCCCGGAGGCGTCGGTGATGGTGCCCTGAACGGATCCACCATTGGTGGAAATGGCCTGGCCATAAGCCACGCCATTCCGTGTGGAAGGGATACCTACGAGTGCGAGAGAAAGGGAGGTGACGGCAAAAGCGCGATTTCGGATGATCAAGAGCAACTCCGCAAGGATCTTGCCGGACTGACCTGCAAGTGAGTCGCCAATCCGTAGAGCGGCGAGTGCCCCAAAGGCTGTAGTCGTCTCCCGCAGACATTCCACATTTTGGTAGAAAGGGCATCCTGTGCTCCGCAATTACGGATAAAGTGAGTCACCTGCGGCAAAATGGCTGTCCAGATACTCCGGCCGGGAGGTGGCCGGAACTTCACCCTTTATGAGCCTCGCGTTGAACTCTGCCGTTAAAGGCAGCGCGGGGCTGCCCTGGGAAGGGCAGCCCCGCTTAAGCAAGATGCGTCCTGAGCAAGCGCCTAGGAGACGGCGTGAATGTGCTCCACAGCCTCATTTGGCTTGATCCGGTATCCGCGCCATCCGTAGTAAATGATGAATAGGTAGCAGAGGAACGGAAGGAAGAGCGACCTGTGGATCCCGATGCGGTCGGCGAAGAAGCCCATCAGGACCGGAATAGCTGCCCCGCCCACGATGCCTTGCACAAGCAGACCGGATCCGCGCCCGGTAAGCGTTCCGAGGTCGGCGACGCCCAAGGTGAAGATGGTAGGGAACATGATGGAGTTGAACAGACCGACGGCCAGAATCGTCACCGCGGCGAAGTGGCCCGTTCCCAGGAGGGCGCAAAGCACCATAGCCCCGGCACCGAAACCACAAAGGACGAGAATGTTAGACGGAGACATTCGCTGCATCAACGCAGACCCGGCGAACCGCCCGACCATCATCCCGCCCCAGTAGAACGTCACCAGTTTGACTGCCTGAACGAGAGGAAGCCCCGTAATGCTCGGATCAGCGAGGAACTTGCCCATGACGCTGCCCAGCGAGACCTCTGCCCCCACGTAGATGAAGATGGCGAGAGCACCCAGGTAAAGATGAGGATGGTTCCAAACACTGTCTCGCTCAGTGCCAAGCCCACCCGGACGGAAGTCCCGCGTAACCTCCACACGGGGAAATTTGTAGATGGCAATCGCCAGGGCAAGAATAATCAGAATGCCCGCGAGGACCATGTAGGGCAGCTTCACACTGGCGGCTTGTTGAACGCGGCTGGCGTCAAGCGCCGCGCCTTGAAGTTTGTTGCCTCTTACAGCCCCCTCGGCCACACCGCCGAGAATGAGAACACTGCCGATATACGGCGCAACTGTATCCCCCAGGGTGTTGAACGCCTGGGTGAGGTTCAGGCGGCTCGAAGCCGTCTCCGGCGGACCCAGAATCGTCACGTAGGGGTTGGCTGCGACCTGCAGAACGGTAACGCCGGCTGCCAGGACCACCTGAGCCCCAAGAAACAGCCCGTACACCGCCGTCATCGCCGCCGGGATGAACAACAGAGCTCCCACAGCCATCGTAATCAGACCGATGACCATGCTCCGCTGGTAGCCGAAACGCTCAATCAGCTTGCTCGACGGCTGTGCAAAGAGAAAGTATGAGCTGAAAAACGCCAGCTGAATGAGCAAGGCTTCTACATAGTTCAGCGAAAAGACCGACTGCAGATGCGGAATCAGCGCGTCATTCAGAACGGTGCAGAAACCCCAGATAAAGAACAGCGTCGTGACCATGGCCATCGCGCTGTAGTTGGTCGTGCCGGATGAGTCGCTTACAGTGTGCGTATTCCCTACGCTTACGATGGCCATCGTTTAACAGATCACTTTCTGCCCGCAAAGGTCTGCACAGTCTCCACGACGGTCCACAGCGGAGCGCCGGTATCGGAGTTGAGCACTTCGCATCCTACCGTATCCCTTCAATCTCTGGCTCGCCTGCCCCTAAGTGGGACACGAAGCCGTCAGTCCATGGCGCGAGATCGCCCGCCAGCGTCGATAGTCCGCTACGTCGCCTGCTGTGGACGGGCCTCCTTGGCAAGGATCAGTCGGGTAACCCGGTATCCTGCCAACCAGGATGCAGACCGTGCTGGACCTCGACACCATTGCGGCAATCTCCACGCCACCCGGCCGTGGCGGCATCGGGATTGTGCGGCTGTCCGGACCGGCAGCGGTCACCATCGCCGGCCAACTCGTGCGGCTGACCCAACCGCTCGCGCATGCGCGGGCCCGCTTTGTGCAGGTGCTTGATCCCCGGGCAGAAGACCCGTCCGCCCCGGCGCTCGACGAAGCCGTCATCACGACCTTTCTGGCGCCTCATTCCTACACCGGCGACGACATCGTGGAGATCGCGTCCCACGGTGCGCCCGTCGTACTGGATGCCATCCTCTCCGCGGCGCTCGCCGGCGGAGCCCGCCTTGCCGAACCCGGCGAGTTCACCCAACGCGCCTTCCTGGCCGGCCGTCTGGACCTGACGCAGGCGGAGGCCGTCCATGACCTCATCGCGGCCCACACGCTCGAACAGGCCAGGGCGGCTGCCCAGCAACTCGGCGGCTCGCTGAGCCGCGCGCTTGCCCCCGCGAAAGAGGACCTGCTTCACCTGATCGCGCTCTTGGAAGCCGGCATGGACTTCGCCTCCGGCGAGCTTGACGATGTGGACGTCGTTCCCCCGGGACAGATCGCCGGAGCCATTGCCGGGGTTCTGGACCGCCTGCAGGGACTGGCCCGCAGCTTTCGTGCCGGGTCGTTGCTGCGCTCCGGGATGTCGCTAGCGCTTGTGGGCCGGCCCAACGCGGGGAAGAGCTCTCTGTTCAATCGCTTGCTGGAGCGCCCCCGCGCCATCGTGACGCCCGTAGCCGGCACCACTCGCGACACGGTGGAAGAGCTCTGGTCCCTCGACGGCATTCCGGTACGGCTAATTGACACCGCGGGGCTTCGCCTGGGCGACGAGGCACCCGCAGATGAAGCGGAGCGCCAGGGCATCGAGCGCTCCCGCATGGCGCTGGCCGACGCGGACCTGGTGCTCCTGATCCACGATGCCACCAGCCCTGTATCGGACGACGAGGAGGAGTTACTTAGGATGCTGGACGGCCGGCCCCATCTTGTGGTGAGAAACAAAATGGATCTGATGGGTTTCGGCGGCTCCGTCCAAAGCGACTCCGCACTGACGGCCGGCCCGCGGACACCGCTGGAGATTTCGGCGCTTACCGGAGAAGGCCTGGACGATCTCCGCCGCGCCATACGCCGGGCTGTGGATGCCGGCGAAGGTCCGCTTGCATCCGCTGCCCTGAATAACAACCGCCAGCAGGGGGCGGTCCTCGACGCGATCGCCTCCCTGGAAGCTGCCTCGGTCGCCAACCACGCGGCTCTGCCTCACGAAGTGCTGCTCGTCGACCTGCACCAGGCTCTCCGCTCGCTCGATACCCTCACCGGAGCCACGACCGCCGATGACATCCTGGCGCGCATCTTTTCCACCTTCTGCATCGGCAAATAAGTGCGCCGCCCAGCACGGGAGCACCGGTGTACCATTCCCTCAAGAAGACATGGCCCAGCATAGGGGAAAGCCCCACTCGCGTGCAGTCCGGATGCAGGATGTAGCTAAGCTTGCAAAGGTCGGCACCATGACGGTATCGCGAGTGCTGAACGGCAATTCCAAAGTCTCCGAAGAAAACCGCAACCGTGTTCTCTCCGCTATCCGCGCTCTGGACTATGTTCCCAATCAGGTAGCTCGCTCGTTACGGCAGCAGCGCTCTTCGCAGATCGGCATCATCGTTCCGAACATTCGCGATCCGTTCTTTGCTATCTGCTCCGATGCGATCGGCGCGGTGGCCAAGCGCCACGACTACACCGTCGTGCTCGCCACCTCCGACGAGGATGCGGAGACGGAGTATACCGAAGCTACCCGCCTGCTGCGTCGCAGCGTGGACGGCCTCATCGTAACCCCCGCCGCGCACGGCCGGTCGCACCTCGGCGATCCCGCCTTTCGCGATTTCCCGATTGTGGCCGTCGATCGTCCTGTCCCGGGCGGCGGTGTGGACTGCGTCGTGGTCAGGAATGAGCTTGGCTCCTATCTGGGAACGCAACATCTCATCGCACACAAACACCGCCGCATCGCGCACCTGACGCTCTCCGCCGATCTGTATACGATGGGACGCCGCGTTCGTGGCTACCGCAAAGCAATTGAGGAAGCCGGCTTGACCCCAGAGGTCGCCGTCGTGGTCTCGCAGGAGGAAACGCTGCAGGCTGTCAAGGATTTCGTCCAGGGTAAGCGTCCCACCACGGCATTCTTTTGCGGAAACAATGTTGTCAGTCGCGGGGTGTTTCATGCAATCTCTGCCCTTGGCCTGCGCATTCCGGAGGACATCGCTGTGATCGGCTTCGATGACTTCGACACGGCCGATATCCTGCAACCGGCGATGACCGTCGTTCGTCAGCCCATTGAAGATATCGGCCGCATTGCGGCCGAGGTTCTCTTCGCCCACCTGCAGCAGCAGAAAGGCGCAACACCCGAGCGCATTCGGCAAAGAGTTCTGCCGGTGGAGTTGGTGCTCCGCAACTCCTGCGGCTGTGCAACGCCCACGCACCCGGCCGCCAACGAGAAGTCCGAACATTACACCTGGGCGTACTCCGCTACCGCTACGCAATCGTAAGACTTAGTTGCACGGAGCAGCCGCTGCAGCGACTTCTTAAGACTCCATGCTCAAGTGGGGGCTTGGGCTCCGTGAGCCCCCGGCGGAGCGGTGGCGTCCGCCTCACGCAGCACGAGGATTCGGTTCTTCGTTACACCGCCGACGCGCTGATAAAGTCCACTCGGCCAAAACACTTCCACGTCAGCCACGGCGACGGAACCCAAACCGAAATGCAGCCGGGGATCACTGCATGACAGATAGCTGGTCTGACTCCGCGCCTCCTGCATCTGCTCACGGCCACCATACCGGACCAATACCTTGGTACCAATGCCGCTCCGATTACTCCTGCTGGCCACGAGTTTTACCTTCAGCCAGCCGTTGTCTTTTGGCGCGTCATTTCGCAACAACGTCGGCGGTTCGTTGGTGTTCATGATCAGCACGTCCAGGTCGCCATCATTGTCGAAATCACCCAGCGCGAGACCGCGACTGGCATGACGTTGCCCGAGCCCGGAACCGGCTTCCTCCGTCAGCTCTTCAAAGGTGCCGTCCCCCAGATTGCGGAACAGAACGCGTGGCCCTTTGAAGGGGTACTGCGGAAACTTCTTCTCGATCTCCGGGTACACATGACCCGTTACCCACAGCAGGTCCGGCAGCCCGTCGTTGTCGAAGTCCGCGATGGCTGCTCCCCATCCTACGTAGCGTGTTTCAACGGCGAGCCTTGATTCAAGCGTAGTGTCGGTGAACTCGCCATGGCCATCGTTAAGGTACAGCCCACTCGCCTGCTGCTGAAAATGCGTCACCAGCAGACTCGTGCTTCCGTTCAGCGCCAGGTCGCCCGCGCCAACACCCATGCCCGCCTGCTCATACCCTTCGCCACTCACAGCCACGCCGCGATCAAAACCCTCCTCGCGGAACGTGCCGTCGCGATTGTTCATCAGCAACAGACTCGGCGTGGAGTCGCAGGCGAGGAAGAGGTCCGGCCATCCATCGTTGTCGAAGTCTGCTGTCACGACCGTCATCCCGTACGACCCACGGTGCTTAGCGATTCCGGAGGCCTCGCTTACGTCGGTGAAGGTGCCGTCCCCATTGTTGCGGTACAAGGTGTGGCGGCCTGGAGGAAGTCCACGTGGTCCGCAGTAGACCAGCAGCCCTTCATAGGTACATGTGGGATTATCCATTGCCGGTTGTGGCGGGTGATTGAGGTCGAACTCCACGTAGTTGGCCACAAAGAGATCAAGATGTCCGTCGCGGTTGTAATCAAAGAAGCTGCATCCCGTGGCGAAGCGCCGCGTTGCGTCCAGTAAGCCAGCCTCCCTGGTGACATCCGAGAAGGTGCCATTGCCGTTATTGCGATACAGGCGATTGTGCCCGTAGTACGTGCAGAACAGATCCTCAAAGCCGTCGTTGTTGTAATCACCCACACAAACGCCGCAGGCCCAGCCCACATCGTGCAGACCGGCCTTCACCGTGACATCGGTGAATGTGCCGTTGCGATTATTTTTGTAAAGGCGATTGCTGGCTTCCGGCGGCGCGCCCTCCAGCCGCGACCCGCCCAGCAGAAAGATATCCATCCAGCCATCGTTGTCGTAGTCGAAAAAGGCACAGCCTCCGCCCATGCTTTCCACGATGTAGCGTATGCGGTCCGTACCGCCGTAGATCATCGGTGCCGTCAGGCCTGCACTCTGCGCAACATCCGTGAAGCGGGCATAGGGCCTTCCACTGGCAGGGCGGCGCTTCTGCTCGCGGGTGGTGCCGGCGGACATGCCGCCGGTCTGCGCCCATGCAGAGGCTCCATACGCCGCCACGCCAACGAGAAATGACCGGCGACTCACGCGATCGGTCCTGTGCACCGAACAGGGCACGTTCGGCCAACTCTCCATCAGCGCACCCCTGGCGGAGGTACGGGCGTACTGGCCAGCATCTCCAGCAACCGTTTGGCGTCAGGGTTCCCGGGCTGCAAAGAGACTGCGCTTTCAGCCGCCTTGCGCGCCCCGCGATAGTCCCCCCTGCCAGCGAGCGTTGCCGCCAGATTGATCCAGCCGTCCACCAGTCGCGGATTCGCTGCAACCGCCGCACGGAAGTATGACTCCGCTTCGGCCTCTCTTCCTGTTTCCGTCAGCAGAGAACCGAGGTTGTTTTGTGCTCCGGCGTATTGCGGCGCGGAAGCGACAGCCGAGCGAAACGCAGACTCGGCCTGCTTCATGTCTCCGCCTCGTTCCTCCAGATACCCCAGCTGATTCCAGGCGAGGGCGAATCCGGGCTGCAGTTGAACAGCATGCTGCAGCGCCGTTGCCTCCCCTTGCAGGTCGCCCATCTTGTCCAAGGCAAGCGCGAGATCATACCAATGAACGGCCTCACCCGGGAACTCGCTCAGGATCGATCGTTCCACGTCAGCTGCTCCGGCAGGGTCACCGGCTTGCAGCTTCTGCCTGGCCTGTGCCGACAGGCTCACCAACTCGTCGTGCTTTGCGCGTTCAGCCAGATCTTGCTGGTACAGCTTCATCTCACCTCCCGCTCCCTCGGTGTCACCCGATTGCCGGAGCACGGAAGCCAGTTGAAAGTGGACCTCAGGCCCGGCTGCCGGAAGCCGGGAGGCTCGCATCAGTTGCGTCCTCGCTTCAGACAGGCGATGTAGCTTGGCGTACACAACACCGAGGTGAAGGGCGACGTCGAAGTGATCCGGTCTCAGTTCTGCGGCGCGGGACAGCTGTGTCAGAGCCGCGACGTACTCGCCGTCCTGCTGCTTTAGCAGACCGTTAAGGTACAGCGCATCGAAACCGCCCGGCTCTTCCTCGAGCAGCCGGTCCGCATAGGGCTTCGCTGCCTCGTTGTCCCCCATCAGGATCAGCACACGCACCATGAGTACCTGGAGATCCACCGAGTCTGGCTCCTCCTTGAGCGCGTTACGCAGCAGCTTTACCGCGTCTTGGTAACGATTTCCCTGCACAAGAACCGTCGCCAGCGCAATGCGCAGCCTCGTCCAATCCGGATGCAGGGCAAGAGCCTGTTGCGCAGCCGTGATGCCTTTCTCCTGGAGTAAGGCCTTGCTCGCAGCCACAAGGGAATCGAGTGCAAGATCTTGGTTGTCCGGTGCGGTCGTAAGGAGATCCATGGCCTCCGTGTATTGCCCGGCCTCGATGCGCGCCTTGGCTATCCAGTCCAGCGCCGTGATCGAGCCTGGGTTCAACTGCATGGCGCGCCCCCAAAGCCTTAGCGCTTCTTCACGGTCGCCGCGATCATGCGCGATCACCCCAAGCAGCAGGTAAGCACGGTCGAACGCCGGATCCAGGCGGATCGTTTCTCCAAGCTCTTCGGCGGCGGAGGTT
>Ga0070737_10005216_pt1 | contig 12516 bp, 9 predicted proteins | sample Coa_R1_10_FD_66438 | JGI IMG/M metagenome (GOLD analysis project Ga0070737, IMG submission 66438) | Surface soil microbial communities from Centralia Pennsylvania, which are recovering from an underground coalmine fire - Coalmine... | ecosystem: Environmental > Terrestrial > Soil > Unclassified ... | reverse complement strand
CGACCCCAGAATCCCGCTTAGGATGGAAAGCGGCGCGCGCGCCATCGCCATTTCTGAAGCCTGATGAGTGCCGTGCCGCATCACCACGTGCCCGGTTTCGTGAGCAATCACTCCGGCAAGCTGAGCCTCGTCCTGCGCGGCCACGATCGTGCCGCGGTTCACGAAGATATATCCGCCCGGCAACGCAAAGGCGTTGATATCGTTCGTGTTGACCACGTGATATTGCCAAACGTAGACCGGGAGGTTATCAGGGGCATAGGACGCAAGCTTGCGGCCAAGTTTGGTGATGTACCCCTCCACGGCGGCGTCGTGCAGCATCGGCATTTGTTTTTCGATCTGGGCGGCGTTTTGGCCTCCCAATTGGACGTCTTGTTGGGGTGTGTAGAGGTTAAATCCAGGCTTGAAACTGATTTCCTGAATGGCGAAGGCTGCAATGGGAATGGCAACCAGGCAAATTGAAACCCAGAGCAGCTTTCCTCGTCGGGTCAATCTCTTTGCGAAATAGTTACTCACTGGAGTGCTCCCGTTGCTCTGCGCCTCCCAAATGCTTTCCAGGCGCTCCCTTCAGTGCCTTGGATTCATGGCGCGGCAAGGCCGTTGCACGTTTCCCTTAAACCTTAACCGGCGCTGGTCCGCGCGCCCCATTCGTCAGCAACGCCTCGCGACAATAAGCGTAGCACTTTTTCATCTCTGCGATGGTATCGAGGCCGGGCTTGGGGCCATATTCATACTCGATATTCGCAGGAATTTTCCATTGATGATCCCGAAGAAGTCGCAGAACGGCCACAATGGGAGTGTCACCCTGGCCGAATGGAACCGCCGGGCCGTGGTTCTTTTTCCGGTCTTTGATATGCAATGTGACAATGCGGGCATGATGCTCGCGGATAAAGGAGACCGGATCGCAGTTGGCGGCTGTGAAATGGCCAATATCCAGATTGATGGCAAGATACTTTGACGCTCCCTTGAGCGCCCTGGCGAACGTTTCCGGCGTCGAGAACTCATCCGGGTTTGCGGTATCGTCGTGATTGTGGAAACCGACGGTGATTTTATATTTTTGAGCGTAAGTGTCAATTCGCGGAGCAACGCTGACATTGGAAGAGGCCGTAATATACTTCACACCCAGAGCCTGCGCCATCTGAAAACCGCGCTCGATTTCCGGATCGGTAAAATCTTTGCGGAAGCTGTAATTATAAGCATAAAGCAGCACTCCGGCGCGATCAAACTGCCGGCGAATCGAGCGAAATCGGCTCAGGGGAACGGTCAGCCGCCACTTTCGCAACTGCTCGCGTGAGACGCGCTCAGGCTCCACATGGCCCTGCCAGAGCTCACATTCACCCAGACCTACCGTTTGGTAACCCTTAATCGCCGCCGTCAGGTCGCGGTCGCGAAACGAATAACTCTGAGCGCCGATCCGCACCCCACGCACGACAGAATTGATCCATTTGGCTCCAAAAAGGTCGCTGCCGCTCAGCCACAGCGCAGCCGCAGCCCCAACAATCGCAATCTCTTTGCTACCCATTTGAGAAGTTGAATCCACATCGCCTCCTGAAGACATTTGAAGATTTTAATGAGGCCTGCAAATTACTGTGACCGCCTCGGCTGTAGCGCCGGTGTCCCCACCGGCGATTTTTCGGCGCTGAGGACAGCGCCGCTACAAAAAATGTTGTCACGGCAATTTGCAGCCATCCATAGCTGGCGCTCTGCTCCCTCGGTGGTCGCTGAGTTTTGGATGCCTGTCAGCGGGCAGTCACCCCTTGAGTCAATCAGGCCATGCTCCAGCCTTCACGAGCGTCCCTGCCTGATCAAGAAAGCAGGCAAGAGCACAGCCAGTATACGCAAGCGAATGTCCTGGGGCAACATGGCGTTTTCGCTAAAGAATAATTCGTTCGTTGCCCAAGCGGCGCGTCACTCGCTCGCGATCCAGAAATTCCAGAAGAGGAATCGCGTACTTGCGGCTGACTCCGGTCAGCTCTTTGAATTGAGGCACGCTGAGGCGGTCGCTTTGCAGCTTATGCTCCGCAAGCAGTTTGCGGAGATGTTCAAGCGCTGATTGATGAAAGATGAGTTCGTCAGAGATTTTACTGAGCACCTTTTCTTTGATCAGGATTTGCAGAATTTTCTGCGCTCTTACCCGATCAATACCAAGAGAATCCAGGACTTCGGCGGCGGAGGGCGCTTTCAGGCCGGCTTTCTCAAATGCATGGCTGATCTGCTGCTTGGCTTCGAGTTCTTTCGCGGTGAGCCGAATTCCGCGCCCGGCCAATGAGACAATCTCATCCCGAATCTCAATTTTCCCGGCTGAACTTGCAGCCTCGAGGGCTGCGTGGAATGCGGCCAGAGAAGGCTTCTGCTTCCTGAAACGAGTCTGACCGCGCAATTCCTCCTTGGCCATGCCCTGAACCAGCGGATTGCGCGCATGGAACTGGGCGAGGATTTCTAAAATGCTTTGCATCACTTCCTGCAGGGTCTTCGAGTGGATTAATTGGCCGGGGGGCTGGCCTAAAATGATGCATTGCTGACTCTCTGCCAGCGCCTGGGCCTGTCGTAATATCTCGGCTTGCGTCCAGCCGGTGCGCGCAACGAGCGTGGAAATGCTGGCTTCGCCTGAATCGCGCAGAATACACTCCAGGCGATCCTTGGGTGAGCTCTGCTCCAGACACTTGAGAAATTGAATTGCTTCGGGGTCGCTCGCGCGATGTCGGGTGGGGAAATTATCCAGCACCTCGCCGCCGCCAATCGTCACGACCGGAGAAAACTGCCGGACAATGAAATGATCTCCAGGGAGGAAAAGGCCGGGTTCTGCGAGTCGTAGTTGGGCGTAGGCGCGCTCACCCGGTTTAAGTTCTTTCCCTTCAAGCAACACGACTTCGGCCACTGTTTCGGCTGTCCAGCAATGGAAATGCACGCGAGCGTGAGTTTTCAGAGGATGAGCCGTAGGAAGCAACGTGAGAATGCAATCCATCTGTCGGGCAGCCTGAAGCTCTCCGGGCTGCGAAAGGACCATCCCGCGACGAATCTCCTTCACTTCAATTCCCGCCAGGTTCAACGCAGCGCGCTGACCTGCCGCCGCTGCATCCACAGGCTCGTTATGCACCTCAATGCCTCGAACGCGCACACGGCGGCCAAGAGGGACGACTTCAACCTCCGCCTCCCGCTCCACTTTGCCGGCAATAAGCGTTCCGGTGACAACGGTTCCGAATCCTTTCATTGTGAACGCGCGATCGATCGGCAGCCGGAACGGCAAGTGAGCAGGCTTGGCAGCCAATTCAAGGCTCAAAACCCGAAGTTCTGATTTGAGCGTTTCGAGACCCGAGCCGCTTCGGGCGCTTACGGTGAGAATTGGCGCGCCTTCCAGGAAGGAGCCTCTAACGAGGTCCTGAACTTCGAGACGCACAAGGCCGAGGATGTCGCGATCAACGAGATCAGACTTGGTGATCACCACCAGACCGCGCTGAACGTTGAGCAGGCGGCAAATCTCAAAATGCTCGCGCGTCTGCGGCTTGACGGATTCGTCGGCTGCCACCACCAGCAGAACGGCATCAATCCCAGTGACCCCGGCCAGCATGTTCTTGATGAAGCGCTCATGACCGGGGACGTCAATAAAAGCAGCCCGCAGACCATCCCCCAGATCAAGGTGAGCAAATCCCAGGTCGATGGTGATTCCCCGCCGTTTTTCCTCTTCCAGCCGATCGGGGTCAATGCCAGTCAGCGCCGCGACCAGCGCAGATTTGCCGTGGTCAATGTGTCCGGCGGTTCCGAAGATGACATATTTCATAGCAAGGCCTGAGTTTTAAGGGAGGCTTAAACTCGTTACGATGATGGCATTCAAGGCGTGCCGCCCAAGCCCGTCCTCTCCTCCTCCCTGCCCAACCACACGCTGGCCGGGGTCCAATCGCCGTATCGTTTCTGCAACACGATCTTATAATGCGCAATCGCGCCAGGTTCTTTGAAGACTACATGAGCGAGCGCTCGGTTTTTATCCGGGCTGAACACCAAGCGCTCGATTTCGATATTTGCTGGCGGCGCGGAGGGATGGGTCGCATGGGCCTGCGTCTTTGAATCAGAGGTTGTCGCGCGTTCGGACACAGGTTCAATTCCTGAGTCTCCTTCGAGAGCTGGCATAAAATAAGCTCTCACTGCTTGCAGGATTGAGCCTCCTGCGCTTTTTCCGGCCGAAGTCGCCAGATAGCGCGCCCGGCTTTGAATAATCGAAAGAGCGTTTTCAAGATCATCCTGAATCACCGGATCGGTGAGTCGGACTTCCACCTGTTTGAGGGACGGCGCAAGGCCCGTGTTCGAGTGAACCGTCAAGGCAATGATGGCGGCTTCAGTTACGGTTCGGTCAGGCTCGTGATTGGCGTTGCGGATGACGTTAACCAATATCTGGTTGGCCTGCGGCGTATCGAATTCGCCCAGCGCGCCATAGTAAAATCGTCGCAGGTTCAAGTCACGCGGGTCATTCACCAGTTTGGAAAGCGCGGTCAGCGCTTCTTCACCCCCCAGAAAAGCCAACGCTTGAGCCGCGAATTCCGCCGTGCGATCGTCTTTCAGCGCGTCAACAAGCTGTGGCGTCATCGAGGGGCCGGTTGCAAAGACAGCATCATAGAGGTAATTCAACGCATCAGGGTTATGGGAACTGATCACGTCGTAAAGCAGTGTGGGGGCCCAGGCGTAATTGGGAGTTGGCTCCTCTCCTGCCTCAGGGCCGGTCACTTCCTGGAGCGGTTCAAAAGGCTTGGACGCAGAACGGAATGGGGCAATCAGAAGGGGGATTGCCAGGACGAGGAAAAGACTGACCCATTGGAGGCCGGAGTTTTTTCTCCAGCGGTCTGGTTGCAATGGGCGCCAATGCCGAGCGCCGCGCTTTGCATCCCGTTCGCTCTTCATGAACGGCAACGCAGCGGAGTTCCTTAACCAGCGGCTAAGTGAAGCGAAATGGTTCATGATAAGCTCCATCTGGATGCTTTATACTCTGATGGCTGGTGGATGGAAAAGGGAAGCCTGGTGAATAAAAAGCGGATGAGCGAGGGCTGGGGATTCCCGCCTGCGCGGGAATAACCTTCACGGGAATGACCGGCCGGGGGTGATTTCCGAAGGAGGCAGAGGTTCTCTGCCTGCAACAAGGATTTCGTGGCATCAGGCTGCCGGTATAGGTTTTCGCGGGTCCCTGCCGGTCTGCGCTCCTGTCTTACGCCTCGTCGTGGATCGTCACCATGGATCGAACTTCAAACTCCCGAGCGCCATTGGGTGTATGAATCGTGACCGTATCCCCCAGTTTTCTCCCCATCAGACCCCGGCCAATCGGCGAAGTTGTTGAAATAAGCCCCTTGCTCACGTCCGCTTCTTCGCTGGTGACGAGCTTATATTCCAATTCGGTATCGCGGTCAATGTCATAAAGAACCACGCGCGTGCCAAAAGCGATGCGATCCTTGGGAATATTGCCCAGGTTAATCAGTGAGAGGTCGGCCAGCCGTTTCTTGAGTTGGGCCAGGCGCGCCGCGACATATTCCTGCCGCTGCTTGGCCATAATATATTCGGCGTTTTCGCTGAGATCGCCTAACGCCCTCGCCCGCTTGAGTTCGTTCGGCAACTCGTGGTTAAGCTCGTGCTCAAGCGCCTGAATTTCCTCCTCAAGCTTCTTTTTGATAGGTATAGACATAGCAATAATCCTGTCTCAAGGATGGAATTTATTATAAAGGAATACCTCTTTGGAAGTCGAATGCCGGGTACAAACGATGTGAATAAGTAAAACGCGTCGCTGTGGCTATGCTGGCGCCTGACGGGGGATGTCTTTCGCGCTGGCTTATGGCCATGATCTCTAGCGCAGAAGGGGCTTTTGCCAAATACGGCAAGTCATGCTAATCTGTTGATGTAAAAAGTAAATTTAGAAAACATTGGTGAGGAAAACGGGCGGATGCCGCTAACCGCAGAGAAAAAGACCACGCTTATCGAGGGTTTTCGAGTTCATTCCAAAGATACAGGTTCGCCGGAAGTGCAGATCGCGCTGCTCAGTGAGCGCATCTCTTATCTCAATGAACATTTCCGCGCCCACCGTAAAGACCATTCCTCGAGGAGGGGACTGATGATTATGGTCGGCAAGCGGAAGCGCTTATTGGACTACTTAAGGCGCCAGAATCCGGAGAGCTATAAGCAGGTTATCGAACGGCTGGGCATCCGCAAATAGCCGGGTTGAGATCCAAGATCTTAAGGTTTTGCGATTTTGAAGGTTGCAGACAGCCCCTGCCTTTAAGCGCAGCGGAGGAATGTCGATTACTCTTCAGGTCCCTCACCCCACCCCAATGGGGCATCGCTGATGCCGGGATGCCCGCTTCAATGAGAACCCCATCCATTCTGCCATGAGGACTGGTATAGATTCTCACTGTAGCCCGCTTCGGACGCCCTCCTTCCTGTCAAGACTGAGGCGTTGCTCGGACGGCCCGGCAGTCTTGCGCCGTTTTCGCCCAAAGCATGGAGGAAAATTATGCAGCAGCAGATCAGTGTGCCTTTAGGCTCCAACACGTTGACGATTGAGTGGGGCAAACTCGCCAAACAGGCGGGCGGAGCCGCTTATGTGCGATATGGAGATTCGGTCGTCTTAGCAACGGCCTGCACCGCCGAGCCGCGTGAAGGGATCGATTTCTTTCCTTTGACCGTCGATTATCGCGAATATAACTATGCGGCAGGGAAGATTCCCGGAGGCTTCTTCAAGCGAGAGGGACGGCCCACCGAGAAGGAAATTCTCACCAGCCGGCTCATCGACCGCCCGGTGCGGCCTTTATTTCCGGAAGGGTATCAGGACGAAACTCAGGTTATTGCCCTTGTCCTCTCGGCCGACGCCGAGCACAATCCCGATATCATCGGCGTGGTCGCCGGGGCCGCAGCGCTCTATCTTTCGGACATCCCGTTTTATACTCCGATCGGAGCGGTGCGTGTAGGGCTGCTTGATGGGCGGTTTATCACCAATCCCACCTATGAGGAAATGAAAACCAGCCTTCTGAACCTCGTCGTTGCCGGATCGGAGGAAGGCATTGTGATGGTCGAAGCAGGGGCCAGGGAGGTTTCCGAGGCGGTGATCCTCGATGCCATCCAGCACGCCCACACAGAAATCCGCAAAATTGTGGAGGCGCAGAAGCAGCTCTTTGCCAGGCTGGGAATCCAAAAGCGTGAATTTACGCCGCCCGCCCATGATAAGACGATCCACCAGCAAGTCTCAGAACGCGTGAAAGATGCGCTCCACGAGGCGATGGATACCTCAAAATATTCCAAGTTGCAGAGCGAGAAGAAGGTTAACGAACTTCGCAAACAACTACTGGAAAGTTTCCCGGCTGAAGACGAAGAAAAGCTCCGGGAGGTTCGGCTCGCCTTTGACGCGCTTCATGAGAGACTTTTCCGCGATGACGTGTTGCTGAAGCGTCGGCGTCCGGATGCGCGGGCTTTTGATGAGGTCCGGCCTATCACTTGCGAGGTGGGGCTGCTTCCGCGCACGCATGGTTCGGCCCTGTTCACGCGAGGTGAGACCCAGGCCCTGGTAACCGCCACTCTGGGCACGGCCGAAGATATGCAGCGGCTTGACGTGCTGGAAGGCGAGTCCTTCAAGCGGTTCATGCTGCACTATAATTTTCCGCCCTTCAGCGTCGGCGAAGTGGGATTCCTGCGCGGGCCTGGCCGGCGCGAAATCGGCCACGGCAATCTGGCTGAGCGCGCGCTTTCGGCAGTGGTCCCTGCGGAGGAGAAATTTCCCTATACCATTCGCGTGGTTTCCGACATTCTCGAGTCCAACGGCTCCTCTTCCATGGCGACCGTTTGCGGCGGCTGCCTTTCCTTGATGGATGCCGGTGTGCCCATCTCCTCGCCCGTCGCAGGCATCGCCATGGGGCTGGTCAAAGAGGGTGAGAAGTACGCCATTCTGACGGACATTGCGGGCGCCGAAGACCATTACGGCGATATGGATTTCAAGGTGGCTGGAACCCGGGAAGGCATTACGGCCCTCCAGATGGATATTAAAATCAGCGGCGTGACTCCTGAGATCATGAGCGAAGCGCTGGAACAGGCCAAGGCTGGACGCTTGCACGTGCTCGGCAAAATGCTGGAAGCGCTCCCCGAGCCGCGCACCACGATTTCCGCCTACGCGCCCCACATTTATACCCTCCGCATCAATCCGCAAAAGATCGGGGAACTGATCGGGCCGGGCGGAAAGGTGATTCGCGGGATCATTGAAGAGACCGGAGTAAAGATTGATGTGGAAGATGACGGGCGCGTGAACATCGCCGCCACCGACCAGGACTCCGCGAATAAGGCCATGAAAATGATCAAGGATCTGCTGGCCGAGGCGGAAATTGGCAAGACTTATCTCGGGAAGGTGGTTCGCCTGGCTGATTTTGGCGCTTTCGTGGAGATTTTCCCGGGCACCGACGGCCTGCTGCACATCAGCGAGATCGCCGAGCATCGCATCCAGGATATCCGCAAGGAATTGAAGGAAGGCGATCAGCTTCTGGTCAAGGTCATCTCCATCGAAGGAAATAAAATTCGCCTCAGCCGCAAGGCTGTCCTTCGTGACCAGCGGCAGAAGGCTGGAGCATAACAGTTGCCGCCTTCCCTCTGGCGTCGGCGTGCAAGAGCCAATCCTCCGAACAATTCATCTCACCCGCGAGGTCTCCGGGCTGCGGCTTGTGGACGATATTTCTGTGGAGGTCTATCGCGGCGATATCCTGGCGGTCGTCGGGCCGAGCGGGTCAGGCAAATCATCCTTTTTGCGCCTGCTCAACCGGCTCGACGAACCCACCGCCGGGAACGTCTATTTTGAAGGCAAAGATTACCGCGAGATTCCTCCCCGCGAGTTGCGCCGGAAGATTGGCCTCGTCACCCAGGTTCCATTTCTGTTCCCCGGAGCCGTCGCCGATAATCTCCGCTTTGGCCCCAGCCAGCAGGGAAAACAGCTTTCCGACGAAGCTGTCGCTTCTCTTCTGGAAGAGGTGGGCCTTGCGGCATACGCCACGAAAGACGCGCATTACCTTTCAGGAGGCGAAGCGCAGCGCGTTTCCCTGGCGCGCACGCTTGCAAACTCTCCATCGGTTTTGCTTCTCGATGAGCCTACCTCGGCGCTGGACGTAGATTCCAGGCAGGGGATTGAAGAGTTGATCCTGCGAATTGTCCGGCTCAATCAACTCACCTGTGTGCTGGTGACTCACGACCTGGGGCAGGCGGCGCGCATGGCGAACCGAGCCATGGTCTTAAAAGCGGGAAAACTCGAACGGGTGGGCCTTATCGGGGAGGTGTTGCGTGTTCAAGCTGGCGTTTAATCACCAGGTTCTGGTGGGCTTGATCCAGTCGGCGATCACGGCGGCGTTGGCCCTTGCCGTCATGATGGTGGCTCGCCAAAGAAAAATTCACCTGGAGCGGGAAACCGTGGTGGCTCTGGCCCGGGGTCTGGGTCAGATTGTAATCGTCGGCTGGGTTCTGATCATTTTGCTGCGCGGGCCGCGATGGACCAGCGTTTTCATTCTGGGCGCCATGCTTCTGGCTTCCGCAAAATTCTCGGCGCAACGGGCGAAGGGGATTCCGGGCGCTTTTCACGTCTCTCTTTATTCCATCGGGTGCGGAGCGGGCGTCGTGATTCTGCTCATGACCTGCGCCGGAGTCATCAACACAGCCATCACGGCGCTGATTCCGATCGGCAGCATGGTGATTGCCAACGCCATGAACACCAACTCGCTGGCGTTGAACCGGTTTCGTTCGGAAATTCAATCCCACACGGGCCTGATTGAAACGGCTCTCGCTCTGGGCGCGGATTCCAGGCAGACGGCCGCTCCCTACGTTCAGGCCTCCTGCGAGTCAAGCCTGATTCCGGCCATCGATTCGATGCGCTCGCTGGGCATTGTCTGGATTCCGGGATTGATGACCGGCATGCTGCTCGCGGGATCAAATCCCATTTATGCCGCGCTCTACGAGTTCGTCATCATCGCCATGATCTTGTCCGCTTCGGCGCTTACCTCGATCCTCAGCACGTTGCTCATCCGCTCTCAGGCCTTTTCACCAGCGGAACAATTAACGCTCCGGCCAGGCCCCCGGCAGGCCTGAGAAAACGGCGACGACTTTGTGTCATCTGAAACCTCCGTCCTCAACGCGCCTGTGACGGCGCAAAGCCGCCGCTAAACAGGTTGCTGAAAAACGATTCTGAACGCTTTCATTGTCCTTCACCTGTCATTCTGAGCGTAGCGAAGAATCCCCGTATTTCTTGAGCTTTCAGCAAACAGCGCTCGGCTATCAGCGAAAAAACTCGAAAAGCTGAATGCTGACGGCTGAGTGCTGATTGCCCGCTAGAAATTCCTCGTTGCCTTCGGCCCATCGGAATGACAGGCTGCAAAAGTTTTTCAACAACCCGCTAAACGTTTTTCAGCGATACTCCTGCTTGACAGATAGATATAACTCTTTTATAAATTCCTATCCATCAAAAGGGGGAATTCCGATGTCATTCAAGTCAGTTGTTGTTCTGGGCGGCGGCCCGATCGGGCTGATGTGCGCCATTGATGCGAAGCAGAATTTTGTCAAGAAAGTGACGATTGTCGAAAAGCGCCAGGCTTACACCCGCACGAATGTGCCGCAGTTGCAGAATGAAATCGTCAAGCACCTGAAGGATTTGGGGTTGAAGGACACGTTATGGGCCGGGCGCCAGGCGGGCGACTCCGTTGCTTTTGCGAAAATCGAGGGGGCCCTCTGGAACAAGGCGCAACAAACCGGGGTAAGGATGGAGCGCGGGTATGTGATTGAAGGGCTGATCGGCAGGGACCCCAAGCCCGATGGCTTTTATAAATCGATGACGCTGGTTCTGAAGGAATGGGACGATAAGGCGAAGGCGTCTCCCAAATACGGAAAAGGCAAGACGCTCGATTGCGACCTTCTGGTGGTCGCCTCGGGAGGCGGCGCGGCTTCCGATCCGGTGCTTCAGAAACTGGGCTTCGCTTTTGAAAAATTGAAGGCCAAGAATTACGGGGCCTTTGGCATCTTCAACCCTGACGTCCCGGATGGTTCTCAGGCTGATCCGGCTCTGAAGTCTCAGGTGGCTGGCATCACAAAGCCAATCGTTCCCCCATCGGGGAGAATCGGATTTTCGACGCCCGATCACAATTATCTTCTGGTGACGCTGGCGGGGTGCACCAAGTCAGATTTCAAGTATTTGCAAACCAACAGCGAAAAACTGAAAGAGCTTCTGCTGGCGGTAGGGAAAACGGTGGGCACAGCGGTCCTGAATGATATCAAGCAGGTGCAGAAAAATCTTGCAGTCTTCAAGATTGCGGTTGTGCGCGCCAGGCAATTTTACAGCGATAAATATCCGGCAGTGATCGTGGGCGATGCGGCCGTTACGCCTCATCCCGAGGCAGGCTCGGGTATCGGCACCGGCTTTAAGGGTTTTCAGGAACTTCAAAAACTTTTCCAGGCCTTGAGGCACACGCACCGGTCTGAAGACAATACGGCCCTGTTTCTGAAATTTAATGAGAGTTATGAACTGCACGTTTCCCGAAAGGCTCTGGAAGGAACGGATATTGTCCTGCGCAATCTTACCAATATGCTTGAGACGTTCAAAGCGGATGTCGAAAAATTTCGTCAGGCCGCAAAAGGCAAGGCCCTGAAGAAAATGGCGGAAGATTTCAGGGGCATCATCCAGGGGCTGATCGACGAGATGGCGGAGGAACGCCGCCAGGCCAGGGAATTTATCAATACGCTGAATGGCCTGACTCCCAAACTCGATTGGGATGCCACGGTCGGCAAGTTGTGGAAACAGATTAACTCGACCTACGCTCAAGTGAAACAGTTGACGGCTGACATCAGCCTCCTCGACAGCCGGTTGAAAGAGCTCGAAAGCAAAATCCAATTCGCATGACGCGACTTTCCATTGGGCACCAAACCGTAGGGGCGCGCGCCGCGCGCCCCTCAGACGTTTGGGGCGGGATTGTCGGACGGAAAATGTAGCCGAAGTTAGGCGCGCGCCTCACAGACATTTTGGGTGGGATGCTCCCCCAAGGCTTCTGGGCGGACGCTGTCCGCCCCTCATGTAGCGCCGTCGTCACGCGACTTTCCATTGGGCACCAAACTGTAGGGGCGCGCGGCGCGCGCCCCACAGACGTTTTTGGGCGGGATGCTCCCCCACGGCTTCTGGGCGGACGCTGTCCGCCCCTCATGTAGCGCCGTCGTCTCGGCGGCCTTGTTCGGAACAAGCCCGACAAAAACCGTCTCATTTGTCTCATTCGTCTCCCTCGTCTCATCCCATCTTGTTACCCTGCATCCGGGGGGTCTGCCCCGGCCTCTGTCACCCTGAGCATAGCCGAAGGGTTTCGGCATTGATTTGACGAAAATACCGCGATGCTTCGCTGCTCAGAATGACAGGCAACCCCCCTGACACCTCAAACTCCAAGGAGATTCTTATGCCATTCCCGGAAAAACGCCAGGTCACCGCCAGGCGGCTGGCCGCCAATCGCGCCGCCGCCCGCAAATCCACCGGCCCGCGCACCGCCCAGGGCA
>Ga0070737_10005215_pt1 | contig 12516 bp, 9 predicted proteins | sample Coa_R1_10_FD_66438 | JGI IMG/M metagenome (GOLD analysis project Ga0070737, IMG submission 66438) | Surface soil microbial communities from Centralia Pennsylvania, which are recovering from an underground coalmine fire - Coalmine... | ecosystem: Environmental > Terrestrial > Soil > Unclassified ... | reverse complement strand
GCGGCGGCGTCGCGGCCGGCGTTGCATTTGTCGCCGCTGTCGAAATCGGCTGTGGTGATGGCGGGGCAATCGGGGTAGACGGCGGAGGTAAAGACAATTGACTGGCCGTCGGGCGACCAGATGGCGTTATCGGCTCCGGTGGCGATGTTGGTCAGGCGGCGGGGATTGCCGGCTGCGCCTGTCTGCTCGTCGAAATCCGCGATCCAGACCTGCTGTCCGTGCTCTCGACCGGAAAGAAAGAGCACGGAACGGCCGTCGGGAGCGAACTGCGCGCCGTCGTCGCCGGGCTGGCCGACAGCCAGCTTGATCGGCTCTCCGCCTTCGATCCTCTGAACCCACAACTCCGCGGTTTTGACATTCTGGTCGAGATTGACGGTGGTGACTGAATACGCCAGCCATTTGCCGTCCTTCGAGACAGCCGTCGAGCCCAGCCGCTTCATGTTCATCATGTCTTCGAAGGTCATGGGGCGCTTCGATTGCGCGGAGGCGGAGGAGGCGAACAGAGCTGCGGTGGCGATGAGGAGGAGAAATTTGCTCATATGTTCCTGGCCCGGAAACAGACTCACGGAAAGGCAAGTGTACACCGGGCCGCCTGACATTCGAAGCCTCGGCGAAGAGCGAAGCGATGGAAGAGCGGGCAGCGCATACAATGGCGGCGAGCAACGCTCGCACAGCGCGCTTGCCCGATAACCGGCCGCGCATTATCCGTAGAACTGCCGGAAGACCAGCCGCTTCTCATTGACAAACAGTCTTCCCAGCACTACGCCGAACAGGAATCCGCCGATGTGGGCGAGGTAGGCGACGCCGCCGGTGTGCGCCTGGGCGACGACGCCCAGGTTGAGCACCTGCAGAAGAATCCAGAAGCCGATGAGAAGAACGGCGGGGATGAAGGCGATGCGAATGAAGATGAAGACGAAGAGCAGGGTGCGGATGCGGTCGCGCGGATAGGTGACGATGAATGCGCCCATGACGGCGGCGATGGCGCCGCTGGCGCCGAGGGTGGGAATGTGCGAGTAGGGGTCGGCCAGGACCTGAGCGCACATGGCCACGATGCCGCCGGCGAGATAGAAGATGAGGTAGCGCAGGTGGCCCATCGCATCTTCCATGGCCGGACCGAATGCCCACAGGAAGACCATGTTGCCGATAATGTGCATCCAGCTGGCGTGCATGAACATGGACGTGAGCAGCGTGACGGAGTGATGGCCATGGGTGACGCGATACGGAATGACGGACCAGGCGCGGACGAAGCGGTCGCCGTAGGCAAGCTCCTGAAAGAAGACCCATGCGTTGATGGCGATGAGCAGCAGCGTGACGGCGGCTGCGGCGCGCGGCCGGCGCGAGGCGTCGCCAAGCGGAATGACGCCGGCCATTACATGCCGCCTTTGCCGAGCAGGACGCCGATGCCGTAGGTGACGGCGCCTTCGACGGCGCCGACGATCGTCATCTCCATGCCGGACGACCACCAGGAGCGCACGGTGATGAGGCTTTTGGCCGCGCCGACGGCGAAGTGCGCGATGAGCGACACAATTGCGGCGGTGATCACGGCGGGAATGCCCTGCATGAAGAAGAACGGAATGACGGGGATGATGGCGCCGACGGCCGTGGAGAGCGCGCCGGAGAGAGCCGAAACCGCGGGGTTCGACAGCGCCTCCTCGCTGGCGCCGAGCCGCTCGCTCACCAGCGCGCGCAGAAGCTGCTCGGGATCTTTGGCGATGTGGCCGACCATGTGGACGGCGTCTTCTTCGGGAAGTCCCTTGACCTGGTAGTAGAGCGCGAGCAGCTCGCGAGCCTCGGGGCCGTTCATGCGGATGGCTTCGCGCTCGCGCTCGACCTCGGCCAGGTAGATTTCGCGCTCGCTTTTGGCGGCCAGGTACGCGCCCGAGCCCATCGAGAGAGCGGAGGCGATCATTCCGGAGAGGCCGGCCAGCAGCACGTAATGGCTGGTCTGCGCGGGATTGCCGAGGGTAGCGCCGGAGACGCCGGAGACGATGCCGAAGATGGCGCCCAGGCCGTCATTAACCCCATAGATGGCGTCGCCGATCCATGAGCCCGGCTGCTTGCGGCCCTGGTTGCGCTTGGCCAGCAGCTCATCGAGCACGGCCCTGGGGTCGATCTTCGGCGAGCCGGCGGGGGCGTGGTAGTGACCGCGCAGCAGCGATCCAAGCTCGCGGTAGTGATCTTTTTCGTCCTCGATGACGTGCTCGAGGATGGCGATGGAGCCTTCGTCGCCGAGGGCCTTGAGCTGCTCGCCGTAGCGGGCGATATCGCGGCTTTCTTCGATCTCCAGCCGGCGCAGGGCCATGCGGATGCCGCCGGCGCGGTTAGCCAGCGAGTCGGCCTCGCCGCCCGGGCCGCCTTTGTAGACTGGCTCGGGCCCGCCCAGCTCTCTGATGCGCTCGGCCCAGAGCGCGGCGTGTTCCAGTTCGGCGGCGGAGAGATGGCGCAATACCTGAGCGCGCACCGGATCGCTGTCCCGGTCGGCCAGCGTGCGATAGGTATGGTGGCCCTCCATTTCGGCCTGCCAGTTGGCCTCAAGAGCGGCCAGGATTTTTCTGGTGCGTGCACCGCTCAACAGTGCGATGGCCATGCGCGCTTCTCCTTGCCTTTCTGATGAGCATAGCGGAATCTGCGAACCGGAGGCGAGAGGGATTCCGGGGCGCCTGCGCCATCCGCCTTTCCACAGGCGCACGCTGCCGTGTAGTGTTGTGTTCAGCGCGCAGGCTGGTTTTCTGCGCCCGAGCCGGTTGCATCAATAGCCCCAGGCGGCTGAAAAGCTTTCCTCGGGGGCCGAAGCCTGCTATGGATGGGGTTGTTTCGGCGCAGCCAAGACCCCGTCCTCTCAAAACAGCATTTTTGCAGCCGGTTCCCGACGCTTTTGAGAAATCGGAGAGAAAGTACGATGGCAGAAGGAAAACACGCAGGTCTAACCTCGCCGGGGTATGTTGCTCCGTTCATCACCATCACGGTGCTGTTCTTCATCTTCGGGTTCATCACCACGCTGAACATGGCGCTGGTGCCTGATCTCAGGTCCATCTTCGACCTGTCCTACGGATGGGCCATGCTGGCAGAGTCGGCGTTCTTTCTGGCCTACTTTGTCTTCTCCTCGCCGAGTTCCAGGCTGATCGAGTGGATCGGCTACAAGAAGACGATGGTGGTTTCGCTGTTTGTGCAGGTGGTGGGCTGCGCGCTGTTTGTTCCGGCCGCCCGGCAGGTGAATTTCCCGCTTTTTCTGACGGCGGTGTTTATTGTGGGCGCAGGCGTGACGGCGCTGCAGACGGCGGCCAACCCCTACGCTGCGATTCTCGGGCCGGAAGAAACCGCTCCGGCGCGCCTGACGCTGGCGCAGGCGTTCAATTCGATCGGCGCCATGATCGCGCCTCTGGTTGGCGGCGCGTTTTTTCTGAGCGTGACCGACAGCACAGATAAAGCGGTCATCGCCAATGGGGTGCGCGGACCGTATATCGCCATTGCGGTCGGCCTGTTTGTGCTGGGAATTGCCGTGATCTTCTCCCATCTGCCGCCGATTCCCGGCGCGCGCTCGGCAAAGGCGGCGGGGGTTGAAGGGCCGATGCGCAGCATCTGGAGCTATCGGCATACGGTGCTGGGCGCTCTCGGCATCTTTCTCTACGTCGGCGTCGAAGTAGGGCTGGCGTCGATTGCAGTGAATTACTTCAAGTCCCAGGGCATGAGCTCGCTCAGGACCGCGTCGTTCCTGGTTTCGCTCTACTGGGGCGGCGCGCTGGCGGGCCGGCTGCTCGGCTCCTGGATGCTGACCAAGGTGAAGGCGGGCAAGCTGCTGGGCATCTTCGGTTTCTGCGGTTCGGCGCTGCTGATCACCAGCATGCTTTCCTCGGGCGGCGTGGCCATCTGGAGCCTGGTGCTGTGCGGCTTCTTCAACTCGATCATGTTTCCGAATGTGTTTGCGCTGGGCATTGCCGGGCTGGGGCCCATGACGAGCAAAGGCTCAGGGCTGATCATGACGGCGGTGGTGGGCGGCGCGGCAATTCCGTACCTGCTGGGCGCCGCGGCCGATCGTGTCGGCATACAGCACGCGTTCGTCATTCCTCTGTGCTGCTACCTCTACATCGCGTGCTACGGGCTGTGGTGGTCAAAGCCGAAAGAGGCGCTGGACCTCGCTTGAACAGGGCGGGCAGCGGAAGAAGACAAGCAGGCAACGGCGTTTCGGCGTTCGGACCGCAGCATTACTGCATGCCCGGGTGCGGCAGCCGCTTCACCGGCGGGCCGGTTTCGGTCCAGAGGAACGTCAACTGGTCGGCATCGTCCTGGATCTGCTGATCGGCGCCGACGCCGGACGAGTGGCCGCCGTCGAGGCTGTAATGCAGCAGGATGGGGCGGCCGCTGGATGACGCGGCCTGCAAGAGGGCTGTCATCTTGCGCGCGTGCAGCGGGTCGACGCGCGTATCGCTCGACCCGGTAAAGAACAGCACAGCCGGGTACGCCGTGCCCTTTCTGACATTTTGATAGGGCGAGTACCTGAGCAGATATGCGGCCTGTTTCTCGTCGTCGGACGAGCCGTACTCGGTGGTCCAGTGCGCGCCCTGCTCGAACTTCTGGTAGCGCATCATGTCGAGCAGCGGGTAGGCGCAGACCACGGCGGAAAACAGTTCCGGGCGCTGCGTAATCGCCGCCCCCATCAGCAATCCGCCGTTTGAACGGCCGGTGATGGCGAAGCGGCCGGGCGAGGTGTACTTGTTCCGGATAAGGTACTCGGCTGCGGCGAAGAAGTCGTCGAAGACGTTCTGCTTGCGCTCGAACATGCCGGCCTCGTGCCACTTTTCGCCGTATTCGCCGCCGCCACGCAGGCTGGGCAGCGCAAACCATCCGCCCTGCTCAAGCCACCAGGCCCACTGGGGGTTCCACTCCGGCGTGTAGCTAACGTCGAAGCCGCCGTAGCCGGTCATCAGAAGGCGCTCGGCGCCATCCTGCTTCAGCCCCTTTTTGCCGGCGATGAACATCGGAACCTTCGTGCCGTCCTTCGATGTGTAGAAGACCTGCCTGAGTTCGTACTGGCTTTCATCGAATGGAACCTTGACCCGGGCGAACAGATCGCGCTTGCCTGTGGCCGTGTCAATTCGATAAATCGTCGGCGGCAGGATGAAGGATTCGAAGCTGAAAAAACCGTACCGGCCGTTCGTCCGCCCGGTTACGCCGCTGGACGAACCGATGATGGGGTAGTCGATTTTTCCGGCCGGTTTGCCTTCGAGTGTGTAGACGCTGGTCTCGGTCTTCACGTCGTGCAGCCGGTCGACGTAGAGTTTGTGACCCACGATCGAGAAATTCGTGATGACGTCAGGGCCCTCGGGAACCACTTTGTCCCACGCTTCGGGCATAATGCCGGGATAGGCCTTGTAGATGACGCCGTTGGGGGCCTTGTAGTCGGTCTTCACGTACCACGAGCCGCGGTCGTAGATGGCGGAAAAACGGGAATCGATGGCCCAGGTGAGGACTTCGAAGTAGGATTTCGGCCGGGTCAGGTCTTTGTAGACGATATCGACGCGCCGCGCAGGAACGCCGCGGTCGATCTCGACGACGAGGTAATGGCCATCGTCGGTGACAGAGGCAGAGAAGAGGTCGATGGGGCCGAGTTCTTCACCGCGGAACTCGCGGCCGAACAGCAGCGTGTCGCGCGAGAGGCGCTCGCCGAAGGTGTGCCGGTAAAGCAGCGTGCCTTTTTGATCGGTGCGCGTGTAAAAGACGCCTGTGCCGTCGGGAGTAAAGCAGACCGAGTAATAGACGGCCGCGGGGAGGACGTCGAAGAGCGTTTTGCCGGTCTTCACGTTGTAGAAGCGAACGCTGGTTTCGTCTGCGCCGCCCTCGCGCACCATGTACGCAACCATCGAGCCGTCGCGCGAGACGTCGGCCAGAGCGACCGAGGTATTTGGATCGCGGCTGAACTGCGCCGGATCGATGAGGCGCAGGTCCTTGCCCGTCCAGCCCTGGCGCGCATAGATGGACATCTGGCCCTCGCCGGCGAGGCGCTTTTCAAAAAAATAGGTGTCGCCGCGCTCGACCGGGATCGACCACTCGTCGATATTGATCAAAGGGTCCAGATCGTCGGCCACCTGCGGGCGGATGCGAGCGTCCTGCATGTAGCGGGCGGTGTAGGCGTTCTGGTCGTCGATGAAGGCTTTGGTTTCCGGGCTCTGTGCGTCTTCAAGCCAGCGGTAGCTGTCTGTGACTTTCAGGCTGCCGTAGGTGTCGGTCACGGGCGCGGTCTGCACAGCGGGCGGCGGCGGAAGCGCGAAGCCGCCGCGGCTCTCCACCCGGCGGACGGAGACCTGTCCGTCGGTACCCGGGCTGTGCATCGGTTGCGCAGCAAGGCAGGCGGCGGCAAGGCTTAACGAAACTGCGAGGGAGACGCTCCGCTGCATGCAATGCCCTCCGGAGGACAACAGGATAAGCGGACGGATGCGAAAAATGCGCGGCGCTTGCCGGTAAATACGGCCGGAGGACGGTGCGCAATTCCGCCCGGTCCCGACGGGCTATACGATTTCCCGATCCCAGTTTTCCAGAACGCGCTTGAACTCCAGCATGAACCGGCAGGCATCGGCGCCGTCGATGAGCCGGTGATCGAAGCCGAGCGTGAAGTGTTGCATGGAGCGGATGGCAATCGTGTCGTTGCCCTCGGCGTCGGTCAGCACTACGGGTTCTTTCTTAAGGCCGCTGATGCAGAGGATGGCCGAGTCAGGCTGGTTGATGATCGGAGTCGAGAACTCGTCGCCGAAGACGCCGGCGTTGGTGAGCGTGAAGGTCGAGCCGCCCACTTCGTCGGGGTTGAGCTTTTTAGCGCGGGCGCGGCCGGCGAGGTCGGCAATGGCGCGGCCGAGATCTGCGAAGCTGCGCTGCTCGGCATGGCGCACGACCGGGACGATCAATCCCCATTCGAGCGCCACCGCAATGCCGAGATTGACGTTGGCGTGGTAGTGGACGGCATTGTCGATGAGCGAGGCGTTGACAATGGGATGCCGGCGCACCGCCGCGATCACCGCCGCGGCCACGAAGGGCAGAAACGTGAGCTTCACGCCATGGCGCTGCTCGAAGATGTCTTTTGCGCGATCGCGGGCGCGGACGACGCGTGTCATGTCGATCTTGTAGACAGTGTGGACATGGGGGCTGATGCGCTTGCTCTCGACCATGCGCTCGGCGATGATGGCGCGCATGCGCGAGAGCGGGACTACTTCACCGGACAGAGGCGCCTGCGGCGGGACAGCCGGCCCGCTTACGCGAGCCCCCGTCGCAGCCGTGGCGTTACCCGCCTCGATATAGCGCAGAATATCCTCCTTGGTCACCCGGCCCTCGGAGCCCGTGCCGCGGATTTGCGCGAGGTCGATATGGTGCTCGCGGGCGATGCGCCGCACCAGCGGCGAGGAGCGGATCCTGCCACCCTCGACGGCTGCAGCCGCTGCGGACTGAGCCTGAGCCTGCGCCGGAGCCGGCGAGACCGGCTGGCCGGATGCGGCTGCGGCCGCCGCTTCAGCCGAAGCGGACGCGGCGCCGCCAAGGACCGCGACCACGGTGTTGACGGTAACGGTCTGGCCTTCAGGGGTTCGGATTGCCGTGAGGACGCCGGCGACCGGCGCGGGAATTTCGGCGTCAACCTTATCGGTGGAGATTTCAAACAGCGGCTCGTCCTTTTCGACGCGGTCGCCGACTTTTTTGAGCCACCTGGTGATCGTGCCCTCGAAGATGGATTCGCCCATCTGAGGCATCACCACCTCGACGCCGGAGGAGGGCTGCGGCGCGGCAGGCGGTTTTATCCCGGCCTGTGTCTGCTGCGGTTTTGCCGCCGGCGCAGGCTGGCTCGGCGTCGCCTCGGCGCTCTCCGACACTACGGCGACGACCGTATTTACCGTCACGGTTGCGCCCTCATGAATTCTGATTTCGGTGAGCACGCCGGCGACCGGCGAAGGGATCTCGGCGTCCACCTTGTCGGTGGAGATTTCAAACAGCGGCTCGTCTTTTTCGACGCGGTCGCCGGCTTTCTTCAGCCACTTGGTGATCGTGCCCTCGAAGATGGATTCGCCCATCTGGGGCATGACGACGTCGGTTGGCATCCATCCCCCTCTCGAACACTCGTCACCGTGCTCCTGCCGGATTATAAATCGCCGGGTTTGGCGGGACCGAGCGCGGCCGCGCGCCATGCGGCCATGCGGCACGAGATCAGGCGTTCAGCGGACGGCTCTTTGGATTGAGCAGCCGCTCCACTTCGCCTGGCACCTGGAGCGGCGTGTCCTGCGCGGGAAACTGCGGTGCGGCGGATTCCTGGACGGAAGCATTGCAACCAATCGCGCGCAGAGCGGCGAGGCTCTCGAGGGCCAAAACCTGCTCGCCGAAGACCTGGCCGAACAGCCGCGCTGCCTGGTGCGCGATGGCTTCGAGGCGAGGAAGCTTCTCCGGCTCCGCCACTTCAAGGTTCAGGCTGGTTACCGGACGGTCGGTGATGCCGCAGGGATTGATCAGCCGAAAGTCGCGCAGATCGGTGGTGACATTGAAGGCGAAGCCGTGCGAGGTGACGCCGCGGGAGACGTGAATGCCGATGGCGGCGATTTTTCGCTCGCCGTGGGGCGGATCGCTGGCTTTCATGCTGCAACTTTCCTCCAGAACTCCCTCGCGCGGAGCGCACCAGACGCCGGTGAGGCCGCAGATGCGGCCGGCGCGGACGCCGTAGGCGCCGCAGAGCCGGATGAGAGCCTCCTCCATCAGCCGGACGAAGTCGACAGGCCCCGGCCGGCCGCCTTTGCCGTTACGCAGGCTGCGCAGGTCGAAGATGGGGTAGCCGATGAGCTGGCCGGGCCCGTGGTAGGTTACGTCGCCGCCGCGGTTGATTTCGTACAGCGCAACGCCGCGAGCGGCCAGCAACTCGTCGGAGGCGAGCACATTCGAGCGGCTGGCATTGCGGCCCAGCGTAAGGACGGGCGGGTGTTCGAGCAGCAGCAGGAGATTGTCGATGCGTCCCTGCTGCCGCAGCGCGACCAGCTCCTGCTGCAGGCGCAGCGCCTCGCCGTAGTCGATGCGGCCGAGATAGAGGTACTGGATCACAAGCCCTGCTTCGATTTTATCCGGCGCGTCAGTTCGCCGCTCGTGACTGATAGAGGCCAAGGAACGCCGGCCGGACGCGCAGGTAGACGAGAAGCCAGAGGATCGCGACGACGATGCCGGAGGGCAGTGCCGAGTGCGTCAGCAGCGCTCCTACAAGAAGAATGTTGACGATAACCGGGGCCAGCAGGCACAGGCCGAGCGGCACGTATCGGTTGATGAGCAGCAGCAAACCTCCCGCCGCTTCAAAAGCGCCGACGGCCCAGATGTAGTGGGTTGAGGAGAGCGCGCCCATAAACTGTCCGGCGACGCCGGTTGGCATGGGACCCTGAGGGATGAATGCGAAGAACTTGTTCAGGCCGAAGACGAGGAACACCAGTCCCAGCAGAATGCGGGCTATCGTTGCGACGATCTTCATCGCGGTCTCCTGAGGAGTTTCCGGCAGGCTAACCAGAGAACCCTGACCAGCCGGAGAGATTACGGTCAGTCAGAAGGATGGCAGCAAGTGTGCGCCGGGTGCAAGAAATCGCTCTGCAGGCCGGCGGCGGCGATCGAAGCGCGATCCGCGGTAAAATGAGGATCGGCAGGAGGACCGGGCGGTCGCTGCCGGAGCCCGCGAGGGCTGCCGGGGGAGGAAAGTCCGAACTCCACAGGGCAGTGTGCCGGATAACGTCCGGGACGCGGGCATCGACCTTCGGGACGGGGCCCGTGGACGGCCAGTGCCACAGAAAACATACCGCCACTGCGCGGAGCAGCCCTTGGGACTGCTCCTGCGGCGGTGGTAAGGGTGAAAAGGTGCGGTAAGAGCGCACCGCTCCGGCAGTAATGGCGGAGGCATGGTAAACCCCACACGGAGCAAGACCAAATAGGGAGGGAGCCGCGAGCCCGGAGCAGAGCTCGCGTCCGGCATCGGCCCGATGCCGTAAGGCTGCTCCAATGATCTGGCCGAAACCTCCGGGTAGGTCGCTGATGAGCGTTCGCGGCAACGCGGCGCCTAGAGGAATGACCGCACACGACAGAATTCGGCTTACAGGCCCTTCTGCCGGAGGCTCCTGAACACCGAAAAACCCGCATAATACGCCGCGTTTATAGCAAGCCGGCGCGGTGTGCGAATGTGCCCGTGCTGCGCAGGACCGTGCGGCGGGAACTGCCGGGGCCCGGGTTGCGTATCCCTGGCTGAGACATATGGCCGCCACAGAAACTTCTCCTGCAGGCTGGCGGACCAGATGACCGGCATGGGCTGCTTGTGCAGGCGGGTTTCCCATGTCTTTTCGAGCCTTTCTTCAGGTTGCAAGCGTCTCGCTGTGAAATCCGCCTGCACAAGGCGGCAGGAGGACGCATTGTCCCCGCGGAGGGATCAGATTTTCCAGGAAGCGGTTCGGCTGTTTCGCGCTCGATACGGCGAACGAATGTTTGTGGCGAGAAGGCGCGAAGATTGCGCTGCAGCCCAGGCCGTTTGCGGTTCGGCGCTATCTGGTGGAACACACCGGCCAGCTGATTACGCACGACGAGCTGGCGCGGTTCAACGAAGCCATGCGCTGCCGGCATGAAGCGGGACAAAAGGCCGCTGAAAGTTTGACGGCTTTTTGACGGCATTTTGACGACTCCCTCTTTCCGAACCGGCTAGTGTGGCTTCCAGGCAGAAGGAGATTTAACGATGCGAATCGATCTTCATTCACTCATTCTGGCGCCGGCGATGCTCGCCGCCGCAACGTTCGCCGTTCACCCTGCCGCGGCATGGGCGGCCCGCCCCGGAAGCGCGGTGCATATCCCCTTCGAATTCGAAGTTGCCGGCCAGACATATCCGGCGGGCGAATACAAGGTTCGACCTGGATCTCTCGGCAACACGGTGGCTCTCGAAAGCTATCTGCACACTTTTGTCTGGATCGCCGGCCCCGGCGACGCCAATCCCGCAGACCAGCGCACCATCCTCACCTTCGATGTTCTCGGCTCGCGCCATCTGCTGCGCTCGGTCCAATACCACGCGATGAGCACAAACCAACTGGACAAGAAGGCGCTGAAGCAGATGAAGGAAGACATTCGGCCGCAGGAGCAGTCCGTGGCCGGCCAATGAAGCCCGCCGCAGCGGCGGCGCCCGCAGGAAGTTTGCAACCGGGGAAGGCGAGGCAGGACTGCGCCTTCCCTCTCTTTTTGCGCATCTCATGCGGTTGCGGCCGGTGGCGCTTCTGCCCATTTCCCTCCGGATTGCGGAAAAAACTCTGGCGAAAGAAACGTTCGACGCCGCACAGACAACATCCTGACTCGACAGGCACACTGAGGGGCATATTCACATTGCTGCAATCTGCGCAAACCGCGCCATCGGATAACCTAAGGGGCGGATCCATCCTGCAAGACCCGAGGAGGGCGGCACTTGCGCATTGTTCTGTCGAATATCGGCACGCTGGGAGACATTCATCCGCTCATCGCCATTGCGCTCGAACTCAGGCGCCGCGGGCATACGCCGGTGATGGCGCTGCCTGAGGTCTTCCGTCCGAAGATTGCGCCTCTCGGGCTGGAGTTCCATGCGCTCAGGCCGGATATCGACCCGACCAACACGATCCTCGTCGAGATGATCTACGACGTGAAGAAAGGAACCGAGCGCGGGCTGCGCGAATTCCTGTTTCCTTCTCTGCGAAACACCTACGACGACCTGCTGGCCGCGGCGACCAGGCCCGCGCGGGCCGATCTGCTGCTCCTGGGCGAGCTGAATTACGCCGGACCGATTGTCGCCGATGCGACGGGAATTCCGTGGGCCAGCTATGTGCTTGCGCCGTTTTCCTTCTTTTCCGCCTACGATCCGCCGGTGCTTCCGCCGTATCCATGGCTTGCGAAGCTCGATAAGGCGATCCCCGGCATGGGGCGCGGCGTCAAAAGCGTGGCGCGGCTGGTTACGCGGGAATGGCCAGAGCCGATCTACGAACTGCGGCGGAAGCTGGGTCTTCGGCCGGGCGCAAATCCCATCTTTGAAGCTAAAAATTCTCCGTACCTGGTGCTTGCCCTGTTTTCGCGCGTGCTGGGCGTGGAACAGAAGGACTGGCCGGCGCATACGCTCATCACCGGCTTCTGCTTTTACGATGCCGACGCAGGCAACAGCGCTCTGCCCGCGCACCTGGAGCGGTTTCTCGCTGCGGGCGATGCGCCAGCGGTGTTTACTCTCGGCTCGGCAGCAGTGCTCGCAGCCGGACCGTTCTATGAAATTTCGGCGCAGGCGGCCATGCGGCTGGGGCGGCGGGCGGTGCTGCTGATCGGCGGCGATCCGCGCAACATGCCGCAGCGGAAGTTGCCGGAGTCGATCTGCGTGGCGGAGTATGCGCCCTACTCGGCGCTGTTTCCGCGCGCGAGCGTCGTGGTGCACCAGGGCGGCGTAGGCACCACGGCGCAGTGCCTGCGCGCCGGCAAGCCCATGATCGTCATGCCGTTCTCGCACGATCAGCCGGACAACGCGCGACGCATGCGCAG
>Ga0070737_10005212_pt1 | contig 12521 bp, 12 predicted proteins | sample Coa_R1_10_FD_66438 | JGI IMG/M metagenome (GOLD analysis project Ga0070737, IMG submission 66438) | Surface soil microbial communities from Centralia Pennsylvania, which are recovering from an underground coalmine fire - Coalmine... | ecosystem: Environmental > Terrestrial > Soil > Unclassified... | reverse complement strand
CTCGAGTTGTCCGAGGCCGCTATCGCTGCCGGCAAGCATGTCCTGTGTGAGAAGCCGGTGGCATACGATTTTCGGCAGACCAGGACCCTGGCCCAGGAGGCGCAACGCAAGGGCGTCAAGACCAAGCTCGGCTTTACGTTTCGCTACAGCCCGGGTGTCCAGTACGCCAAATCGCTGATCGACGCCGGTTTCGTCGGCACGCCCTACATCTTTAACGGTTACGAACAGAACTCGCAGTGGCTCGATCCGCAAACTCCCTTGCGGCAGGTCGATCCGGACGCCGATCAGAGCCGTATTCAAACGTCGTCGCTCGAAGGCTATGGAGCTCCGATCATCGACATCGGCCACTGGTGGGTTGGGGCCGATCTGACGCGGGTGGTGGGAACCATGCGGAACTTTATTCCGGAACGCATGGTTCGAGCGACCGGGCGCATGATGCGGATGAACATCGATGACGGCGACATCTTTATCGGCGAGTACGCCAACGGAGCCCTGGGTTCTATACAGACCAGCTTTGTCACCGTGGGGAACTACCCCGGCGTCGAGGCCCGTCTTTACGGGAGCGAAGGGGCGATCATCTGCCGGCTGGTGGAAGAGTTCGGCGTGGCGGAAACCGTCAAGATCGCCACCAAAGACGATGTTGAGTTCAAGCAGATGGAGATCCCCGCGCAGTTCTACCCGGCGGGTGGGACTCCGAACGAGTCCTGGAGATCCCTGTTCTACGCCAACCTGATCAAGGACTTCATCGACGAGATCGAATCCTCCGCCCCCCGGAATCAGGGCAACTTCGAGGATGGCGCCTGGGTGCAGGAGGTCATCAACGCCGTCGAGACCTCATTTCATGAGCGGCGCTGGGTCGATCTGCCACTGGCGCCCGCATGAGTTCTCTGGAGACGAGCAGCAACGCCGGCGCTCAGGTCCTACCCGGGGAAATGACCGCATCCCCCGGTTCGGGGGCGCCACGATTTGATGCCTGGCTGGACAGATTCTTTGCCGCCTACTACCGCCTGAATCCTGTCAACGCCACCTTCATCGGCGTGCACGCCCACGATCACCGGCTGCCCGACTTCTCCGTCAGCGGCCGCGACACGGCGCGGACCGCGGTCGCCGCCTTGAGGCAGGAATTACAGTCTCTTCCGGCTGAAACGCTCACTCCGTCGCAAGCGATCGATCGCGACCTCGCCGCGGGCTTTTTGGAAATACAGCAGTGGGAACTTATCTCGCCCCACTTTCGCTTCGCCAATCCCAGTGTCTACACCGGAGAGGCTATCTTTGGCGTTCTGAGCCTTTTCCTCCGGCGCTTCGGCACGGCTGCCGAGCGGGTCGAAGCCGCAATTCAGCGGATGGAAGCCGTCCCGGCCCTACTCCGACAGGGCCAGGAGACGGTTCGCCGCGCGCCGATCTGGTGGACCGAGCGGGCTCGCCGCGAATGCAGCGGCGCACTGGCGTTCTTCCAGGCCGGAATCGATCTGCTGGAGCCCGAATATCAACCGTTCCTGCCGGATATACGGCGTGCGGCCGATCGCGCCACGGCTGCCTTTGCCGATTTCGATCGCTATCTGGAGTCGGAACTGCGGCAACAGCCGCTCGAGGACGTTGGCTGCGGTGCGGACACGTTTGATCTGCTCCTGCGCCGCGCGCATTTCCTGGACTGGGACGCGGAGACGATTGCGGACTATGCCCTGGAGGAGATGCGGCGCAGCGAAGCGGAATTGAATGCCGGAGCCGAGCGTTTCGGTGCCGCTACCTGGCAGTCGGCCCTTGCAGGCCTGGCCGGCCTCCACGCCGCCGACAGCGCCGGATACTACGCGCGCTACAACACGCTGTGGCTGGCAAGCCGCAGGGTGGTGGAAGAGCAGGGTTTGCTCACCTGGCCGGAGTTTCCGCTGCGCTTTGTACCGCAACCGCGCTGGGCGCGTGATGCGGCGCCGAATCTGTATTTTCTGTTCTACCGATCGCCCGCGCCGCTCGATCCGCTGGACGGACCGGTCGACTATCTGGTGACGCCGATCGAGTCCGATATGCCGGAGGAAAAGCAAATCGAGCTGCTTCGCTCGGTGAACGACAGTGTCATCAAGCTCAATCATGTCGTTCACCATGGGGGAATCGGTCACCACGTCCAGAACTGGCATGCGTTCCGTGCCGAGTCACGGATCGGCCGGATTGCCGCCGTGGATTGCGCGTCGCGCATCGCTCTGCTGGCCGGTGGAACGATGGCTGAAGGCTGGGCCTGTTATGCGACCGAGTTGATGGGCGAAGCCGGGTTTCTCACCCCGCTGGAGTTGTACTCCGAGCATCACGCGCGCCTCCGCATGGCGGCGCGCGCTCTGGTCGACTGCCGGCTGCATACCGGATCTCTCTCACTGATCCAGGCCGAGGCTCTCTACCGGGATCGCGTTGGAATGTCACCGGCAGCGGCACGCGCCGAGGCAGTCAAAAACAGCATGTTTCCCGGCGGAGCGGTGATATATCTGCTGGGGGCCGACGCGATCAAGGATCTGCGCCGCCGGATGCAGAAGGCAGAGGGGGCGGGATTTGATCTGCGAGCCTTTCACAATCGGTTTCTCTCCTTCGGCTCGATTCCGGTCAGCCTTATTGCAAGCCACATGACGAGGGGAGCGACCGATGCTCAGTGACCGGACTCTGGAGTATGCCGAGGATGTGACCGGCGCCTTGCTCGGCGTCGACGCCCTGTGCCGCACTGACGACGGCGAGTTTGACGAGGGTTTGGTGGTCGTCAATATGGATCCGGCACGTGTGCCGGAGGCGTTCAGCTCCTGGGACGATGTGCGCGCCCGTTTCGACGTCCTGCGCGAGCGTGCCGCCGGGCTTCCCGAACCCGACCGCCGCCTTTACTACACGCAACTCTGCCAGTCGACCGATGCCTTTGCCCGGTATCACGATGGCGGTCTTCCCTTCGAACGTCAGATCGCCGAGTTTCTGCACGTCGCCCCGGCTCCCGCTTCGGCCGGCGAGCTGGACGTGCTGCGGACCGAATTGCGGCGCGAGTTGACGGCCGCGGGCTATACCGGCGACCTGACGGAGCAGGCTTCGCAATGGGAGCGGAGCAACGTCGTGCCGGCGGACGAGGTGGAGGGAACGCTGACCGGTCTGCTGGATGAGGCGTGGGATAGAACGGCGGAACGCATCGAGGTGCCGGCGCCGAAAACCGACGGTATGCGCGTCGCCACGGTGCGAGGCGTCCCTTTCAATGCGCGCTGCAACTACCTCGAACGCACCGTCGAGTTGAACATCGACCCCATTCTGACGCTTCCGGCGCTAAAACATCTGGCCGTTCACGAGTGTTACCCGGGCCATTACGTGCAATTCAAATTGCGTGAGACCGGGTATCGCGCAGGCCGTGCCGCGGCCGATGGCTTACTGTCGATTGTCAACTCGGCCAGTTCCAGCACCTTCGAAGGTATCGCGGACAACGGCATCCGGGTCATCGACTGGTTGCAGAATCCCGACGATCGCATCTCCTCCATCCTTACGCACTACCGGGCCGGCCTTGGAACCGTCGCCGCCTGGCAGATGCACGCCGAAGGGCGTTCCGAAGACCAGGTCCGCGACTGGCTGCGCGACACGTCGCTGATTGGCGGCGAGGGCTGGATCGAGAACCGCCTGCGCTTCATCGCCGCGCCACAGCGCAGCGCTCTCATCTGGTCCTACTGGCATGGGGAACCGGCAGTGCGAACTATCTGGGAACGTGTGTCCGAGGAGCGTCGCCCCGATTTCCTGCAATTCCTCTACGGAGCCATGCACTCCTGCCAGAGCGTCGCCCTATTTGAATGAGGCCGCGCCCGCGGCACGCATGTTGCATCTCCCCGTGGTGACATCTGTCAATGAATCAGGAGGTGCAGATCATGGCCATGCAACAGGAGGCCACCAAAACCAGGACAAGCTGGACCTTCGACCCGGCGCACACCCAGGTCGAATTCTCGGTTAAACACATGATGGTCACGACCGTCCGCGGCCACTTCGCCGACGTGTCGGGCCGGATCCTGGGCGAAATCGACGACCCCACCAACGCCCAGGTTGACGTAACGATCCAGGCGGCGAGTATCGAGACGCGGAACCAGGATCGCGAGACTCACCTCAAGAGTGCGGACTTCCTCGACGTCGAGAAGTATCCGACCATCACCTTCAAGAGCAAGCAGATCCAGCAGGTCAGCAAGAACCACTTTCACGTCTACGGCGACCTCACTATCAAGGGCGTGACAAAAGAGGTGGAGCTTGATGCCGCGATCAACGGTGTCGGTAAGAGTCCGTGGGGCCAGGAGGTCGTCGGCATAACCGCCGAGACGGTTCTGACCCGGCAGGACTACGGCCTGACCTGGAACGTGGCGCTGGAAAGCGGCGGCGTGCTGGTCGGCAACACGGTGAAGGTCTCGGCCGAGATAGAAGCCATCAAGCAAGCAACCGATCAAACTCAGAACGCGGCCGGCTAAGCCCGCAACCCTATAAGGAGCCCCCGTCGATCGGGGGCTCTTTTACATTCGAAATTCCTCCCAGCCGTCATACGGCAACACCCCCATCCGCCCCAACATACCCACCGTCCAGTCGGTCTTTTGCTGTCCAAAGGCCGGCAGGGCCAGCAGCCGCTGTGCCAGCGTCGGAACATTGCCGGCTTCGAGCCAGATGCGCGCGGCGTCGCCGCCGTAGTCCTGTGACACGATTCCCGCGATCTGGTGGGTGAGACGAGCATAGCGGTAGGGAAAGCGGTGTAAGGCGGGCTTCTCGCCGAACACCGGAAGCAACGCGTCTTCTTCCATCGCTGCGACCTGGACCGGATCCAGGTGCCCGAGCCGCTGCGAGAGGCGATAGGGAGCGGAGAAAGCGCGACGCGTCGAATACTGACTGTCGTACAGGACGCCCAGCAGGAGGGCAAAAGGGTTCTCGGCCAGATATCGATCCGCGGCTTCATCATCCGACAGGGTCACACCTCGCCCCTCACTGAGTGGCGCGACCCATTCCAGGCGCTCCAGTTTTGGCATGTCGTCTCTCCTACAAGGTGCTGGGTCACATTGTAGGGGTACGCGTATCGGTCCGGTTGCACGGTCAGGACGGGCCGCGCATACTTGGAAACGTACAACAGGAGGGGGAGAACGTCATGAACGACCAGGCGATCGTCGCGACTCGGTTCCGGCGAGATCGCGCCGTGCGATCGGAAGAACCCTCTTGCGCTGGGTCGCCCTGGCTCTTGCCGTCACCATCCTGGTCGTCGCCGGACTTTCCTCTGAGCGGACCATCTTGATTGTCTGGGAGAGCGCGGGAATAAATTTCACCCTGCGCACCGCCGCGGTCATTGTGGCGGACGGTCAGGTCCTGGTGACCCGGCTGCCCGATCAGGACTTCTGGTATCTCCCCGGCGGACGGGTGGAGATGGGGGAGCCCTCCGATATCGCCTTGCGCCGCGAGCTGGAGGAGGAAATCGGAGTTGCGGCCGAGGTGGGCCGGCTGCTCTGGGTCGTGGAGAACTTCTACGGCACCCAGCCGCGTCAGCACGAACTGGGGTTGTACTACGCCGCATCGACGCCCACCCTGCGCAGCGTGTGGGATGGGACCGGCATCTACCGCACGGTGGACGAAGCCGGCCAGCCACTGCAGTTTCGCCGGGTCCCACTGGGAGACCTGCAATCGGTCCGGCTGATGCCGCCGTTCCTGCAGACCGCCCTGCTCAACCTGCCCGATCATCCCAAACATGTGATCACGCGGCAGGAGGAAGGTGCGTAGCGTGGCCACGGAGCTTCGATACGAGATAGATCAGAGCGACGATCAGGAACGCGCCGATCTCATCGACGACCGGCTGCTGACGTTCAACCTCCGCCACGTGCCCGAGGCATCAGTGCGGCCCCTCAAGGTGTATGCCGTCGACGCCTCCAGCCGGATGCTGGGTGGCCTGGTCGCCAAAATGGTGTGGGGATGGCTGGAAATCGGCTCGATCTGGGTCAACGACGAGCTGCGCCGGAACGGCATCGGCGCGCGACTCCTGGCCGAGGCGGAGGAAGCGGCGCGACGCGGCGGCTGCACCGCCGTCCGTCTCAGCACCTGGGAATTTCAAGCGCGCGACTTCTATCTGCGCCGCGGCTATGTCATGTACGGCCGGCTCGACAACTACCCGGCCGGTCACACCGTCTACTATCTGCGCAAGGATCTGTAGGCACCCGGTCGCCCGGGCTTCCTATCGGTTATCATCCCGTTCGGCGTCACGGCCGGCGTTCAACTGTCCCGGACGTCGCACCGGCGGTTACATACCTGCGACCAGGTCGCACAGTGCCGCGGCGACCCCTCGCGGTTCGACCATCATGTGAAAGTGGCCACCCGGCAGCGTACGGTGCGCCCAACCGAGCCGGCGCGCCTCAGCCGACGGTTGGTCGTAGGCCGCACTAAATTGCACGTAGCCGCAAGGAGCATCCGGCCAGCGCTCGAACGATGGAAATGGCTGGGTGAAGTAGTCGAGACCGCGTGGCCGCAATTCGGCCAGGAGGCCAAGTCGCATCCCGTCATCCGGCACAATCTCTCGTAGTTCCTCATCGGTCCATGCCGGAAACGACTCTCCCGCTTCCAACTGCTCGCGGAGTTGTGCTCCGAATTCCGGCTCGCTCTCCTCCAGATCCTCCAGCCACGCCCGTCCCGGAATCGGTAGGCCGGCATCGACGAAGAGGTAGCCGGTAACCGGTTGCGGGCTGAATGCCCCCAGCGCCGGCAGCAGCGGTCCCGTCCCGCTATGGCCGGCCAGAATAACAGCGGCGGAATCGAGCCGGTTGAGTACCCGCGCCACGGACGCGGCATGCTGGACCCAGTAGGGCATCGAGCTATGGGGATCATCCACGAGCGGCACGACCAGTGCGGAGATGCCGTCCGAGCGAAGTTCCCGCGCCACCGGCGCCCACACCAGCGGCCCATTCAGCGGGCTCGGTATGAGAACAAAAATGCTCGGATCGGAATTGCTCGCCGAATCCAGGGCCGTCTGCAGATCCGTCATAAACCAGCGTCCACTCTGATCACCCCAAGCTTTCTCCAGTTCCCACCGCTGCCAGCAACTCCACTCGATTGCCGAATGGATCGGACGTGTAGAATTGCCGCGCCTTCTCTTCGCCACCGCGCGGCATCGCGAGCTGGACATGGTGGATGTGTGTACTGCTCATGGGCTGAACGCCGTCTATTCTGCAACAGCCTCAGCGACTCAGGCGAAACGTACAATCGAGCCACCGGGATCATGCCATGAAACTTACCGTCGCCACCTGTCAGTTCCCGACCGACGCCGGCATCGCGCACAATCTGCGGTACGTGCTGCGTCAGATGCAGTCGGCGCGTGAGCGCGGCGCCGATGTCGCCCATTTCCCGGAAGCCGCTCTCTCCGGCTACGCCGGCAGCGACATCGCCTCTACCGCCGGCCTCGACTGGAACGCACTGCGCGATGCCACCCAACGCGTTTTTAATCTGGCCGGCGAACTCGGTCTGTGGGTCGTTCTGGGTTCGACCCACCCCCTCACCCCGCCACACAAACCGCATAACAGCCTCTACATCATCGACGATCGCGGTCGTCTCGTTGATCGCTACGACAAGCGCTTCTGCTCGGGCGACGCCGAGGGCCGAACCGGCGACCTCGCGCACTACAGCCCCGGCAATCACCCCTCCGTCTTCACCATTAACGGCATCCGCTGCGGTGCCCTGATCTGCTACGACTTCCGCTTCCCAGAACTCTACCGGGAGTACAAACGATTGGGCGTGGACGTCGTCTTCCACTCGTTTCACGCCGGGCATGCCTCGCGTCAGTGGCTGCAGGAGAGCTATGACTACATAGGCCGAACGCCGGCCAGATTGAGCGGGGGCGCCACACTGCCCGCCATAACCATGCCGGCGACAATGCAAGCGGCCGCTGCCGCCAATCACGTCTGGATCAGTTGCCCCAACAGCTCGGCCCGCGAGAGTGCCTGGGCCAGTTTCTTTGTCCGGGCCGATGGCGTGGTCACCGGACGGCTGCGGCGGCATCGAGCCGGTATTCTGCTCTCCGTGATCGACACCGAGGCGCCACTCTACGATTCCACCGTCCGGTGGCGAGAACGAGCGCTGAACGGCATCCTGCACAGCGGTACTCTGGTCGATGATGCGCGTTCGGACGAGCGGACGCGGCTGTGAGTGATAGTTTTCTGGAAACGGAGCGACTGATCCTGCGGCGCTTTCGCCAGGCCGATCGGGACAACCTGGTCGAACTCGACAGTGACCCGGAGGTCATGCGCTATCTCAACGGTGGCCTGCCGACGCCGCGTGCCGTGGTCGAGAGCGACATTTTGCCGCGCTTCCTCCGCTACGATGCCGGGTGCGGCGGCTGTTTCGCGGCGATCGAGAAGGTCCGCGGCGCCTTCATCGGCTGGTTTTCTCTGTATGCCGCTGATGGTGACGGCACTTTTCGGCTTGGCTACCGGCTGCGTCGATCCGCCTGGGGGAAGGGGTACGCTACCGAGGGCGCCCGCGCGCTGATTCGCACCGGCTTTGTCGACCTGGGCATGCGGCGAGTCGAGGCCGACACCTACGAATACAACGTCGCCTCCCGGCGGGTGATGGAGAAAGTGGGGATGTCGCTGGTGCGATCTTACCGGCCGACGGCAGAAGAGATCGCCGCGGGCGGTACCTTCGTGTCGGCCGGCGAGGTCTGGGACGGGGACGAGGTTGTCTACGCCCTCGATCGTGTGGCATGGGAACAACGAGAGAAATGGGAGCAACGGGCCGCGACGTGAGTGCTGGGGAAGATCTGACCGACGGTGTCATTGCGCTTCGCCCGCTCACGCTGGACGACGCCGACGCTCACCTGGCCGGCGAGGACGAGCAACAGGTGCGCTGGCTCAACGATGGCGGACACTCGACGCCGCAGACAGTGCAACGCCATATCGAACGAATGCTGGATGCCCGACGGCGAAGAATTGCTCTCTGGAGCTTCGGGGTGATCGAGGTGGCGAGCGGCGATCTGGTGGGAAACGTGGAAGGGAACGGGCTCGGCACACTGGTGGGTGTCGGCACCGGCGAGGCCAACATCTCGTACGTCATCTACCCTGACTGGCGGGGTCGCGGCTACGCGGTACGGGCCGTGTTGCTACTGTGCGACTTTTTACGCCAGAACGGCATCGATCGCGCCATCATCCGCGTGCATCCCGACAACGTCGCTTCGCAGGCAGTGGCTCGTCGTGCCGGCTTCGTCGAAGCCGGCCATCTCCACAACCGCTTCGGTCCATTGCTGCGCTTTGTGCGCACCGTCTGATTCTCGGTCGCACCATCCCACCCGTGGCCTACAGGCCACCGTGCCGCCCCTCTGCTTACCGCAATTTCTATTTTGAGAAGTTACTATTTACAAAATAGAAATCATAGTGCACAATATGGTCATGAACGAGCGCGACCGTGCTCGAACCTGACGGAGAATCGTTATGGCCTTGCGGGACAATCGGGCAATCAACGACGGCGACGTACTTGAGCGAGAGGCGCCTCGGCTCTGGCATCCTCTGCGCAACCGGAACTACCTGCTGCTCTGGAGCGGGCAGAGCATCTCCGTCCTCGGCGATCAGTTCTATTTCATTGCCCTGGCCTGGCTGACGCTGCAACTGACCGGATCGGCCCTGGCCCTCGGCACCGTCCTGATGGTCGCTGCTGTCCCCCGTGCCGTTCTCATGCTGCTGGGAGGTGCGGTCAGCGATCGCTTCTCGCAACGCATCCTGATGTTGCTGTCGGATGTGCTGCGTGGCGTGCTGGTTGGCGCGCTGGCTGTTCTGGTCATCACCTCTGCCGTTCAACTCTGGCAACTCTACGTCGTGGCTCTCATCTTCGGCGCTGTCGATGCCGTCTTTTATCCCGCCTCCTCCGCCATCGTTCCTGCGGTGGTGGAGGAGGCCCTCCTCACACCGGCAAATGCTCTTCAGCAGGGCTCTCTCCAGATCAGCAATCTGATCGGCCCGGTGCTGGCCGGGCTCCTCATCGCCTTTTCCAGCCGTGCCGCCGGCATCGGGCTCGCCTTTGCCGTCGACGCCGCCACCTTCTTCATTTCCGTCCTGACGCTGGCGCTGGTGACCATCCGCCGCTCGGCGCCGTCCGAGGATGACTCCGCGAACAATCTTCTCCGGTCCATCGCCGCCGGACTGCGCTATGTCTGGCACGATCCGGTGCTGCGCGCCCTCCTCATCGTCATCGCCGGCATCGATCCCGTCGTCAACGGCGTTTTCGGCGTCGGCCTGCCGCTGCTGGCGCGTGTGCACTTCGGCGGTGCAGCGGCTCTCGGCATCATGTCCGCCGGTTTCGGCGCCGGCGCACTCGCCGGCATTGTCGGAGCTGGATCGATGGCCCCCCGACACCGCGGCCTCTTCGGCGCCGCCGTCATCGCCCTGTTCGCTACCGGGACAATCCTCCTGCCTCTCATGCCGAGCGTCGCCCTCGCCACCATCCTGATCGCCGTCATGGGCAGCGGGACCGGCTTCATCAATGTTCTGCTGATGCCGTGGATGCAAACCCGCGCCGAACCCGCCATGCTGGGCCGTGTCATGAGCCTGATCATGCTCTCCTCGGTTGGTCTCACGCCGCTGACCTACGCCGCGGCCGGTGCCGTTGCCGCCGTCAACGTCTCCTTGCTCTATCTCGTCGGGGGCGCGATTCTACTCGCCACCACCCTCTTTGCGCTGCTCAGTCCGGTCCGCACTATCGACTGATTGAGGCGCGGCCTCCTTCGCAATGCGTATCCGGCGCCGGCCGATGCCGGCTTGATGCGTCCGGTTTGGGGTGTCCATACTCGCGTCTACGATTCGCGAGAAAATGGGGGTTCGGCACCACGCCGAATATGGCCTTGCCGCGACATTCGCGTTGACACACGGGCTAGCGTCGTGTCAACGCAACGACATCGGAAAGGCCCGGCCCATGCAGAACTTCCCGCGCTCCCTCCTCGCGTCACCCCTTCTTCATCACGCCGACTTCCTCAAACTCTGGATCGGTCAATCGATCTCTCTGGTCGGTACCGAGATAACCCTGCTGGCTCTACCCTTGACTGCCATTCAGGTCCTCCACGCGTCGCCGCTGCAGGTAGCCACGCTCGCCGCGGTCGAGCGGATTCCCAACCTCGCCCTCAGTCTTCCCACCGGCGTTCTGGCCGACCGCGTGCGCCGCCGGCCGCTCTTGATCGCTGCCAATCTGGGCCGGGCCATCGTCCTCGCCGGCATCCCGCTGGCCGCCTTCCTGGGCGTCCTGACCCTCCCCCTCCTCTACGTCGTGTCGTTCGTCACAACCTCGCTGGGATTGGTGTTCGACAACGCCTACGCCGGCTTCCTGCCCTCCCTGATCCGTCCGGAACAACTGCTCGACGGCAACAGCAAGCTGGAAGTCAGCCGGACCGCCGCCTCGACGGTCGGCCCCGGTCTGGCCGGCTTTCTGATCCAGACCCTCACCGCGCCTCTTGCCATCCTCTTTGACTCGGTCAGTTATCTGGTCAGCATCGCGGCCCTGGCCCTGATCGAGGCACCCGAACGCCCGCCCGAGACGCGTCCTGGTTCAGCCTGGCACGATCTGCGCGAGGGCGTGGCCTTCGTCCTCGGCCGGCCGATCATACGCTCCATGATCCTGGCGGTCGGCGCCGCCAATCTGTTCCTGGGTGGCCTGGTCGCCGAGTACATCCTCTTCATGACCAACACCCTGCACCTCTCGCCGGCATCGATCGGCTGGCTGATCGCCGCCGGTGGAGCGAGCGGCATCGCGGGCGCCTTGCTCGGCGGGACGGTAGGCCGGGTAATCGGAGCCGGCCGGGCGATGATGCTGGGCGGGATGGTCTATGGCCTGGGCGCTCTGGTTCTTGCACTGGCCCAGGGGGCGCTCCCGCAGATCGTGCTGTTCGTCGTGGCCGGAGAGGTGCTGATGGGGATATCGGCTTCCATCTACACCGTCAACTTCGTCAGTCTGGTCCAGACCGACGTCCCTGCTCCTCTGCTGGGCCGCACCAACTCCCTCTCGACCCTGGTCATCTCCGGCACCGTGCCCATCGGTGCCCTCCTGGGCGGAGCCGTGGCTCAAACCGCCGGCCTGCGTCCGACCCTGGTCGCCGTCGGCTGCGGCGTCATCCTCGCCTTCGGCGCCCTCATTTTCTCGCCCGTGTACCGATTCCATGGACACGAGTCGAGTTAGCAATGGAGCGGGGGAGGGGCCGCGCTGCAGCGCGGCCCCGGTCTTGATTTCTTATGCGTTCGAACCGGTTTCGATCGGGGCGCCGATCAGCGAACCCCACTCGGTCCACGATCCGTCATAGTTGCGGACGTCCGGGTAGCCGAGCAACTCATGCAGCACGAACCAGGTGTGAGCGCTGCGCTCGCCGATGCGGCAGTAGGCAATCGTCGGCCGGTCGGGCGTGATGCCCTTGCCTGAATAGATGGCCCGCAGTTCCCCGACCGGCTTGAAGGTGCCGTCCTCGGCCACCGCCGTCGCCCAGGGGACGTTTTGGGCCGTGGGAATATGGCCACCGCGCTGGGCGCCCTCCTGCGGCAGGTTTTCGGGGG
>Ga0070737_10005211_pt1 | contig 12522 bp, 9 predicted proteins | sample Coa_R1_10_FD_66438 | JGI IMG/M metagenome (GOLD analysis project Ga0070737, IMG submission 66438) | Surface soil microbial communities from Centralia Pennsylvania, which are recovering from an underground coalmine fire - Coalmine... | ecosystem: Environmental > Terrestrial > Soil > Unclassified ... | reverse complement strand
TGCAAGAAGATGCGGTCCACCGAGCGGCACGTCAAGACCACCCGCTCCCGCAGTAGCGTCGCGTAGTCAGCCATCACAACCTCCAGGCTCTCTAACCCAGAGGTTACGGCTGAGCGCGACGGGGCGCTCCCTCGGGAGCGCCCCGTTTCTTAGCGCGCAGTGCCCGTTATCGCCTCCTCGGCGGTATGAGGTGGCTCGCTACCACTAGAGGCGCAGTGCGCGAACATTATCTGCATACATACGTTAGCAGATAGCGCTAACGGCTGCCCACTAACCTCTTGACTCGACTGGGCTATCAGCTTATAATCACGTAACAGGCATGTAAACATTGTAGCGAATGTTGCTGGCGCGGGCGTGTCGACGCTAGGTCCCCGTGGCACTCGGTGGCCGTCACCGTAGGGCAGGTGGCATGGTGGCCTTCAGATAGCCCCCAGCAGCGTGAGTGGAAGGGGATGATGCAGTGAAGTGGGCCCATCAGTATTGCGTTTTCTCAATGGGCGTGTTGGTCAGCTCGTTCTTAGCTGGAGCCTCACAGGCGGTCGCGGGCGTAGTGCCGCCGGTACACACGGGCAGCCCGCCTCTTGGCTTGCCGACTGCGACAGGGGCGCCCTTGCCAGTTACACCGCCAGCGGTGCCGGCCGTCTGCCAGCAGGTGGAGGCACAGCTCTCGACCGACAACGGGCTCTTCCCGACCGCACTGGAAACGGCACCTCCGGACACGAGCCGGGTGCAGGCTGCTCTCGACGCATGCGCCGGTAGCGGCAAGGCTGTGGAGCTCGAGGCCGACGATGCCTCAAACGCCTTCCTGTCTGGGCCGCTGTTCGTGAAAAGCGACGAGTACCTGCTTGTCGATGCCGGGGTGACCCTTTACGGTTCGCGTAACGCCGAGGACTACCAAAAACCGGGTGACGTAGCGAAATGCGGCTATATAGCTTCCGAAGACAACGGCTGCTACGCCCTCATCAATATAGACGGGCCCAACTCGGGCGTTATGGGCACACGAGCGCCGAACGGTAACTTGGGAACAATTGACGGCCGCGGCTGGGCGACTATGATAAATGGCGAGTACGACGAGTCGTGGTGGGCTCTTGGTGAACAGGCTAAGTCAGGTGGCAAGCAAAACAACCCTATGCTCATCAACGGCTATGGGGTCAATGATGTCACGATATACCAAGTCGAGCTTACCGATGCAGCTTTTTTCCATATTCTTGTGCAAAATGGTACAGGCCTCACAGTCTGGGGCGTCGAGATCAACACTCCGGCCGTTGGTGCTCGCAATACCGACGGCATCGACCCTAAGAACGAAACGGACGTCGTCATCGCCCACGACATGGTCCAAGACGGTGACGACTGCGTCGCCTTCACTTCGGACCCTGGCACACCGACGCTAAATGCCACAGTAGAAGACGTTCACTGCTATGGCACTCACGGCATTTCAATTGGTAGCCCGACAGGTGGGGGTATCGCTAACATCCTCGTGCGCGATGTGAGCATAGACGGCTACGACAGCTTTGGTAACCAGTCGACTGACGACAATGGCATCCGGATCAAAAGCGAGCCGGGCCATGGGGGATTGGTTCGTCTTGTGACCTATGAGCAGGTCTGCATGACGGGAGTCCAGCACCCGCTGTTTTTCACACCTCACTACTCGAGCTCGACGAGCACCCAGTACATCCCGGTGTTCCAAGACATCGTCGTGGACGGGCTCAAGGCTGTGGACAGCCCTTCGGGCACGTCATCGCTCTTCGAGGGTTACAGCGCGAGCGAGCCTCTGCAGATCGAACTTGCCCATGTGAGCCTCGACAACACAGCTCAGAGCAGTCAGAACGCGTACGTACAGGCGAGCGTCGACGGTTCGGACATCGTCCCTTCAGGTGCAGACGTGGTTGTGACCAACGCAGGCGAGATCCCTGGGCACGTGCCCCACTGCGTCATACCGCCGTTTGGAGCGCCTCCGCCCTCAGGTCTCCCGGGTGCGGCGGCGTAGTGGGCCCAGTACCCGCGGCGCGCCTTGCCGGTGGGCGGCAAACGACGAGAGCGGTGGCTCGGCGAGTTGGCGGACGATTTTCGCGGTTCGTCGCATCGCTCATAAAAGCTGACCTCTCGATTACCTTAGGCGGGGATGACAAGCAGTAATGGCGGGGCGGGTGCAGGGCCGGCATCACCGGTAGTACCGGCCCGTAGCCTTCCCGAAGTTCAGGAGGTGCTGGCCGTTTGTGCCCACCCCGACGACGAGTCCTTCGGCCTCGGCGCGCTCCTCGCCAGCTTCTCCGAACGCGGTTCGACTGTCCGGGCCCTCTGTTTCACCCACGGCGAGGCGTCCACGCTCGGGCTGACCGGGCGCCCTCTCGGGGAGGTCCGGGCCCAGGAACTGCGTGCTGCCGCTGACGTGCTCGGTGTCGCGGAGGTCGAGCTGCTCTCGTACCCCGATGGCCGCCTGAACGAGTTGCCCCTACAAGAAGCCGAGCACGTCGTCGCGCAGTCCCTTCGGGGCGCGGACCTGGTGCTGGTCTTCGACGAAGGCGGCATTACGGGGCACCCTGACCACTGCCGGGCCACAGAAGCGGCCGTGGCGGCAGCGGCAAAGTCTCGGGCCCCGGCCCTTGCCTGGGCATTGCCCGAGAAGGTGGCCGCCGAGCTCAACCGGGAGTTCGGGACGTGTTTTGTGGGCCGCGCCGAGGCGGAGATCGACATCAGCGTGGAGGTGGACCGCGAGCGCCAGCACGCCGCCATTGCTTGCCACGTCAGCCAGGCGAAGGACAATCCCGTGCTCCGCCGGCGCCTCGAGCTGCTAGGCCCGCACGAGCAGCTCCGCTGGCTCACCCGCTGAGCACGCCCAGGTGCCGCTCCCGCCGGCCGAGGGCCATGGTCACGCCGCGCGTACTTGTGAGGAAAGGGAACGGGGGAGCGAAACGTGGTCCCGGAACGCTCTTGGTCCAATTAGGCAGAGAGCTGGCACCGGGCATAGAAGCGGAGCGCGTGGGGGCACTATCCCGCCCTGATCGTCTACGCAGCCCGCAACTCGGAGTCAGCGATTGCGTAAGCGAGTTAGCCCGATTGGCACCGGGATGATCCTTTAGGAGCTCGTAGAGGAAGGTCAGTGCCCACACGGTCCAGGTTTGCCACCCGCCGGGGGACGCGACGACCCGTTTCTCGTGCAAAGCGCCCGCCTGTCCCTTTGCCCGAGAGCTCCTGGCAGATGGCGCAGTGCTCGTTGGCCAGTTCCGAGCCCAGTACTGGTGGAACACGTCGAAGGGGAGTACCTGGCCGTGGGGGTGGGGGATAGTGGCGCCGACAAAACCACCAACTCCTCGGTTTTCGAACAACAAGACGTAGTCGATGGGGGCGCGACCCGATCGCCACCGTGCGTTCGGCCCACAGTTCGACGACCGCGAGCATCTGAGACTGGGGGAGCGAGCCGAGGCTCTGGTGATGTTCAGGAGAAAAAGAGGACGATCTCGGCCCGCTCGTCGGCAGGGGGACCAGCAGTCGCGTCTATCAGTTCGCTTTACCGGCTAGGGCCTTCTCGTACCACATGCCAGAGGCTTGCCTGTTCGGGCTGGAGGAAGGGTACGTGGGCGCCCGCGGCCATCAGCACCTCGCCGGTCACGTGGAACTCGACGGGAGGCAGGACGCCATGGCCCACACTGTCCTCGCCCGGGACGGCGACGCGCTGCAAACGGTAGTGGGCGAAGTGGTCGAGACCGGCGAGGCGGAGGTCAGTGTTGCCCCAATAGGGCGAAGTGTGGCTCCGCACTAGCGCGAACAGGCCTTCGGAGCGGTCTTGTGCCACCACACCAAAAAGGGACGTACCCGGGTCGCGGGGGCGCTCTGCGCGGACCAGTTCGCCAGAGTGGATGAGGGGCCGGAAGCGCTTGACCATGGACACCCACTCGGCCAACGCCCGGCGCTCTTCGGGGGATGTGGTGCTTATGTCCCACTCGATCCCTTGGTGGCCGAAAAGGGCGACGATCAGCCGCAACGGCAGGTCGTGGTAGCGCGCCGTCGTATTGCTGCGAGGCGAGGCCACGTGGGTGCCGATCATCTCCAGGGGCAAGAGCGTGGCTAGGCCGGGCACGATCCGCGACCTTTCGATGGGGTCGATGCAGTCGCTCGCCCAGATCCTCTGCGTTCGCGCCAGCATCCCGAGATCTACCCGGGAGCCGCCGGAGGAGCAGGACTCTATCTCGAGCGCCGGGAACCGTTGACGCAAGGTGTCTATCAAGCGGTAAGTGGCGAGGGTGAGGTCCCTGATGGCCGGCCGCCCGGCCTTCTGGCCCGAGCGGTGGACCGGGTCCGCGATGTCCCGGTTGTGGTCCCACTTGATGAAGTCGATGCTGTACTCGTCGACGAGCGATGAGATCCTCTCCAACAGGTACTCGAAGGCCCCGGGCAGGGACACGTCGAGGACTTGCTGGTGGCGCTGAGGCGGCGGCATACGGCCCGGGGTCCCGAGCAGCCAGTCGGGGTGTGCCCGGGCGAGGTCGGAGTCGAGGTTCACCATCTCGGGCTCGAACCACAGCCCGAAGTCCATACCGCGGGACCGGACGTGCTCGACTATCGGGCCGAGCCCGTCGGGCCAGACATCTTTCGAGACGTACCAGTCGCCTAACCCCGAGGTGTCATCGCGACGCGAACCGAACCAGCCGTCGTCGATGACGAAGCGCTCGACCCCGATGTCGGCGGCAATGTCGGCCAGTTCCGCGATACGGGCGAAGGACTGGTGAAAGGTCACCGCCTCCCAGATGTTGAACACCACGGGCCGGGGCTTTTTCGGGTATGCGGGGCTGCGGCGCACTAGGGAGTGGAGCCGGGCGGAGATCCCGTCGAGGCCTGTGTCGGAGTAGGCCGCGTAGGCCCAGGGCGTCGTGACAGTCTCGCCCGCTCCGAGGACGACTTCTCCAGGGGAGAGGACCTCGGCCACCCCCACCAGGGTGGCACCAGTGTTGAGACGCTGGGCCAGGTAGCGCTGGTCTCCTGACCAGCCAAGGTGGATACCCCAGACCTCTCCGTGGCGGGTGCCGAACCCGGTCGTGCCCGCGCACAAGACAAGCGGGGTATCCGCCCCCGTGCGGCCCCTCCGCTGCTCATGGAGCCAAGTCCCCTGGGCCAGCTCGCGGCGCTGGGGCTGTGCTTCGTTGCCCCAGCGCCCGGCGAAATCGAGCACCTCGGTCACGTAATCCGGCACCGGTAGGAGCGTCGGCAGGTCGTCGACCTCGTAGGGGGGCGCGTCGCTGGCTGACGTGCTCTTCAAGGTCTGACGGTGCATGAGGACGCCTTCGGGCGTCAGCCGGAGCTCGCCTACGAGGCCCAGAGCCGCGGAGCTGTCGCGCCCCTCGTAGGAGAGGACCGCGCTGCCGTCATCGCCCTCAGACACCTTGGCTCTCTCCAGGTCGAAAAGCGGCTGGCTGGCTTGCCCGGCCCGGTGGCCGGACAGCCCGGGCCAGCCGGCCCAACCCTGTGCCCTCGCTGGCGACAGCGAGAGCACAGCGGCCGGGTCGCGCTGACGCTGGCCCTTTTCCAGCCGGGCCGCCAGGGGCAGGGCGGCCATTTGCCTCTCGGTGAGCTCACCGAGGTCCCTGCCCCAGTAGACGATGACGGGCAACCACGGCCCGCCGGCCTCGGCGACCACCATCACGCCATCGCGGCGCAGGCACAACCAGCGGCCAGTCTCAAAGGGCTCGTCCACGCTTCTTACCTTTCTAGGCTGTCTACGCAGCCCGTGCTAGGCACCAGCCGCTTGAAGGTCGTGGTTGGCGAGCGCGTACGCCCGCTGCAGGATCGAGGTTACGCCCGACAGGCTCTGAGAGCCGAGCCATATCGGCCCCATGGTGGTGCCCATGTCGGTCAGGCCCTGGTTCATCCCCGGCGTGTTCGGCCAGTTGACCACGTTGCCATGGGCCTCTTGAAGGAAGGGCTCCATGTTAATCCCCTTCTTGGCCCAGTACTGCGCGAACAACGGGTCCAGGCTCTTCACTGCCGGCCAGATGTAGCCTCCTGCCCCCAGTATCTTCTGCGAAGCGGGAGAGCCGAGCCAGCGCTCAAGCTCCAAGGCCTGCTTTAGGTTTTTGGAGTGCGGGTTCACGCCGTCAATCAGGCCGTTGAACACGCTCCAGCGCCCCTTGGGGCCTGCGGGCAGCGGCACCACACCGAGCTTGAACTTCTTGCCAACGAGCTCAGACACAGGTGTGGTCTCCCAGTCACCCGCCATCATCATGGCGACCTTGCCTGAAGCGAAGAGCGCCTGGTCCTGGGAGTTCGGGACCGTGCCGTTGGAGCCTAGCAGGGTGCCGGGAGCGGCCACGTGCCACTTGTACATGAGCTCGTTCAAGAAGTAGGTCGTCTGGTAGCAAGGCGTAGTATTGAACGACACATGGCTCGCCCAAGCAGCCGGGATGACGTGGCAGCCGTCCATTTGCCAGAAGTTCTCCCAACCTGTCTGGGCGGCGTTAGGCACCGTGACGGCGTAAGTCGCTACGCTGTTGCCGTTGAACTTGGGCGAAGTGGCGTTGACGCCGTTTTTGTCGATCGTCGCCTCCTTCAGGAACTGTAGGAACGTGCCCCCGTTGGACGGGTTCCAGGTCCAATTGGCCGGCACGGTCAAGTGGTGGGCCTTCATGTAGGTTTCGTTGACAAAGAAGGCGATGGTGTCCCAGTCCTTGGGTATCCCATAAATCACACCCTTGTACTCGTGCAGTTTCACGAGCGACGGGTAGTACATCGATAGGTTCACGTGCCAGTCCTTCAAGTACTTGTTGAGCCCGAGCAAGTACCCGTCCTTGATCCAGGTGGACAGCCACGGCGTGTTGACCCAGAAGAGGTCCGGACCGGTCCCCGACGAGAACTCCTCTTGCAGCTTGGTCTGGTAGGCAGAGTAGGCGACGTCGTTGACGGTGACCTCGATGCCCGGGTGGGTCTTTTCGAACTGGGCTATGGAGGCCTTGTAGCCGATTTCTTCGTGCGGGTCCCAAAGGTCGTAGGTGAGGTGGACCGTGGGCGACGCGCTGGCGGGCGGCGCGATGGCGCCAGTAGCAGCTAAAGTCCCGGCCAGCATGCCCGCCGACGCCACGAGCGGCAACCATTTGATTTGCTTCATGTTTAGTGCTTCCTCTCCTTTTATTATTTACCTGAGGTCAACTGGATCGAGCGGACGATGTAGCGGTTGAACACGACGAACAGCACGAGCATCGGTACGAGCGTGATGATCGCGCCGACCATCTCGAGGTTGAGGTACCCCGCGGCACCCGGCCCCGCGTTGAAGTTGGCCAGGCCGTTGGTGAGGAGGTAGTGGGACTGCGAGCCCATTATGACAAGAGGCCAGAGAAAGTTGTTCCAGCTGAAGACAAAGGCGATCAACCCTGCAGTGATGAGCACGGGGCGCGACAAGGGGGCCACGACCCGGGTCAGCACCCCGAAGTCGCCGGCACCGTCGATCCTCGCAGCGTCTATCACTTCTTGAGGGATGTTCTTGAAGAACTGCCTCATCAGGAAGATGGTGTAGGGCGTCCCCAGCGCGTAGGGTAGGAACACCCCCCAGTACGTATTGACCAGGTGGAAATAGTGCATTTCGGTGTAGAGCGGGATGATGGTGACGATGTTGGGCACCATCAAGGTAGCGAGGTACACCCAAAAGATGCCTTCGCGGCCAGGGAACTTCAGGCGGGCAAAGCCGTACGCCCCCAGCATGCTGAAAAAGACTTGCCCTACCGTGAGGGCGACCGTGACGATGGCCGTGTTAAGCATGTAGCGGCCGAAGCCCGTCGCCACCTGCGGGTCGCTCAAAAAGGCGTTGGGGTAGTTGGACCAGACTGGGTGCATGGGGGGCACCCAGGGTGGCGTCGTTAGAATCGAGCTCTCAGGCTTGAGGGAGCCGAAGACGGCGAAGACGTACGGCACGATGAAGGCGAGCCCGACGACGGTGAGGACGCCGTAGAATACCGTCAGCTTGCCGGCGTTGAACGCCTTTTGGGCGAGGTGCGACGTTGGCGTCGTCGTGGCTTTTACAGGTGCGGGAATGGCAACGCTGGTCATCGCTAGTACTCGTAAGTAGTCCGGTTCTTGAAGAACAAGAACTGCCCGACACTAAAAATTAGGATCACCCCGAACAAAAGGACCGAGAGCGCGGCCGCCTCGCCGTAGCGCGTGCCCTGGAAGCCAACATTATATATCTGGATGCTCATGACCTGGGTCGAGGTCCCAGGGCCGCCGGAGGTCAGCACGTAAAGGGTGTCGAAGACCTGGAACGAGCCTATGACGTCGGTGATCAGGACGAAAAGCATGGTGGGGTTGAGCAGCGGCAAGCTGATCCGCCAGAACTGGCTCCATTTGCTGGCGCCGTCGAGCTGGGCCGCCTCGTATAGGGAGGGTGGTATGCCCTGTAGGCCGGCGTAGAAAAAGAGCATATTAAACCCGAGGTACTGCCAGATGTTGACCGCGGCCACCACTGGCATGGCCCAGAGGCTCGACTCGAGCCAGGCGGGGCCGGTGATCCCGAAGATCCCGAGGAAGCGGTCGGCTGCTCCTGACTGGGGCTGGAAGACCCAGAACCAGATGAGGGCCATGGCGACCGGCGTGGAGAGGTACGGCGCCACGTAAAGCACGCGGAAAAAAGCCATGCCTCGGCGCTTCCGGTTTAGCATGACGGCCAGGCCGAGGGCCAGCACGGTTTGCAGCGGGATGTTGAGCAGCACATAGTAAGCCGTGACGCCGAGGGAGTGGGCAGCGTTATCGAACTCGAAGATGCTGGTCCAGTTTTGGATCCCTGCCCAGGTGAACGGCCCAGCCCCGCTCCAGTTCATAAACGACAGGACGAACACGAAGATGACTGGGACCACGAGGAACAGCGCCACGCCCACCATGCTCGGGCCGATGAAGGGGAGCGCCTTCGCGAACTGACGCACCCCGTTGCTGCGCGGCCCCGCTCCTGCGACCTTCGGGATCTTGGCCTTCGTTTCGGCTCCAAGGCCGACGGTAGCTAACGCCATAGTGACTCTCCTCGCGGCCACCCATCCGGGCTCGCCCCCTGCGGGTGGTGAGCCTCCCCGAACTGCACTCGAACCGGTACCTTGACGGGAGTTAGTTTACTGGGTCAACCTTGGGGTGTCAAGGCGGGCCACGGGGAGCTGTGGGCGGGGAGAGAGAACGTACGTAAATCAACGGTGAAACCTTGCTACCGCTTGACCTCGCTACGTCGTTTTCTGGACGCTCTATTGACAGAGTGAATCGTCGTCCCTTATATGATCATGTCAGGAGCTAGGAGACCGGATGCCGAAGCAGGAGGTCCCCAGCGTGGCCTGGGGCCGCATGACGCCTTCAACGCGGGCGATAGTCGCGGAGTTGATCCTGCACGGCCCACTGGCGCGCGCCGAGCTGGCAAGACGCCTCTCGCTGTCGCCGGCGAGCGTGACCAAGCTGACCCGCCCACTCGTCGCGCAGGGCTTGCTGAGCGAAGGGGGGGCGCGCCCGTTGGCAGAGACCGGCCGGCCGGCGCTGCCTCTCGAGGTGGCGCCAGAGCGGGTGCAGGTCATAGGGGTGAAGCTCAACCCCGACAACTTGTTCGCCGTGCGCACCGACCTGCAGGCTCATGTCCTCGAGGAGTATGAGTGCAAGCTCGAGCGTCACGACCCCGAGAGCGTCGAAGAAGCGATCGCAGTTGCAGTCGGGTTCCTCGACCCGGCGCGCCTCGTAGAGCGGGTTGGCATAAGCCTGGCCGCCAACATCCGGCCGGGTGACCAGGTCGTGCGCGAGGCGCCCTACATGGGGTGGTCGCAGGTGCCCCTGGCTGAGGCGGTGGCGCGGCGAACTGGGTGCCGGGCCGTGCTGGTCAACGACGTGAGAGCACTGACCGTCGCGCAGCACTGGTTCGGGGCGGGCAAGCAGAGCCGGTGCTTTGCGGTGCTGACCGTGGGTAAAGGGGTGGGCTGTGGCCTGGTCGTCAACAATGCCGTGGTCACCGGATACGACGGCCACGCAGGCCTGATCAGCCACATCCCGGTCAACCCGGGCGGGCCCTTGTGCCGACAAGGCCACCGCGGCTGCGCCAGCGCCTATTTGACCTCGGGCTCGATTGCCCGCACACTGGCGGCCACAGACGGCTTCCGGGGTGCGACCTTTGAAGATGCCCTCGAAGAGGCCCGAGAAGGCAACCGGGCCGCTGTAAGGGTGTTCAGGGACGCGTGTTTTGCCCTCGGTGTTCTGGCGGCCAACATCGCCAACATGATCGGGCCGGACCGCATCGTGGTTTCGGGCGAGGGCGTGGGCATGTACGACGTGGCGCCTGAGGCGGTCGACGAGGGCATATCGCGCTACCTCCATTGGAACGCGTCGCCCTTCGATCTCGACGTAGAACCTTTTGCCTTCAGTGAGTGGGCACGCGGCGCGGCCGCGGTCGCCGTGCAATCCCTCGTGTGCGGGGAGCTAACAGATAGCTAAGTACCGGCAGGACGTCGTAGGACGCCGGTCGAAGGTGACGGAGCCAAATTGAGCCTCCCGTTGTGGTTGCGCCGTGCCGGCTTTGCCGCGATAGCGGCCTTCCCGTTCTCGTTTTTGCTCGCTTTCGTCGCTTACCCGCTGTGGCAAGAGCTCTGGGGCAGCTTCTCCAAGTGGTACCAGCTGAAGCCGGCAGGCTTTTGCGGCCTCAGCAACTACAAAGCTCTCTTTAGAGACGTAGACGTCAGCGCGTCGGCCTTGCACACTGTCGTCTACGTGCTGTTGACCGTGCCCCTAGAGATAGCGCTCGGTCTTGGCACGGCCTGGGTTACCTTGCGGACGGGCCGGGGGGGCACTGTTGCCGGTTGTCTTCCTTCTTCCGCTGGCCGTACCTTGGGAGGTGGCCGGCTCTTTCTTCAACGGGCTTTTCGGTTTAAACGGGGTGGTCGACCAGCTGAGCCAGCACGTTTTCGGCACGAGCAGGTCTTTTTTGTGGTTGGACCATCCGCGCTTAGCCTTCGCCGTCATCGTCGTGTTCGGAACCTGGAAAGGGGCACCGTGGTGCTACCTCCTCCTGCTGGGAGCGCTCAGCGGGTGCCCGGAAGACGTTTTCGAAGCCGCCCGGGTCGACGGTGCCGGGGGGGTTCACGTTTTGGTGGCACGTCGTTCTTCCCTCCGTGCGGCCCATGCTCGTGTTTGTGATCGTGCTCCGTGTGGTCGCCGAGGCACAGACCTATTACTCGGTGGCCCTGCTCACCAATGGTGGCCCGGGTTTCCCGGGGGCCACCGAGCTGGTCGGGTTCTACGACAACGTTTTGGCTTTCGGCTTCCAGAATTTCGGCGAAGCCACTGCTCTTGGGGCTCTCGTGGGCGCGGTGTTGATCGCGGTGGCGTTGGGCGGATGGGCGCTCGCTCACCCACGCTCTAAACCACGACGCCCCTATCTGGCCGAACCCGGTGCGGCTGATCTGGGTCGCGCACCCGCCGGCGCACCGCGGCCCCGGCTCATGGCGGCGGCGCATCTTGCCTCGTACCCAGTGCGGGCATGGGCAGCGGTCAGTGCCTCCATTTGCACCCCTCCCGGCTCGGGTCATAGCGCGAGCAGGAGGCGCGGCGCGGTCGTGAGCCGGGCCCGGTGGCTCTTCCTGGGGACAGCCGTGGTGTCTGTGCTGGCCCCCTTCGCCGGCGAGGCCTCGGCGTGGCTCGGGCGCTCGGAGTTTGCTGGCACTGACTGGCCGTCGGTGGCAAATGGGTTGCTGAACACGCTTTTGATGAGCGTCGCCACCGTCGTCACGACATTGGTGCTGGCGGTACCTGCTGCTTACCTCCTGGCCTACAAGAAGTTCCGGCTACGGGGCGCACTATTCATGTTCGTCCTGTTCACCCTAGCCGTCCCTGGCGTCATTTTCATATACCCCCAGTTCCAGGAGATCGTCTGGCTGGGCTTGGTCAACACCCGCGTGGGTATGCTCGCCCTCTACGTCACTTCGAACCTACCTTTGGCCGTGTTTTTCTTACGTCCGTCCTTCGGCGCCGTCCCGGTACCCTTGGTCGACGCCATGCGGGTCGACGGTGCCTCTGGTGCCGGGATCCTGAGACGCTTGGTCCTGCGCTACTCGGCCAGCACCATCGTCGCTCTGAGCGTGCTCGTCGTGATCTGGGTCTGGGGCGAGGTCCCTATCGCCCTGGCCGTCCTCAGCCCCAACAACGTTTCCAGCTTCACCCTGCCCCTGCTAGTGGCGGAGGGCCAAGTCCGCAACCCCAACGCCGTGTACCTGCTGTCCATAGCGGTGCCATTGCTCTTGTTCCTGGCTACGCAGCGGCTCTTCCGGCGGGGATTGGTCAGCGGGTCCCTGCTTTAGCGCTGCTTTCGGTACCCAGGCCGTTCTGGAGGGGGGCTGGTGGCTAGGAGTTACCAGCCCGGGAAGTTGCCCGCGCGCGAGACTGGCCCCATGGAACGGCTCAACTCTGCCAACCTAGCCACGCTTCCGGAAGGCGGGCGCACCAGGCGCTCTACACCGAGAAGGCCATGGCCGAAGTAAGGGAGGCTGGCTGAGGTACGTGCTGAGTGACCCAAAGGAGCGAGGCGGTAGG
>Ga0070737_10005210_pt1 | contig 12529 bp, 10 predicted proteins | sample Coa_R1_10_FD_66438 | JGI IMG/M metagenome (GOLD analysis project Ga0070737, IMG submission 66438) | Surface soil microbial communities from Centralia Pennsylvania, which are recovering from an underground coalmine fire - Coalmine... | ecosystem: Environmental > Terrestrial > Soil > Unclassified... | reverse complement strand
TCTGTGTGATAACTGCGGCTGTAGCGGCGGTCTGTGGCCGCCGGTCTTTATTTTTCTAATAGCTTCGGCGCTCATAGAGCGCCGCTATGGCTTAAAAACGGCAGTTATCACACACAATCCTAGGGGCATAGCTCGGAATTATACCGGGCAGCCTAAATCGGCGACGGACATTTCGTCTGTCAGCCGTAGCAATCGAGTAATCCGATGGAACATCAGTTCTGGTTTGCAGCATTATTGAACAAGTTGTTTGGCGGCGCGGTTACGCTGCTCTTGGTGAAGCTCGGCCTGCCGCCCATTCACCCTTCGCATCCAATCCCCAGCTACGTTGCCGAGGAAATTTTAGTCGGGTTAATCATCGTCGCTGGGGCCTTGATTTTGCGCTCGTCGTTATCCGTGGAAAAGCCTGGCAAATTTCAATTGCTGATGGAACTGGTGGTTGGATTCACGCAGAACATGGCCGAAGAAGTCGTCGGCGAAGGCGGCCGCCCCTATGTTGCGCTGGTTGGCACGTTGGGCATCTTCATTGCGTTATGCAATCTCATGGGCTTGATTCCTACGCTTGACAGCCCAACGGCCCACGGCGCCGTGCCACTCGGATGCGCGGTGGTCGTCTTCGCCCATTACAACTATCAGGGCATTCGCCATCACGGCCTGCTCGGTTACTTGAAGCACCTTTGCGGCCCGATGCTAGCGATCGCCATCCTCATGTTTCCGGTCGAAGTGTTCAGCAACGTTCTGCGGTTGCTTTCACTCAGCGTCCGTCTATGGGCAAACATGCTGGTGGGGGGGATGCTGGAAAACATTTTCACCAGCTTGATTCCCATCGCTCTGCCAGCAATTTTTATGGCGCTGCATGCTTTCGAATCGCTTTTGCAGGCTTATATCTTCATGATTCTCCCCTTGCTATACATCAGTTTGGCTACGGCGGAGGAACATTAACGAGTCTGTGCGACAACAGCCGTTTTTGAGTTGTAGCGGCGCTCTATGAGCGCCGAAGCTATTAGAAAAATAAAGACCGGCGGCCACAGACCGCCGCTACAGCCGCAGTTATCATACAGCCTGCTAGCGCCAACTGGGGCAGCCGGATAATGCAGGATGTAAGCAGTTCAGTTAACGCTTCTTTTCTGCAGCATGAGAAGCTAAAGGAGAATTAAAAAGTGCGACAAAAGATCGTTATGTTTTTGACCGGACTCGCGGGTCTGTTCCTGACCGTCCCAGCTTTTGCGCAGAGCGCAGGGGCTGCTGCTTCGGGAGGCGGAACGGATCTCGGTCCCATCGCTGCGGGCATAGGCATGGCCATCGCCGCCGGACTCTGCGGCATCGGACAAGGCAAGGCCGCGGCCAGCGCCTGCGAGGGCGTGGCTCGCAATCCGGGAGCGCGTCCCGCCATATTTCTTTTCATGATTTTGGGGTTGATCTTCATTGAATCGCTGGCGCTGTATACGTTCGCGATCATCTTCCTCAAGGTCCACTAGGCTAAGAGCCAGGGGCGCAGGAAAGATTGGTCTTTTCCCTGCGCTAAGACGCTCACCTCGGCAGCGCTCAGAGAACGCCGTTCAGGCAAGGGCTCTGCGCTTTGCTTGCGAAATTCGGCTAGTAAACTAGCCATAGAATTCGCTCTGCCGGCTTCCTGGGGGAAGCTGAGCCCGTCTGCGATGCGAGAAAGCGTGACGAAACCCAGCGAATGAAGACTTTCCGGTATCTCGTCCTGCTGGCGGCGTTTCGCGCAACGCGAAGCATCGCAGCGGGAATGATCTCCATCGCCTTCCCTTATCTCATCCTCACCACGCTCCATAAATCACCGTTGATCCTCGGGCTGCTTTATATCGCGGGGGCTGTTGCTACCGCTGGGCTGGGATTACTGGCTGGTTTTCTGGCTGACGTCTGGGGGCAGAAAAAAACGCTCTTCCTGGTGGGACTCTTGCTGCCGCTCAGCGCCGCCGCCGTTTTTGCGTCCACCAGCCTTTGGGCGCTTTTCTTCGCCAGCGCAGTAGGAGGATATTCGGCGACGGGATCATTAACAGGCGGCGGAGTCGGAGGCGCCGCTCAGCCCATCCAGATCGTAGCGCTCGCACATCTAACCACCCCGGAAGAGCGAACTTCGGTCCTCTCGTTGTTTACCTTCATGAGCGGCGCTTTCGCCGCCCTGGGGGCGTTATCGGCCCGCGCTTTTAACGTTCACAACGTTTTTCTGGCCGCCGCCCTAATCGCCTTCGCGGGTCTTGCATGCGTCTTCCCGATTTACTTCCAGGAATACAGAGGCAATCCCCGGCGGCTGCATAGCCTGCGCGTGATCGGCAAGTTCACCGTGACGGGGGCGCTCAATGGATTCGCGGCTGGTTTGATCATGCCTTTTCTGATTCCCTTCTTCGTCATCGTCTATCACGTGCCTGAATCTCAGATGTCGGTATATGGATTCATCGCCGGGGCGCTCGCTTCCACAGCTTTGCTGCTTGCGCCGCGCATGGAAAGGCTTTGGGGATTCGTTAACATGATCGGGATTACGCGCGGAGTAGGAATCGTTCTGCTTCTTCTCCTGCCGCTCACACACTTCTTTCCGCTTGCTCTTTGCATCTATTTCGTTACCCCGGCTCTGCGCGTTGTGGCCATGCCGGTACAGCAGAGCGCGATCACGGAATTCGTTAACTTCGATGAAGTCGGCCGGGCCCTGGGACTGAATCAAATAGCGCGCCTGACCTCTTCTTCGGGGGCAATCGCCTTTACCGGATACATGTTCGACATCGCCGAGATTGGCCTGCCTTTTTACGTGTATGCCGTAATCATGGCGCTTAACATCGCCCTCTATTTCCGCTTCTTCAAGCCGCTCGAAAATCGCAAGAGCCGGCAACCGGAAATTCCCGATCCGGGTTAGAATGCACCTTCGCATCACATGTTTTTCCGATGGTAATCCTTGACTTAGGATGCGGAAAAAAGAAGCAAGAGCCAAAGGCAATTGGCGTGGACCGCGAACGCGGGTCTGCGGCAGACGTCCTTGCCGATCTCAGCCGCTTCCCCTGGCCGCTGGCTGACGCCTGCGCAGGGCGCATTCACCTTTCCCATTTTCTGGAACACCAGCCGGATATCCTCCGCGTAATGGCGGAAGTGCATCGCATCGCCAAGCCGGGCGCGGAAATTATCGCCGTTACTCCTCATTACAGTTCCCCTGATTCATTTACCGACCCCACTCATGTTCACCACTTGGGCTACCACAGCTTCGATTACTTCGTGAATGAGAGCTTTCAGGACTTCACCTACAACGCAGGCGGATTCCAGATTGTCGAGCGCCGCCTCGGCTTTGGCGGCAATCTGCTGCTTGACGGATTGGGCTGCTTGCTGGCCGCCATCTCCATCGACTTCTATGAAAAGCATTTCGCATGGGTCTTCCCCGCCCGCAATCTATACTGCAAGCTCGTCGTCGTGAAAAAGAGTTAACCTCCAGTGTTGCACTACTCATCAGGAAGAAAAATTTCTGGCTGGCAGTCGTCCCAACTTTCGAATTGAATCGTCCAAGTAACAAGTTTACAAACTTAAATTACATTGACAAATTATTTATAATATATTATCATTATAGTGAACAAGGTGATGCGTTTACGAGATGGCAGATACCCAAACCAGCCCCTTTTGCGGAGTGGAGGAGATAGAGAGTCTGTGTGACAACTGCCCTTTTCGAGTTGTAGCGGCGCTCGGAGCCTGCCCCGCAGGGCGGGGAGCGCCGAAGCTATTGAAAAATCAAGACCGGCGGTCGCAGACCGCCGCTACAGCCACAGTTGTTACACAGACTCTATAGCCCCATATGCTTTGTTAGCGACTTTGACGGGTTTGGAAGAGCACACTTCTGTTGTCCGCTTTCTGCTCTCTCCGCAAGTCTCGGGAGTTGACCAGCCTTAACAAGATTAAACGGGCGGAAGGGTGGACCATAAGGATGGCAGTGCCCGGGCACGTCACTCTTTTGAGCGGCTTCATGCCGCACGGTTATTGCTACCTATGGAACACCAAGCTAATACTGCTGCACGCCGTTTCAGATACGCTTATCTTCCTTTCCTATCTGTCTATTCCCTTTAGTCTTCTCTATTTTGTTCGCAGAAGACGAGACCTCCCGTTTAACTGGATCTTCATTTGTTTTGGGGTCTTCATTGTTAGCTGCGGGCTGACCCACGGCATGGACGTGTGGACGCTCTGGCACGCCGACTACTGGCTGGCAGGCGCGATCAAGGCAGTTTGCGCCGTGGCCTCTGTAACAACTGCGATCCTGCTCGTAAAACTTATTCCGCAGGCGCTCGCCCTGCCGAGCCCCACGGCGCTGAGAATCGAAATAGCCAACCGGCAGCGAGCCGAAGATAGTCTTCAGAAGGCAAAGGAAGGGTTGGAAATTACCGTTGCGCAACGGACTGAGGCCTTGCGGAACCTCAACGAAGAACTAGAGCAGCGAGTAGTGCAACGGACCGAACAACTTGAAACCGCCAACAAGAAGCTGCAAGAACAGCTCGCTGCACGCGCGCGGGCAGAGTCAAAATTTCGCGCGCTTCTTGAGGCAGCCCCGGACGCCATGGTGGTGGTGAACGAGGCGGGGAAAATTGTCCTTGTCAACGCACAAGTCGAGAAACTGTTTGGATACCGCGGGGACGAATTGCTGGGGCAGGAGATTGAAGTGTTGGTGCCGGAACGCTATCGGCGCAAGCATTCGGGGCAGCGGACGCATTTCTTCACAGATCCTCGGGTGCGTCCCATGGGGGAGGGTTTGGAACTGTATGTCTTGCACAAGGATGGCCATGAGTTTCCGGTGGATATCAGTCTCAGCCCGATCGAGACTGAAGAGGGCCTTTGGGTTTCGAGCGCTATCCGTGATATCACAGCGCGCAAGCGGGCGGACCAAGAAATCCAAAGCCTAAACCGGGGCCTTGAACTTCGCAACTCGGAACTCGCCGAAGCCAACCGCGAGCTGGAAGCCTTCACCTACTCCATTGCACATGACTTGCGCGCACCCTTGCGTCACATCAATGGCTTCTCAACGGCTCTTGCGGAAGACTTCGGGCCGCAGATGGACCCTGAGGCCCGGAAGCTGACGCAAAACATCATTACGGGCGCTCAAAACATGGGGCAGCTAATTGATGACCTGCTTGGCCTGGCACGATGTGGCCGCCAGGAGTTAAGGCTTCAGGCGACGGGGTTAAAGTCCGTCGTCGATGAAGTCTTGGAGACCCTCAAGCCTGAGATGGAAGGTCGCGACATTCAGTGGCGAATTGGCGAACTGCCGTTTGTCGAGTGCGACGCCGGCTTGATGAAACAGGTATTCGGGAATCTGCTTTCAAACGCGATCAAATACACTCGCCCTCGCAAACCGGCCGTCATCGAGATAGGCCAGATACCTTCGAAGCATCCTCCTGTGATTTTTGTGCGGGACAACGGCGTGGGTTTCAATATGAAGTACGCGGATAAGCTGTTTGGCGTCTTTCAACGCCTGCACCGGCGGGAGGACTTTGAAGGCACGGGCGTTGGACTCGCCACGGTGCAAAGAATTATTCATAAGCACGGCGGCCGCATCTGGGCCGAAGCGGAACTCGATAAGGGCGCGGCCTTCTACTTCACCCTGACGGCATCCAAGGAAATTGAACCGCAAGGTCAGCCGATTCTTACGACGGGAGAAAAGAAATGATGGAAAACTCGATCGAGATTTTACTGGTTGAGGACGATCCCAATGACGTGCAGTTGACGTTGCGCGAGCTACAAAACGGCAAACTGAAAAGCCGTATCGATGTGGCGCGCGACGGAGAAGAGGCACTGGATTTCCTGTTTTGCAGAGGAGCGCATTGCAACCGCTCGCCCAATCATCCGCCTAGACTGGTCCTGCTGGACTTGAAGCTGCCCAAGGTGAACGGGTTGGAAGTCCTGCGAGAGATCAAGACCTCGCCGCAAACCAAGGCTATTCCCGTTGTGATTTTGACTTCTTCCAGGGAAGAGAGGGACCTGGCTGAAGGTTATGCGTTCGGTGTCAACAGCTACATTCAAAAGCCCGTTGACTTTGACCAGTTCCGGCAAGCCATCAAAACTCTGGGACTCTATTGGCTGGTGGTGAATCAGCCTCCGCCTGAGAAGGCTTTTGCTGGGGAACGGCTGTAAAGTCTGTGTGAAAACTGCCGGTTTTGAGTTGTAGCGGCGATCTATGATCGCCGAGGCTGTTGAAAAATAAAGGCTGGCGGTTACAGACCGCGCACCAGCCGCAGTTGTCACACAGGCCCATAGGGGCCACTCCTCACAACCGGACCCCTCACCCGCCGCTTCGCGTCATCCTCTCCCCGCAAGCGGGGCGAGGGTAAAAAAGGAGATTTCAGCCCTCTCTTCCACGCTTTTCACAGAACATATTGAGAGTTTCGATAATTAGGGAGATAATAGTTGTGTGTAAAACTTATACGGGAACGCTGATCCCTACGAAAAGACATCTGCCCCAGCACCCTCGCCGCCCTAAGGATCTCCGCTCATTCTCTGAAAACAAGATCAGCATAAACCGGCTGAGAAAAGCAGAAATACCATGAGCAAATCCCTGCGAGTTTTGGTAATTGAAGATTCCCCCGAGGACACCGCCCTTTTGATACGGGAACTCGATCGCGCCGGTTATGACGCCGCCTGGCACCGCGTTTCAACCCAAGAGACCCTGAGCGCCGCACTCGATCATGGAAGATGGGACGTTATTCTTGCCGACCATAGCCTGCCCGCCTTTGACGCCTTCTCTGCCTTGAAGCTGGTGCAGAACAAGGATGTGGACATCCCTTTTATTGTGGTCACTGGCAGACTCCCGGAAGCGAAGTCAATTGAGCTGTTTCAAGCGGGAGCGAATGACGTGATTCACAAGGAAAATTTGCTTCGCTTGCCGGGAGTCATTGAACGCGAGCGGAGGGTGTGTCGCGAGCGGCAGGAGCGGAGGCAGCTTGAACAGAACTACCAGCTCATGTTCAAGACGCACCCCTTGCCGATGTGGGTGTACGACGCTGAAACCTTGCGCTTTCTGGAGGTCAATGAGGCGGCGGTGCGGCACTACGGTTACTCGCGCGAGGAGTTTCTCGGCATCACTATTGCTGAGATTCGCCCGCCCGAGGATGTTCCGAAGCTTTTAGAGCGCCTGGAGCCGGATACTCCCGGCTACTATGACGCGGGGGCGTGGCAGCACCGCAAGAAGGACGGCAGCCTCATCGACGTGGAGATTATTGCGCACCCGGTTCAGTTTGCAGGGCGCCGGGCGAAAATGATTCTTGCCATCGATATTACGAAGCAGAAGCAAGCGGAGACCGAAATTGCCGAACAAAACCGCTTAAGGGTGCTTATGGCCGAAGTAGGCGTCGCACTGAACCACGCCGCAACGCTCCGCCAAGGCCTTCAGCAGTGCGCCGAAATTTTGGTGAATCAGATCGATGCTGCGTTCGCGCGCATCTGGACTTTGGACCAAGCCGGCAGCGTGCTGGAGCTTCAAGCCAGCGCGGGAATCTATACGCATATCGATGGCGGCCACAGCCGCGTGCCAGTAGGCAAATTTAAGATCGGGCGCATCGCCCAGGAAGCCAAACCGCATTTGACGAATACGGTATTGGAAGACTCCTGGGTAGGCGACAAGGAGTGGGCTGCACGCGAGGGAATGGTGGCGTTCGCAGGCTATCCGCTGATCGTTGAAGGGCGGGTTATGGGCGTAGCCGCCGCGTTTGCGCGGCATCCTTTCACAGAAGGGACAGTCCAAGTCTTTGCATCTGTGGCAAATGCCATTGCTCAGTTTATCGAGCGGAAGAATGCGGAAGGAGCGCTTAGAGAAAGCGAGGAAAGAGTGCGCTTGCTGCTGAATTCCACCGCTGAGGGAATCTGCGGCGTGGACCTGAACGGGAAGTGCTATGTGGCGAACGCTGCTTGCCTCCGCCTTCTCGGATACGGCAGCGAGGACGAACTGCTGGGCAAGAACATGCACACCCTTACGCACCATTCACGCCAGGACGGCGCGGCTTACCCGATAGAAGAATGTCACATCCTCTTGGCGGCCCGGTCGGGAGAGAAAGCCCATGTTGATGACGAAGTTTTCTGGCGCCAGAATGGGACAAGCTTTCCGGCGGAGTACTGGTCCTATCCTATAAAAAACAAGGGAGAGATTACCGGCGCGGTCCTCACATTCTGGGATATCACGGAACGCAAGCAGGCTGCGGAAGCCTTGCGGAAAAGCGAATCGCGCTTCCGGCGGCTGGTTGATTCAAATATCATCGGCGTATTTATGGGAGATGCTTCAGGAAGCATTTTCGAGGCCAACAACGCATTTCTCAAAATTCTAGGCTATACAAGAGAAGATCTGCTCGCCGGACAAGTTCGCTGGGACAAAATGACCCCGCCCGAATACCGGCGCTTCAATGAACGGATACATCAGCAACTGATCACCACAGGGGTGAGCGCCCCTGTGGAGGTTGAATATTTTCGCAAAGATGGCGGACGCGTCCCTGCGTTGGCTGGCCTTGCGGCGCTCGAAGGAGCCGAGGATCAGGCCATTGGTTTCGTGCTCGATCTAACAGAACAGAAGCGGGCGGAGAAAGCGCTGCAAGATTCGGAAAAGCGCTACCGGCTGCTCTTCGAGCAGAATTTGGCAGGCGTTTTAAACTCAACGGTTGATGGGCAAATCCTAGATTGCAACCAGTCCATCGCAATCATGCTCGGCTATGCCTCGCGTGAAGAGCTTAAGAAGATGAAGGTGCGCGATCTATATTTTCATGCCGCTGACCGTGACGCTGTGATCGCTCGCCTGAAAGAGCAGGACGTTCTCACGAATTATGAAGTCTGTTTTCGCCGCAAGGACGGAAACCCCCTGTGGGTTTTGCTTAATGTGAGTTTCGTGCGAAACGCGGGCGAGTCACAGCCGATATTGCTGGGCACCCTGCTGGACATCACCGAGCGCAGGCAAGCCGAAGAAGAAATGCGCAGGGCCAAGGAAGCCGCAGAAAACGCCAATCGCATCAAGAGCGAGTTTCTGGCGAACATGAGCCACGAAATCCGCACGCCCATGAACGGCATCATCGGCATGACGGAACTGGCGCTAGACACGGAGCTAACGGCCGAGCAGCGGGAATATCTTGAGACGGTTAGCTCCTCTGCGCACGCCTTGCTGACAATCATCAATGACATCCTCGATTTTTCCAAGATCGACGCGGGAAAACTGGTTCTGGATCCGATTGACTTTAACCTGCGTGACATCCTGGAAGAGACGGCAAAATTGCTGTCTCAATCAGCGCATCAGAAAGGCGACGAAGTGATCGTGGACGTGCAGCCGGGCGTTCCGGCGTTTGTGTATGGCGATCCGATCCGGTTGCGACAGATCGTGGTGAACTTGATGGGCAACGCCATCAAATTTACCGAGCGCGGTGAAATTGCGCTTCGCGTTGAAAACGAGCAGGAAGACGAGCGCAGCGCGCTGCTGCACTTTATGGTGCAGGATACAGGTATCGGAATTCCGCGGGAAAAGCACCAGGCCATTTTCGAGGCCTTTTCACAGGCCGATGGCTCAATGACGCGAAAATTCGGCGGTACCGGGCTGGGGCTGACGATTTCAGCGCGGCTGGTGAAAATGATGGAAGGCAGAATCTGGGTGGAGAGCGAGGTGGGACAGGGCAGCAAGTTCCACTTCACAGTCCGGCTTAGGAAATCGAGCTTGCCATCGGGGTTGGTGAGAGAATCAGCGGGGCATAACTTTTCCTCATTGGCATAACTATCCACGCCCCTCACCCGAGGCTACACGTCATCCTCTCCCCGCAAGCGGGGCGAGGATAAAAGTAAGGAGATTCGAGATAAGGAATCAACCAGCGCGATCAGACAGCGCGGCCGTGCGCGGGCACGGGATTGGCGCTGGCGGCCTCGCGGCGGAGGCACAGGCAGCTGATTTCGGGCGGGCACGCCACGCGCACCGGCACCACCACCTTTCCAATTCCCCTGCTGACGTAAATCTGAGTTTCTCCAAGCTGATTCCATCCCGCCACGAAGCGTTCTCCTGGCTTCGAACGATAGAGGGAGCGGAGAAGAGGCAGCCGTATTTGGCCGCCGTGGGTGTGTCCGGAAAGCATAAGGTCGATGCCCAGCCGAGCGGCTGGGCCGATCCCTCTCGGGTTGTGGCAGAGAAGAATCTTGGGATCGTGCAAGGGAATGGATCGCATGGCGGCAGGTAGGTCATCTGAAGAAAACCACAAATCGTCAATTCCCACCAGCCACAAGGTTTCGCCGCCGGCGCGCAGCGCGTGATGTGAGTTGCGGAGGACGCGAATGCGTTGAGCATGGAGAGCGCGCGTTACTTCGTCGGCATCGACGCGAAAATCGTGGTTGCCGAGCACGGCAAAGACCCCGAGCCGGGCTCGCAGCTTGCCCAGCGCCCGCGCCGCAGGCCAAATGTAGCTGGACGACAGCGTGACGTAATCCCCGGTGAGAGCGATCACATCAGGGCGCATCCGGTTGGCCAGATCGACGGCGCGCTGCACCTCCTCGATGGGCGTGAACAGGCTTAGATGAATGTCCGTGAGGTGAACGATTCGAAGGCCTTCATGCGCATCAGGAAGTCTGCGCAAGCAAATAACGGTTTCAGTGATCTCCGGGTCGGCAGAAAGGCTGCCCGCGGGCAGGCAGGGCTCCGGTTTGTTAAGAGCCAGAACGGTCAACCGGCTTCGCTTCCATAATCGCCGTGGTGCCGAACGTCTTAGAGTTTTTCTCACTTCTTCGCTCTTTCAAACGCATGTGGCACGGTTAAGAGTCCGTGTGAAAACTGCCGTCTTTTGAGTTGTAGCGGCAGTTTTCACACGGACTCTTAAGGCCGCGCCCTCGCGTCACTTCTCCGGCGAAGCTCTGCGCTCCAAGCCTAATCCGCAATCTCCGAGAACACTTGAATCACCGCATCGTGGACCAAACCGTTAGACGCGAAGACTTCATCGCCGAGTAGCTTGAAGGGACCGCCCGCGAGGTCCGTCACTCGACCGCCCGCTTCCGTCACCATCAGCACGCCTGCGGCCTTGTCCCACGGGTTTAGCTTCAATTCCCAAAAGCCGTCAAAGCGCCCGGAGGCCACCCAGCATAGGTCGAGCGCCGCGGAACCCGCTCTGCGCACGCCGTGCGAGAGACGGGTGAAGCGATGATAATACTGAAAATTCCGCTCATGATTTCCGCCAAAGGGAGGAAAGCCGGTGGCGAACAGCCCCTCAGAAAGGTTCTCGATTTTCGAGACTTCAAGGCGCTTGCCGTTCACGAAAGCGCCGCCGCCGCGCTCTGCCATATAAAGCTCCTGCCGGGTGGGATCGAAAATAACGCCAGCCACGGCTTCATCCCGAAAAGCGAGACCGAGCGACACGCAGAAGATAGGAAAGCTGTGAGCAAAATTGGTGGTGCCGTCCAACGGATCGACGTACCAGCAATAGTCCGAACTACCACTCTGACCGCCGCCTTCCTCCGCCACGATCCTGTGGTCGGGGAAATGGCGGTGAAGCCGGCTGATGATTAATTCCTCGGAGCGGCCGTCGGCCTCAGTGACCAGATCCATCGGCCGCTTATATGAAATCTGATGAGGGCGTTCGAGCAAGTCGTTCAAGAGCGAACCTGCGTCGCAAGCGATTTCCGCCGCAGTCGCAAGAATATTTTCTGTGTTCACCATTCCTCAGAAACCTAGCTCCACCCTCGAGCCCGGCGCTTATTTAGAAGCGCGAACCAAAACAGGGGTAAGCTCTTCACCCTCCGCCCAAACAGCCCCATCTTCAAAAAACTCCTTCTTCCAGATCGGCGCTCGGCGCTTAAGCTCATCAATCGCGTACCGGCATGCGTCAAACGCGGCCGCGCGGTGCGCGGAAGTTACGACAATTGCAACGCTGGTTTCCCCGATTTCGATCCGTCCGGTGCGGTGAACCATGGCTACACGATCGATGGGAAACTGACGCCTTGCTTCTTCGCCGATTTCGCGCAATGTGCGCAGCGCCATTGGCTCATAGGCTTCGTATTCTAGGTAAAGCGTCTTTCGACCATGCGAGTGATTGCGGGCGATTCCTTCGAAGACCACGACCGCCCCGTCTTCGGGCGCCTTGAGGCGGTTTGCGAGATCGGCGGTGGCGATGGCCTCGCGGGTAATTTGGTACGCATCCTCTCCAGCGCCGCCGCTGACGGGCGGCAGGAAAGCTACCTCATCACCCTCGCGAAGAATCCGGGTAGGTTCCTCCACCGCCTGATTTACCGCAAGCAGGATGGAATCAGCCATCTGCTCGAGACGAGGAAAGCGCGCCTCATAGCGCCGCCATAGGGCGCCCAGGCTTTCGCCATCAGGCAGATCGGCGGCTTCTTGAGCGATGCCAGTCAGATCGTGGGCCAACCCGAAAAAGAGAACGTTGATCTTCACTTCTGCACCGCCTCGGTAGGGATCAAGGCCTCAGAAACTTGCACGCTGGAACACCCAAACCGGCCTCTTTAGAACAAACATAACCCCTACCTCTTCTTCAGTATACACGCTAGAAAGAGCGCCGTCAGCCGCTCGTACTCGTCCAGTAGATTAATG
>Ga0070737_10005209_pt1 | contig 12530 bp, 11 predicted proteins | sample Coa_R1_10_FD_66438 | JGI IMG/M metagenome (GOLD analysis project Ga0070737, IMG submission 66438) | Surface soil microbial communities from Centralia Pennsylvania, which are recovering from an underground coalmine fire - Coalmine... | ecosystem: Environmental > Terrestrial > Soil > Unclassified... | reverse complement strand
CGGTCGTTGTTTCTCTATGCGTTGTGCAACGGGTGGATCGGCGAGGACACCACCCTGGTCGAGGCTTCGTCGGGGTCGACCGCGGTGTCGGAGGCATACTTCGCGGCGCTGTTGGGTTTGCCGTTCATCGCCGTGATGCCGGCTTCCACCAGTGCGTCCAAGGTCGCTTTGATCGAATCACAAGGCGGCCGTTGCCATTTCGTCGAGCACGCCGGCCAGATTTACACCGAGGCGCAACGCCTGGCCGCGGAGACCGGCGGTCATTTTCTCGATCAGTTCACCAACGCCGAGCGCGCCACCGACTGGCGGGGCAACAACAACATCGCCGAGTCGATCTATGTGCAGATGCGGGAAGAACAACACCCGGTCCCGCATTGGATCGTGGTGGGGGCGGGCACCGGCGGGACCAGCGCGACGATCGGCCGCTACATCCGCTACCGGCGCCACGCCACCCGGCTATGTGTCGTCGACCCGGAGAATTCCGCGTTCTTTCCCGCCTACGCCGAATGCCGCTATGACACCGTGATCAGCGGCTCGTCGCGCATCGAAGGGATCGGGCGGCCACGGGTGGAGCCATCGTTTCTGCCCGACGTGGTGGACCGGATGGTTTCGGTGCCCGATGCGGCGTCGATCGCTGCCGCACGACATGCCAGCGCGGTGCTGGGCCGACGGGTGGGGGCATCGACCGGCACCAATCTATGGGGAGCTTTCGGGCTGCTCGCCGAAATGGCCGCGCAGGGCCGCACCGGCTCGGTAGTCACGCTGCTGGCCGACAGCGGCGACCGCTACGCCGACACTTACTTTTGCGACGAATGGGTTGCCGCGCAGGGGCTGGATTTGACCGACCCCGCGGCCATACTGGCCGAGTTCGAGCGCTCTGGCGGCTGGGAGTGATCCCAGGCATCGTCGACGTCGCCATCTGGTGCGGTCAGCAACAGCCACAGCACCGCAAGCCCGAGCAGCCCCCCGAATACCACGGCACCCAAGACCGTCATGACCTTCTCGCTTTCCTTACCTGTGGTTAGTCTGCTCAACGCCGTCGGTGAAACCAGCTGTTCCGGGGTGATTTGTGGGCGATGTCGCATCGGTGGCCCGCTGTGATCTGCTGCACGCCACGGTCTTAAGTCGCCGTTGCGGCGCGGTTTGGCCGGTCCGCGGGCCGGTGCGATAGGCTGTCGTGGCTTGCAGCGGGGTGTGGCGCAGCTTGGTAGCGCGCTTCGTTCGGGACGAAGAGGCCGTGGGTTCAAATCCCGCCACCCCGACTCAGTGACTACTTCACGAGTCGCTGTAAAGCAAAGACTGCAGCGGGTTACGGCTGCGCCCATTCCCGCTGACACGCAGCGCACTGCCGGATGAGCGCCGCCCGACCCGGGTCACCCTCACCCGGTGGACGAAACAGATGAGCGGCTAAAACCCCGCCGCCGGGACACACGCAAACCGTCCGGAATTGTTCCGGCGCCGGGGATGCCGTCACACCGGCATCCATCTGACCCGGGTGGGCCGGCGGTTGCCGGCGCGAGCCGGGCACCGGCGGGTCACCCCACCAGACGCGGACGCACAACACCGACGCCATCAACAGCAAGCCGGTGGATACCGCTGCCACCGACGACACCGCAGGGGCCACCATCGCCGTGATGCCGGCGACGAGCGCCAGCGCGAAGCACGTCACGCTGATCTGACGGGCCAGCCGCCGCCCGCCCCGATCCATTGCCTCCCAGTCGCCGATCGCCTCCCGGCGCTGAGCGAGATCAACCAGGGTGGGGTGCCGCCAAGCCCATGACGCGGGCATGCGGCAAAGTTTACTCAGCCGCTCTCCTGCCGCCACGCCCGGCGAACGGTGGCCGGTGACCGCTGGTTACTTCAACATCCGCGTGCCGTCTAAGACCACCAACCGGTGGGTAATACCTCTTCTTGACGTCCGGACTCAAGGGAAGAGGTGTGCGATGGCAGGCGCTACGGTTGCCGACTTCGTGTTGGAACGGCTGCGCGATTGGGGCATCGACAAGGTCTTCGCGTACGCGGGTGACGGGATCAACGGCCTGCTGGCGGCGTGGGGCCGCGCAGAGAATAGACCGAAATTCGTGCAGGCCCGCCACGAAGAAATGTGCGCGTTCGAAGCGGTCGGCTATGCGAAATTCAGCGACCGGATCGGGGTCTGCGCCGCGACGTCTGGCCCTGGAGCGATACATCTGCTCAACGGTCTTTACGACGCCAAGCTCGACCGGGTGCCGGTGCTCGCGATCGTCGGGCAGACCAACCGCAGCGCCATGGGCGGCTCCTATCAGCAAGAAGTCGATTTGATGAGCCTCTACAAGGACGTGGCCAGTGACTACGTCCAGATGGTGACGGTGCCCGAGCAGCTGCCCAACGTGCTGGACCGCGCCATCCGCACCGCGCTCACCAGGCGCACGGTAACCGCGGTGATCATTCCCGCCGACGTGCAGGAGCTGCAATATTCGCCGCCGCCGCACGAATTCAAATACGTGCCGTCCAGTCTTGGATTCGAATGGCCCGACGTCGAGCCCTCGCAGGTGGGCCTGCAGCGGGCCGCCGATGTGCTCAACGCCGGAGAACGTGTCGCCATGCTCGTCGGCTGCGGCGCACGCGGGGCGGTCCGGGAGGTCACCGAGATCGCCGATTTGCTTGGCGCCGGCGTCGCCAAGCCACTGCTCGGCAAAGACGTGCTCTCCGATGAATTGCCATGGGTAACCGGGGCGATCGGGCTGTTGGGCACCCGTCCCAGCTATGAGCTGATGCGTGACTGCGACACGCTGCTCACCGTCGGCTCGAGCTTCCCATATACCCAGTTCCTGCCGCCGTACGGCCAAGCCCGCGGGGTGCAGATCGACATCGACCCGGCGTTGATCGGCATGCGGTATCCGAACGAGGTGAACCTCGTCGGCGACGCCACGGCGACGCTGCGCGCGCTGATCCCGTTGATACAGCGCAAGTCTGACCGTTCCTGGCGCCAGACAATCGAAAAGAACGTGCAGCGTTGGTGGGAAACCATGGCGATGGAAGCCGACGTGTCCGCCGATCCGATCAACCCGATGAAGCTGTTCGCCGAGCTGTCGCCCAAACTGCCCGACAACGCGATCGTCACCGCTGATTCCGGCTCCTCGGCCAACTGGTATGCGCGACAGCTGAAGTTCCGCGGCAACATGCGCGGTTCGCTGTCGGGCAATCTCGCCACAATGGGCCCTGGCGTGCCCTACGGCATCGGCGGCAAGTTCGCAAACCCGGACCGCCCGGTGATCGTGTTTGCCGGCGATGGCGCGATGCAGATGAACGGGATGGCCGAGCTGATCACGATCGCGCACTACTGGAAACAGTGGGCCGATCCGCGGCTGGTCGTCGCCGTACTGCACAACAATGACCTCAACCAGGTGACCTGGGAGATGCGGGCAATGGCAGGCGCACCGAAATTCGCTGAGTCGCAGACGATTCCGAGCGTCGACTATGCCGGTTTCGCCGCAAGCCTGGGCTTGGGTTCGGCGACGTTGACCGATCCCGGCCAGATCGCCTCGGCATGGGATCGGGCACTGGGTGCTGATCGTCCCACGGTGCTCGACGTGCACTGCGACCCGAATATTCCACCGGTGCCGCCGCACGCCACCTTCGACCAGATGAAAGCCGCGGCGATGTCGGTGCTCAAAGGCGACGAGGATGCGTTCGGCATCATGAAGGAAGGCATCAAGGTCAAGGCACAGGAGTTTCTGCCGCACCGCAGCACGAGCCGCACGTGAGCTGGTCGGTGACGGCTACACCGCATCGTCGTCTTCGTCGTGGCGGAGCAGTTTTTCCGGGTGGTGGAAGAGGTTGACGCGCGGCCGGCCGCGATCCAGGTGCGGCGGAGGTATCCATTCGGTGGCACCGTCGTCGCGTTTGCGGGTTCGCCAGCCGCCCGGCTGGACGATGCGGTGGTTGGTACCGCAGGCCAGGGTCAGGTCGTTGACGTCGGTGACCCGGCACTTGGCGTAGTCGGTAACGTGATGGACCTCGGTGAAGTAGGCGGGTACGTCGCAGCCCGGGGCAGTGCACCCACGATCCTTGGCGTACAACACGATTCGCTGGCCCGGTGACGCCAGCCGTTTGGTGTGATACAGCGCCAGCGCTTTGCCTTTGTCGAAGATCGCCAAATAGTGATGGGCATGGCCGGCGATGCGAATCACGTCGCTCATCGGCAGCAGCGACCCACCGCCGGTGAGTCCCGTGCCGGCGCCGGCCTCCAGCTCGGCCAGCGTAGTAGTGACAATGATCGAGGCAGGTAACCCGTTGTGTCGACCGAGTTTTCCGCTGGCCAGCAGCGCCCGCAATCCGGCATTGAGCGCATCGTGGTTGCGCTGCGCGGGCGAGCGGGTGTCGCGGTCGATGGCTTGCTGGCTGGGCGCGCCGTCCACGCATGCCACTTTCTCGGCGGGGTTGGCCATTCCCGGCGCGGCCAGCTTGGCCAGCACCGCCTCAATGGTGGCGCGGGCTTCCGGTGTCAACCAGCCCCGAATCGGGCTCATTCCGTCGAGGTCTTGCTTACCCAGCGTCAGCCCGCGCCGCTGTGCCCGGTCCTCGTCGCTGAAGTTGCCGTCGGGATTGATGCAGTCGGCGATCTTGTCGGCGAGCTTGGCCAGCTGGTCGGGGCGAAACTGAGAGCCTTGGCGCGCCAATTGAGCCTCGGCGCGCTCGCGGGTCGGCTCATCGACCCAGCCGGGCAGCCGCTGGCAAAACCGCCGAATCACCGCCACATGCTCGGCACCGATCTTGCCGGCCCGTTGGGCGGCTGCAGTGGCGGCCAGGTGGGCCGGCAGCCGCTCTCCGGTGAGCCCGGTGCGTGGCCCCAGGTCGGCAGCTTCGCGGATGCGCCGCGTGGCCTCGGTGCGGCTGACCAGCACCCACTCCGCCAGGGCATGCGAAAACTTGCCGCCGAGCTCTTCGGCGCTGGCCTGGTTGCCGATCGCGTTGACCAAGGGATGCTCAATGGCCGGGAGTCGACGACGCACCCGTTCACAGCGCTCCAGCAACGCGAACCGCTCAGGAGTGGTCAACGACTCGCCGTTCAACTCCAGGACTGCGTCCAGCGCCGCGTCGAGCGCGTCGAACTTCTCGACGATCTCCTCACGGGTAGTCGAACGCATGAGCGAATGCTAACGCCAGGTACTGACAACCAGCGGTCCCAGCGGCGATCCGTGAGAAGAACCCGCCACGGATTGCGACGCGGTCACGGATTCGTACCGGATGACACCTCACCGATCACAAATGCCACTCAGATCACTATCGTCACATCAGTTGACCGCTGACGTCTATCGGGGACGTCCTGCCCCGCTGAAAGGTGTGACGTGTCGCCGGTTCCTCGAATCGTGTCGGTATCGGCGGTGTCGGCGGTCGCTTTCGGGCTCATCGTCGCCACCGGCCCTGCGCCGCCGGCGGCCGCACTGCCCTGCAGCGCTCCTGAAGCCAACGTCGATCCGCCTGCCGTCACCCCAGCCACGCCACCGCCCGCGCCGGTCGTCCGGCCACCGACCGGGCGCCGGCCTCGCGGCGCCAACGAGCGGGCGCCACTACCCAAGTTGGGCCCGCTCATTTCTTCGCTGCTGCACCCCAGAGCGCCGGTGCGCCAGCAAGCGGCGGTGATCCCCCCCGGGCCCAACCCGCCCGGTGCCGGTAACCAGCAGCCCCCGAATGCGGCGCAGTTGAATCCGAACGCGGCCCCGGGCCAGCCCGAAGCCGCGCCGCCCGCCTCCATCGCGGGTGCCCCGACGTCGCTCGTCGAATGGGTGACCGGACCCAACGGCCCCAACAAGACCCTCGACCGTTTCGGCATCTCCGGGACCGACCTCGGAATCCTTTGGGACAATGGTGATCCCGTTAACCGCCAAGTGCTCATGGCTTTCGGCGACACGTTCGGCTATTGCCGTCTGCACGGCCAGCAATGGCGCTACAACGTGCTGTTTCGCAGCCAAGACCGCAACCTGGCCGATGGAATCACCGTGCCGCCCGGCGTTCCTAATGACAGATACTCCGGCTCGCCCATGCAGCAACCGAACTTCTCCAAGCAGGTGCTGCCGGGTATCAGGTGGGCACACCAGGAGGGCATGATCCCGACGGCCGGCATCGCCATCGGCAGAACGCAGTACATGAACTTCATGTCGATCAAGCAGTGGGGCCGCGACGGCGAGTGGTCGACGAACTACTCGGCGATCGCGATGTCCCCCGACAACGGCCAGAACTGGGGGATCTATCCGGGGACCGTCCGCGCGTCGTCGCCCGACAGCGTGCCGGGCGCGCGCTATGTCCCGGGAAACGAGAACTTTCAGATGGGCGCGTTCATGCGCGGCAAGGACGGCTACATCTACTCGTTCGGAACCCCGTCCGGCCGCGGCGGTCCGGCGTTTCTGGCGCGTGTCCCCCCGAACTTCGTGCCCGACGTCACCAAATACCAGTACTGGAACGGCGACCACAACGCTTGGGTCCCCAACAATCCCGGCGCGGCGACCCCGGTTTTCCCGGGTCCGGTGGGCGAAATGTCGGCCCAGTACAACGATTACCTCAAGCAGTACCTGGTGCTCTACACCAACGGAGGCAGCAACGACGTCGTGGCAAGGACCGCGCCTGCCCCCCAAGGGCCGTGGAGCCCGGAGCAAGTGCTCGTCTCCTCGTTCCAGATGCCGGGCGGCATCTACGCGCCGATGCTGCATCCCTGGTCGACGGGTAAAGACCTGTATTTCAATTTGTCGCTGTGGTCGGCATACGACGTGATGTTGATGCACACGGAATTGCCTTAGGCCGTCCCACCCCGTTTGACCGGTGCCGGGTTGGGGGTATCTGATCCCGGTGACTGGTGCGGCAACCGAACTCGAACCTTCGCTTCCGGCGGCGCACGGGCCGCTGTCGATGGCCGTTCGCCGCTGCCTCACCGAACCGGCTCCGCGCGGACACCTCACCCGGATCGGCGCCTCAGTCCGCGATTCGGATCCCTACGGGCTTGATCTGCAGCTGGCGTTGTACATGTGCTACGAGCTGCATTACCGGGGTTTCGCCGGCGTCGACCCGACCTGGGAGTGGAATCCGGGGTTGCTGCACCTGCGCGCTCAACTGGAGAGGACCTTTCTTTCCGGGGTGCGCCGCGACGTGGGGCCCATCGAACCCGATCACACCGCGATGGCCGAAATGGGTGCTCTCTCAATTGAACCCGCGGTCGGCGAAGGTCTGTCGCATTACCTGCGCAGCACCGGAACCTGGGAGCAGATGCGCGAATACTTCGTGCATCGCTCGCTGTATCACCTCAAGGAGGCCGACCCGCACGCGTGGGCGATCCCCCGGCTGACCGGACAAGCCAAGGCGGCGTTCGTCGCGGTGGAGTTCGACGAGTACGGCGCCGGCCGCGGTGCACACCTGCACCAGCAGCTGTTCGCGGATTTGATGGCCGCAGCCGGGCTGGATTCGACGTATCTGGGTTATCTCGACGCCGTGCCCGCCGAGTCACTGGCGGTGGTGAACCTGATGTCGATGTTCGGGTTGCACCGCTGGCTGCGCGCGGCATGCATTGGGCATTTCGCGGCGACGGAGATCACCTCGCCGCCCGGGTCGCGGCGACTGGTGCAGGCCCTGCAGCGGCTCGGCGCTCCGCAAGCATGCGTCGCCTTCTATCGCGAGCACGTCGAGGCCGACGCGGTGCACGAACAGGTGGTGCGCGTCGACGTGGTCGGTGATCTGGTGGCCGGGGATCCGCGCCTGGACCACGATGTGGTGTTTGGCATGCGCGCCCACGCTGTCGTGGAGAATCGCTTGGCCGACACCATCATTACCGCGTGGAAGGCCGGGCAGACGTCGCTACGGCGTCCGCTGAGCTGACAGCGCGCGCCGGCATCGCCGGTGGCTGGTGTCGCAGAGCGGATAGTTCTTGCTGCGTCGGCACATGCAAACGGCCACCATGAATCGATCGGATTCCACGACTGCGCCCTCAGGCGTCTCGATGCGCACCGGACCGGAAATCAGCAGCGGGCCGTTCGCAACCATCCGCACCAACGTGGATTTCGCGGCGGTCATGGCTTGTCCGCTCGGATCACGACCAGTTCGTCTTCGCGGCACCCACGCGGCATCAGCCCGGTGTCTTCTAACCAACCGGCACGCACAGACAGCACCGGGCCGAACGGAATCCGTTGCGAAGCAACAATTTCAGCGCACAGCTCATGCGACCACAGGATGTCCAGCGAGCGTTGGGCGTCGGCGATCGCAGACTGGACCAGCAGCATGGAACCCCCCTCACACAACAGGTTTGACGCTGAGGCGCACAGTGGATCGAGCACGAGGCGCCCGTCGGGACCAGCGTTCCACGCCCACGACGGGCCGGCAGCAGAGTCGATGTAGCAGGAGTCGTCGACGGGCGGGGTGGGCACGTAGGGCGGATTGGACACGACCACGTCGAACGGCGCACAGTCAAGCGCGCACGTCCACGACCCTGCGCGCACGTCGACGTCGACGCCTGCGTGCACCGCATTGCCCTGAGAGCACCGCACGGCGCGCGGGCAGACATCGAACGCGGTAACGCTGGCGGCGCCCAGTTCAGCGGCCGCGATGGCGACCGCTCCACTGCCGGTGCACAAGTCGAGCACACGACGACCCGGCACCAGAGAGCTGCGTTCCATCGCGTCGATGAGCAGAAGCGTGTCATGTTGCGGCGGATATACCCCATCGGCGGTCAGAAAATCGCCGGGGGCGGCGTAACTTGTGGTCACGTGGGCCTTTCGAGACGTCGCCGCGGCGGTCACGGCGTCAGCCGTGACTATGCCCGCATACCGGGGTGTTGAAACCGTCCGGCGGAACTTACGCCCCGGAGGGCTCGTGCGCGAAGGTCTCGACAATCGCCGAGCAGAACGCCGGCAGGTCGCGCGGTGAGCGGCTGGTGATCACATTCGCGTCGACCACGACTTCGTCGTCGACGACGTTGGCGCCGGCTACCGCGCGGTCGACCCGAATCGTTCCCGCCGGCTCCAAGTCGTGGTTGCGTGTCTGGATCTCACCCGGTTTTCAGCGACAACAACTCGGTTTGCGCGCCCGCGTCTTCCAGGACCGCCCGTGGTTGTTCCAGCTCCACTTTCTCCACGCCGTCGGCGGCCAGGAACGGAATCCGCTTGCCCTGCAATCGCTTCGGGGACATGCTGTGCTCCTTCGATGGATTACGCTTGTCAGTCATCACCGCCGCCTTTGCCGGATGCGTCGCGCAGCGCGCTTAGCAGCGGTTCGGCGGCCTCTTGCAGGAAGAGGTCCTGAGATTCGCCGCCGATTTGCACCACGGCGACGTCGGTGAAACCCGCTTCCCAGTACGGCCGCACCGCGTCGACGATCGCGTCGAGGTCAGGCCCGCAGGGGATGGCATCCGCGACGTCCTCCGGGCGCACAAACCGTGTGGCGCCGGCGAATCCCGCCGTCGTCGGCAGGTCCGCGTTGACGCTCCATCCGCCACCGAACCAGCGGAACTGGTCGTGGGCGCGCTGCACCGCGGTATCGCGGTCCGGGTCCCAGCACACCGGTATCTGGCCGACCACGCGACCACCGCCGGCCAGGCCGCTGGCCTGCCGCGCTGAATGCCACTCGGCGACGAGCTCGCCGTTTGGCTCCACGGCGATCAGATGGTCGGCGTCGGTGCCGAGCTTCTCGATCGCCTTCGTGCCGCCCATCGCCACGGCGATGCCGACCGGCACCTCGGGCAGGTCCCACAGTCGGGCGGAATCCAGCTGGAAGTAGTCGCCGCGCCAGTTGACCAGCGCGCCCGACAGCAACGCGCGAATGATCTGGACGGCTTCGCGCAGCATCTCCTGGCGGCGCACCACCGTCGGCCAGCCCTTGCCGACGACATGCTCGTTGAGGTTCTCGCCGCTGCCCAGTCCCAGGGTGAACCTGCCGTCGGCGAGGATCTGCAGGGTTGCCGCCTGCTGAGCAACGACCGCTGGGTGATAGCGCATGGTCGGGCAGGTCACGTAGGTGTAGAGATCGACGCGTTCGGTGGCGTGTGCCACTGCCCCCAGCACCGTCCAGGCGTTGGGTGCGTGTCCCTGCGACGCCAGCCACGGCGAGAAGTGATCACTGCAGACCTCGAAGTCGAAGCCCCTCTCTTCGGCCGAAATCGCATACCGCACAAGGTCTTTGGGACCACTTTGCTCCGTCATCAACGTGTAGCCAAATCGGGTCATACGCACACGGATACCCAGGCGCGACGGGTGCAAACGGCCAGTGCGGACCGCAACGGCTAAAGACGGTCCCTGACCGCTGCCGCTAACCGGGCGCCGTCGGCTTTGCCCGCCGCGATCGCAGTGGCCGCTTTCATCACCAGACCCATCTGCTTTTTGCCGGGCTGCTCGCCGAGTTGCTGCGCGACTTGAGCGATCGCGGTGTCGACCACGTTGACCAGCTCACCCTCGGTGAGCGGCGTCGGCAGGTACTCGTCGATGATCCGCGCCTCGGCGAGCTCATTGGCGGCGAGCTCGCCACGGCCGTTCTGGGTATAGACTTCGGCGGCCTCACCACGCTTGCGGGATTCCCGGGTCAGGACCTTGATCACCTCGTCGTCGGAAAGCTCGCGCGACTGTTTGCCGGAGACCTCCTCGGTCTGGATCGCGGCCAGCAGCATCCGCAGGGTCGCGGTGCGCAATTTGTCCTGGGTTTTCATCGCGTCGGTGAGATCCGCCCGCAATCGGGACTTCAGTTCCGGCATGGCCAAGACGGTACGCGCCGCGGTCCGTTCGGGCATGGCCGCGGCAATTGAGAAGATGGAGAATTGCCGTGCAGGCCGAGAGGATGGGAGCCATGAGCGACGACGACGGCGGCGCCACCTGGTGAGCACGCCGCCGCCCGACTACCAGGACTACCCGGCGCCTGATAACCCGCCACCCGGTTACGCCAGTCCTGGGTATTCCGCGCCGGGTTACCCGCCGCTGGGTTACGGCCCACCGCCGGCTTACCCGCCGCCCCCTGGCTATGGCCCGCCACCGGGCTACGGCCCGCCACCGGGCTACGGCCCGCCACCGGGCTACGGCCCGCCGCCGGGATACGGCCCGCCGTTTGGCCCACCCCCGGGATACGGTGCTCCCCCCGGCTATGGCCCGCCGCCCGGCTACGGTGGCATGCCACCGGGAACGCCCGGAGCGCTCAGGCCCGGGATCATCCCGCTTCGGCCGTTAAGCCTCAGCGAGATTTTCAACGGCGCGGTCGGCTACATCCGGGTCAACCCGAAGACCACGCTGGGACTGACCGCCGCGGTGGTGCTCATCATGCAGGTCGTCGGGTTGATCGCCCGGGCCGGGCCGCTCACGGCTGCCGGCTCCCGCGACAACGCCGCCTGGACCCTGTCGGTCGCAGTCGGCGGCCTGATCACCTGGCTGGCCGGCATCCTGCTCAGCGGCATCCTCACCGTGATCGTCGGCAGAGCGGTGTTCGGCTCGACCATCACCATCGGCGAGGCATGGGACAAGGTTCGCCGACGCCTGCCGGCACTGCTCGGGTTGGCGGCGCTGGAAGCCGCGGGCGTGGTGGCGCTGATCGCCGTAACGGCGATGGCGGTCGCAACCGGCGCCTCGATGGCCAACGCCGCCGGGGCCGTCGTCTTCGGTTTGCCGATGGCACTCGCGCTGATCGCGACCATGGTCTATCTGTACACCGTGTTGTCGTTCGCACCGGTGCTGATCGTGCTGGAGCGGTTGACCGTCACCCGTGCGATCAGCCGCTCCCTCGCCTTGGTCCGCAACAGCTTCTGGCGAGTACTCGGCATCCGCCTGTTGACCGCCGTGGTGGTCTTTGTCGTCGCGTACGCAGTCGCCGCACCATTCACCCTCGCGGGGCAGCTGATGGCGTCAACGCAATCCGCCGGCCCGGCACTGGCCGGTGCCATGCTGGTGACCATCGGCTCGGCGATCGGGCAGATCCTCACCACACCGTTCAGCGCCGGAGTCGTCGTCTTGTTGTACACCGACCGCCGCATGCGCGCCGAGGCGTTTGACCTGGTGCTGCAGAGCGGCGCCGCCACCGGGCCTTTCGCGCCAACATCCACCGATGGTCTCTGGCTGATGCGGCCACTGTGAGGAGTCGCTGAGGATGCCCGCCATCGACATCGACCGCGACACCGCGCACCACGCTGCCCAACGCGAACTCGCCAAGGCGATATATCCCAAATTGTCGCCGATGCAACGACTCAACGACTGGGTCGAGGACCTGGTGTACCGCGTCGTGCATGCAGGCGCATCGCTGCCGGGCGGCTGGTTTAGCATTTCGGTGCTGCTCGTCGCGCTAGCCGTCGGGGTGGCCGTCGCCATCCGTATTGCGCGACGCACCATGCGCACCAACCGCGGCGGCGCCTATCCACTGTTCGACGGCGGTGGTCAGCAAAGCGCTGCCCAGCATCGTATGACTGCCGAGGAGTTTGCCGCTCAAGCAAATTGGGCCGCAGCAATACGACACCGGCTGCGTGCGGTAGCGCGCAGCCTGGAGGAGACCGGCGTGCTGCAGCCGATGCCGGGCCGCACTGCAAACGAACTGGCCCGCGA
>Ga0070737_10005208_pt1 | contig 12530 bp, 11 predicted proteins | sample Coa_R1_10_FD_66438 | JGI IMG/M metagenome (GOLD analysis project Ga0070737, IMG submission 66438) | Surface soil microbial communities from Centralia Pennsylvania, which are recovering from an underground coalmine fire - Coalmine... | ecosystem: Environmental > Terrestrial > Soil > Unclassified... | reverse complement strand
ATGTGTGGCAACACCCAGCATGAGGGAAACGGCCGTTTCTCATGCGTCAATCGTATATATGAGCGAATAATCCGCATATGATGCGATATGAATAGAATTCAGGTTAAAACTTAAGCTCAGGGATGAATGTTTACGTTTCTTCCAGGCCACCGTGAGCGAGCCTGCCAGCGAATCCGCCTGGCCGGCAAGCTCCACCACGGACAGTACCTCCGTGGCACGGCGCTCGGCGGCAGATCGCCGACGGTTGCGCAGGTAGCTCGCCACCACCACGTTCTCGAGCACCGTCATAGAAGGGAACACTCGCATCAGCTGGAAGGTGCGGGCCACACCGGACCTTGCCGCCTATCCCCGCGGCCTGGGCGCGCGCCGTCCCGGCCGGGCTGCCGCGATGCGCGCGATGGCCTCTTGCGGGTCCGCGCAGACCGTCACGTGCGCGAGGTCATGCTCGTCGATGACGAGGTGGGCAGCGAGCGCCTGCAAAAGCGGCGGCCAGCCGGCGCCGAGGAAGACCAGGTCGGCCGCGGTCGGCTCGGTCTGCAGCGCGGCCCACGTGACCGCGGCCTCGGACAGCGTGCCAATACCGCCGTCGACCGCGATGACGGCGTCAGCGGCCAGCAGGTGGGCCAGCCGCTCGGCATACGTGTCGGACCAGCGCAGCTCGTGGTTCCACCTGTTGGGTGTCAGCCGGGACCAGCCGCGCATGGGCAGGCCGATGACGGTGCCCCCGGCTCCGGATGCGGCACGGGAGGTCACCTCCATCAGCCCGCCGTAGCCGCCGGTCATCAACGCCCAGCCCTCGGCGGCGATGGCCGCGCCGATCTGCTCGGCGAGGGCGCAGCGCGGATCTGGCGGCGAAAGCCGGGACGAGCCGATCACCGCAACGGTACGCCTCGGTCCCGAGCGGGGAGATCCTGCCGCCCCCGGACCAAGGCCGGGAATGTTAGCCGGCGACGAGCTGATAGCCGCGAACTCCCTTCTTGCGGGACAACGTGATGATGGCGCCGCGCAGCACCCCTTCGGAGTATTCGCTGCCGGGGTTGATGGCCAGCGTCCTGCCGATCCGCGCCTCACCGCGCGACTCGTGGATATGGCCGTGCAGGCTCAGCATCGGCTGGTATTTCTCCAGCGCGGCCCGGACGGCGGTAGAGCCGACGCCCGAGATCACCGGCATGCCGCCCTTCATGATCGGACGGAACTCCGCATCCAGTAGCGCAGCCTGGTCGATGGGGGTATCGCGCGGCGGCACATGGAAGTTGAAGATTACCCGGTCGGTGTTCCCCAGTGCCTCCGCTTGCTTGGCGATATACGCGGCGAGTTCCTCTTCGGGCAGTTCCCGCGGCGAGTCCCACGGCGTCTTGTTCGAGTAGCCCACGCTGATCATCGTGAACCCGTCCCCGAGGTCGACCACGGATTCCTCGGGGTTGATCGCCACGGTCGAGGCTCGGAGGATGTCGTCCACGAATGCCGGGTCATCGTTGCCCGGGGCGAAGAAGCACCGTACGCCGGTGCTGGCTAGCCGCTGCTCGGTCAGCTCCAGCCAGCGGCCGAGGGTCTCGTGCATGAGCGTGCCGAAAAGCTCCGTCACCGCAGCGGGATCGACGCGGAACCTCGCCATCTCCTCGGGCGTCGTCTGGTAGGGGTAGTAACCGGCATCTGCGATCGTCTTGCGCAGCTTCGCCATGCCGTCGTCGGTCACCTGGAGGTTGCGCCCGTAGAGGGTGGCGGTGTGGACACCCTGGCCGCGATCCACGATGGGGACGATCATCTTGCCGGTTATGTCACCGCCCATGATGAGCGTGTCGCAGCCGTAGAACTTCGCGGCGTTCAGGAACTTGCGCAGGCAAATCTCCGAGCCGTGGATGTCGGTCGCGAAGTAGATCCTCCGGTCAGCCATGCCGGGTGCCTGCGACTTCCTCGGGGAGTTCGTACCAGGGAGCGTGACGCCCGATACGGGCACGCGCCTTCCAGCGCAGCGACTTGCCTGGCTCATCGATGGCCTGCTGGATCGCCTTTGTGCGCTCCGCGACGACCACCTGATCCGGCCCGGCCAGAGTGTCCCGCGCGAAGACGGCGAGCTTGGCGAGGTTGTCGCTCAACGTGGTATACCAGCCCCAGTCATTGCTGGTGACCGCGCACAGCCGGTCCAGTGACAGCTCGTCCAGGTGCGCCTCGTCGGCGCGGCTGAGCCGATGGTTGCGCAGCAGCTGCGCCGCGTCGATGAGGTCCTTGGCGTTGATTTCGACGATCTGCAGCTTGGTGAGCATCAGGTCGGCGATGCACAACGTGTCCGGGAGCAGGTTGAGGCGGCCGGATAGGTCAAGCTTGTGGCACATGGCGAAGGTGCCGACGAATACGTCGACCTGGCGGCCGTTCGCGGTGTCGTAAAAGAGCAGCCTCCGGTCGCCGCGCAGCGCGTTGAAGCGATCGTTCGGCACGTACCCGAGTTCGAGCAGGGCCATCTTCGCTGCCCTGCCATCCTTGCGGCCGATCACGATATCGATGTCGGCGTATGACCGCTGCAGTTCCGGCGGCGTAGCCAGGTGCTGGTGCATCGCTACGGCCAGCCCGCCGGCCAGCCGCGCGCTGACGTCATGCGCGGCGCACTCGGCCAGGACATGACGGGCCTCCGCCAGGATGTCTGCTAGCGGTGTCCTCGCCGTCATGCCGGTTCTCCGAGGGTCACCCGGTGGATGGTGGCATAGTGCTCGTTCCTGGCGCGCTCGCTAGGGAAGTTGTAGCTGTGCTTGCCGGTCTGCCTGGCGAGATGGAAGCCGAGCTGGGCCAGCGGCAGGGCGGCGAGCACCGGGCTGAGTTCTTCGGGCACGCCGGTGGCCAGCCGCAGGTGCCCGGCCCTGCCTGGTGGTTCCACGTCGGAGACGACGGTGGCGTCGGCGCAGATGAACTGCAGTTCGGACAGGATCTCCCAGGCGCGATCCTGGGCGGCGCCGGTAGGGGCGATGACGATGACCGGATCGGCGGGCCTGGTGATGAAGTACTCTTCGTGCGCCCACTCTTCCACGTTCGTGGCCAGCGCGACCTGCTGTGACGCCTCGAAGAGCTTCGCGGCGCCGAACCGGGCCGTGGCCTCGTTCGGCCCTGCGCCGAGAAATGTCACGAACCGGCCCGATGCGATCCGGGCCGCGATCGCGGACGCGACATCGCTGCACCAGTCGAGCGTCTTGGCCGCCTGGCCCGGCAGCTGCTCGCAGGCGTGGCGCACCGGGTCGGGGCCGCCGGTGCGCGACGTTCGCAGCGCAAGCTCGATGAGCATGCACAGCATCCCGACGTAGGTGCTGGTTCCGGGGGAGAACCCGAGCGAGGGCACGTCGGCCGGCAGGACTCGGTCGGCGACCGAGGCCAGCTCGCCATCTACCGCGCCGGTGAGGGCGACGACCGGTATGCCGAACGAGGCTGCCTGACGCGCTGCTTCCACGGTGCGACCGACCTTCCCTGAAAACGAGATCGCCAGCACAGCGCTGGCCGGCGGTAGGTAACGGACCTGGTAGCGTGCCAGGTCCAGCGCGTGCACCGCGTGCACGCGCAGCCTGCTGTGCCGCTGGAACGCTAGCGCCGCGGCGTGCCCGGCGAAAGCCGAGTCCCCGCACCCTGTCAGGTACAGGTGTTCGATGCCCCGTCCGCTCAGCCAGGCTGCCAGGTCCTGCACATGCCCTCCGGGGTCGCCGAGCTGGCTGGCGATGACATCGGGAATCGTTGCGATCTCCCGGCGCATCACATCGATGCTGTAGCCGCCGTCCGCGTCAGGCCGCGGCGCCGCAGCCCGGTCGGGGCCGGCCACGGCCGCCGGACCGGCGGCTCCGCTCCCGGCCGGCGGGTGGCGCCCGGCCAGCATGTCCCGGGTCAGCCGCTGACGGTCCAGCAGCCGCAGGGAACCGGCGGTGCCGATGGCCGCGGCCGCGGTCACGCAGCCGCGCCGGGCGGCATCGGCGGCATCTTCGCCGATCGCGAGCCCGGCGGCGAATCCGCCGCAGAAGCTGTCGCCTGCGCCGGTCGGATCGGCCACTTCGACGTCCTCGGCGTGCACCTGCACCAACGATGTACCGGGCCGTGCCACCAGAGCGCCCTCGCCGCCCAGCTTGACCACCACGCACGTCACTCCCATGCCGGTGAGCTCGGCGGCGGCGCGCTGCGGGTCGTCGTAGCCCATCAGCGCGGCCAGTTCCTCCCGTGATGGCATGAAGACGTCGGCGATCCGCGCGGCCTCGAGCACGCCGGTGCCCGGCTGCCAGTCCTCGTGGGTGTCCAGCGTGATGACCGCTCCGCTGGCCCTGGCGCGGACCGACCGGAGGATGGCGCTGGCGGCCGCCAGCGGCATGGCGGCGACGTGGACGACCGGCGGCGGTACCCGGTTCAGCCACGCGGCCGGTATGTCACCGGGCCGGGGTGCCACCTCGGCGCTTCGGTTGCGCGGTGTTCGGTAGACCCAGTGCCTTGTGCCGTCGGCTTCGTAGATGACCCAGTTCCGGACGGTTGGGCCCCGGATATGCCGGATGCCGCCGATGTCGGCGCCGGCTTCGCGCAGCCGGGCCAGCGTCCCGGCTGGAAAGTCAGTCCCGCACCGGGCGACGACGCCGACATCGCCGGTCCAGGTCAGCGCGGCCGCGGCAGCGTGGACGCAATTACCGCCGAGTGTCCCCATCTGGCTGCTGCCGTCAGCGCGGATGACGTCGTCGATGGTGAGGTTGCCCACGATGATCACCGGCCGGGCTCCGACGGCGCAGGCCGGTCCCGGTCCCGCCGCTGTCACTCGTCACCCCCGTGCCGCGCGGTCAGGCACACGCTCGTTGCTCCTTTTACTCTGGCGGGATTTCCTTGTAGGACAGGTTCAGGTTGATTCCGCGGCTTCGGTTGTAGACCAGCGCGCCCGCGTACCACAGCGCGCCCACGGCAATCACGCCGAGCATGAACTCCACCGACAGGTGCGCGGTCACGGCGAATTGGGCACTGATGGACTTGTCGGCGATGAAGAGCACCATCAGCGCGCCCAGGCAGATCACCCCACCTGCCCCGGCGAGGGCCACGGCTGGGATGCCGAGCAGTCGCCTGGCCCCCGCGGCCTGCCAGACGTCCCTGAGCCTGTAGGGAAACGCGATCCCGGCCGCGGACACCACGATGAACGCCGCGATCTGCGCGAGCAGCGCGCCGAGCAGGCTGGCCTGGGGGATGCTGATCAGCGCGAGCAGGGCAAGCTCGCCGGTGACAGTGCAGAACACGATGGCGTTGACCGGCGTGTGCACCCGGTCGTTGACCCGGCCGAGGGCCTGCGGGCCGCTGCGGTCGAGCCCCCACGCCAGCATGTACCGCGAAGCCTGGAGCTCGGACAGCGGCGTGCCCATCAGCGCCCATATCACGAAGCCGAGGCCGAGCAGCACGAGCAGTGGCACGTTATGGGTCATCAGCGCGGCCACGAAGTTGATTCCGGGCGGGAGGCCGCCCGGCAGGCCCAGCTTCGCCGGGTCGTTGGCGGCCAGGTAGTCGACGCTGCGCAGCCAGCCGGAGCCGACCGCGTGCGTGGCCAGCAGCACGATGACCGCCAGCACCAGCCCGTTGATGAGGACACCGCCCACCATCGCGAAGTACTGTGACCGTGAGGCGCGCTTGACCTCACCGCCAATCTGCGCCGAACCCTGCGCATAACCGACCACGAAGAACACCCACGGCAGGATGAGCAAGGTGGCGCCAAAGCTAAACGGGGCGTTGCCGCCAGTGAAGCCCGCCGCCCGCGCCGCCGGGATCACCTGGGAGTACCTGAGCGAGCCGTTCTTCGCGGCGAAGGAGTCCCAGGACGCGGCGATGCTGCCGCCGCGCGCTATCAGCAGGCCCACCATGATCAAGATGGCCAGTCCGGCGAGCAGGAACAGCCACTTCTGCACCCGCCAGTAGACTCGGCCGCCGAAGATCAGCAGCAGCGCGAACCCGACGTTCAGCACGGTGCCAAGGAGGAAGACGTACCACTGCATGTGGATACCGAGGAAGGTGTGCTTGGCTAGCAGGCCGTTCGCCGCGGTGATCCAGCCATGGCTGCCGGTGACCGTGCCGATTGTGATCATGGCGGTGGGAGCCGCCGAGTCGAGCGCGAACCAGGCGTTGAAGCCGATCCAGAAGAAGATGAGCCAGATGCCCTGGCTCCAGGACAGCAGCCAGCCGGCGAACGGGTGCAGCGCACGGCTGACGAACACGTAGTCCCCGCCGGAGCGAGGCATGGCGGCGGCGAATTCCGCGTACACCCAGAGCAAGGTGAAGGCCATGATGAGGGTGCCGATGACCACGGCCAGCACCATGTTGCCGCCGGGGAAGATCGCCGGAGCCTGCTGGAGCAGCAGGACAGAGCCGACTGCGACATTCATGCCGAGGGTGTTCATGATGAGGGCATCCCACATCGACACCTCGCGGACCAGGCCGGTCGCGTTGCGGGTGAAGTTGGAGTCCTGGGGTGCTCCTGTCGCACGTGCGGGTACCGAGGTCATGCGGATCACTTCCTGGGCGCATGCCCGGCCGCGGCCGGGTTCGACAGTGACGGGGGGGCTTGGGAGGCGGAGCCGGTGACATGCCTGAGCTCACCGCCGACCCGGTAACTTTCCACCGAGAAGGTGAATCGGTCGGCTCGGTACAGCACACGCGACACCTCAGTCGCGCGGTCGTCCTGGTCGAAGGTGGTGCCCTGGACCTGGAGCGCGGCGGCGCCCGGCGGCAGCCGCAGCAGCGCCGCCTCGTCGTCACGGAGCTTGACGACCTCGATGGTGCTGAGCGCGCGGCCCATGCGCACGCCGTAGAGGCGCTCCAGGGTCGCGTACAGCGGAACCCTGGTGAAGTCCTGCGCCGCGAGGTCGGGGAAGCGGACCGGGTCGAGCCATGCCGTGAGCAGGGCCAACGGGCCGTCGGCTACCGATGCCACCCGGTCCAGGCGAAATAGCCGCCGTGGCTTGTTGCCGAACGCGTCCCGCACCTCTGGCGGAGGTTCCACACTCGCCGCGCCCGTGACCGTGAACGCGGGCTCCAGGCCGCGACTTCGCAGCGAGTCGGTAAAGCTGCCGAGCAGACTGATTTTCTCGATGACCTTGTCATCGCGGACGAACGTACCCTTGCCCCGGACCCGTATCAGGTATCCCAGCCGCACCAGATCGAGCAGGGCCTGGCGGACCGGCGCGAGGCTGACGCCGAGCTGTTCGGCGTACTGGCGCTCGTGCGGGAGTTGCTGCCCGGGCCGAAGGCGGCCGTGCTCGATCTGGTCCTGCAGCAACTGCCGGAGTTGGTGGTGCAGCGGCACCGGTGAATCGCGGCTGATCGACAACGACAACTCGTTCAGTGGGCCGCCTGCTCCGGACGTCATACCCTATAGATACTAAAATTATAATTTAATGTCAAGGCCGGGAATCGTGAGGGCCGGCCGGGCCGGCTTCAAGCCCGGCCTCTGTTCATGTCCTTGACGGCCCGCGATGTCCAGGCTTAGGCTCCCGTTATCTAAAATAAAAAATCCACGATACGGAAATTTCAGCCTCGGACGGTGCGAGACCGCGGCGATGGGAGTCATGTCCATGACCGAGCAGAGACAGGCGAATCAGCCGCCAGCCGCCGGGGAGGCTGATGGCGCACGGGCACAGACGGTCGTTGCCGATTACACCGAGAGCGTGGTGCCCTCCGGCGCTCGCCGGTCCAACTTCCGGCTGCTGCTGACCTTCGGGTCCATGCAGCTGGTCTTCGGGGCCGTCCTGGTCGGGTACGACGCTCGGTACCAGGGGCTGACTCTCGGCAGGCTGACCGTGGCGATGGCGATAGCCGCCATCTCCATGACCCTGTACTGTCTCGGCTCGGCGAACCTGGGGGCGGTTGTGGGCCAGACGCATGCGGTGACCACCCGCGGCATCTTCGGCACGCTGGGCAGCGCGCTGGTCTCCCTGCTTCTGGTCATCGACGGGATGGGCTTCTACCTGTTCACCGTGCTGTTCGTGATCACCCTGGGCCAGGCGCTGCTGGGAACCATCCCGGCGGTGGCGCTGGTGACGGCGGTCCTGGCGTTCGTGATGATCCTCAACAACTACTTCGGGTTCACCGGCCTGCAGCGCTTTGCTCAGTACGTGGCCGTACCAGTTGTCGTGCTGTGGGGCCTGTACGCCACGATCAAGGCCTTCACCACGGTTTCCGGTCACCAGCTCGCGGCGGTACCGCACACGGCGTCGCCGGTGAGCCTGCTCGCCGTGACCGGCGCCATGGTAGGCCTGTCCACCTGGGGCAATGAACCGGATGTGTTCCGGTACTCCAAGGCGGGCCGAGCATCGTGGTGGAACATCCCCACGCTCGCGATACCCTACGCGCTCGGCGCGTTCCTGTTTCCCATCATGGGGTACATGATCGCGACGCTGTCGGGTCAGCCGGACTTCGCTCCGGCCATCAAGTACTTCGCCAGCTTCACGCTGTTCGGGGCGAGCGCCGTGATGATGATCGTGTTGCTGGTCAACCAGTGGGCGGTCCAGGACGGCAACCTGTACATCGCCATCAACGGCGCGCAGAACTTGCTGTCGCGGATCCCGTGGTGGCGCCGCCAGTATACGGTGGTGGGCCTGGGCCTGATCGCTGCCGGGCTGACCTACGTCCTGCCCAGCCTGACCAAGACCTTCAACATCGTCACCGGGATCGGCGCGGTCACCGTCCCGGTTGCCAGCACCATCATGGCCACGGACGTCTTCGTCCTGCCCCGGCTGTTCCACCTGCGCCGGCCGCTGTACCGGGTGGCGACCTGGTCCGAGCTCGCGTTCGCGAACTGGCCGGCGATCGCCGCGCTGCTGGCCGGCACGGCGGTGGGGGCATTCACCGGCGGACTCGTCCCCGGGACGGCTGGCTTCGGCAAGACCTACATCGGATTCCCGGCGCTGCAGGCGTGGCTGACCGGCGCGGTGACCTACCTGATCCTTGTCGGCCTTGTCGTGGCCTTCCGCCGACGTCAGGCGCGACAGTTGCTGGGGTACTCGGCGATTGGCGAGCTCGCGGCAGCGGCAACTGCCGACTCAGCCCCATGACGCTCGACCTGGTCATCCGTGCCCCTCGCGCCGTCACCGGCAACCGTGCGGAGCCCGAGCGGCCGCTGGCCGTCGGCGTGATCGGTGGCCGCGTCGCGGCGATCGAGCCGCTGGCAGGCAGCACCCTAGCCGGGCGGGCCGCGCTGGACCTGGATACCGACGTCGTCCTGCTGCCAGGGCTGGTGGACTCGCACGTGCATATCTGCGAGCCGGGCAACACCGAGTGGGAAGGCTTCGCCACCGCTACGAGGGCCGCTGCGGCAGGGGGGATCACCACGCTAGTCGACATGCCGGTGGACAGCGTCCCCTCCACAGTGAGCGCGGACGCCCTGGATATCAAGAGGGCGGCGGCGGACGGCCAGTGTCACGTTGATGTGGGCTTCTGGGGCGGCGTCGTCCCGGGTAATATGCCCGAGCTTGAACGGCTCGCGCGCGCCGGAGTCGCCGGCTTCAAATGCTTCCTGGCCGAGTCGGGAGCCGCTGACTTTCCGCCAGTGGATGCCCGCCAGCTGACAGACGCGCTGCGCGTTCTGGCCAGGCTCGGCCTGCCGCTGCTGGTGCACGCCGAAAGCGCCGAGGTCGCCGCGGCGATCGGGGAGGTGACGAGCCGCAGCTACGCCGATTACCTGGCCTCGCGCCCCCGCGGACTGGAGAACCTTGCCATCGCCCAGGTCATCGAGGCGGCCCGAGTGACCCGCGGCCACGCGCACATCGCTCACTTGTCCAGCTCAGACGCGCTGCCGATGATCGCGTCAGCGCGACGCGAGGGCGTGCGGATCACCGCGGAGACCTGCCCGCACTACCTGACGCTGACCGCCGAGGAAATCGGGGACGGCGAGACGGCATGCAAATGCTCCCCGCCAGTCCGCGAGACGGAAAACCGCGAGCTTCTGTGGTCTGGGCTGCGCGAGCAGACGATCGAGATGATCGTGTCGGACCACTCACCGTGCACCCCGCAGATGAAGGCAGCAGGCGCGGGGGACTTCGGGCCCGCCTGGGGCGGTATCTCCTCCCTCCAGCTCAGCCTGCCGCTGGTGTGGACGCGGGCACGGCAGCGAGGATTCGGCCTGGCGCAGGTCGCCGCCTGGATGTCGGCGGCTCCGGCTCGGCTGGCAGGCCTGACCGCCAAGGGCGGGCTCGCCGTCGGGAACGACGCGGATTTCTGTGTGTTGGCACCGGATGAGTCCTTCGTCGTCGATCCCGGCCGACTGCACCACAAGCACCCGGCCGCGACTCCGTACGCCGGCCGCCGGCTGTACGGCGTGGTACGCGCCGCCATACTACGCGGGCGGGTAACCGATCCAGGCAGGCCACGCGGACGGCTGCTCACCCGGGACGCACCCTGACCCGGCAGGAAGCGGCGCGGGCAGCGGGCGAGCAGCGACCAGGTCCCGTTTGACCAGGACAGGGGTACCGGATGAAGATCCTCGTGGTGAACGTGAATACCAGCGAATCCATGACTAACGTCATCGCCGCCGGCGCTAGGCGGTATGCGTCTCCTGGCACGCAGACAGTGGCGCTCCGCCCGTTCTTCGGCCCGGAAGCCGTCGACTGCAACTTCGAGAGCTACCTGTCCGCCGTCGGCGTGATGGACCGCGTGCTCGGCTACGGCGAGCCCTACGACGCCGTCGTGCTGGCCGGGTTCGGCGAGCACGGCCGCGACGGGCTGCAGGAACTGATCAAGCAGCCAGTAGTGGAGATCTGCGAGGCCTCGGCGCACGTGGCGATGCTCGTCGCGCGTAGCTTCTCGGTCGTCACCACCTTGCGACGATCGGTGCCCGCGATCGAGGACCGGCTGAGGCTGGCCGGGCTCCTCGACAGGTGCGCCTCCATCCGGGCCAGTGGGATGAGCACGCTGGAACTCGACGCCGACCCGCGGGCAGCGATCCGCGACATCGTCGAGCAGGCAAGGATCGCGGTGCGCGACGACCACGCGGAAGCCATATGCCTCGGCTGTGCGGGCATGGCAGGGCTGGAGGAAACGATCACCACCGAGCTGGGCGTCCCGGTCATCGACGGCATCGGCGCGGCTGTCCGGCTCGCCGAGGCCATAGTCGGGCTGGGCCTGACGACGAGCAAGATATCCACCTATGCTCCGCCCGCTCCCAAGCACATCACCGGCTGGCCGCTCTCCACGTCCTTGGGCCTGCCATCCGTAGCCGATCCCCGCGGTGGGCACACCGGAGGCCCTTCATGACGCCGCAGACGGACCTCGCATCGCGCTGGCTGGGCGCCAGCGTGGTCGCGGCGAGCGACGAGTCCTTCGGCGAGAAGGAGAATCTGCTGAACCCGGCCGCCCCGGCATTCGAGCCCGGCCGCTATGGCAACCATGGCGAGATAGTCGATGGCTGGGAGACCAGGCGCCGCCGGACGCCCGGCCGCGACTGGGTCATCATCCGGCTCGGCGCGCCGGGGGTCATCACCTCGGTCGACGTCGACACGAGCTTCTTTACCGGGAACTTCCCCGAGGCCGTCAGCATCGAGGCATGCGGATGCGAAGGCTACCCGAGCCCGGACGAACTGGTCGGCCCCACGACGTGCTGGGAGCAGATCGTCTCACCGTCAGCACTGGCCGGGGGCAGCCATAACGTCTTCCAGGTGACGAGCAGCCGCCGGTTCACCCACATCCGGCTCGGCGCCTATCCGGACGGCGGGATCGCCCGACTCCGGATATTCGGCCAGGTCGTGTGCGATCCGCGTGGGCTCGACGAACTGACCATCGACCTAGCCAGCCAGGCATACGGCGGGGCTGTCGTGGCAAGCAGCGACGACTTCTATACCTCGGCCAGTCACCTGAACCGGCCGGATGATGCCCGCACGATGGGCGAAGGCTGGGAGACGCGACGACGGCGCGGCGGCGGATACGATTACGTAGCGTTCCGGCTCGCTTTCCCCGGAATAGTCCGCAGGATCGTCATTGACACCACCCATTTCAAGTACAACGCATCAGGCGAGGTAGCGCTCTACGGGACCTCGCTGTATCCCATCCCGCCCCCCGACTCCTCCGCCTGGCTGCCACTGCTGGGCCGCACTCGCCTGCAACCTGACACAAGGCATGAATTCGCAAGCCTGTGCGAGCAACCCGTCGGCGCTGCCAGGCTCGATGCCTTCCCGGACGGAGGGTTGTCAAGGGTGCGGCTGATCGGCAGCATGGACCCGGGGGCACGCAAGGCGGCCGGCTACCGCTGGTTCAACTCCCTTCCCGCCGCGCAGGCCGTGCACTGTCTCACCGCTGCCGGAATGGCCCCGGACCTCGCCGGCGAACTAGCTGGGCGGCGGCCGCTTGGCGAGGCGTGGCTGACCGAGATGCGCGACATGGGCACTGACGGCATCGCTGCGAGCTACCAGCCTCTCATCCGCATGCTGGAGGGCGGACAAGGCTAAGTGGGTGACACCGTAAGTTCGTCTGGGGTCAGGCGGCCGTGGTGAGGCCGGTCTGGTGTGTGGGGGTGACCTGTTCGTGTTCGCCGATGCGGCGGAGCAGGTCTGCCAGGTCGG
>Ga0070737_10005207_pt1 | contig 12530 bp, 12 predicted proteins | sample Coa_R1_10_FD_66438 | JGI IMG/M metagenome (GOLD analysis project Ga0070737, IMG submission 66438) | Surface soil microbial communities from Centralia Pennsylvania, which are recovering from an underground coalmine fire - Coalmine... | ecosystem: Environmental > Terrestrial > Soil > Unclassified... | reverse complement strand
ACCACGGTGCCTCCGACCTCGACCACGGTGCCTCCGACCTCGACCACGGTGCCTCCGACCTCGACCACGGTGCCTCCGACCTCGACCACGGTGCCTCCGACCTCGACCACGGTGCCTCCGCCACCGGTTATCCACAAGGGCTCACTGCCACAAAAGAGCCCTACGACAACTGCGACAACAACTACGACAATCACGACCGTTGCGACTACGGCACCTATCATGACGACACCGGTCACCTCCGCCAGGACGACTCCCGTGCCCCCGACCACGGGTAAGGGCTCACAGCCTCAAAAGAAGGTGACGACGACAACTGCCACCACGCACCCCTTGCCTACGACGAGCACCACTGTGGCGGGCCGCCACCTCGCGTACACAGGCAGCAACTCAGGGCGCATGGCGATGCTTGGGCTGGGGTTGATGTTCCTCGGTGGGGCTATGGTGTCGTTCTCGGCTCGGCGCCGGCGCCGGTACGCCTAAGCGCCGGGACCGTCCCGAGCGTCACGGAGCGTGGGCGTGGGTTTGCCACTGGTGCAGCCCCGTGTCGGCCATCCAAGCATGTTGGCTACAGCCGAGCGCCCGTCAGCGGAGCTGGTCTGGTTGGGGAGCTCGCCAGCCAGGCGGTCTGCAGCAGGGCAGTGGTCCTGACGTCGACCCGGGCTGCCAGCCAGGCCGAGCGCAGCGCTTCGGGGTCGACGGCAGTCGAGTCGACCCCGGTGCCATCCCATGCTAGGGCGAACTGCCGGGTCGCTTGGCTGTGGTAGACAGTATTGAAGGTCGCCTTGGTCGAGCGAGCCAAGACGGCGTCCGGGAGCAGATCTCCGAACAGCCGGCGCATGGCCTCGGTCCTGCCTGGGTAACCTAGGAAGCCACCGGCCCGAGCCATGGCGTCCACGAAACGTGCGTCTAGGTAGGGGTGGACATAGCGGGCACCGTACTGGGCCCCCAGCCAACCCATATTGGCGATGCCGACGGTGAGCGCCGGCCAGCTGAGGTGGCGCCGGACCGCTGCCTCCCAGGGGTAGGGCTGGTCCTCCCGGAGCGAAGCGGCCCACTGGAGGGCTTCGGCCCGGGCGTGGGGCCGGAGCCAGGCATATGTGCCGTCCCGGGCCATGGCTCGCAGTGCCAGCCGTTCGCGTACCAGGTCGGGGGCCGTGCCCCGGGCCGCTCGGCCCAACAGGTGGGAGAGCGGCGTGGTGCCGTCTCGCCAGCCAAAACGCACGACCATTGACATGGCGGTAGCTCGGCGGGGGCCGAAGATCTCGTCGCCGCCCTCCCCGGTGACCACCGTTGCCCCTTGCGCCCGCCCCAGCCAGGCGGTGGCCGCGTGCAGCATAGGGGGCCATAGCAAGCCGTGGGCCGAGAGGGAGGCCGTCGCTACTGGGCCGACCAAGTCGCTTTCCTCTGGTCGTAGCTCGACGACCTGCCATTCGACGGGGCCGACATGACGGATAACCATCTCCTGCCAGCGCTGCTCGGTGGCGTCGGCCGCGCCTATGTGCCGCAACGTGAACGCTACCGGCAGGTCTAAGCCCTCTCTTCGGGCGACCAGGACCGCTGTCGCCAACAGAGCGGACGAGTCGCGTCCCCCGGAAAAGGTCACCAAGCAGGGGGGCGCGGCCAGTGCTTCTGCCAGACTGACCTCGAGGGCCTGCCGAGGGGGCAACCGGCAGGGCACCAGCTGGGGTACTTGTGCTGGGGCGGGCGCGCACAGGAAGCCAAACAGGACGTCCTTGCTGGTCATGAGGTAGGGTAAGCACGCTAAGGCCTGCTCGTCACCGGCCATTCAGGCCCGCTTGGTTGTCGAAGGTAGCCTTGTCAGTGAGCGTGCGGCCAGCCTGTCAGGACTGGGCACACCCAAAACCGGACGAATCTGCGACCCCCGACAAGAACGTGCCTTGGGTGATGTCCGCCAGCAAGCCCAGCACACTAACGGCGGGCACTTCGTACCCTTCGCGACCCTCAGCCTGCTCGGTCGTCGCCTCCGGGGTGGCCATGAAGCCATATTGCCCTAGTGACCGGGCCAAGGTCAAGGCAAAGTGCCCGCGGGCGCGTGTTTTGCTCCAGTTGGCCTGTGTGTAGGCACTCGTAGCGCGTAGAGCAGCACTGTGGATGCATATCGGCTCGCTGGAGCCAGGTTGGCCTGCATCAAGGTCCTGGGGCGCCGATCATATCCGCTGGCTACGCTTACGAAGAGGCCCTGACAAGAGGGAGGGCACCTGTACAGCCAGCAACACCGGCCCGCCACGCGCCACCTGTCCCAGGCCGATGACCATGCCGACTGCCCTCACCGGCCCCCCACCCCGGCTAGTGCCTGCCTCAGCGGGCTCTTTTGGTTGAGAGCCAGGGGCGTTACTGCCGGAGAGCCGCCTTGGTGACAGACGCCCTGCTGCTGGACGCGCGCATGAAGCAGGTGCTGGCCGCGACCAGGTCCCTTGGACGGGCCGGGTTGTCGGTGGCGCTGGCTGATTTCGTTGACGGGCCCCTGGGCATGCGCGCCGTGCCCGCCTCCATGTCGCGGTGGGCCGGGCCTACGGCCTGGTTGCCGGACCCCAACGCTGACCCCGATGCTTATGCGAAAGAGTTAGTGGCCTTGCTGGAGGCACACCCAGTACGAGTCGTCATCCCGGCTGGCGACGAGTCGATCGGTTCGCTCCGGCCCTGGCGGCGGGAACTGGGGCAGCAGAGCCAGGTGGCCCTTGCTTCCGAGGAGGCGTTGGACCTGGCGACTAACAAAGAGCGTACGCTCAGGGTGGCGCAGGAGCTCAGGGTGGACGTGCCCCGTTGCCTGCCGGTGTTCTCGGTGGACGACGTCCCCGCCGTGATGGCTGAGATCGGCTACCCAGCGGTGGTGAAACCTTTGGTCTCGTGGTCGAGAGAGCACCGGGGCCCGCGGCTTTTGTCTCAAGAGGTGGTCAACGAAGCCGAGGCCACGGCAGCCGCCCGTGCGTTCGCAGCCAGAGGAGTGGCGGCCATGGCCCAGCAGCTGGTCACTGGCCGGCGCGAAGCAGTCTGCCTGTTCCGGGCTGATGGCCGCGTACTTGCCCAGGTGGCCATGGTGCAGGAGCGGGCCACGCCGGTGCTCGGCGGGTCCTCGGTGCTGCGCGAGACAGTTCCCTTGCCTGCCGACACCGGCGCCGCCTCCGCGTCGCTGGTGGAAGCGATGGGACTGGACGGCTTCAGTGAGGTGGAGTTCCGCCGCGACGACCAAGGCCGGGCCGTGCTCATGGAGGTGAACGCCCGCCTTTCGGGCACCGTCGAACTGGGGGTGCGGGCGGGCGTGAACTTCCCCCTAATGTTGTGGCAGTGGGCGTCCAACCGTCCGGTTGCCAAGGCTGATGGCTATCGTAGCGGCGTACGTCTGCGCTGGCTCGCCGGAGATGTCAACTGGTTGTTAGAGAACCTCCGTCGCCCCGGTCGTCCCAACAGCTCCCCGGCGTGCCCAGCCATCCGGGCCTTTGCGGGCGAGTTCCTTCGCCGCGACGCATATGACTACTTCGACTGGCGCGACCTGCGCCCAGCCTGGGCTGAGCTGCGCCGCCTGCTGGGCAGGAAGTCGGCTGCTCAGGTGCAAGCTCTAGGCTGTGGTGCCGGTGCGCTCGACGAGGCGCAGGAGGAGCCAGATGACCGTCGCTAGCTGTCCTCGAGGGCCGGTCTCATGAGCAGTGGTGCACCCATCGTCACCCTTGCAACCGACGTCGCCATAGTGGGGGCTGGCCCCAACGGCATGGCACTGGCTGCCCACTTGAAGGCGCTGGGCGTAGACCGCCTGGTTATCGGCCGGCCGCTGTCGACCTGGCGAGACCACATGCCGGCCGGTATGTTGCTCAAGTCCGAGCCCTACGCCTCCGACATTTCGGCTCCCCGGCCCGGCTACAGGGTAAGCGACTATTGCCGTTCGGCCGGTGCCGGCTATGTTGAGCGGTCTGTGCCTCTTAGCCGCGAACGCTTTATCGACTACGCTTCGTGGTACGAACGTGAGCTTGTTGGTGATGTGGTCTGCTGCCACGTGAGCCAGCTGCAAAGGATAAGGGAGAAGTTCTTGTTGCACACCGACGACGGCCAGCGGATCTCCGCCCGGCGGGTCGTTGTGGCCTCTGGCCCTGTCGCTTTTGCACATATACCCGAGGTCTTGGGCTCGCTGGGCCCGGAACTGGTGACGCACAGCTCGCAAGAGAACGACCCGGCCAAGTGGCGGGGAAGGCGAGTCGCCGTCGTGGGTGCCGGGCAGTCGGCGGTCGAGCTGGCGGCGTTGCTGAACGAAGCCGGCGCCGAGCCAGAGCTGCTGGCCCGGGAGCGGTCTCTCGTGTTCAACGTCGCCAGCGAACCGAGCCGCTCCGTGTGGGCCTGCCTGCGCCGGCCGACCTGCCGGCTGTGCGAGTCGTGGCACTGCTGGGGCTATTACCATTTCCCTGACCTGTTCCGGGCCTTGCCTGAACGGGTCCGGCGGGACAAGGGTTACAACTTCTTGGGCCCGTCCGCGGCTGCCTGGCTACGGCCTCGGGTGGAGGGCTGTCTGGCTGTGTCCACTGCCACCAGGGTGCTAGGAGCAGCGCCGATGACCAGTGGGGCGCGCCTGGTGCTAGGCACGGGAGGTCAGCGCCGGGAAGCGGTCTACGACCACATCGTGGCGGCCACCGGCTACCGGGTCGACATCAGCCGTCTGGGTTTCCTGGTCCCAGAGCTGTGCCGGGCCGTGGACGGGAGGGCGGGCCCGCCCGTGCTGTCCCGGTCGTTTGAGTCCAAGGTGCCCAACTTGTACTTCGTCGGCTGTATGGCGGCAGCCAGCTTGGGCCCGTCCAACCGCTTCCTGGCGGGTACGCATTTCATGGCCCGTCGCCTGGTGCGCAGTTTGTGCCACCGCGGCCGCGGTGCCGGGTAAGGCTTGTGGTGAGCCGCACCCAGAGGTTCAGCCCTCGTGTGCTCGCCGCTGCGCTGTGGGCCGCGGTGGCTGTCCGCCTGGCGAGACGCCGGCTCAGGTCCAAAGGCGTGCAGGCTCGGGTGCCGCTTCCTCCGCGCCTTGGACCAGGTGCTTTCAGGGGGGCCCAGGCTGTCCTCCGCCGCTACAGCCCCACCTGTTTGGAGCGTGCCCTGGTGGAGCAGGCCTGGTTGGCGGCCAACGGTTCCCGCCGGGACGTGGTCATCGGCGTGCCGGAGGGCGGGCTGCAGGAGGCACCCGCCCACGCCTGGGTCGACGGTAACAACCCGTCGCCAGCGGGGCGCTACCTGGAGCTGCACCGGTTGCCGCCCCCCTCTGGGCGCCGGGCCCACCTGGGCCGCTGGAGCCGGGGTTGAGCCGCTTGGGCGACCGTGGCCCAGCCCTGGCTACGGACCGGGGCCGCGGCGCTGGGGCCGGGCCAGCCAAGCGCTTCAACGTGGACGACCTGATCGCACCGGTCCGGGAGGCCAACCTTCGCCGGTTGCCCAGGCTGGTCTGGGGTTCGCTGCGGCTGGTCTGGTCCGCGGCCCGGGGTGAGATGCTGTTGACTGTTGGGGTAAAGGGGCTGGCATCGGTCGGCCTGGCGGCCCAGGTGGTGGTCGGGCGTCGCCTGCTGAGCGGGTTCGTCCAGCTCGGGCACGGCGCGAAAGCGACCTCGGTGGTGCCCTCCCTGGTGGCTTTGGCCGGGGCCACTGCCGTGGTGGCCTTGGCCGGCTCGGCCGCCACCGAGCTGCAGAAGATGCTGAGCGAGCTGGTTGCCCGCCATTCGGTCGGGAGGGTGCTGGACGTGGCCGTGGCTGCCGACCCGTTGGCCTTCGAGACACCCGCCTTCCACGACCGGCTCCAGCGCGCGCAGATGAGCGCTAGCTACCGGCCCACCCAGATGACCACCGGGCTCATCAACCTGGTGGGGTCGCTGTTTGGGGTGGCCAGCCTGGCCGCCGCCCTGTTGTTCATCCAACCTCTGTTCCTGGCTTTGGTGGTCGCGGCCTACGTGCCTGTGTGGGCGGCTACCACCAATGCCAGCCGGGCCTACTACCGCAGCTATGTGGAGCTGGTGGCCGATGACCGCCGGCGCCACTACCTGCAGGATGTGCTGACCGGCAAGGCGCTCGCCGGGGAGGTGCGCTCCTTTGGCCTCGGAGGGTTCTTCCGGCAGCGCTGGGAGCACTTGTACGACAGGAGGGTGGCCAGGTTGCGGGAGGTGATGCGCAAGCGGCTTGCGGTCCAGCTAGCCGGAGGCGTCATCATGGCGGCCATGATGGCGGGGACGGTGGGCCTGCTCGTATGGATGGTGTCGTCGCACCGGCTGTCGCTGGCCGGGGCAGGCGCAGCCGTGGCTGCCTTGGTACTTTTGAGCACCCAGCTCCAGGGCATTGCCTCTGGTGCTGGGCAGCTGTTCGAGAGCGCCCTCTTCGTGGAGGACTTCAGCTCCTTCGTGCAGTCCGTGCCGCTCATGGCTAGGGCCAGCCCAGCCGGCCTCCCCTCCCCGCCGGAGCGGTTCGGCGTCCTACGGGCCGAGGACATCACCTTCACCTACCCCAGCCGGCACGAGCCAAGCCTGCACGAGGTCACCGTCGAGATCCGCTCCGGTGAGGTCGTGGCCTTGGTGGGGGAGAACGGCTCGGGCAAGACTACCCTGGCCAAAGTCCTAGCTGGGCTGTACCGCCCGGACGCGGGACGCCTGACCTGGGACGGGGCCGACGCCACAGGCTTCGACCCCGGGGCATGGAGGCGCCGGGTAGCCGTCGTCTTCCAGGACTATGCCCGCTATTTCCTTTCGGCCGGGGAGAACATCGGGGTAGGGGACTGGCGGTCGCTCGACGACCGGGGTGGCATCGAGGCTGCTGCCCGCCGAGCTGGCGCCCATGACATCATAGACGGCCTCGACGAAGGCTATGACACCCTGCTCGGTCCCCAGTTCTTCGGTGGGGTCGAGCTGTCAGGTGGTGAGTGGCAGAGGATCGCCCTGGCCAGGGCCTTCTTCCGGGACGCCTCGCTGGTTGTGCTGGACGAGCCCACCGCGGCGCTGGACCCTCGCTCTGAGGCGGCCTTGTTCGCCAGCATCAGGGAGCTGGTCGAGGGCCGCTCAACCCTGCTCATCTCCCATCGCTTTTCCAGCGTCCGCAGTGCCGACCGGATCTACGTCCTGCAGGGCGGGGTGGTGGTAGAAAGCGGGACCCACCAGGAGCTGATGGCCCTTGGTGGCACGTACGCTGAACTCTTCAGCACCCAGGCCGCTGCTTACGTGGACGTGAGCCGACGGGAGACGGTGTGACTGGTCTAAGCACGTCCCGGCGCGGGACATTACCCCTGTAGCTGGGACAGCGGGCCTCGTAGCTCTTCTACAGCTAGGCTGGCTAGAGGTCGGGCAGAGCACCCGGTGGTTTCCTGACGACGCCGAACAGCCACGGGCCGTCCCCTGAGCGGCAGACCACTCGTTCGCATTCTACGTGCTTGTGGCTGAAGTCTCGAAAAGCTGACTTGTCTACGTCGTCAATTAGCATTACTCCTCCTGGGCGCAGGGCAGCCCAAGCAGCCTCCATCTCGAAGCGCATGTTGCGTACCGTGTGCAGGCTGTCATGCACGAAGAGGTCTATTGGGCCCACCTTGGCCAGCAGGGGCTTCAGGCGTCGCCGGCTCGAACCGCGTACGTAGGTCCACCGCTGCCTCAAGCGTGCTGGGACAGCCACGGCTGTCTGATCGTGGACATTGGTGCTGAACAGGTAGGGCAGGTCGACGCTCCACAGGTGGCCGTTGTCATCGTCCCCGATGGCTTCCAGTACCATCCGGGTAGTGACGCCGCGGGCGACTCCTGTCTCCACCACTTTGGTCGCTTGGAGGTGGCGCACGGAGCACCAGGTTGCAGCTGCCAGGGCCGGGTCGGCGTCGCTGTAGACGCCAGCATAGCTACCTCGTCCCACATCGAGGCCCTGAGACCTGAGGCAGTCGCAGATCTCGGCCCAAAGTGCCTGGGCGGAGAGCAGTTCTGGGCAGGGCCAAGTCGCCCCCAAGATCTTGTGCACGGGTGGGCCCCAGTCTTCTTCAACCTCGTAGGGCACTGGCCGGTGCAGCCACCAGCTGAACTGCTCGGGGATATAAAGAGCCGCCTCCACTGGATCTGCGGCCATGGCCCTGGCGAAAAGCACGAGGTCCCGGGGCAGCGCCAGTAGACGGCGGACGACTCTCATTGTCACTTGCCTAGTAGCAGGTGCCCGTGAGAACGGGCCGGGCGCGGTTCGCGAGCCATTGCCTAGCCGTGTTATCAGCGTCCTGCTGCCAGCAGCCAGGGGGAGCTGTCGAGCAAGCTCGCCTTTCTGTCGACCGCCTGCAGTGCCGGTAGTAGCCACCCTGGTACGGTACCGCTCGTAACGTCGTCGTAGACAAGGTCGCTGGCCGCTATCTGTATTGCAGAAACAACCAGTAAGTCGCGCACCTTATATACTGATGGCTCGTTGCGGCGAGCTCGCCGAAGTGCCTCGCGGTACATATGCCTGTGCGCCTTGCTGCGGAACAATGTCCGGTAATAGCGCTCAACTCCGCCATGCCGCACCCGTAACTTCCATAGGTCGTCTAGGGTGACAGTGGTGTAGCCCTTGCGGATATCTATATGTTCTTGCACACCGCGTGTATCATCTCCGCGAGTAGTCCCCAGGACCGTCAACACAGAACCGTCATCGAAGGTGACGGTCAACACCCGTTCTTCGTCGTCGACCCTGCGGTTTGGGACCCTAGGGGACACAGTTATGGCGGCGGGCAAAGCGGTGTCACCCAGGAAGGCGACGGCCAAGTCGATCCAATGGCAGAGGTTGCCCGCGAAGCGGGTACCCTGGTTGGGCCAAAAGTACCAATGGTCGGCATGGAAGTCCAGCTCTTTGACGATGCAGGTGACTGATGTGGGGCCGTGCTCACGGCGGAGCCACGCGTGTGCTTTCTTGACAAGTGGGTGGTAACGGCGGTTGTAGCCGACTTCGATCATGCCTGGCCGAGCCATCATTTGGCTGGCCAACTGAGCGACGTCGCCCGTAGTGACCGTTGGTGGTTTTTCGACAAAGACGCGGTGACCTGCCTGTGCTGCCTGACATGCGAGCTCCGCATGAGAATCGTGTGCCGTAGCTACCACCACCAACCCCGGGGGCGGCAGCTCACGGATGGCTCGTTCAGGGTCGGTGGTTGCGTGGGCGAAGCCGTAGCGACGCCCAGCCAAGGCGGCGACCTGTGGTTCGCGGTCCGCCACAACGAACAGCTCAAAGCCAGCTGAGCGCAGAGCAGGTATGATCTCAGTACGCGCGTAGTCCCCGGCTCCGAGCAATGCAACTGGCCGGCCCCGGGCCTGCTTACGCCCTTCGAAACTGACCAATGTGCTGGCTTGCGCTGGTGACAGAGCCGGTGGGTGCAACAGCCTGACGTGGCTGCTGGCGGCGACTGGGTGGATGGGGCTATCAGAGCTGTTGGCGAGAGCCGGCTGTAGGCCGGGCCTAATCCGTGCAGAGGCAACTAACCTTAAGGCCTCTTGCCATCGTGACAGGAGTTGCCCAGGGGGTTGGACTTGCGAGTACAGGTAGCTCTGCCTTGCCAGCGGCTGCAGTTCAGCTTTGTTATAGAGGAGCTGTTCGGCCACGCAGAGCAAGTCGTTCTCAGAGAAGGAGCCGTCCACTGGTTGCACCAGGCTGCTGTGGACGAGGAGGCGTTGTGCGGCTGGGGGTACCCGGATTGCGAGGGCTATGACGGGCTCATTAGCAGGTGCTGCCCTGCCCAAGGCGAGGGTCACTCGGTAGTCGCCACTGAACAGGGGTTCCTGCTGCTTAGTGCGGGCTTTGCGGAAGGTGCTCCGGGCACCGTCGGTGACCAGGAAGACCATGAGCTTCCGGCGTGGGTGCCGGGTGGGGCGGGCGGACGCTGCAGGTATGTCCCACAGCGGCAGTGAGACATCGACGTCGACCAAGGTGCCCGGCTCGCGCGCGCAGTAGGCGGGCGCATCGGTCCAGCTACCTCGCCAGAGCAGCTTCACTGAAGGCAGGCCCTAAGCTCGGCGCTTGGCCCAGACTGGCCAAGTGGAGCGAGAAGCTTGGGGTTGGCGCACATAGGTCCCACTGCGACGAAAGAGGCTGTCGGGGGTAGGGGTGATACCCGGGGCCGTGCCGCAGGTAGTACGAAGACGGCACACCGGCTTTGTACCCCGCTTGTGCTGGCTTTACGCCGTCGGTCGTGGTCGCGCCTAGTGTGGTTGTCATGATGCTAATTGTAGCCTCCGCCCGGTTGCTTCACAGAGGATATTGGCTACGCCTTGCCGCTCGGATGCTGTGAGCACGAGGGACCAGACGCCAAGGCCATAGGCAGCCAGCAACGCCCCTGCCAGGGCCCCGCGGAGGAGGAGCCCGTCCGCCAGGTTGGCAATAGCCCAGCAGCCGAGCGCGAGGAGGGCTGGGGCAAGGACCGACCGGTACCGCCGCTGCGAAAGCGGCAGGACCGGTAGGCGCGGCGAGGTTGTCTTGACCAGCGCGAACTGGGCGACAGAATCTATGGCCAGGCGCGCCGACCACACTGCCGCGGCACCCAGGGCGCCCCACTTGGCCGTTAGTACCCAAGCGGCCCCAAGGTAAGGAACAAGTTCTGCTCCCTGCAGCAGTGCGAAAGCCTTGGTCTTGCCAGCGGCCAGCAGCTGGGCATTGGGGACCCAGGCAAGGGCGCTGACCCACACACCGGCCAAGGCGACCAGCAGCAAGGACGTGCTGTGAGCGCCATAAGCTGGCCCCGCCCACAATGTAAGGAACGGCTTGGCTAGGAGCGCGACCACGATGGCTGCCGGTGTAACTACAAGGTACAGGGCGGCGAGGCTCTGGCCGTAAAGAGCCCTGTGCGCGTCGTGGTCGCCGGTCGCCTCCAACCGCGCCAGGGCAGGTAGCAGGGGTGCCTTGAGCTCTTGGGGCAGGATCTCGAGCGTCGTGGCGACGGTCATGGCAATCGCATAGTAGGCAAGGACTTTGGTCGACGCGTCTGCGCTCAGGAAGAACCGCTCGCCCGTGCTGAGGGGTATGGAGGCGGCCCCGGCAAGGGCGAACGCCCCCCCATAGGAGACCAGTTCCTTCAGCGTCGCTCTGTCGATGCACGGGCGCCTCAGGGCTGGTTGTACGCGGGCCCCGTCCCAAGCCATGCCCACCAGGTACAGGGCCGCAGCCAAGAGGGCAACCGTAAAGGCTGTGAGCACTCCTCCGCCAAACAGGTAAATGGCTGCGGGCACGCCCGTGGCAGTGAGCAGGTTAGTGGACGTGTAGACTAGCATGTAGTGCTTCCAGCGCAGGCGCACAAGGCTTGAGGTGTTGACCACACCGATAAGTTGCCCCACGACGAAGGTGGCCGCTGCCACCCGCATGGCCCAGGTGCCGGCACTTAGGGCGTTGCCGGGTACGTCCAGCACCTTCAGCAGTGGCCGCGCTCCGAGTGCGAGGCATGTGGCCACTAGGGACGATGTCACGAAGGACAAGGCAAGCCCGCTCCATACGACCTTGGCCTCACCCGAGTTGTCGCCGAGCGCATAGCGCTCTGCCCCGTACTTGGTCGTGGCCATGCCCATCCCCACCTCAGCTGGTCCCGCCCACGTCAGGATGGCTTGGATGAGCGCCCAGAGCCCGTAGGCGGCAGGCCCTAGCAGACGGACAGTGAAAGGAGTGGCACCAAAGTTGGCCAGGAGTAGTACCGTACGCCCGGGGATGGCCCAGCTCCCTGCCCGTGCCACCTGCACTGATAGGCTACCGGCCGCCTGGCCTGCCTCAGAGAGGTCACCTTGCGTGTTGGCAGGAGGCTCGGCTCGCTCTAACATGTACTGTGGGACGAGGTACGCAGGAGGGTCCTCAGGCTTGGGGTTGCGGGTATGCACTCCACCAAGCAGAGGAGGCAACCTCGACCGTGATACCGGCGCCAGTCGGCGTGGGTGACGGAAGGCACCGCTTGCGTAAGAGGCGCTGGCGTAGGCTTGGTGCTGGCTGCGCGCTGCTGGCCTTGGTGGCCTTCGTCGCTCTCACCGGCGCCCTTTTCGTGTGGCCGGCAGGCGACCGCGCCCAACGCGTGGACGCCGTGCTGAGCCTCGCTGGTTTCGACGAGCACCTAAGGGAGCAGCGGGCCCTCACTCTGGTACGGGAGGGTTACGCCCGTGTACTGCTGTTCTCGGAGGGCCACTACCCGCAAGTTCCTTGCCCCAGAGTCCCTGGCGTGACCGTGGTCTGCTTCATGCCCAGGCCAGCGCGAACCGTGGGTGAGGTGGAGTTCGCCGCTCGCTACGCAGCGCGCCATGACTGGCACAGCTTGATGGTGGTCCCAGGTCATGCTCAGGCGACTCGGGCGCGGCTACTGCTGGCGCGCTGCTTCCCGGGGCACGCCGTAGTGGTGCCAGCGCCAGCGCCGCCGGTTACCGAGGTGCCCTTCGAGGTCATCTACGAGTGGGGCGCCCTGCTCAAGGCGCTGGTAGAGCCTGGGTGCTAGTGTAGTGTCCGCCAAATGCCGCGCGCTTGGGCCAGGGCAACCCTACCTCGCTTGACCTTCTCTATGATCTCAGCGGCAGTCTTGGTCCACTTGTAGGGCTTGGGGTTTTGGTTGT
>Ga0070737_10005206_pt1 | contig 12537 bp, 13 predicted proteins | sample Coa_R1_10_FD_66438 | JGI IMG/M metagenome (GOLD analysis project Ga0070737, IMG submission 66438) | Surface soil microbial communities from Centralia Pennsylvania, which are recovering from an underground coalmine fire - Coalmine... | ecosystem: Environmental > Terrestrial > Soil > Unclassified... | reverse complement strand
GGGCCGCAGGTGGTCGAGGGCTGGTACGGCCAGCCGTTCGCCAAGCCGCTGGCGCGGATGCGGGAGTACATCTCGATCGTCCGCCAGATCTGGGCCCGCGAAGGCCTGGTGACCAGCGACGGCCCGCACTACCCGCTGCCGTATCCCGGCGGGACGGGCCTCGGCAAGCCGCTGAAGTCGAGCATCCACCCGTTGCGCTCCGAGATCCCGATCTACCTGGCGGCCGAGGGGCCGAAGAACATCGCCATGGCCGGTGAGCTGTGCGACGGCTGGCTGGCCCTGTTCTACTCGCCCCACCACGACGGGTACTACCGCGAGGCACTGGGCGAGGGTCTGGCGCGCCCGGAGGCTCACCGCAGCGCGGACGAGTTCGACGTCGCCGCCCAGGTTCCGTTCATCGTCACCGACGACGTCGATTCGGCGCTCGACGCGGTGCGCCCGTTCTACGCGCTGTACTTCGGCGGCATGGGCGCCAAGGGCGCGAACTTCCACGCCAACGTTCCCATCCGCATGGGGTACGAGGCCGAGATCGAGCAGATCCAGGACCTGTACCTGGCGGGCAAGAAGCAGGAGGCGGCGGCCGCGCTGCCGCGACCGCTGCTGGAGCAGCTCACGCTCATCGGGCCCGCCGACAAGCTCCGCCACGACCTCGAGGCGTGGCGCGAGTCGCTGGCCACCACCCTGCTGATCGGCGGGGATCCCGCGACGCTGCGCGTCGCCGCCGAGCTCGTGCTCAGCTGATCGGCTCGGGCGGCTCCTCGGCCGAGCGCTGGTCCTGGCGGTTGATCAGCGCGCCCGGGGGAGCGGGCACCGGGCCGTGCAGCAGCGGGTCGTCGGTCTCGACCATCCAGCGCTCCAGTCGCCCCCGCAGGTCGGTGAGGACATCGGCGTAGCGGGGGTCATCAATCGAGTTGCGACCCTCTCCGGGGTTGAAGAACAGGTCGTGCAGCCGCTCGCGGTCGACCGGCCGGCTCGCCCAGCCGCGTTGCAGGTACGCGTCCTTGCTCGGCGAGTCGTCGCAGTTGGGCAGGACCGGCAGCGGATAGTCGTCGAACCGGCGCACGTACTTGAAGCGCTCGGTGCGGATGGCCCGCTGCGGCTCGTACGCGGCGTGGTAGGTGAGCTCGGAGAAGATCTCGCTGCGGGTGCCGGGCTCCTCGGCGCCGTTGACGAGCCCCACGAGCGAGCGGCCCTCCAGCCATCCGGGGGGCTCGATCCCCGCCACCTCGCAGATCGTGGGGAAGACGTCGAGGTGGCTGACGAGCTCGTCGTAGGCGCTGCCGGGAGGCATCCCCGGCCCGCGCATGATCAGCATCACGCCGATCCCGCGGTCGAGCAGGCTCGCCTTCGCGGTGGGAAAGGCGAGGCCGTGATCGGTCGTGCAGATGACGAGCGTGTTGCGGTCAAGGCGCGTCTCGTTGAGCGTGTTGAGCACCGCGCCGACCCCCTGGTCCAGCGATCGGGCGCTCGCCTTGTAGGCGGCGATGTCGTCGCGGATCTCAGGGGTATCGGGGAGGAACGGCGGCGGCAGCGAATAGACGCGGTCGCGGACCGAGCTGGGCGCGAAGAAGCTGCGATGCGTCTCGAAGAACCCGACCGACAGGAAGAACGGCTCCTCGATTCCATCTGACAGCGCCCCGATCGCGGCCGGCGCGACCGAGTTGACGGTCGTGTCCGAGATCTCATGGACGACGTCGTAGCCGAGCGTGTAGGGAGTGTCGGAGACATGCTGCTCGCCGATCAGCTCGGTGTGGTAGCCGGCGTCGGAGAGCGTGTGCACGATGTGCCGGTGCGGCTGGGACAGCTCGAACCCCCGGTGGGCGAGGCCCATCATTCCGTTCTGGTGGCAGTAGGTGCCCGTGAGCAGCGCCGCCCGGCTGCCCGAGCAGGAGGGGGCGGCGCAGAACGCGTTGCGGAACAGCACTCCCTGGTCGGCGAGCCACTGGATGTTCGGCGTCGGCACCGAGTGGCCGTAGGGCTGCACGTACCGGCCGGTGTCGTGCGAGTTGAGGTAGAGGATGTTCGGTGGCAGGCGCGTGCTCATCGCGGCGCGCCGAGCGGCACGACCGCGGGCCGGCCGCGCTGGGCGCGGTCGCGATGATAAGCGGCAACCCACTCCTCGGTGAGCGCGTCGGCCTGACGGACGAGCGGAGCCTCGGTGACGAGGTCGCCGGGCGGGGTCACGCCGATGTGACGGAGGACCGAGCGGATCGTGGCGGCGCGATCGTGCTCCAGGTCGGCCTCGTAGCGGACGACCAGCGGAGCGATCCCGTGGGTGTGGAAGAACCGCTCCCAGCCGGCCTCGTCTGCCTCGAAGCGCGCGCGCAGGTGGTCGATCGCGTCGAAGTGATACCGCAGCGGGCGTTCGTCGCCGCGTTCGTCGCGGCGCCAGGACCGGGTCTGCACCGCTCGCCACATCGAGATCGCCTGGCGGACGGTGTCGGCACGGCGCGCCCAGACGTAGCGCAGCGGATGCTCGGATCCGATCAGCGCCTGCAGCAGCGGTGCCCCGTGGAGCCCGATGTACTCCGGGAGGGTGGAGGTGTGCGCCTCGACCTCGGCGATCTGATTGAACATGATCTTCGCGCCGAAGACCCCGTTCTGCGTCGTTCCGTCGGCGAGTGTCCGGGCGAGGTGCGCCCGGTAGTCGGGCACGTCCTCCAGCGAGGAGTAGCCCGGAGCCTTGGGTGGCCGCACGTCGTCCCGGATGCCGAGGCCGGTCGGCTCAAGGCCCTCGAGGAAGTCCCCGGGATGGGGCGGGCGCCCGGTCTCGGCGGTCGCCTCGAAATACTCCTGCGGATGGCCGGCCACGCCGGTCTCGCCCAGCAGCCGGCACAGGAGGGTCGAGCCACTGCGCTGCGTGGCGCAGACGAGATATCCGAGATCAGGCGCGATGATCAAAGTCTACAAAGTCGATCAACTTGATGCGACGATGCGGTTCACCTGAATTGGATACCCCGCTGCGCCACGCAGCGGTGGGCGCGGTCAGGACACGGTCGTCGCGTCCGCGGTCGGGGTGAGCGCCGGGACACCACTGGGATACCCGAGCGACGGGATGTCAGACGGATAGACCTCGTGACCGTGCTCGGCGGTGTCGCCGATCTCCATGTTCGCCTCCGACATCCGCAGTGGGACGAACAGGCCCACGAGGCGCAGCAGCACGAACGTCGCCACGGCCGACCACGCGATCACGAACGCCGCGGCGATCGCCTGCCACTTCAGCAACGTCCAGTTGCCATGAATCAGCCCCGGCGCGGCCGCAATCGACGGCGTCTTCTTCAGCCCCAGATAGACGGTCATGTTCGGATCGGCGAACACGCCGGTGAGCAGGCCGCCGAGCAGGCCCGCGATGCCGTGGGTGTAGAACACACCGAGCGTGTCATCGACGTTGCGGAACGGCCGCATCCGGCTCATGTAGTTGAGCGCGAGGTAGACGAGCACCGCGGCGATGATCCCGATCGCGCCCGCGCCGAACCCGTTCACGTAGCCGGCCGCCGGGGTGATTGCCACCAGGCCGACGATCATGCCGTTGACCCCCGAGATGAGGCCCGGCTTGCGCCCGGTCAGATAGTCCATCCCGACCCAGACCATGAACGCGACCGCGGTGCACAGGTTCGTGTTGAGCACCGCCGCGGACGCCGACGCCCCCGCGAAGTACGGGTCGCCGCCGTTGAAGCCGTTCCAGCCCATCCACAGCAGGCCCGCGCCGATGGCGACCATCGCGACGTTGTTGGGAGCGTCGATCTCGCGGTCGCGCTGGAGCCGCGGTCCGACCACAGCGGCGGCGACGAACCCCGAGACGCCGGCCGACATGTGGATCACATAGCCGCCGGAGAAGTCGATCGCGCCGTGCTGGGCGAAGAAGCCGCCGCCCCAGATGGTGAACGCATCAACGGTGTAGACGATCGTCGACCACAGCAGCACGAACGGGACCCACGCCTTGAGGTTGATGCGCCCGAGCACCGAGCCGAGCATGAGCAACGGCGTGATTCCCGCGAACACGAACTGGAAGTAGGCGAGTGTCGCCTGCGGGAAGCGGAAAGCCGGCCCGAGCGTGGCCAATGGGATGGCCGCCTGTCCCTGCTCGGCCTTGTGACCGAGGATCTCACCCGGGATGCCGATGAAGTTCCCGAAGAACCCATGGCTCGACAGGCCATGCCATGGCGTTCCGAATCCCATCTTGAAGCCCCACAGGACCCACAGGATGAGTACCGTCGCAAACCCGGTGAAGGTCAACATCATGCTGTTGATCGACCACCGCTTCTGCATGACGCCGCCGTAGAGCACGACGAGCCCGGGAACGCTCATCAGGCCGACGAGCGTCGCCGCGGTCATCTGCCATGCGTTGTTCCCCGCGCTGAGCCACGAGGGATAGGGCGTCCACCCCATGTATCTGTCTCCTTGTCTGAGCTTCGAGAACCGACTCAGGCCAGTACACACGGGGGCTGACGGGCGCCCCATAGCCCTGCGTCCAGCAAACCCCAGGGCGGTCTGGACATAGGGATAAACCCCCGCGGGCGGCGTACTCAGAAGTCGAGCGGGGCGCCCCTGGGCACGACCAGCACCGAGCCACGGGCGGAGTTCAGCCGGCTGCGGGTGGCTCCGTCCAGGGCGACGCGTCCCGGCGCGGCGTCCGGACGGGAGTCGACGACGATCAGGTCCGCGTCGCGGCTGCCGTCGACGAGCTCGGCGCCGGTGGCGGCCGCGATCGCGTGGGCGGTCTCCGCCGCCGCGCCGTCGGTCTCACCCGCGACGGACACGCTCGACAGCGCGTACCGGTCGCTCGTGCGCAGCCCCGCGGCGGCGACCGCCACGGCGACCTGGCCGCCCTCCAGCAGCCCCTGAGCGGAGCCCTGGGGCTCGACGTGTCCCGGCGGCGTCCGGTAATCGGAGCCGAACACGACGACCGCCGCCTGCTCGGCCGCCGCCAGCTCGGCGAGTCCGGCGGCGGTCGACGGGTTGACGACGATGTGCGTGGTCATCTCGGGCTCCTGGAGCCACGCCGCGCCGAGGTCGAGGCGGCGCCGGGCGTCGTGCTGCCCGATCTCCTCGCGACGCGGGTCGAACTCGCGCGAGTGGCGCACGTAGGCCAGCGACAGGTCCGCGCCGGTGCCGGCGAGCATCCTGCCGAGCATCAGCGCGTCGTCGTCGTTGGTGGTCCCGTCGTAGGAGATGATGATCAGGGCGGCCATCGGCGGGATCCTTCAGGAGTGGGGAGCGCGCGGCATTGTCCGGGTGGACAAGGATCGCGCGCCGGGTCTGTCCACCGCGCTCACTCTGACATACCCGTGCTCACCGGCCCCGTGCCGGTCGCGGTCATCGACCGCGACCGTCGGGCCCGGGGCCATGCCGGCCGCGCGCGTGGGTCGACGGACGCAGGGGTGAACCGGTAGGTTTCTCGGCGATGTCCGCCGTAACGGCCAACGTCTCCTCCGGCCTGCCGATGACCACCGCGCTCGAGTTCCGGGACTTCACGGTGACCGGTGATCTCGGCGTCGTGTACGGGCTCGTCGTGCGCAGCATGGGGCTTGCCGGCGGGGTCGCCGCGGGCTTCAAGGCGTTGCGCCGCGGCGAGGTCAGCCAGTACACGCAGCTGCTGGAGGACTCGCGTCGCCACGCGATCGACCGGCTCGTCGACAACGCCAGGCTCGTCGGCGCCGACGGGGTGCTCGCGGTCCGCTTCGACTCCTCGGAGATCGGCCAGCAGCTCACCGAGATCGTCGCGTATGGAACCGCGGTGACGCTCGCCGCGCGGGGGTGACCTGCGCGTGAGTGAGGCGCCGCTCGGTGACCGCGATCGTGAGCGCCTGTTCTCGCTGCTCAGCGCCCACGCCGCCGCCGATCACTTCGATCTGGAGGAGCTCGAGCGACGGGTCGTCGCCGTGAGCGAGGCCGAGGGGCGCGAGCAGGCCGAGGCGGTGCTCTCAGATCTTCCGGCGCTGCCCGAGGGCGCGGTGGTGTCCGGCACCGGGGCGGGGTTCGACAATCGACCCGCCCAGGCCGGTGCCGAGGCCGGCCGCCCGCGGTGGGGCAGGGGACACGCTCACGCCGAGCATCCCGCAGCCGACTGGCGCGCCACCGGTGAGCGGTTCCGGGACCCAAAGACCCGCCGCGTCATGCGGGTGTGGGAGGACACTGCCGGCGGGCGCCACTACGTGCCCGACGACGGAAGCTGAGCGGGCGGCAAACCGACGCGGCCGCCGCCCGCGAGCAACTAACTCCGGCGCGTACCCCCGCCGCCGAACAGCGACAGGAACAGCAGGAAGACGTTGAACACGTCGAGGAAGATCGACGCCGCGATCGGCACCGACATCGTCATGTCCGCGCTGCGCAACCGCTGGAAGTCAAACGCGGTGAAGAACGCGAAGATGCCCAGCGCGAGCACGCAGTAGATGATGTTCGAGCCGGGGATCACCACGAACAGAGTGATCAGCCCGAAGACGATCAACGCCACCAGCGCCCAGAAGAACGCGCGGTAGTAGACCGACAGATCGCGTCGGGTGGCGTATCCGTAGGCACCCAAGGCGGCGGTGAAGCCCGCGGTGGCGCCCGCCGCCTGATAGACGACTCCCGCGTTGGTCGTCGTGTAGTAGTCGATGACCGGCGCGATGAACAGTCCGAGGAACAGGCCGAGCGCGAACAGCATCGCGATCGCCAGCTGCTCACGGCCGCGGGCGGCCGCGTAGTTGAGTCCGAAGATGCTCGCGAAGCCGAGAATCAGGAACAGAAAGCCCGACCCGCCGGCCATGTTGCGGCCGATGTAGGCGCCGAGCGCTGCGCAGCCGAACGTCAGGGCGACGAGGCCCATGACCTGGCCGAAGACACCGCGACTCTCGTCGCGAGTGAGCGTGCCGCCGTAGCCGTAACCACCGCTCTGCGGGCCGCCCCGATATGTACGAGTTCCAAGAGGCATGCACTGAAGGATAGATCCCTGCGCGCAATTTCCAGCGCGATTGAGCCAATTCTTCATAACGCTCGAATGTTCGTCCGCGGACCTGCAGGCGAAGGCGGGCGGGCAAGCCGCGATACTGCGAGGAGATGTCGTCTTCGACCGACGCCCCCGTGCGCGGGCGCTCGCGCACCGGCCGCCGGCGCGAGCGGCCCGACGACGGCCGCCCCGCGGTGCCGCGCGCCGCGTGGACGCGCCTGGCGGCGTGCACGGCGGCGGCCGCCCTGCTGCAGCTCGACGGGACGCTGATCACGGTCGCGCTTCCTCGGTTGGCGAGCGGCCTGCACGTCTCCGGCGCCACCACCTCGGTCGTGCTCAGCGCTTACTTCGGCGCCTACGCGCTGCTGCTCATCCCGGGCGGCGAGCTCGTCGACCGGCTCGGCGCGCGGCGGTTGGCGCTGTGGGGGCTGACGCTGTTTGCGATCGGAGCGATCGGCGGCGCGCTCGCCCACACGTTCGCCGAGCTCATCGTCGCGCGGGTCGTCCAGGGGGCGGGCGCCGGGCTGGTCAGCCCCGCCGCGCTCGCCGGCGCGGTGAGCGGCTTCCCGCCCGAACGGCGTGGCGCGGCGCTCGGGATCTGGGGCGCCTCGGCCGGGACCTCGAACCTCATCGGCCCGCTGCTCGGCGGCCTGCTCACGGTGACGCTCGGCTGGCGGGCGGACTGGTGGGCGCTGGTCCCGCTCACCGCCGCGGCGGCGATCGGGGTCGCGCGGGCCGTCCCCGCGAGCCTGCATCCCGACAGCGAGACCGCGGAGGGCGTCATCCGGACCGCCGATCCGGCCGCCAGACGGATCGTCGCCGCCGCGACGCTGATCGCGGGCCTCACCTTCGCGGTGATGATCGGCGCCTTCTACATCGCCGAGCAGTACCTGCAGCGGACCGCGCACTTCTCGGCGCTCGGCGCATCGAGTGCGCTCGTGATCGTCGCGCTGCTCGTCGGTGGCGCCGCGCCGCTGGCCGGCCGGCTGGTCGACCGTCGCGGCGAGCGGCCGGCGACCGTGCTCGGCTTCCTCGGCGCCGGAGTCGGCCTGCTCGTGCTGGGAATCCCGGGCGTCCCGCTCGCCGATCTGCTCACGATCCTGCCGCTGATCCCGGTCGGCCTCGGGTTGGGGATGCTGTTCGTGCCGGTGTCGCGCGCCGCGCTCAACGCGACACCCGAGGCCTCGCACGGGCGCACGTCGGCGCTGCTGTCGGTCGGCCGCCTGCTCGGCGCGGCGGTCGGGGCGGGGCTGGCCGGAGTCGCGCTGTCGGGCGCGCTCACCGCCGACGTCGTCCACCACACCCTGCTCGTCGGTGCGGGGGTCTGCCTGATCGTCGGGCTTCCCGCCGCGCTCTGCCTGCGGCCCGGCGACCGGCGCATCGCGGCGGCCGCGGCCTAACGGGTCGGTTCGGCGAGCGGCTCGGCGGAGGTCTCGAGCAGCGTCTCGGCGAGGCGCTCGGGGGCATCCCACATGGGGATGTGCCCGGCATCCTGCAGCTCGATGCTGCGGATGGGCGCGGGCAGCGACGCCGGGCGGCGGACCAGGCGATCGTGCTCGGGCCAGACGAGCGTCACCGGCACGGTGATCTGGTCCAGCCCGCGGAAGTGGCCGGCGCGCATCGCGTCGTTGACCGCCACAAAGGAGGGAGCGCGCGCGTAGGCGCGCAGGAGCGCCTGCGCCTGGCGCGCGGACATCCGCTCGGGATGGACGATCGACCCGGTGAGCAGCGCCCGGCGCCCGGCTGCGGTGGCCAGGGCGGCGAGGGCGAGCGGCTCCAGCGCGTGGGCGAGCCGGTGGCCGATGCTCGCCTTGGGAGCGAGCGGCCGTGACCACAGTCCCGCGGGAGCGATCGCGGTCACGCTCGCCGCCGCGTCGCGCAGCGCGAGCTCGAGGGCGATCCAGCCGCCCAGGGAGTTGCCGGCGACGTGGACGCGGCCGTCTGCGTCCCGGGGGATGTCGAGCTGCGCGAGGCCGGCCGCGACCGCCTCGGCGAGGACCGCCGGCGTGGGGCGGGCGGCGCTCAGCGGCGGTGTCCGGCCGAAGCCGGGCAGGTCGACGGTGAGCACGGTTCGCCGGGCCGCGAGCGCCGGAACCACCGGCTCCCAGATGTGGCGGTCGGCGCCCAGCGGATGCAACAGAACGAGCGCCGGGCCGCTGCCGGCCCGGTCGTGGGCGAGCTCCATCGGCAGATGGTCGCTCAGCGGCGGGACGGACGGCGCAGCGGCGAGGCCTCGTGCCGCGACAGCGAATCCCCGATCAGCCAGATCGTCGGCGGCCACAGCCCGACGAACAACGCGCGGCGCTCGGCATTACCCCGTTCGTCCTGGTCGACCGTCTTGGCGCGGATCCAGAGTCCGATGCACAGGCAGATCGCCCCGAGCGAGGAGATGTGCATGTGCCACGAGCGCAGGCCGCAGCGATGAAGGAGGCGGGTGAGCATCCGGGGCGTAGTTACCCGGGTCGGGGGTAGCTACACGCTCATGCCCCGACGCCCGCCCGTCACCCGCCGCTGGCTGACCGCACTCACCTGGCCGGTCGGGGTGACGCTCACCTCATGGGACTACCTGTGGCGCACGACCGTCATGCATCGCGCCGAGACGATCGAGCCCGACGCCGGGCCCCATCTGCCGCCACCGCTGCCCGATGCGGTCGACCACACCGAGGTGCAGCCGCCCGAGGACGGCACCGGGCCGCTCTTTCATCGCCGCTACACGACGCGCATCCGCGAGTCCCCGTTCAGCCCGGAGGCGCTCGTCGACCGCCTCCGGCGTGACGTCAACGCCGCCGCACCCACTGCCTTTGCGCGATTTCAACGGGTGCTGGGGGAGGGCGAATCGCTCGCTTCGGGCGACGAGTACGTCGTGCGCATGCCCGGGCCCTGGGACGGGCCGGTGCGCGTCGTCGCGCAGGACGACCGCTCCTTTCGCCTGGCGACGCTCGCCGGGCATCTGGAGGCGGGGCAGATCGAATTCCGCGCGGCCGCCGAGCCCCACGATGGCTCCCCACTGATTCGGTTCGAGATCGAGTCGTGGGCGCGCAGCGGAGACCGCCTGTCGGACCTGCTCTATCAGCATGCCCGCATGGCCAAGGAGATCCAGCTGCACATGTGGGTGTCGTTCCTGGAGGGGGTGGTCAAGCTGTCGGGCGGGAGGATGACCGGCGGTGTGGAGATCGATACGCGTCGGGTGGAGAACCCGTTCGGCTGATGGCGACGCTGAGACTGCAGTCGCCGCCCGACGGGCTGGCCTCGCTGGCGGGCCGTCCGATCAACTATGACCCGGACTCGGTCGATCTCGACCATCCGCCCCGCGGGTGGAAGACCGACGACCGGCGCCAGCCGCTGCCCTCCGAGCCGCCCGGCGAGCCGGTCGCCGGAGGGCCGTGGGAGATCGCCGGGCGACTGATCCGCGGCTATGAGTTCGCCGACCCCTCGCTCGTGCGCGCCCGGTATGACCCCGACGCCCCGTTGCTCGGGCGCGACATGCTGCTCGAGCTGCGGGCGCTCGGGCTGGTGAGCGTCTACGTCGGCGTGCGCGTCACCGACGTCTGGGACGAGACCCAGGAGCGCGATGGGCGTGCCGCGCGCGTCTTCGGCTGGGCCTACCGCACCCTCCAGGGCCACGTCGAGCAGGGCGAGATGGGCTGGGAGGTGTGGAAGTGGCTTGACAGCGGCGAGGTCGTCTTCCACGAGCGCGCCGTCAGCCGCACCGCCCCGATCTCCAACCCGGTCATCTGGGTGGGCTTTCATCTGCTCAAGCGCTACGAGCGCAGTTTGTACCTCGCCTCGACCAGCCGCCGCATGCGCGAGCTCACCACCCGGGCGATGACCGACAACTCGCCCGCCGACGCGGTACGCCGCGCGAGTCCCGAGCTCACCGCGCGCCACGGCGAGGTGCCCGGCGTCCACGACACCCTCGCCGATCGCCTGGAGCCATAGGCGGCGGCTGCGCCGGCGGCGGCGCGTAAGCTCACGCGCATGAGCCTTCTATCGACCGCCAAGATGTACCTGAAGCGGACGCCGACGCTGGATCAGCCCACTGACGTCTACACGCACACGGTGACGCTCCTGGATGGGGACGAGCTCGACCTGCGATCGCTGCACGGCAAGCCGACGCTGATCATCAACACCGCGAGCAAGTGCGGCTACACCCCGCAGTACGAAGGGCTGCAGAAGCTCTACGAGCAGTACTCGGAGCGAGGCCTGCAGATGCTCGGAACCCCGTCGGGCGACTTCGCCGACCAGGAGTACGAGGACGCCGCGGAGATCGGCGCGTTCTGTCAGAAGAACTACGGCGTGAGCTTCCCGCTCACCGAGCGCACCTCGGTCCGTGCCGACCCCTCACCGCTGTGGGCCGACCTCGCCCGCCAGCCCCAATCCGGGCCGCCCGCCTGGAACTTCACCAAGTATCTGGTCGACGGCGAGGGCAGGCTCGTCGCCCGGTGGGCGAGCAAGGTCACCCCCGACGATCCGCAGATCACCGCCGCAATCGAGAAGCTGCTGCCGGCCTGAGCGGCGGCCACTCCGCGCTGGGATCGTGTTCACGTCTCAGCAAGCGGCGGCGGTGCGCTGCGATAGCTGGCCGGCGTCGCCGACAGCCCGATCGGGTTGCGGGTGAGCGCCACCGTGTCCCCGGTCTCGGAGTCGGGCACCTCGACCACCGGTTCAAGGCCGATCTCCCGCGCCAGCGCGAATGCGCCGGCGACGTCGTTGACCACCCCCGCGGGCACGCGCGCGTCGGTGAGCGCCGCCGCCCAGTCGGCGGCCGGGCGTGCGGCGAGCCGCTCGATCAGGGTTCGCTTGAGCTGCTCGCGGTGGGCGACCCGCGAGGTGTTGGAGTCAAACCTCGGGTCAGCGGCGAGCTCGGGCGCGCCGATCACCTCGCAGAGCGCGGCGAACTGGCGCTCGTTGCCGACCGCGAGCACGAGCTCGCCCTCGCCGGTCGGATACAGCTCATACGGGCTGATCGACGGGTGGGCGTTGCCCATCCGCTTCGGGACGACGCCGGCGAGCGTGTACGCCGAGCCCTGGTTGACCAACGAGGCCAGCAGGCAGCTGAACAGGTCGACCTGGACCCTCTGCCCCTCCCCGGTCGCGTCGCGGTGGCGCAGCGCGGCGAGGATCCCGGTCGACGCGTACAGCCCGGTGAGCACGTCGACGAGCGCGACCCCGACCTTCTGGGGCTCGCCGTCGTGCGTCCCGGTGATCGACATGAGACCACCCAGCGCCTGCACGAGCAGGTCGTAGCCGGGCAGCCGCGCGCCCTCTCCGTCGCCGAAGCCGGTGATCGAGCAGTACACGAGCCGCGGATGGGCGGCGTGGAGCGCCTCGTAGCCGAGCCCGAGCGCTTCCATCACGTCGGGACGGAAGTTCTCCACGAGCACGTCGGCGGTGGCCGCGAGCTCACGGGCACGGCCGCGTCCCTCGTCGGTCGACAGGTCGATGGCGACGCTGCGCTTGTTGCGGTTGACCGACTGGAAGTAGGTGGCGCGGCCATGGGCGTCGTGGGGCGGGCCCCAATGACGGGTCTCGTCACCGACCCCGGGGCGCTCGACCTTGATCACGTCGGCGCCGAGGTCGCCGAGCATCATCGTCGCGAACGGTCCGGC
>Ga0070737_10005203_pt1 | contig 12540 bp, 9 predicted proteins | sample Coa_R1_10_FD_66438 | JGI IMG/M metagenome (GOLD analysis project Ga0070737, IMG submission 66438) | Surface soil microbial communities from Centralia Pennsylvania, which are recovering from an underground coalmine fire - Coalmine... | ecosystem: Environmental > Terrestrial > Soil > Unclassified ... | reverse complement strand
AGACGCTTCATCGGTGTTTCTCCTTCGGATTGAATCGAGACCGTCGGCAGGAAACGAGTTCGGCTTCACAGTGTACGCGCAGCCCGCAGCGCCGCGCAACAGCACCCTGGTGTTGGCTCAGAGGAGCCGATGGCGCAGCGCCGGCAGGGGAAAGGCCTGCAGGCTGGCTGCTATGATGCGCACAGGGAACACAGGATGACGGAGTTTCGCGAGGCAGATACGCCAAAGGCCACGCCGGGCGCGCGGTTCCGCGCCGCCCTGGAGGCCGAAAAACCGCTGCAGGTGGCCGGGGCCATCAATGCATATACGGCGCGCATGGCCGAGGCAGTGGGCTTTCGCGCCCTGTATCTTTCAGGCGGAGGCGTGGCGGCCAACTCGCTCGGGCTTCCCGATCTCGGCATCAGCACCATGGACGACGTGCTGACCGACGTTCGCCGCATCACGGATGCCACATCCCTTCCCCTGCTTGTCGATATCGACACCGGCTGGGGAGGAGCCTTCAACATTGCGCGGACCATCCGGTCGATGATCAAAGCCGGCGCCGCCGCCGTGCATATTGAGGATCAGGTCGGCGCGAAGCGCTGCGGTCATCGTCCCGGCAAGGAACTGGTCGCTGCCGAGGAGATGACCGACCGTATCAAGGCGGCAGTGGATGCGCGCACGGATTCGCAATTCGTCATCATGGCCCGCACCGACGCGCTGGCCGGAGAAGGCATGGCAGGCGCCATTGAGCGCGCGCAGGCATATGTAGCCGCAGGCGCAGACATGATCTTTGCCGAGGCGGTCACTGAGCTGCCGATGTATACCGAGTTCCGCAAAGCGGTTGGCGTGCCGATACTGGCCAATATGACGGAGTTCGGCAGGACGCCGCTTTATACGCGCGATGAGCTGGCGCAGGCCGGCGTCGATATTGTTCTTTACTGCTGCGCGGCTTACCGCGCGATGAACGCGGCCGCGCTGAAGGTGTACGAGACGATTCGCGCGGAGGGCACACAGAAAGGCGTGCTGCCGCTGATGCAGACGCGCGACGATCTTTATCGCTATCTCGACTATCACGCCTTCGAGCAGAAGCTCGATGAGCTGTTCGCGAAGAGCAAAGACAGGTAGCGAGGTTTTTATCGCGACCTGTCTTTCTCCGGAGGATGTATGAGCGGTCCGGACTCGGCCTTCAAACCCAAAAAGTCCGTCGCCCTTTCCGGCACGCCGGCCGGTACGACGGCCATCTGCACCGTGGGCCAGAGCGGCAACGATCTGCACTACCGCGGATACGATATTGCAGACCTTGCCGCGCACTGCTCTTTCGAAGAGGTCGCCCACTTGCTGATTTACGGCAGGCTGCCCAACGCCGCAGAGCTGAGCGCCTACCGCGAGCGGCTGGCTGGATTGCGCCGGCTGCCGGATGCAATCAAGAAAGCGCTTGAGCTTATCCCCGGCGGGGCTCATCCGATGGATGTACTGCGAACAGGCGTCTCCGTACTGGGCTGCGTGCGGCCTGAGGATGCCGGCCACAACGAGGCCGGAGCACGAGCCATTGCCGACGCGCTGCTCGCTTCTCTGCCGTCGATGCTCCTTTACTGGCACCACTTTGCGCGCAAGGGCGGCAAACGGATCGAAGTAGAGACCGGCGACGATTCCATAGCCGCGCATTTTCTGCACCTGCTGCACGGACGCGCGCCGAGCGCGGAATGGACGCGCGCCATGGAGTGTTCGCTGATTCTGTATGCGGAGCACGAGTTCAATGCATCGACTTTTACCGCACGCGTCATCGCCGGGACCGGCTCCGATATGTACTCGTGCATTGCCGGCGCCATCGGCGCGCTGAAGGGGCCGAAGCACGGCGGAGCGAACGAAGTGGCGCTCGAAATTCAGCAGCGCTACAAGACGGCAGACGAAGCCGAGGCCGACATTCTGCGGCGCGTCGAAAACCGCGAGGTGATCATCGGCTTCGGTCATCCGGTTTACACGATCGGCGATCCGCGCAATCCGATTATCAAGAAATGGGCGCGCGAACTGGCTGTCGACGCGGATGGCCGGCGGCTCTATAAGGTTGCCGAGCGCATCGAAACGACGATGATGCGGGCCAAGCGCATGTTCCCGAATCTCGACTGGTTCAGCGCCGTGGCCTATCACGCGATGGGCGTTCCCGTTGACCTGTTTACGCCGCTCTTTGTAATGGCGCGCACCGCGGGCTGGTCGGCGCATATCATCGAGCAGCGGCAGGATGGCAAGATCATTCGGCCTTCGGCGATTTATACGGGGCCGGAAGATCTCAGGTTTGTGCCTCTCGCCGCACGCAGATAATCAACAAGGAATTCAGGTGTCCATTCACATCAGCAACGAACGTCCCGCGCCCGATAAGGTCCTCGCCGATATTGCGGATTACGCTCTCGGCTACGAGATTACTTCCGAACTTGCTTATACGACGGCGCGGTTCTGCCTTATCGACACGCTGGGCTGCGGACTCGAAGCGCTTGAGTATCCGGCGTGCACGAAGCTGCTGGGGCCGATCGTCCCGGGAACGACAGTGCCGAACGGCGCGCGCGTGCCGGGAACCGGTTATCAGCTCGATCCTGTGCAGGCGGCGTTCAATATTGGAGCGATGATTCGCTGGCTGGATTTCAATGACACCTGGCTCGCTGCCGAGTGGGGTCATCCATCGGACAATCTGGGCGGAATTCTTGCCGTGGCTGACTGGCTTTCGCGCACGGCAATTGCCGGGAATAAAAAGCCGCTGAAGATGCGCGATGTTTTGACGGCGATGATCAAGGCGCATGAGATCCAGGGCTGCATCGCGCTTGAAAACTCGTTCAACAGGGTCGGGCTCGATCACGTGGTGCTGGTGAAGGTAGCGTCTACGGCGGTTGTCTGCAAACTGCTTGGGCTTACGCGCGAGCAGACCGTCAATGCAATCTCCAATGCATGGATCGATGGGCAGAGCCTGCGCACGTATCGTCATGCGCCCAACACTGGCTCGCGCAAGAGCTGGGCTGCGGGCGACGCAACCAGCCGGGCTGTAAGGCTGGCGCTGATGGCGCGGGCCGGCGAGATGGGTTATCCCTCTGCGCTGACGGCGAAGACGTGGGGATTTTACGATGCCGCGTTTCGCGGGCAGGAGTTCAAATTTCAGCGGCCATACGGCTCGTATGTGATGGAGAATGTGCTGTTCAAGATCAGCTATCCGGCCGAGTTTCACGCGCAGACGGCGGTGGAAGCGGCGATGAAGCTGCGCGCCGAGCTTGACCGGCGAGGGATTTCGCCGGAAGCCATCAAAAAAATCACGATTCATACGCATGAAGCCTGCCTGCGCATCATCGACAAGCAGGGCCCGCTGGCGAACCCTGCCGATCGTGATCACTGCGTGCAATATATGGTCGCCATTCCGCTGCTCTTCGGGCGGCTGACCGCAGCCGATTACGAAGATGACGTGGCGGCCGATCCGCGCATCGACGCGCTGCGGGCGAAGATCGCCTGCGTCGAGGAGCCGCAGTTTACGCGCGATTATCACGATCCGGAGAAGCGCTCGATTGCCAATCGGCTGATGATGGAGCTGAATGACGGCGCGGTGCTCGAAGAGACAGTCGAATATCCGATCGGCCATAAGCGGCGGCGCGAGGAAGGCATGCCGCTGCTGGTGGAGAAGTTCAGGCGGAATCTGCGGCGGCGGTTCGACGAGGCGCGGCAGCAGCGGATTCTCGATGCATCGCTCGATCCGGCGCGGCTGGATGCGATGCCGGTCAATGAATACGTCGATCTGTATGTGATCTGAACGCCGTCCGGTCTGGATATCCCGCCCTGCCGATTTTTCGGGCAGGTTGCCGGTTCGAAAGGACTCAGATTTAACCCTTGCGCGCGGCTGCGCTCAGAGATGGACGGTTTGCGGCCAACGGGCTCTCCGGCAATGAGCGCACAAGGGTTAGAGCCCACCGCCGGGCATCAGGCAGCAAAACCGCGCCAGACCGCATCAAATCTTATGCAATCGCTGCTGCCAATGCACTATGCTCTTTATCAGGTGAACGACTGAGGGCTCGCCGGAAGAGCGGAGACCCCGAAGCGGGCGGATCTTTTCTGCATCGCCCGATAAACTCTCGAATTTTTCTGCATTCTGCTGCTGATGACCTTTGTTGCCCGATCACTCGAGAGTAAATAGATGATGCGCAGTTTCAGCATCCGGTTAATGGCGGCTCTCATCGTGGGGATTTCCCTGGTTTCTCTCGGGTCCTCGCGCTATGAGGTGCGCGATGAAAGAGCCGCGCTGCGCAACGATCTGGAACACAAGGCTGCTCTTTTCGGCGAGAGCTTTGCCGGAAACGCCGAATCGCTGTGGGCCTACGGCGACAGCGCCGGCCTGAACGATCTTGTACGGCGCTTCGGAAATCGCAATCGCGATCATTTGCTGGGCGCGGCGATTTTCGATGTCCATGGCGAAGCTGTCGCCGCTACTCCGGGATTGCACCTGCAGCAGCTTCCTATGCAGCTACTCGCGGACAGCATTTCCGGCAATCGCACTGAAACCGAATACAGCCGGATGCGCCTTCGCCGGGTGTTTGTGCTGGCCGCGCCGCTGCACTCGCCGGATCACAGGATTATTGCCGGCATGGTGCTGGTGTTCGATACCGATTACATTCAGAGCGAGACGATCCGCATCTGGATCCTGATGTTCATTCACATCGCGATTCAGGTGCTGGTGATTGCGGCCATCACATTCGTTATCGTTCGCTGGAGCCTGATGCGGCCCATTGCCCGCGTAAGCCGCTGGATACGCGATCTGCGCACGGGCAGGCAGGCGTCTGCGCCCATTCCCAGCGATCTGGACATATTTTTTCCGCTGGCGCGCGAAATGGCTCCGCTGGCAACCACTGTTCTCGAGGCCAGAGCCGCCGCCGAGCGCGAAGCCAGACTGCGCAGCAGCGGCGAATCGTTATGGACTGCCGAGCGGCTTGGAGAGCATATCCGCGCGAAACTCGACGGCAGCAATTTATACGTGGTTTCCAACCGCGAGCCCTATATCCATAGCCGTTCGGGCGGCCGCGTGACCGTCACTGTTCCCGCCAGCGGGCTGGTGACTGCGCTCGAGCCCGTGCTGCGTTCGTGCCATGGAACATGGATTGCGCATGGCAGCGGCAGCGCCGATGTCGAGACGGTCGACGCAAACGATCGCATCCAGGTTCCTCCCGGCAGCCCCGAATACACGCTGCGCCGCGTCTGGCTCAGCGCCGAAGAGGTCAGCGGCTATTACAACGGTTTTGCCAATGAGGGGCTGTGGCCTCTCTGCCATATTGCGCATACTCGTCCGGTCTTCCGCTCAGAGGACTGGGAGCACTACAAAAAGGTCAACCGGAAATTTGCGGCTGCGCTGCTCGAAGAGATCGGCGACCAGGAGAACCCCGTGGTTCTCATTCAGGATTATCATTTTGCGCTGCTGCCGAAACTGATTAAAGACGAGCTTCCTCATGCGCGAGTCGCCATCTTCTGGCATATCCCCTGGCCGAATCCCGAATCGTTCGGAATCTGCCCGTGGCAGAAGGAGCTGGTTAGCGGGCTTCTTGGCGCCGATCTGATCGGTTTTCATGTCCAGGCGCACTGCAACAACTTCCTCGATACCGTGGACCGCGTGCTGGAGGCGCGAATCGACTGGGAGCGCTTTTCGGTTCGCCGGAACAGACACTGGACGTCGGTCAGCCCGTTCCCCATCAGCGTGGATTTTGGAGAAGCTCCCGCCGGCGCCGTGGACAAGAAAACGCGCAAGCGAGAGCTGCTCGAGGAGTTTCGCGTCGAAGCTTCCTACCTGGCCCTGGGCGTGGATCGCCTGGATTACACAAAGGGAATTATCGAGCGGTTTCAGGCAGTGGAGCTGCTGCTGGAGCGATATCCGCGCTACCAGGGGCAGTTTACGCTGCTTCAGGTTGGCGCTCCCAGCCGTACCGACATACCGCGCTACGCCGATTTTCAGGCGGCGGTGGAAGCCGAGGCGCTGCGCATCAACGAGCGTTTCGCGCGCGGCCGATGGCAGCCGATCGTGCTGCTGAACCAGCATGAGGATCGCGCTCGCCTGCAGGATTTTTACAGCGCCGCCGACGTTTGCCTGGTTACTTCCCTGCACGACGGCATGAATCTGGTCGCCAAGGAATACGTAGCAGCGCAGCACGACGAGCAGGGGGTTTTGATCCTCAGCCGGTTCACCGGCGCAGCGCGCGAGCTTCGCGATGCGTTGATCGTCAATCCCTACGACATCCGGTTCACCGCCGACGCCATTGCCCGCGCGCTGGCCATGGAGCCCGCTGAGGTAGCAGAGCGAATGCGCCGCATGCGCGTCTGGATACGGGAGCACAACATCTTTTGGTGGGCCGGCACATTCATCGGAGCATTATGCGACCTGCGCGTAAAGCAGGACGACTGGAATCGAACGTCGGAATCGCAAGACGTTCCGGTGCTCCGATAACCCGGCGCCTGCCATTTCCGGCACGGACCGCAGCCTATCTGTCTGGCTTTTGCTATCGGGTGGCGGCCCACACGTGAATGCTGTTGAAGAGAAATTGGCCGCCCAGGATGAGCAGCCAGATACACAGCGCAAAGCGCAGAGGACGCCGCGGAATGCGGGTGCTCAGCAGGGTTCCGCCGGCTGCGCCAAGCACGCCGCCCGTGATGAGGTGCAGCAGAAGCGAAGGATCGGTTGCGTGGGAAAACCAGTGGGCTCCGCTGCCGATGAGCGACACAATAAAACCGAAAAGAATATCGGTGCCGACGACCTGGGCAGGCGCAAGCGGCGTCAGGCTCAGCAGCGCGGCGCTGCCCAGCGCTCCGGCTCCCGCCGAGGAAAAGCCAACTTCAGCGCCCACGGGGAACATCAGCCAGGCCAGCAGCGGCGCGCGATCGCCGGTTCCGGGATTCTCACGCATCGGGCGGAACGAATAGAAGATCTGCCAGCTTGCGGTGCCGACCAGGATCGCTCCGAGGATCGCGTTCATCAAGTTCTGCGACCCTCTGGTGACCAGATGCTGCAACAACAGAGAGCCCAGCAGCACGCCCGGAGCGCCTCCCAGAACCATGAATCCCAGCGTGCGCCAGGATACGTTGCGGCGCGCAATCTGCGCAGGCACCAGGATGAGTTTTACCGCCGTCGCGAAGGTCAGGCCGATGCCCACGGCGACCGGCGCCGGTACGCCGAGAAACAGCACGAGGATGGGCACAGTGATGGTGCCTGCTCCGACGCCGGTGAGCGCGATAAACAGCGCAATAAGAAAGCCAATCGCATACTGCATGAGCGTGCCCTTGAATTTCGCTAGCGGGTTGGCGCGGCCTGGATGTGAATGCCGCACTCCACCTTTTGTCCGCCCCAGCGGCCGGAGCGCGGATCGTTGGGATCGGTCGGAAGAGTGGTGCACGGCTCGCAGCCGATCGAGGTATATCCGCGCTCATAAAGGGGCAGCAGCGGAATTTCGAGCTGCTCGCATGCGTACCAGACGTCGCGCGTTGTCCACTCCGCCAGCGGCGCTAATTTGAGGACCTGTTTGCCGCCGGGCAGCGCGAACGGCGCCGACTCTTCAAGCGCGGTGCGGCTCCGGGCCTGTTCGCGCCGAAGGCCGGTGAGCCACACGCGATAGCCTGCCACAGCTTTGAACAGTGGTTCGACCTTGCGCAGGCCGCAGCAGCGGTCGGGCGCGGAACGGTAGAGCAATCCGTGCTCCGCTTCCTGCTCGGCCACCGTCTTTTCCGGCAGCAGATTGATCAGATTTAACGCCCAGTCGCGGGCAATGCGGTCGCGGTACGCGTAGGTTTCCGCAAAATGGTAGCCGGTATCGAGAAAAAGAATCGGAATGTGCGGATCGATCGCAATGGCGAGCCGCGTGAGCAGCACATCCTCGGCCTGAAAGCTGCAGGTAAGGCACACATCGCCCTTGCCTGTGGCTTCGCGAGCCAGCAGAGCGCGCACGCGGTCGAGCTTGAGATGCAGTTGGGCGGTGAATTCAGCGGCGTTCATCAGAGGTTGGCCCTTTCGCTGGAAATGAAGATGCCTGCGGAGTGAAGCAATTGATGAACTGCGGCGATGGCGTGCATGGGATTCTGCGCATCGAGATCGAGGCTTGCATTTTGTACCTGCACGGTCAGCGCATCATCGTCGCCCTTGCGAAAAACGAGGGCAATCAGGCCGGACTGCGCGTGCTGCTCTGTGACGAGCGGAAGCAGCTCCGGATGACGGAGGAAAACTTCGCCTGCGGCATCCAGACGGACCGTCACCGCGCCCACGGAAAAGAGCGAGCGTTCGATCGCATCGGCAAGCTTCTCCGAGCCCGAAAGCTCGATGACGCCGCCGCGATGGCCCCAGCGTGCCTCGCGCTCGCCCGCGGTCAGGCGGCTCCAGGCGGTGGCATGATCCTGTTCTTCCGATTCGAACTGCGTCGATGCGGAGGTAATCATTCCCGCGGCGACCGTGGCATTGCTTTCGGGATCGATCAGGATCAGCGAACCTGTGGCGCGATTGTCGCGGTAAAGATCGACCGCAATGGGGCGGAGCACCGTGAGCGTGACCGCTCCGATATCGTTCATGCGCAGCGTATCGGCCGGTTGCGGCAGGAGCGACTCAAGATCGACGCGATGGATGGCGGAGCCGACAAATGCCGGCACAGTGTGGCTTGTGTGCTTGAGCAGGTAGCGCCGCGACGGGTCGAGCGGCCGCTCATTCATCCAGACAAGAGAGGCCTTGACCTGGCGCGCGACCGAGGCGGGCGCGTCCGCGGCGGCGATCAGATCGCCGCGGCTGATGTCCAGCTCGCGGTCGAGCACCAATGTGACCGAGAGCGGCGCGGCGGCCTCTTCCAGATCGCCATCGAAGGTGACAATGCGATGGACGTGCGCCGTGCGTCCGGAGGGAAACACGGCGATGGGGTCGCCGCGGCGGACGACTCCCGCGGCGATCTGGCCCGCGAAGCCGCGGAAGGTGTGGTCGGGCCGGAAGACGCGCTGCACGGGAAAACGGAAGGGCGCGCTGGATGCTTCGCGTGCGGTGGGCAGGCTCTCCAGCAGTTCGAGCAGCGTGCGGCCCGCGTACCAGGGCATGGCGCTTCGGCCGGGACGCACTACATTGTCGCCCTTGAGCGCGCTGATCGGGATAAAGTGCGCGTCCGCCGCGGTTCCCGTCGCTTTCGCAATGCGATCGAGAACTTCGCCGAAGCTGTTCTCGATGGAGCGGAACGCGGCCTCGTCGTAACCAATCAGGTCCATTTTGTTGACGGCCACCAGCAGGTGACGGACGCGCAGCAGCGACGCGATGTAGGCGTGCCGGCGCGACTGAATCTGCACGCCTTTCGATGCATCGATGAGCACGATCGCCGCATCGGCCGTGGAGGCGCCGGTGGCCATGTTGCGCGTGTATTGTTCGTGACCGGGAGTGTCGGCGATGATGAACTTGCGCCGCGCGGTGGAAAAATAGCGGTAGGCTACATCGATAGTGATGCCCTGCTCGCGCTCGGCGCGCAGTCCGTCGGTGAGCAGCGCGAAGTCGATCTGGCCGGGCGCGGTGGTGCCTTTGCCTTCAATCGAGCGCACCTGGTCGTCGTAGACGGATTGCGTGTCATAAAGCAGGCGGCCGATGAGCGTGGACTTGCCGTCATCGACGCTGCCGGCGGTGGAGAAGCGCAACAGATCCTTCTCCCGCTCGGCAGAGAGAAACTCCTCAATGGGAAAGGCCGTCCGGGCGATGGCGCTCATTTAAAAGTAGCCCTCCTGCTTTTTGATCTCCATCGACCCCTCCTGGTCGTGATCGATAACACGATTGGCGCGCTCGGAAGAGCGGAAGGAAATCAGTTCCGCGATGATGTCGGGAATCGTTTCCGCGTCCGAGCGGATTGCTCCGGTGCACGGGCTGCATCCCAGCGAGCGCAGGCGCGAACGCACCATCTGCGGCTTTTCCCCGGGCAGCGCGACGAAGGACTGCTCGACGGGAAGCAGCACATCGCCGCGCACATACATAGGGCGCTCTTTGGCAAAGTAAAGATCGACTACGGGAATCTTTTCCTCGTGGATGTACTGCCACACGTCCATCTCAGTCCAGTTGGAAAGCGGAAAGACGCGGATGCTTTCGCCGGGATGCAGGCGGGCATTGTAGAGATTCCAAAGCTCGGGACGCTGGTTCTTCGGGTCCCACTGGCCGGCCTTGTCGCGGAAGGAGTAAATGCGCTCCTTGGCGCGGGATTTTTCTTCGTCGCGGCGCGCGCCGCCAAAGGCGGCATCGAAGTTGTAATGGCGCAGAGCATCCAGCAGGGCCTGCGTTTTCAGCAGCGCGCAGCAGCGCTTGGTATCGAGAGCGATTGGATTTGTGCCGCGCGCAATCGCATCCTCGTTCCGCCAGACGAGCAGTTCCACGCCGATCTCGCGGGCAAGCCGATCGCGAAACTCCAGCATCTCGGCGAATTTGAAGCCGGTATCGATGTGCAGCAAGGGAAACGGAATCGGCCCGGGATAGAAGGCCTTCTGCGCCAGCCGCAGCATCACGGAGGAGTCTTTGCCGATGGAGTAGAGCATCACCGGCCGTTCGAACTCCGACACAACCTCGCGCAGAATGTGAATGCTTTCCGCCTCAAGCAGGCGCAGATGGTTGATGCGCGGCTCGGCGTGCAATGACGTTGTGGACAGCAGGGATTCGGCGACTGCCATAGGACCTCGTGCTTTATGGGATTGAGCTGAAAGCACGAGCCGCAAAGGCAAAACACAGACAGACCCGGCGTTCAGCTACGGGTGCGTCTGCTGGATCGGATATGCGGGAAGATCAGAGACTATTGAAGACACCCGTCTGCAATGTGCGACAGGCGACAACAACAGCGGATTTGCTGGGCGCAAACCATGAGTGAACTCATGGTAGCAAAGACCAGGCCGATGCGCAAGGGCGACTCGGCTGAGTGTCGTTAGGACATGATTATGTCCGGTGGAGATGCAAGGGAAATGTCCGCAGGTCGGCCAGCCGGCTCGGATGATCGCGAACTTACCGGAAATTACGAGGATGGGTGCGATCTTTCGGCGGATCGAGCGATCTGAATCAATCGCGCGTTGCAGCCGCCCCGTGCTGCGCTGCGCGCGCCAAGCTACAGGCCGGGGTAACTGCGGTAGGCAATCAGCTCGGCATCGAAGAAGGTCCCGCTCAAGCGCGAGGTTTTAAGCGCAACTTCGAAGTAAGGGAAGCGGCCTGCGTGGAGAGTGCGGAGGAGTTTGTTCATATCATCCTCCGAGGTCAGGAAGGCGGCCGCCGCGCCGGTTGCGTCGGAATCGGTTCCGGCGATGATCAGGGTCCGCCCTGTGTGGTTGGGGTTAGGCAGATAGGCGATGGTGGCGTAGCCGGTGAGGCTGTCCGGGGCGGAGGATACGTCGTACCTGGCCTGCTCGCCGGCCCGGGGATTCCGGTTGCGCACAAACCCCAGGCCGCGCACGTCGTCGTAGTCGGTGACGAAGTTGAGCTGGCTGTCGAACAGGTGATCCCACGGCACGGCCTTCTTGCCGCCGACCAGCACCACGTTATCGCGCATAACGTCGTCGGCGGTGAAATTGCGCGCCAGCGTAAGATAACGCGGATAGCCCGGCGGAATTTCGCCCAGCACCATCTGCGCCGCCTTGACCGCGCCGAAGGTGACAAGATTGTGATTGAAGATCTGGGTCAGGTCCTGCTTGCGGTCGCCGCTCATCGCGGAGGATTGGATCCGGCGCAGGAATCCGCGGCTAAGGTAGTCCGGCAGAAAGACCGGCGCTCCGGTAATGTCTTCGATCACGCTGATGGAGTCGTCTGGCAAAACCACATCGGTCTGGCGGTGAGGATTGATAAAGCCCGACCAGAACATGGCTACCGCAGGCTGGCCTGTCCATGGCTCAAGCATTTTGCGCATTCTGGCGGCCTGCTGGAAGAGAAAGACGCAGGCAAGAGCAAGCATCAGGCAGACGGCAGCCCATGCTCCATGCACGGCCATGAGCACATGCCTGCCGCCGCCGGCGCCGGCATCGGCTTCGGCGCGAACCGGCGCGGCCGAATCCGCCGGAAGCTGAAAGGCGGGCAAACCGGCCGGCTGCCGGCGTCGAAAAACCGGCTTATAGCTTCCTCGGGGAATCTCAAACAGGAGCGGCTCATGGGCGCCGGTGGTGGCAAAATACAGCTCGATACGCTTGCGCAATTCCGTCGCATTCACGCGGACAATGTTGTCCTGACTGCGGTCGTAGGAGGAGGGCCGGCCGAAGACCTGTTCGCCGATCTCCTGCTCGTGGATTTCGGGAGCATCGGGCCTGAGGGACTGCCTGCCGACATAGAGCAGGAAATCGCGCAACCGGACCGACCGGCTGAATTGCTCGCTCGCCGCCACGCGCTCAATGAGAGCGCGCCGTTCTTCAAGACCAAACTGCTCATCGCAGGACGCAGCCGGGGAAACCGGAATTTCGGGAATCGATGCCATAGCGAAACGTCGCGCTTCTCAGTCTAGCCCCCGGAAAGCTGCTCCGACAATGCGATTGCACAAGCCCGATTCCGCCCCGCAGCCAGTCGGCCGCGCGGTCCGGGGTAAGGAAGCA
>Ga0070737_10005200_pt1 | contig 12543 bp, 11 predicted proteins | sample Coa_R1_10_FD_66438 | JGI IMG/M metagenome (GOLD analysis project Ga0070737, IMG submission 66438) | Surface soil microbial communities from Centralia Pennsylvania, which are recovering from an underground coalmine fire - Coalmine... | ecosystem: Environmental > Terrestrial > Soil > Unclassified... | reverse complement strand
CCAAACGCCAACCGGGCAGACAAAGCGCCTGCTCACGTGCTCAACGGCGGCCCGAACTCACCCCCAGATGGAGAGGAGACCCCGAAATTTGGTCCCCCGGATCATTCCCTGCTGTCTACCTGCGTGCGGCGCAGGATCCTTGCGGCGGCAATTACCACGAGCGCGATCCCGCATGCAGTGCGCAGTCTTATCGTCTGGCCCAATACGGCGAAGCCGATCAAAGCGGCGATGGCCGGTTCAAGGCTCATCAGCACTCCGAACGCCGGGGGGGCGATGCGACGCAAGGCCTGCAGTTCGAACGCGTACGGAATCGCAGAGGAAAGAGCGCCCACGCCTGCGCCGAGAGCCAACCAGGCGGGATCAAGCAGCTCGCTCCCACCCTCCGCCACTCCGACGGGCAGAACACAGACGCAGGCGATCGTCATACCCGCCGCAAGCGTCGTCCCGTGGTCCACTGTCTGGCCGAGCCGCGCGCTCAGGAGGATGTACCCCGCCCAGAACAGCCCGGCGACTAGGGCGAAGAAGACGCCAAGACTGCCTACGTGTCCGAAAACGCCGTGGGTCAGCAAAACGATCCCGGCGCCTGCGACCACCACCCACAGAACGTCCAAGACGCGGCGAGAGCCCGCACATCCGACCCCCAATGGACCGATGAACTCTATCGTGACCGCTGTGCCGAGAGCGATGTGCTGGATCGACATGTAGAACGCTAGGTTCATCCCCGCCACCGCGATCCCGAATGCCACCAGCAAAAATCGTTCCACACGGGACTGGCCCCTGAGAATCGGTCGTCTGATCGCCAAGACCAGCACAGCCGCCCAGGCCAGCCTCAGCAGCACAGCCCCCCCGGGACCGACGCGGTCGAACATCTCCTCTGCCAACGCTGAGCCGATCTGCCCGCAGACCATCGACCCGATGACCAAGCCGCTGGCCGGAAGCTTATCCAGAACCCCGTACTTCCCCGGTGGGGCGCCGCGTGTCGTTGCCTTCAGCTCAGCGGAGGTGTGGATGAGGGCCGCTGCCGAGTCCGCACGGCTCCCCGTGAGCGCTCGGCGCAGGCACATCGAGACTTGGGTTCCGCTCGAAGAATCCACAAGCCTTTAGCTTGAATCCGATAGTCGCGACCGGCATCACCGGCCAGTCCTCTGGCCGAGGAACGTGATGGTGGCCGAACGTGTACCACACAACAATGTCCTGATCGTCGATCGCCCGATCAGCGGCGGTCCACTCCGGCAGCCCCGCGCCGCCCGGGTGCTGATTCGGATAGTCACCAGCCGCGAAGCGTTCACTGGCCTCGTATGGAGTCACCCATAGATGGTTGCAGATGAAGCCGGCCCGCCGGCTTACGGCCGCATCCGGGCCAGCGTATGCACGAGCGTTCTCCCCTGGAAGCAGACGGTACGCAACGGGCGCACCCAAGCGATGATGGACATGCGGATTTATGACCTCCCACCATCGCGCGGTCGCTGGATCCACCGACCGTACCGCCTCCTTTTCCGTACGCAGCCGACGCCGGTGAGTTCGGAAAGCATTGCCGTGCGGGTTTCCTGGGCCGGGAGGATCGGGTTCGGTCCACACCTCCTCAATAGAGTTCCTGATACCGTCGATGTCCAAATCCAGTCGGACGTTAAAAAAGTGTTGGTGGATCATTGCGTTCAGGCCCGGCGCAACGAGCGTGCCATGTTGTGGCATTTCCCCCGGCGGGACCGCTCCGGTGGAGAGCACACCAGTCAGCTTCACCTCAAATTCGATTGTTCCGTCCTGGTAGAGGTACCAGAAGAACCCGTAGTCGTAGTTGCCGATCGCGGAGAATGACGATATGACGAGACGTCGGGAGCGTCTCACCTCCCCCTCCCCAGTGCGCCAATCCACATGGCGCCACAGCACGCCAAAGTCCTCCTCGTGCATGCAGATAGCATTCGGTATCATCACTGGCCTACCATCTGCATCACAAACGGCGGCATCGAAGTAGTAGATCTGCCCGAGGCAGTCGCATCCTAACTTCAACGACACTGCCGATACACCCACTCCGTTTTCGCCGGCATCCATGGCGTTCTTGAAGTAGTGGGTTGGACTAGGATCGCCGTAGGGAACGATCATCTCCGACAGTGACGCCCGATAAAGGATTGAGCGAGCCCGCCCCTGATCATGGTACGAAACCTGACTTAGCACCAGGCCTTCCCTCGACGTGAACCCGACGTGCAAGCGCCAGCGCTGCCACGTCACGATGTTTCCATCTACCTTAAAGCCAGGCCCCTTTGGCTGAGTGATTTCGAGCGGGGCGATGTCATCTCGCAGCTGTCCGACTGCCTCCACATGAAAATCGCCAGACTCCTGTGGAATGGGCACCACTCCGTGGTCGTCGATGCGCAGGATCTCGAGCTTGTTGAGATCAACAAGCGCGATCAACCCCTCGACGGGGTGGGCCCACTCATTTACCTCGCCATGAGGGCGAACAAAGGCCAGACACCGCGCCAGGCGAAGCCCGGCCTCCTCCTTGTAGCCGAAATTACCCGCGGGCCACGCATCGATCTGTACGGTGTCGAAGTCTGCGATGCCCCGCTTGGCTAGGGCAATTTGAAATTCCGGATCCCCCTTCACCAGCTTCTCGGCCTCCACGAGTTCCGCCACGACCGCCATGGGCTGAACGTCGCTTCGGCGACGCCAATGACTCACTCGCGCCTCCTCGTCCAGGTTCACGATGACTTCGTGCGTCGTGCCGTCGCCGTGAACGAGCAGCACCACCTCGGCCTCGCGGGGCGGCAGCTTGCCTCCATCCTCACTCCACTCGAGTACGACGCTTTTCCGGGGCTCACGGAGCTCGATGGTGATGAACCTGACCCGGCCGCTCAGCGTCCTGAAGTGCTCCGACGAGCGTACGGCGGCGGCTGTCGCCGCTATTTCCTCCGCCGACAGCGGGTCGAGGGGATGCGGTGGTCGCATAGTAGCCATATCTGCACAAGTCGGCACATTTCGTGCATAACCAAGCATACCAGAGCACACTTGCGCGTGCTATGCTGGCCTTGGCACGCTTCCCACGCTGCCTCAGGTCCTAAATCGCCTAGTTGCGTCCGGAATGGCCGAAGTAACGCTCGAGAAGCTCACGAAGATCTATCCCAACGGGACACAGGCGCTCTCAGACCTCGACTTGGACGTGGCCGACGGCGAGTTCATGGTTCTGGTCGGACCCTCTGGGTGCGGCAAAACCACTGCGCTTCGCATGGTCGCTGGATTAGAGGAGATCACCAGCGGGGAGGTCCGGATTGGCAAGCGTCTGGTCAACGATCTCTCGCCCAAGGATCGCGACGTCGCAATGGTCTTTCAGAATTACGCCCTGTACCCCCACATGACCGTTGAGCGCAACATTGGGTTTGCGCTGCGCCTGCGCAAGCTTCCCCGGGAAGAGGTAGCGGCCCGAGTCCGCACCGCCGCCCGGATTCTCGGGCTGCTGGACCACCTCGACCGCCGCCCCGCGCAGCTTTCAGGTGGCCAGCGTCAACGAGTGGCGATGGGTCGTGCGATCGTCCGTGAACCATCCGTGTTCCTCATGGACGAGCCCCTGTCGAACCTGGACGCAAAGCTTCGAGTCCAGATGCGCGCCGAGATCTCCGAGATCCAGCGTCGCCTCGGCGTCGCCACCCTCTACGTGACGCACGACCAGATCGAGGCTATGACCATGGGGGACCGAGTGGCCGTCCTGCGCTCCGGTCTGCTGCAGCAGTGTGACCCGCCACAGCAGCTCTATGACCGGCCAGCTAACATCTTCGTAGCTGCCTTCATCGGGTCACCTGCCATGAACCTCTACGAGGCTATCCTCGGCCCGGATGGCACCACAGTTAAGCTGGGCTCTCAGATGCTACGCGTACCCGAAGCCGTCCGCGCTGCACGGCCGCAGCTGGCCCGCTTCCGCGACCGGAAGGTCGTGGTCGGAGTAAGGCCTGAGGATCTCAGCGACGCTGCGCTCGGGCAGACGCCGGCGGAAGGCTGCAGATTGCTCGGCGATGTCAGGCTGGTGGAAGCGCTTGGATCTGAGTTGATGGTGCATTTTCAGATCGACGCAAGTCGTCTGCACTCACAGGATGCAGTAGCGGCCCAGGAGGATCAGGAGGAGTTCGTTGACCTGGCCGCCTCCGAACTCGCGACCCGCGCAACAGGGGTCGCTCGCGTCAGCACGCGCTCTCGGATCCGGGAGGGGGAGCGAGCTCAGTTCCTGGTCGATATCGACCGACTCCACTTCTTCGATCCAGAATCCGGCAACGCCATCTAGGCTCGCGATACGGGCCACGTTTCCCGCCGCCGCCCACGCCGCCTCCTGTCGTACTCCTAATCCTCGTAGAGGTGCGAGAACCCCCAGACCGTCGTCCGCATGTGTGACGGCTGCGAGAGCAGCGTGACAACTGCGCTCGCCACCTCGTGCGGATCAAGCATCGTGTCGAGCTCCGGAGAGTCAGGCGCACGCCCTCGCCCCATCGCGAACTGCGTACGGATCCCGCCCGGCAGCAGCGTGGATACCCGGATGCCGCGGTGCCTGACCTCGAGGTCCAAGCATCCTGCCAGGGACTTCTGCGCCGCCTTTGTCGCCGCATACACCGCCTCTCCTGCTGAATCTACGACCGCGACCACCGAGCTCACCACGATCACGTCGCCCCTGCCCACCGAGAGCATGTGGGGAAGAGCGGCCCGGATAGACCATATCGTCCCGAGCAGGTTGGTACCGATGATCTCACAGACGGATTCCGGGCTCATGTCGAGGAAGTCGGCGTACTCGCCGACGCCCGCGTTGCAGACGATTGCATCGCAGCTTCCGAACTGACCGACGGCACGGTTGACGACCCCCTCCATTGCCTCTCGGTCCCGCACGTCCGCCTCCTCGACCACCAGGTTTCCCACCCGGTTCTGAAGGTACGCCGAGCGCGCAGAGCGCGCCACAGCCACAACGTGCGCCCCACGCGCCACCAGCGTCTCCACCGTCGCCTTCCCCACGCCGGAGCTAGCACCCGTGATAATCACAGTTCGATTCCTGATCGGGTCCGCCAAGACGTCGCTCATAGACATTCCTTTCGCCTCACTTCGTGGCTCCAGCGGTGAGTCCGCTGACAACATATCGGTTTAGCAGGAGCGACAGGAGCCCGGGGATAGCGATCGCTACCATCCCAGCCGCCGCCATCACGCTGAACGCCACCAACCGGGGACCGTACAGCGCAGCGATGACGACGGTAGCCGGCTCCGACTGTAGATCCGTCGTGAGGATCAGCGGAAACAGAAACTGAGCCCAGCTAAACAGGAACGTGATGGCTGCCGCTGCAGCAATTCCTGGGAGTGAAAGCGGAAGGATGATGCGAAACAAAGCTCCGAGCGGGCGCGCCCCGTCGATGAACGCGGCCTCCTCAAGCTCCTTTGGAAGACCCTGAAAGTAGTTGTAGAGCACCCAGATGGCCAGGGGAAGGAACCCCGATGTGTTCGTCAAAATAACGCCCATATAGGTGTTCACCAGATTCCAACTCGTCATCAGCTTGTATAGCGGTAGTAGCGTCGCGTAGGCAGGAAGCAGCAGAGTGGCGATCGTGATGACAAGGATCGGACGCTTGAAGCGGAACTCCAGGCGAGCAAACGCGTAGGCGGCAAAAATCGCCACGAACACCGTGAGTACGGTGGTGCCGAGGCACTCGATCGTCGAGTTGAGCAGAGCCCGACGTAGTTGGCTGCCGAGGGTCCCCAGCGTCGAATGCTGGAGACCGAGCAGCTGCCCGTAGTTGGACCAAAAAAGCGGGTGCGGGTAATACCGGATCGGGGTAGAGTCCGCGTCGCTGGTGGACATAAGGCTCGTGCTCAGGCCCCAGTACAACGGGAAGAGCGACCACGCCACAACCAGCAACAGCGCCAGCCATCGGCCCCCGCGCCCGAAGAGCGCCGACCCGCCGCGTCCTAAGAGGAACCGGCCAGCCACGCTCCGCGAAGCGACTACGCTCAAAACTCGACTCTCCTATACACAACGCGCATTACCACCAGCGACAGCGCCGCCGTCGCAACGGTCATGATCAGAGATAGCGCATATCCCTGCCCAAAGTTCAAGTTTTGGAAGCTCACCTCGTACGTCTGCAGTCCTACTGACGCCGTGGCGCTGGCGCTGCCAGTCAAGATGTACGGCTGATCGAAGATGTTCAAACTTCCAGTGATCGCAGCCACCGTCGCAACGGTGATCCCGGGACGCAGAAGGGGTAGCGTCACGTACCGGAACCCATGCCAGGCGGTCGCCCCATCCACCGACGCTGACTCGTAGAGTTCCTTAGGAATGAGTTGAAGCGCCGCAAGAATCAGCAGTACCGACAGGGGCGTTGCCTGCCAGATTTGCACGAGTTCGATCAGAAGCAGCGCCTCCCATCGATTCGACCCGAGCCACACGCGGTTGTGGCTGATCAAACCGACCGCTACCAACACCCCGTTCAGCGGTCCAAAGCTAGGGTCGTAGATGCGAGCCCACAGGAGCGCCTCTACGACCGGGGGCAACGCCCATGGCAAGATCACGATAGCCAACAGCACGGCCCGCCAGCGCGATTTCCTTCGCAGCAACAGGGCGAACACCAGACCTAATCCCACCGAGGCGACCGTCCCGAACCCCACGTATATCGCGGTGTTCAGAAAGCTCTGGCGGATCGCTGGGTTGGCGAACGCATCACGAAAGTTTCGCAGACCGATGAAGTTGTGTTGCGGATCAAGTGAGTCTTCGCGGAAAAACGACTGGACAGTCGTCAGCGCTGTCGGGTACAGAGTCAGAGCGCCTATGAAGAGAGCTAACGGCGCGAGCAGAACGTACGCTAGACGCTGACGTTGAGTCCTAACGGGCACATGTGTCCGTCGCGACCCGCGCCTCCTGCCCCTCCTAAGGCTTCCGTTGGTCGCCATGGCGTCGCCCTCGCTCTTCAGCGCATCTGCCGACGCCGAGACGTCCTCCATGGCCATTCACGCCGCCGTCGGCCGCGGGATCAGGACGCCTGCGACTGAACGACCTGAGCGATGGCTTGAATGGCCGCCGCCACACTCTCCTGCCCGGCTGCTGCGGAGTGGATGTTCGTGTTCACCGCGTTGCTGAACTGCGAGTACCATGGCGGAGCGCCGTTCTGGAACACTGGCTGGCTCGTCCTGAGCAGCTTGCTCAGCTCCGTGATTCCGCCGCTGCCGTGAAGTGATTCGGCGAGCATCGCCGTGCCGCTGTTCTCGGCGGGCAGTGGGAAGCCCTCGATAGCATCGTGGCCTCCGTTCGCGCCAGCCCATAGGGCCTGATTCTTGGGTGCGTCGAACCATCTGATGAACGCAACCGCACCGGCTACATTGTGCGCTGTGCGCGGGATGCCGATCCCGTCTGGGTTCCCGAGATTGGGTGCTGGGCTGCCACTGACGCTTGGTGTAGGAATGTACTGGACCTGGCCGACCACCTTGGAAACGCTGGGGAGATTGTAGATCGTAGCCACGTCCCCCGAGTACTCGGAGAGCGACGACGCCGTTAGGTTGTGGGCCATGTCGCTCTCGAGCGCCGCGTAGTCAGCCATGTTGATGTTGCCCGGCGGGACGAGACCCGACTTATACGCACTTACGATCCAAGCCAGCGCTCTGTAGCCAGGCGAGGAAGGCGAGGTGAAGGCGGCCTTGTGATCAGCAGTCAGTACATGACCACCGAATGCTGCGGTCGTCTCGTACCAATATGTGGAGAGCCCTTCCTGCGCCTGCAGGGGGACGTTCAACGGGTGGGCTACCACTCCGCTCTTCTTGATTCTCTCAAGGTCAGCTGTATACTGAGGAATGGTTGTCGGCAGACTTGTAATGCCTGCTCTTCTAAGATCAGCCATGTTCATCGTCGTCACAAGGAACGATGAATCCATCGGGAGGCCAACGAGCTCGCCGTTATCCACAAACGTACTGAGCTGCGGCATGTCGGAGCCGAGCGAGGCGACCGAGAAATATCGGTTGAGCGGGTAGAACCAGCCCAGACGATAATATTCGCCAACCTTTGACCAGTCCACGTCGGTCACGTCAGCAAAATAGCTGTGAGCGGTCGACGCCGCGACGATCTTGCTCTGGAGATCGTCCCAACCGACATTCACCCAGTTGACCTTTACACCGGTCTGCTTGGTAAACTGCGCCAACGCGCTCGCGGGCGGACTCGGGTATGCGACGGCGACGGTGATGCTGCCGCCGATGTGTCCGGTGTTGACGGCGGGTGCGCTGTTGGGCGAAGAACCCGAAGTCCCACCGCCAGAGGATCCCGAGGACCCTCCGCAACCGGCAACCGCAAGAGCCGCAGCGGCGGCCGCGACGACGGCCAAGCGGAACCGCGGGCGCCGCGGCTTGGTCAATTTCAGGTCGTGCGTACGCGAAGCTGACCGCAACCGGCTCATTTTGAGATATTATACGCAGGATCATGCAGATCTGTCAACCGCTGCGGAGCTCTCGACGATAAAGTGGGGCGCAATGAGGACAGGTCGACGGGACACCGCCCGGAGATCCCGTGGCCGCTAACCGGCCACCTGACGGGGCAGAGCCACGCATACGCGCAGCACCCGCGTTGCGTCCTCGCCATCGGGTGGAGCGGCTGCGGGCGATCCTGAAGCTGATCGATACCGACTCGGTAAGCGCTGTCGAGGACATTGCTGCGGCGCTCTCGGTGTCGAGTTCCACGGTGCGGCGGGACCTGGCTCACCTGGCGGCCCAGGGCCTGGTGCTTCGCTCGCATGGAGGGGCTGTTAGGGTCGAGCGTGGCTATGAGCTGCCGATCCGCTACCGCGAGGCCAGTCAGACGACCGAAAAGCGGCGGATCGCCCGCGCGGCAGCAGAGATGGTCGGGGATCACGCGGTTGTGGGACTCACCGGTGGCACCACGACGATGGAAATCTCTCGAGCTCTCGCCCGTCGGCGTCAGCTCACCGTCGTAACAAACGCGCTGAACATCGGGGCTGAACTTGCCCTGCTTCCGAACATTCGTCTTGTGATGACTGGCGGCATTGCTCGCTCCGCTTCCTTCGAACTATCGGGACCAGCCGCCGAGCGGACTATCGAGGACTACAACATCGATATCGCCTTCATTGGTGTGGATGGCGTGGACCCTTATGCAGGGTGCACTACCCACAATGACTCAGAGGCCCTGACTAACGCAGCCATGATCAGACGTGCGGCTCAGGTGGTCGTAGTGGCGGATCACACCAAGCTCGGTCAGGTGAAGTTCGCCAAGATCTGCGACCTTGGCGATTTGGACGTGCTTCTCACTGATACCGCCGCGTCAGCCGAGGTCGTGGAGGCTCTCCGCGCTCGAGGCACCGAGGTGCGTCTCGCCTGACAGGGCCACCGCGCCGGCCCCCAACAGCGCCGAATCAGATTCGAAGTGAGCAAGACGGACCTCGGCCGGAAACGGAGTCAGCATCGACACCAGCTGCCGGGTGCGGGCCGTGAGGTCGTGGACCGATCGAACGACGCCACCCCCCAGCACAATCAGGGCCGGATCGATCACCGAGGCGATGTTGGCGATCCAGAGTGCCGTCTCGCTGACAAAGCGGTCGCGAAGAGCGGCCGCTCGGCGATCGTGGAGCGAAGTCTCCATCAGCTCGGCCACGGTCAAGGTCGCTCCCAGTTCCTTCTGGGTCCAGCTCTCCACCCCCCGTCCGCCGATTCGCTCCTCCAAAGTCGCCTCACCGGGCTGGTGCTCGGCGAGCAGCTCAAGCGACGGCACGATGTACCCGGCTTCGCCGGCCGCTCCATTGGCTCCTTGGAGCAGACGCCCCGCGGCCACGATTCCCACTGCGAAACCGGTTCCAAGGTTCACGTACAAGCCGTCGCGGACTCCGCGTAACGCTCCCCAGGTCATCTCCGCGACCGTGGCCGCCTTAACGTCATTGATGATGACCAGTGGTAGCTGCGGAAAGCGGTCCCGGAGCGCGGCGGGAATCCGCAGCTCTTTCCAGCCGCTGACTGCCGGAGCGATGTCTACTCGGTCCTCCCGCGTAATGCCATTGGTGGCAACTCCGAGCGCCACGGGCGCTGATCCTCGGCTGGTTGCCTCTGCGAGCACACCCTCCAACAGCGCCAGTGCTCGAGAGAGCACCTCGGTGGCGCCAGCACTCCGCTCGGTCGCGATCGCCTTTCGTTCTCGCAGCCTGCCCGTCATGTCGACCACTCCCACCGCGAGCTTCGTACCCCCAATGTCGAGCGCCAAGGCCTCTCGTCCGGTGTCTGGCAGGTCACGAACCGTCATCCGCCGGAGCTCACATAATCGCCTCTGGGCTCTGTGAGCATCACCGATCGCTGGAGCCGCGGCGGTTGATCTGGATCTAGTCCCTTGGAGCGGGCTAGTGCGAGCGCAGCCCGGTGCACGAGCACCAGCTCAACCAGAGGATCGCTCGCAGGTCGTACCAATCCCGCTCCGGTAGCCGAGATCTCCTCCCCGAGACCCTCAGGTAGCGCGTCAAGCGACCAGACCAGCGAATGCGGCTCAAGGACACTGATCGGTCCATGCCTCAGTTCCATCGCGGGATAGGACTCGGTCCAGCACAGGGCCGCCTCGCGCAGCTTCAGAGCCGCCTCGTTGGCCAGTCCGACGCTGGCGCCGTGGCCAAGAAAGACGAAGTGGCGACGGTCGGTCACCCTATCGGGGAGAGCCTCTGACAGACGGGCCTCCGCCTCGGTGGCCAATCCCTCCACATCGTGGCCCAAATACGAGCGCCAAAGGGCTGCGGCACTTGTGGCAAATCTCGTCTGGACGATCGATACCTCGTCAGCAAAGGGAAGGGGAAGATGATGACGCGCTAAATCGCCGACCGGATTGCGCTCGGTGGCGGTGATCGCGTAGGTATCCTGCGCCCGGAGGACCTCGAGGGCCCGGAGGACCTCAGTGGTCGTGCCGGAGCGGGAGATGAACACATAGCTGTCGTACCGGCGGCCCATAGGCATCTCAGTTGGTGTGAAGGCGTCCGTGATTCCGTGACCCGCCTCCTCGCGCCAGCGCGCGACCGCCTGGGCAACAAATAAGGAGGTACCGCAACCAATCACCGCGACGCTCTGCCCGCGAACTGGGAGCGAGGCCCCCCGCCCGGCGGCGGCAGCCTGGCGCCACACCTGAGGCTGCGAGAAAACCTCGGTTTTGGTTGCGCTGGTTTCTGCGCGATTAGGAGCCATTCTGCGCAATATACGCAATAATGAGCATGGTGATTGTGTTTCTGGCCGGGAATCCGGCTGTCGATCGGGTGTATCGGGTGAGCCGGATACGCGTTGGCGGTATCCACCGGCCGACACTGACGAGAGTCCTAGCAGGCGGCAAGGGCCTAAATGCAGCACGTGCAGCGCGCTTGCTCGGAGCAAAGACTCACGTGGTCGCTGTCCTCGGCGGGATGTCGGGCCGTTGGGCGGCCCAAGCTCTGGCAGCAGACGGCATCAGCGGCTCATTCGTCTGGATCCAGGCGGAGACCCGAACCTGTGTGAGCATCGCCTCGGAGGAGGAGCCACGGGGCATTATGACCTCGTTCTATGAACGAGCAGACCCGGCTGGACCAGCTGTTTGGGATCAGCTCATGAGCGCGACCGAGCACGCAATCGAGGAGGCCGAAATCCTCTGCCTATCAGGGAGCCTCGTGCCTGGCCTGCCGGTGGACGCCTATCGGCGGATCGGCGAACTGGCCCGGGGGAGAGGTGTCAAGGTCCTGATTGACTCTCACGGGGACCATTTGCGGGAGGGACTAAAGGCTGGACCGAGCCTGGTGAAAATCAATGCCGAGGAGGCTGGCGAGCTGCTCGACCGCGAGCTGCCTGGCGAGGACCTTCTGAGATGGGCGGCTGCGGCGGCACGGGAGGTTCAAGGCTCCGTTGAATCGAAACCAACCGTCGTGATCACCTGCGGACCATCAGGGATAGCGATGGCACCGTCCTTCGGGCAGCCCCTGGTCGGTTGCGTCGACCGAGTGGGGCCATACCCCGTCGGTAGCGGCGACGCTGTGTTCGGTAGCATCGCGGTCTCGGTGACACATGCGGCACCCGAGCGCGAGATGCTGGCCATGGCTCTTGCCGCAGGCGCCGCCAACGCTGATGTACCAGGACCGGGGCTGCTGGATCCGATCCGCACCCAGGAGCTGGCAGCTCAGGTGTCGTTGGCCTCAATTTAGCCCGGATCCACCGATCCGCTTGGTCCAGGCCGTCAAGATGGACGATCTAGGGCGTTGAGCGCGTCCGGGTGGCGTGGTTGGCCCTGACTGGGGTCGGCGTGGCGAGGTGGGCGCTTCCGCGGAAGCGTTTGGGGGGTGTTTTTGGGGGCTCCCGGTATCGATGTAGGTCGCGGGGTCGTAGGAATCGTGGTGTGAGCGGCGTGTTCGGCGTCTGAGCGGCGCTGTGGAAGTCGTAGTCGGGGTCGACCCTGTTTCTGCGGGACGGAGGAGCGCTGCGTGAGGGTGTCGCTCGCCGGCATGGATGCCGGCGAAACCCGGTCAGGATGAGGTGACGCGCCGCCGTCCTCGTCCGGCAAGCTGGCGGCTGTTCAAGGTCAGTCAGCTCACAAGGGAGGACGACGTG
>Ga0070737_10005199_pt1 | contig 12544 bp, 15 predicted proteins | sample Coa_R1_10_FD_66438 | JGI IMG/M metagenome (GOLD analysis project Ga0070737, IMG submission 66438) | Surface soil microbial communities from Centralia Pennsylvania, which are recovering from an underground coalmine fire - Coalmine... | ecosystem: Environmental > Terrestrial > Soil > Unclassified... | reverse complement strand
TCTCGCCGGCGGCAAACCGTCCGACGAGCCCGTACACCAGACTCGATACGACGGTGTCGAGGTCGTGGACGAATTCGGAGTCCACGTCGGCGAGCACTGCCATCGCGACCGGTAGCACAGCGTCGAAACCACGGCGGATCAGTCGCTCGCCGCCGGGCGAGGTCCGTGCCCGGAAATACGCTTCGAGCATGGCGGGATGACGCTCCCACGGCTCGAAGATCGTGCGCAGCACCCGCATCAGCCCGGCATACAGCGACTCGTCGCTGTCGTGTGTCTGTGCGGTCAACCCGGCATACCGGTTCTCGTCCATCCAGCAGTCCAGCGCGGCGAGGATCAGTTCGTCGCGAGTGGCGTATCGCTTGTAGATGGTGGCGAGCGACGTCCGGGCGCGCCTTGCCACTTCTCGCAGTTGAACCGCGTCGTAGCCGTCGGTTTCCAAGATGTCGACGACGACGTCGAGCACCCGGTCGCGCTGCCGGGCCGATTCGTCGCTGCTCAGCGCTGCACTGGTCATTGAAGTGCCCTTGCCCTCTTGGAGTAACCCGGTTACTCTACCCCGGTAACCCGGTTACCCAATACGCAACGAAGCGAGGACCGATGGGCGGTTTGGACGGCAAGGTCGCCTTCATCACCGGCGTGGCGCGCGGACAGGGCCGAAGCCACGCTGTCCGGCTGGCCCGCGACGGCGCCGACATCATCGGCATCGACATCTGCGCCGACATCGAAGCCAACCATTATGCGATGGCCACCCGCGAGGAACTCGACGAAACCATCGAACTGGTGGAGGCCGAGGGCGGCAAGATGCTGGGCACGGTCGCCGATGTTCGTGATTTCCACCAAGTCAAGACGGTGCTGGACGCCGGGGTGGAGCATTTCGGTCGGCTCGACATCGTCTGCGCCAACGCGGGAATCGCGCCGGTGGCATTTCGCCAGCTGAGCATCGAGGAGGAACTCGCGCAATGGAGGGCGGCGATCGGGGTGAACCTCGACGGCGCCTACCACACTGCCTGGGCGGCCATCCCCCACCTGCTCGCCGGCCAGCGCGGCGGCGCGATCGTGTTCACCAGCTCGACGGCCGGGCTGCGCGGCTTCGGCGGCCTGCAGGGCGGCGGGTTGGGTTACGCCGCCTCCAAGCACGGAATCGTCGGGCTCATGCGTACCTTGGCGAACACGTTGGCGCCCTTCAGTATTCGTGTCAATACGGTCCACCCCACCGCGGTACGCACCATGATGGCCGTCAACCCGGCGATGACAGAGTTCCTTGAGAACTATCCCGAAGGCGGTGCGCACCTGCAAAACCCGATGCCCGTAGAGATGTTGGAGCCCGAGGACATCAGCGCGGCGATCGCGTACCTGGTCTCCGATGAGGCCAAATACGTCACCGGGGTGACGTTCCCCGTCGACGCCGGCTTCTGCAACAAATTATGACAGGACGGGTAGCCGGTAAGCGGGTCCTGATCACCGGCGCGGCACGGGGCATGGGCCGCAGCCACGCCGTACGCCTCGCCGAGGAGGGCGCCGACGTGATCCTGGTCGACATCTGCGCGCCGATACCGGAATTGGAATACCCGTTGGCCTCCGAAGAGGATCTCGCCGAGACGGCCAGACTCGTTGAGAAGCATGAACGCCATGCCGTCACCAAGGTCGTCGACGTGCGCGACGCGGCAGCGCTGGGGGCGGCCGTCGACGAAGCGGTCGCCGAACTGGGCGGGCTGGACGGCGCGGTGGCCAATGCCGGTGTGCTGACGGTGGGAACGTGGGACGAGACCACAGCCGAACAGTGGCGCACCGTCGTCGACGTCAACCTGATCGGGACGTGGAACACTTGCGCCGCGGCACTTCCGCATCTTGTCGATCGCGGCGGCAGCCTGGTGAACATCAGCTCGTCGGCGGGCCTCAAGGGCACACCGCTACATCTGCCCTATACCGCGTCGAAGCACGGCGTGGTCGGGCTGAGCCGGGCACTGGCCAATGAGCTTGCCGCACAGAATGTCCGGGTCAACACCGTGCATCCCACCGGCGTCGAAACCGGAATGCGCCCGGCTTCGCTGCAGAGCCTGCTCGCCGAGGAGCGGCCTGACCTGGTCCCGATCTTCCTCAATGCCCTTCCCGCGCTGATGGCCGAGCCCGTCGACATCAGTAATGCGGTGCTGTTCTTGATCTCCGACGAATCCCGATATGTGACCGGGCTGGAGTTCAAAGTCGACGCGGGCGTCACCCTCAGATGACAACGGAACGCTCCGAGCGCGGCAGGCGGCTGTTCACCGAGGTGATGACATTTGCGCCGCCCGATGATTCCAGTGCGACGGCAACCGGGCTGATCGACTTCGTCTTCGGCGACGTCTGGTCTCGCCCCGGACTGAGCCGACGCGACCGGCGGTTCGTCACTCTTCCCTGTGTCGCGGCCGCCGATACCCAAGAACCGCTCGACCAGCACGTCTACGCAGCACTCAACAGCGGTGACCTATCGATCACCGAAATGCGGGAAACCGTCTTGCATTTCGCGGTCTACGCCGGCTGGCCCAAGGCGTCGCGGTTCAACATGGCCGTCGACGTCCAGTGGGACCGCATTCATCGCGAACGCGGGCTACCGGTGCCGCCCGCCGAACCACTGCTGCCGCTGACCACGCCGAGCGAGCCGGAGGCGCGGCTGGCGGGCGGCGAACACTCGTTCCGGGAGATCAACTGCGTGCCCTATGTGCCGCCGCGCGACAACCCCTACTCCGGAGCGGGCATCCTCAATTTCGTCTTCGGCGAGATGTGGCTGCGGCCGGGGCTCGGCATGAAGGAACGCCGGCTGATCACGGTGACGTGCGTCGCGATTCAGGACGCGCCGATTCCGATCATGTCCCACGTCTACGCCGCGCTCAAGAGCAAGGACGTGAGCTTCGATGAAATGGACGAATTAGCACTGCATTTCGCGGCCTACTACGGGTGGCCTAAAGCAATGCACCTCAGCCAGTTCATCGCCGAACAGAAAGAACGTGTTCTCGACGAGGCCGGCAACGACGCGTCGGTGATCCGGTGATCGAGCTTCCGTCCGGTGCGCTGCTCATCGGAGACGAGCGCATAACGGGCGCCTCCGGTGGCACTCACGCGCACATCTACCCGGGGACCGGCCAGCCGAATGCCACTGTCGAGCTTGCCGGTTCCGCTGAGATCGACCGCGCCGTCACCGCCGCCCGCGACGCCCAGCGTCAGTGGGTCGGCTACTCGGTCGACCAGCGTCGCGACCTGCTGATGGGACTGGCCGACTTGGTATCAGAGCACGCCGCCGAGCTGGCAGCCATCAACGCCAGCGACTACGGGGTGCCAATGGCGATGGCCGGCAACTCCATCCTCACCGAGCGGTTTCTGCGCTTTTACGCCGGCTACGTCGACAAAGCCCACGGGCTGAGCACCCCGGTCAGCGGCAGCTTCGACGTCAACATCGTCGAACGCGTACCCTACGGCGTGGTCTCGGTGATCACACCGTGGAACGGATCGTTGGTCGTCATCGGTTCCGGTGTGGCACCGGCACTGGCCGCCGGTAACGCCGTCGTCCTCAAGCCCTCCGAGCTGGCACCGTTGGCGCCGTTACGGTTCGGCGAATTGTGTCTCCAGGCGGGTTTGCCGCCCGGATTGGTCAATGTCGTTCCGGCGAAGGCCGACGGAGGGCAAACTCTGGTCGCTAACCCCGGGATAGGCAAGATCCATTTCACCGGCGGGCATGACACCGCCCGCCGGGTACTGCGGACCGCCGCAGGCAATCTCACCCCGGTGATCGCCGAACTCGGCGGGAAATCGGCCAATATCGTGTTCGCCGACGCCGACCTCGATGCCGCCGCCACCCTGGCCGCGTTCCAGGGGCCACTGACCCAGTCCGGTCAAAGCTGCGCCTGCGCAAGCCGAATCCTGGTGCAGGACAGCATCTACGAGACGTTCCTGGACAAATTCCTGACTGCGGTGCGGTCCGCGCCGATCGGCGATCCGCTGCGCCCCGATGTGGTGTTCGGCCCCGTCGTCAGCGAGTCAGCGGCGGCGCGGATCATGTCGGTCATCGACGACGCAGTCTCGGGCAAGAGCGGCGAGCTCGTCGCGGGCGGGCACCGGATCGGCGGTGAGCTCGCGGACGGCTTCTACATCGCACCGACTGTGTTCGCCGACGTCGACAACCGGTCTGCCCTGGCCCAGGAGGAGACATTCGGACCGGTCGTCTCGGTGATGCGGTTTCGCGACGAGGACCACGCCGTCAACCTGGCCAACGACACCCGATTCGGGCTCAACGCCTTTATCCAGACAGGCGATCTGCGCCGCGCTCACCGCGTCGCGCGGAGACTCGAGGCCGGCTCGATTTGGATCAACACCTTCAGCGACATCCAGCCCCAGGGACCCTACGGCGGTTACAAACACAGCGGTTTCGGTCGCACGGGCGGCCTTGAGGGACTCTACGAATTCCTGCAGACCAAGAACATCCGCATCGGGATGCCTGCTACTTGAGCATGCTGCCCGCGTCGACGGTGACCGGAAGGCCGGTGATGTAACGGGATTCATCGGATGCCAGGAACAACACCGCGTTGCTGATGTCCGCCGGCTCGACCCATCCGATCGGCAGCACGTGCATGAATTGGGCGGCCACTTTGAGGTCGTCCGCGCCGGGGTTTTCCAGGTCCGGCCGGAACAGCTTCATCGTTCCCTCGTTCATGAACATCGGTGTGTTCACGTTGGTGGGGTGAACGGAATTGACCCGGATGAAGTGCTGGCCGAGCTCGACTGCGAAGGTCCGCATCAGGCCCACCACCCCATGTTTAGCCGCGATGTAATGGCCGGTGTGGGGGTACGCCTTGAGGCCACCGACCGAGCTGGTCAGGATGATCGATCCGCCCTGGCCCTGGGAGATCATCTGCGGGACACCGGCTTTCACGGTTTTCCAGACTCCCGACAGGTTGACGTCGATCATGTCGCGCCAGTCGTCCTCGCTGGTTTTGTGCAGGGTCTGCCCGCCATTGCCGATACCGGCGTTGGCGCAGATGATGTCCAGCCGGCCCAACTGCTCGACCCCGCTGTCCACCGCCGCTTTCAGCGCGTCGTAGTCACGCACATCGACCTCCGCGGTCACGACGCGACGGTCAAGCCCCTTGACGAGGTCGGCGGTTTCGGCCAAATCATCCGGCGTGGACGGCGGGATCTCGCTGCTGCTGCTGATCGGCTTGCAGATGTCGACCGCGATGATGTCGGCGCCTTCCTGGGCCAGGCGCACCGCGTGGCTGCGCCCCTGGCCCCGGGCCGCACCGGTGATGAATGCAACCTTGCCCTCGACTCGTCCGCCCATGCCCGCACCTCGCCAATTTATTGGTCGATCGATCAGGAATCATGGCACTAATCAGGCGTAGTGTCAACCGTGTGCCGACGCGGGTGCGGCGGCCTTGAGCAGGTTCAGCTGGCGTTCGACGAATGCACGCAACTCGTCGTGCCCCTGGGTGACACCGACGGCGCTCTCGTTGCACAGGCTGCGGGCCGTCTGTGCGATCAGCATCGAGATCGCCACCGGTGGATACTCGGCGAGATCGATGCCGTTGGCCCGCAGGACCATGGTCACCGCGGCGGTCTCGATGTCGCGCACGCGTTCGGCATATGCCTTGAGTTCAGCGCCAATAGCCTTGCGGTGGTTGGCCAAAGCCATGAACTCGGCATTCAGGGTTGTCGCAGCGGGATCGCTGTTGAGCAGCCACAACGCCCGGATCGGATCGTCGTCGGTCAACACGGCGCGCATCCGCGTCAACGCCGCCTCCGCGCCGGTGCGCAGCACTTCCACGAACAGATCGTCCATCGTCGGAAAGTAGTAATAGACCAGGGCTTGCTTGACGCCGGCCTCGGCGGCTACCCGACGGGAAGTGGCTGCGGCGTAGCCCTCTTCGCGCATGACCCGGGCTGTCGCCTCGATCAGCTTGCGGCGCGCGCCCACCTCCCCGCTCTTCTTGCTCCGCGGACTCGCGGGTTTGCTTGACCGTCGACTGCGATCCGTGGTAGGCATACCTCATCCTAACAATTTGGTCGATCGATCAGTGAAGGGTTTGGGCACATGACCGATCTGGCCGACGTCGACTACTTCACCGACGCCGACATTGCGCAAGACCCGTACGCGTACTGGGATTTTCTGCGCAGTCACGGGCCCGTGTTCCGCGAGCCGCACTACGGGGTGGTGACCGTCACCGGCTACCGGGAAGTGCAGGCGGCGTTCAAAGACGTCGAATCGTTCTCTGCTGTCAACGCGATCGGCGGCCCGTTCCCGCCGCTGCCGTTCACACCGGAGGGTGACGACATCACCGACCAGATCGAAGCACATCGCCACGAATTCCCGATCTTCGAGCACATGGTCGTCATGGACCCACCCGAGCACGACAAGGCGCTGTCGCTGTTAGGCCGTCTGCTGACTCCCCGTCGGCTGCAGGAAAACAAGGACGCTCCTCGACCGGACACGCGACATCGCGATCAGCGAGGCCAAGCACGGCCCGGCCGGCGACCGTCAATACGACTACGCACCGACCTTCTTGCTGCGGGGGCTGACCGAGTTGCACATCGAGTTCACCCCGGCGGGTACGCTACGCCAGTAACCCGGTTACAGGAGAAGTGCTCATGACCATCTCCCACGAGACCGACGTCTACTACGACCCCTACGACGTCGGCATCGTCGCCAACCCCTATCCGGTGTACGCACGACTGCGCGAGGAAGCGCCGATCTATTACAACGAGCGTTACGACTTCTGGGCGCTGTCACGACATTCCGACGTGGAGAAGGCGCTGGCCAACTGGGAGACGTTCTCCAACAGCCGCGGCGACATCCTCGAACTCGTCCAATCTGATTTCGACATGCCGCCCGGCGTCATGATGTTTCAAGACCCGCCGATGCATACGATGCTGCGCGGCCTGATGTCGCGGGTGTTCACCCCGCGGCGGATGGCGGCGATCGAGGACCAGATCCGCCGATACTGTGTGGGCTGTTTGGATCCGCTGGTCGGCTCCGACGGCTTCGACATCATCGCCGAACTGGCCGCGATGATGCCGATGCGGGTGATCGGAATGCTGTTGGGCATTCCCGAGTCTGACCAGATCAGCGTGCGCGACGCCAATGACGCCAATCTGCGCACCAAGGCAGGCGCGCCGATGAAGGTGGCCGACCCCGACCGGATCGCGGACGGGCGCATCTACTCCGACTACATCGACTGGCGCGCCAAGAATCCGTCCGACGACCTGATGACCGCATTGCTCAACGTCGAATTCGAAGACGAGCACGGCGTGACACGCAAGCTGACCCGCGACGAGGTGCTGCGCTACACCCAGGTCGTCGCGGGTGCGGGCAACGAGACGACCGGACGGCTCATCGGCTGGCTGGCCAAGGTGTTCGCCGAGCATCCCGACCAGCGCCGCGACGTATTCCAGGACCGGTCGCTGCTGACTCGCGCCGTCGACGAGACGCTGCGTTTCGAGCCGACCGGCCCGCACGTCGCCCGTTGGATGGCAAGGGATTTCGAGTGCTATAGCACGACGGTGCCGGCCCGCAGCGCGATGCTGCTGCTGTTCGGTGCGGCCAACCGCGATCCGCGCCGATTCAGCGCCCCGGACACGTTCAACATCCACCGCAACGACGGCTCACACCTCACCTTCGGTAAAGGATTGCACTATTGCCTGGGCGCGAACCTGGCGCGTCTGGAAGGCCGAGTCGCGCTCGACGAGTTGCTCAACCGCTGGCCGGAATGGGACATCGACTACGAGACGGCCGAGCTCGCACCGACGTCGACCGTCCGCGGCTGGGAACGGCTGCGCGTCGTCTTGCCCTGAGAAGCTTTACGGGGCAACCGCTTTAAGCTTGCGGGCAAGCCGTTCGCCCGATGCCAGCAGATCGCTCTTGACTTCGTCGACGTTCGCGTCGATCAGGGAATGGTCACGTTTACGCCAACGCCCGGCGATCATCACCGCTTCGATGTTGGCCAGGCCGGCGTGCAGCGCGGTGGCGATGGGATCGTGTGCGGGCCAAAGGTTCAGCGCGCGGGCGTCGATGACGACCAGGTCGGCCTGCATCCCTGACTCCAGACAGCCAACCCTGTCGGCAAGACCGAGTGCTCGTGCGCCCTCGACCGTTGCCCACGACAGCGCCTGCTTGCCGGTGACGGACGCCGTTGCGGACATCATGCCCGTTGTGCGTCGGTGTTGTTGGTGGTCGATACCGCGCTGATGGACCAGTGCGATCCGTGCCGCAGTGAGGATTTCGCCAGATACCGCGGTGTCGGTGTCGGTGCCCAGTGATGGTGCCGCGCCCAGGTGCAGCAGTTTTCCGGTGATCGGGATGCAATGACCGTGACTGAGTTCGTTTTCCGGCGTGCTGGTAAAGCTGACGCCCGCCTCAACAAGTGTGGTAACCGACTGGTCGCTCAGGCCCGCTGCGGCGGTAGCCGAAGATGCACGTGCGATGTGTGCGAACGAATTCGCGCCGCTCCGAAGGGAGCATCTCGCGATCTGTCGGAGCGGTGAATGGCTCCTTGGCAAGTGGTAACAGCATGTAAAGCGTCCTCTCAGCGCTGACCCAGAGTAATGAATACAGCGTTGCCGATATTGCGCCCGCTGTCAAGAGCCGCAATACTGGGGCCCGTGACCACCGCACAAGCTCGTCGCTCCCGCGGGCGCCCCCCGGTTCCGGTCGACCGGATTGTGGACATGGCACTGCAGATCGTGGACGAGCAAGGCGCTGAAGCGTTGTCGATGAGAACGCTTGCGCAGCGGCTGGAGTCAGGGACGGCCACGCTCTACCGCCACTTCGCCAACCGGAGCGAAGTAATCGCACGGGTCGTGGATCGCGCCTTCGGCGAGGTGGATTTCAGCGCCGAAGAGCTCGCCGCCAAGGGGTGGCAACGGGCGTGCGAGTCGTTTGCGCACGCGATGTTCGAGACGTTTCGTCGCCACCCCAACGTGACGCCGCTGCTGAGCGAGCAGGCGCCGATTGGCCCTAACGCCATGGCGCAGCGCGAACGATTGCTAGCGGTGCTGCTCGACAACGGGTTCACGCCGCAGCTCGCCGCGCGCTCGTATGCGACCCTGGCCCGCTATGTATTGGGCTTCGCGATCCAGCTCGCCGGTCACGAATTCGATGATGCGAAGCTGGCGAACCACTTTGACACGCTGGACCCCCAGGCCTTCCCGGCGACACTCACCGTGGCGGACCACCTGCCCGTGCCGTTGGACGAAGAATTCGCGCTCGGACTCGAGCTGATAGTCGACGGCCTCGCCAAGATGCGTCGCCGCGCAAGGCGGTAGGGGCACGCGCACGTTTGCTCCTAAGCTTCAAGACAGCAATGCTTCGGGCGTCGTCCAGCGTGGGCCGTCGAAGCGCCCGAAGTCGCTGTCATAGCTGACGATGCTGGCCCGGTGCTCGACCGCAAGCGCCGCCAGGTGCGCGTCGTTGACCAGGTTCCCGCCGGTGCCCACCTTGGCCAGCAACCCCGCGAGCACGTCGGAGTGCCGCGGCGTCGGATTGACCACGACAGCGCCGGGAGCATGGCACCACTCCGTGACCTGTGCGGTTGCCTCCTCTGGACGAAGCGGTGACGGAAACAGGCCGTGCTTGGTGGCGAGCCGGATGAAGGCGAGCAGCGGAACCCACGCCAGGCCGACGATGTCGCCACCCCCGAGTGCGCCGTCGAGCCAACGCTGGCTGGCTGCGTGATGCTCGGCAGACGAATTCACTGCGTAGAGAAGAACATTGGCGTCGACGATCTTCATGCGCCCCGACGCTGACGGCGGATCAATTCCTCGTCTTCAAGCTCTGCGGCAACCTGGAGTGCCCGGTCAAGGTTCACCGCTGGCACACCCAGGTCGGCGGTGCGGGTCTTGAATGCGGGCGGCTTCACACGCCGCTTGGCGCCTTCGCGGATGGCATCGTTGAGGGCTTTCTTGAAGGACACGCCACGTTCCTTCATCAAGCGGTGCACGAGCGCCACCGTGTCATCGTCGAGCGTCACCGTCGTGCGCATGATGACAGCATAGCATCGAAATTATTGATGCTTTGCTGTCAAACCGGGAGGGACTAGCGTCGAACCATGGACAGCTTTCAGGCACTGATGGCCCGCAAAGAGGGCGACGACATCACCACCTCGGTCGAGACGCTCACCGCAGCCGATCTGCCGCCGGGCGACGTGACCATTCGCGTGCTGTATTCCAGCGTCAACTTCAAGGATGCGCTGGCGCTGACGCCGGGCGGCGGTGTGGTACGCGACTACCCCGTCGTGCCGGGCATCGACTTGACCGGCGAGGTCGTCGAGTCGCAGTCACCAGAGTTCACACCCGGCGATGCAGTACTGGCTCACGGGTACCAGATCGGCACCGGGCATCACGGCGGCTATGCCGAATACGCCCGGCTGCCCGCCGATCAGGTGGTCAACCTCGGCGCGTTGAGTCCTTATGATGGCGCCGCGATCGGCACCGCCGGCTTCACCGCGGCGATGAGTGTGCAGGCGCTCATCGACTGGGGTGTGGCGACAGACGCCGGCCCGGTCGTGGTGACCGGGGCGAGCGGCGGCGTCGGGTCGGTCAGCGTGGACCTGCTCGCCGGCGCCGGTTATCGGGTGGTGGCGTCGACCGGTAAGGCCGACGCTGCCGATCGCTTGAAAAGCCTTGGCGCGGCTGAGGTTATCGGCCGGCTGCCGGACGATCCCGACGCCAAGCCGCGTCCGTTGGCCAAGGCCCGCTGGGCCGCCGGGGTCGACTGCGTGGGCGGCGGCTTCTAGGCTGCGGCAGAACGGGATGCGTTGCGGTAGGCAAGCACTGCCACAACACCAGACGCCAGAACAGGGCCACCGCCACGTTTTGCGGCCGGTCGGCCATCAGGAACGCAGCAGCCAATGTCGCCACTAACGCGGCCCGCAAAGTTGGCACGACGGATTCCCTGGCTGCACCGCTTCGGATGCGCGCTAATTCGGCGGTTTGCACGCCGACGGCGATGGTGAGACCGATCGCAATGGTGATGTGGGTGGCCAGCAGCAATGGGTTGGGCATGGTCCGATGTCCTCCAAATTCGGCGGCGAAACTCTGCCCTTACGACGGGTGGCGGACGCGAAAGGTTACATCCCGCGGGGTCTTGCGCTGCCGAGAAAACAAAAGTAACGTCACTTTCAGTTCTTGCCCGCTTCGACGCCGACCCGGGAGCCTCCATGGAATCGTTCGTCCACCTGCGCAAAGGCAAGACGCCGCGCCGGCTGCATGCTGATCTCGACGGCCTCAAGGACGACGAACTCGGCAGGGGCGGATTCACGGGGCGCACGGCCAACATGTATCGCCGTCACGACCCCACTGCCTACCGCGCGGAAGGCCCGCTGCGGCCCATCGACGTGCTGACGAGCGAGCTCAAACCGAGCGACGCCACCGACGCCCGCGGCGGGCCGTTGCTGATGTTCTCCAATCCCGACTGCCGTATCTCGCTGTCGCGCCGCGGCGATCCGATGCCGTTCTACGTCCGGTACGTCGACGGTGACCTGCTGTGCTTCGTGCATGCCGGCGCGGGGGAACTGCAGACCGAGTTCGGGCCGCTGTCCTACCGCCAGGGCGACTGGCTGTATCTGCCGAAGGCGACGACGTGGCGCCAGCTGCCGGACAGCGAGACCACGTTGTTGATGATCGAGGCCACCGATGAGTTCCGCGTGCCGCCGCCCGGGGCATTGGGACGGCACTTTCCGTTTGACCCGTCGCAGGCCACCATCCCAGAGCCCGCGCCGTTAGACGACGACGGCCGCGACGAGTACGAAGTCCGGCTCGTCCACGACGGCGGCCCGACAACGCTGTTCTACCAACACAATCCGCTGGACGTCGAGGGGTGGCGCGGCGATAATTTTCCATTCACGTTCAACATCGCCGACTACAACGTGGTGACCTCCGACAGCGTGCATCTGCCGCCCACCGTACATTTGTTCATGCAGGCCACCGGCGTCCACGTGATGAACTTCCTACCCAAACCCGCCGAAGGCGTGCCCGGCACCGAGCGCACACCGTGGTATCACCGCAACGTCGACTACGACGAGATCGCCTTCTTCCACGGCGGCTCCCTCTACGGAATACCGATGCCACCGGGCCTGATTTCCCATGCGCCGCAAGGGGTTCATCACGGCGCACCGGAGAAGGCGCGGGAGCGTGCGCGCCGTAAGTTCGACGATTTCCACAGTGTCGACTGGCAGGTGATCGCCGTCGACACCCGCCGCCGTCTCACCCCGTCGGCCGAAGTGCTGGCGCACGACCTAGGACAACACTGATGACCACAGCTATCAAACACGAGTACGACCGGATCCCCTATCTGGTTGCGTTCCAGAACAATTCCGGGGTGCGCGACGTCTACGGCGGGCTGGCCGAGCTGGTGGTGCTGGAGAGCCACCTGCTCAAGCCGCGCACCAAGCCGTCGGACACCGTGCTGGTGTTCATGCACCCGATCGGCGGCGGTGCCTATCTGCCGATGATGAACGCGCTGGCCCGTGCCGGACACCATGTCATCTACTGCAACAGCCGATTCCGCGGCACCGACTCCGCG
>Ga0070737_10005198_pt1 | contig 12544 bp, 10 predicted proteins | sample Coa_R1_10_FD_66438 | JGI IMG/M metagenome (GOLD analysis project Ga0070737, IMG submission 66438) | Surface soil microbial communities from Centralia Pennsylvania, which are recovering from an underground coalmine fire - Coalmine... | ecosystem: Environmental > Terrestrial > Soil > Unclassified... | reverse complement strand
CACCGGCTGCGTAATCTACGGTTCCATCACGTCGACCAGCCGGAGATGATCTGCTTCTCCAAGCGGACCACGTGGCGGGAGGAGGCCGCAGGACGCATTGCCGGCGCAAAGCCATCCGGTGCGGATTCCGACACCGTCCTTGTGGTAGTGAATCTCGATCCGCATCAGACCCGCGAGGCCACGGTCTGGCTGGACCTGCCCGCTCTCGGCATGGACCCCGGAGCCGGGTTCGTCGTCACCGACGAGCTCAGCGGGGAGTCGTACCGGTGGGGCCCGGCCAACTACGTGCGCCTTGACCCGGCGGTGCAGCCAGCGCACATTTTTACCGTCACGGCTGACCGGCCTGACAGGTAACCGCACAGCACACTACGCAGCACATCGCAGGAGACGCCAGTGGTGCCAGAGCAGGAGCCGGCCGCCGGCCGGCCCACCCAGCGCCTTCCCGGCTTCACCGCCCTTCCCGGCGAGCCCGTCCCGGACCCGTTCTCGTTCGACCGGCCCCGCGACCCCGAGTGGTACAAGCGCGCCGTGTTCTACGAGGTGGTTGTCCGGGGCTTCCAGGACTCCAGCGGTGACGGCACCGGAGACCTGCGCGGCCTCACCTCGCGGCTCGACTACCTGCAATGGCTCGGCGTCGACTGCATCTGGCTGCTGCCGATCTACACCTCGCCGCTGCGCGACGGCGGGTACGACATCTCCGACTACATGTCGGTGCTGCCGGAGTACGGGACGATCGGCGACTTCGTCGAGCTCGTCGAGGAGGCGCATCGGCGGGGCATCCGCGTCATCGCCGACCTGGTGATGAACCACACGAGCGACCAGCACCCCTGGTTCCAGGCCTCCCGCAGCGACCCGGACGGCCCGTACGGCGACTTCTACGTGTGGTCCGACACCGACGACAAGTACCGCGACGCCCGGGTCATCTTCGTCGACACCGAGCAGTCCAACTGGACCTACGACCCGGTGCGCGGCCAGTACTACTGGCACAGGTTCTTCTCCCACCAGCCGGACCTCAACTACGAGAACCCGGCGGTCGCCGATGCCATGCTCGAGGTCCTGCGGTTCTGGCTGGACCTCGGGATCGACGGGTTCCGCCTAGACGCCGTGCCCTACCTGTACGAGCGGGAGGGCACCAACTGCGAGAACCTGAAGGAGACGCACGAGTACCTCAAGCGCGTCCGCGCCGAGGTGGACAGGCTCTACCCGGACCGCGTGCTGCTCGCCGAGGCGAACCAGTGGCCCGCTGACGTGGTCCAGTACTTCGGCGACCCGGAGACCGGCGGCGACGAATGCCACATGGCGTTCCACTTCCCGCTGATGCCCCGCATCTTCATGGCCGTGCGGCGGGAGCAGCGCTACCCGATCTCCGAGATCATGGCGCAGACGCCGCCGATCCCCGCCCGCTGCCAGTGGGGCATCTTCCTGCGCAACCACGACGAGCTGACCCTGGAGATGGTGACCGACGAGGAGCGGGACTACATGTACGCCGAGTACGCCAGGGACCCGAGGATGAAGGCGAACATCGGGATCCGCCGGCGGCTCGCGCCGCTGCTCGACAACGACCGCGCCCAGCTTCAGCTTTTCACCGCGCTGCTGCTGTCGCTGCCCGGCTCGCCCGTCCTCTACTACGGCGACGAGATCGGCCTCGGCGACAACATCTGGCTCGGCGACAGGGACAGCGTCCGCACCCCCATGCAGTGGACGCCCGACCGCAACGGCGGCTTTTCGAGCTGCGACCCGCAGCGGCTCTACCTGCCGCCGATCATGGACCCGATCTACGGTTACCAGGCGCTCAACGTCGAGTCGCAGATGCGCAACCCCAGCTCGCTGCTGCACTGGACCAGGCGCATGATCGAGATCAGGAAGCGCCATCCGGTGTTCGGTGAGGGCGCATACGAGGAGCTGACCTCCTCCAACCCCAGCGTGCTCGCGTTCGTCCGCGAGTACGCCGGGCAGCAGGACGGCGCGGACCCGGGCGACCGCATCCTGTGCGTCAACAACCTGTCACGGTTCCCCCAGCCGGTCGAGCTGGACCTGCGGAGGTTCAAGGGAGTGACACCCGTGGAGTGCATGGGCGGCGTCACGTTCCCGCCGATCGGCGAGCTGAACTACCTGCTGACCCTGCCCGGATACGGTTTCTACTGGTTCCAGCTCCCGCCCCCGAGGCAGGACTGAGGGAACTCCCCGGCGGTTTCGGCGGATACCGGACGGGGATGGGATACAACATAGTGGTGCGGTTTGACGACATGCTGGCGGCGTGGCTGCCGCAGCAGCGCTGGTTCGGCGGCAAAGGCCGTGCCGTCCGGGACCTCGCTGTCGTGGCCGACACCGAACTGGTGCCCGGCGATCCCGGGATGCGCCACGTGATCGTCACGCTCTCCCAGGGCGAGGTGGCCAGCAGCTACCAGGTGCTCATCGGCCTGCGCGCTCAGCTCCCCGGGTGGCTGGAGCACGCCAGGATCGGCGCGGACGGCCGTCTGCACGCCTACGACGCGCTCCACGACCCTGCCCTCACCCGCCAGCTCCTTCGTTCCATCGCCGCGCAGCGAAGCACGGGACCGCTGCGGTTCGGCCGGATCCCCGGCGCCGCCATCGAGACCGGGCTGGACAGCCTCGTGCTCACCGGCGAGCAGAGCAACACCAGCCTGGTGTTCGGCGAGGAGACGATCCTCAAGGTGTTCCGCAGGATCTCACCGGGTCCCAACCCGGACCTCGAGGTGACGGCCGCCCTCGCCAGGCTCGGGTCGCCGCATGTCGCGGAGCCGCTCGGCTGGATCGAGACCCGGATGGACGGTGCCACGACCATCCTGGCGATCCTCTCCAGGTACCTGCGCGCCGCAGCCGACGGGTGGTCACTCGCCGCGACCAGCGTGCGCGACCTGTACGCGAGCGAGGCGGCCAGCGCGGCGGAGGCCGGCGGCGACTTCGCGGGCGAGGCACGCAGGCTCGGCGCCACCACCGCGCAGGTGCACCGCGACCTGGCGGAGGCGTTCGGCACCGAGGAGCTGCCCCCAGAGGCGGTCAGCGGGCTGGCCGAGCAGATGTACCGGAGGCTGGACCTGGCCCTTTCCGCCGTTCCCGCGCTCGGCGCCCACGCCGACATGATCGGCGCCGCCTACGCGCGGCTCGCCAAGCTGGCCGGGCCCGTGCCGGTCCAGCGGGTCCACGGCGACTACCATCTCGGCCAGGTCATGCGGACCCAGACCGGCTGGGTCGTCCTCGACTTCGAGGGCGAGCCCGCACGGCCGCTGGCCGAGCGCCGGTCGCGTTCCTCGCCGCTGCGGGACGTGGCGGGTATGCTCCGCTCGTTCGACTACGCCGCGCGCGTCCAGCTTCACGCCCACCCGGAGCGGGAACGCCTGACGGAGGTGGCGCGCGACTGGATACACCGCAACAGCAGCGCCTTCTGCGACGGCTACACCGAGGCGGGAGGTGCCGAGCCGGCGGGCAGCGGCGTGCTGCTGCGGGCGCTCCAGCTCGACAAGGCCGTATACGAGGTGATGTACGAGGCCAGGAACCGCCCGTCCTGGCTGCCGATCCCGCTGGAATCACTCGCTGATCTCTGAGTGCCGCGATCTTACCGAGAGCCGATGACACCTTCTGCGAACAACCCTGCCGATCCCGCGAACAACCCTGCCGGCCCTTCCAGCCGCCCCCCGTCCGGCACCTCCCGTCCGCATGGAGCCTCCGGCGGCTCAGGCGCGCGCCCGGCACGGAGCCGGAAACCCCGCGCGCCGCGTGCACCGAGTAAGCCGCAGGCCCCGCAGCCGGCCAGCACCGCCGCGGGGGTCAGCCTCGGCGAGATCGAGCGGGTCGTCGCGGGCACCCATCACGACCCGCATTCGGTGCTCGGCGCGCACCCGGGCCCGGACGGGGTGACCGTGCGCGCGCTCCGGCCGCTGGCCGCCACCGTCACTGTGGTGCTCGGCGACGGGCAGCGGTTCCCCATGTCCCACGTGCACCAGGGGGTCTTCGCGGTGACGCTGCCGCGGGGCGGCACGGGGGACGGCCCCCCCGGCGGCTCCAGCGGCTCCGGGCAGGTGCCCGCGTACCGGATCGCCACCTCCTATGCCGGGCCGCCAGGCGGGCCGCCCGGGCCTGAGACGCTGACCGACGACCCGTACCGGCACCTGCCCACACTCAGCGACTTCGACCTGCACCTGATCGGCGAAGGGCGGCACGAGGAGCTGTGGCGGGTGCTCGGCGCGCACGTCCGGACGCTCGGCACCGACCCCTTCGGCGAGATCACCGGCACGTCGTTCGCGGTCTGGGCGCCGAACGCCCGCGGGGTCCGGGTCATCGCCGACTTCAACTACTGGGACGGCCGCGCCCATCCGATGCGCTCACTCGGCGGTTCGGGCATCTGGGAACTGTTCGTGCCGGGGGCCGGCGACGGCATCCGGTACAAGTACGAGATATGCGGCCCCGACGGTACCTGGCGGGCCAAGGCCGATCCGGTGGCCGCGGCCACCGAGCAGCCGCCCGCGACCGCGTCCGTGGTCAGCACCTCACGCCACGAGTGGCAGGATCAGGCGTGGATGGCGGCCCGCACCGCCCGCCAGCCCGTCGCCGAGCCGATGAGCATCTACGAGGTGCACCTCGGCTCGTGGCGGCCCGGCCTGTCCTACCGGCAGCTCGCCGACGAGCTGACGGCCTACGTCACCGAGCAGCACTTCACGCACGTGGAGTTCCTGCCGGTGGCCGAGCACCCCTTCGGCGGCTCCTGGGGGTACCAGGTGACGTCGTACTACGCGCCGACCGCGAGGTACGGCAGCCCCGACGACTTCCGCTATCTGGTGGACAGGCTGCACCAGGCGGGGATCGGCGTCATCATGGACTGGGTCCCCGCGCATTTCCCGCGCGACGACTGGGCGCTCGCGTCGTTCGACGGCACACCGCTGTACGAGCATCCCGACCCGCGCCTCGGCACCCACCCGGACTGGGGAACGCTCATCTTCAACTACGGCAGGCCCGAGGTACGCAACTTCCTCGTCGCCAGCGCCCTCTACTGGCTGGAGGAGTTCCACATCGACGGCCTGCGGGTGGACGCCGTCGCCTCCATGCTGTACCTGGACTACTCGCGCGGCCCCGGCCAGTGGGTCCCGAACCGCTTCGGCGGCAGGGAGAACCTGGAGGCCATCTCGTTCCTGCAGGAAGTCAACGCCACCTGCTACCGGCGCGTGCCCGGGATCATCATGATCGCGGAGGAGTCCACGGCATGGCCGGGGGTGACCAGGCCGGTGCACCTGGGCGGGCTCGGGTTCGGCTTCAAGTGGAACATGGGGTGGATGAACGACACCCTGGCGTACCTGCGGCTCGACCCCGTCTACCGCCAGTACCACCACAACGAGCTGACCTTCTCGATGGTCTACGCGTTCAGCGAGAACTACATACTTCCCCTGTCACACGACGAGGTGGTGCACGGCAAGGGCTCGCTGCTCGGCAAGATGCCGGGCGACGAGTGGCGCGCCTTCGCGGGGCTGCGCGCGCTGCTCGCGTACATGTGGGCCCATCCGGGCAAGCAGCTCCTTTTCATGGGCTCGGAGTTCGGCCAGGGCGCCGAGTGGTCGGAGCAGCGGGGCCTCGACTGGTGGGTCCTCGGCGACGAGCTGCACGCGGGCGTGCAGCGGCTCGTGCGCGACATGAACAGTGCCTACCGCCGCTCGCCCGCATTGTGGGCGCTGGATTCCTCCCCCAGCGGGTTCGCGTGGATCGACGCCCATGACGCCACGGGGAACGTGCTGTCGTTCCTGCGGTTCGCCGGGGATGCCGCGGCCGGCGGCACGACGGCGGCTGGCGGCACGGCGGCCGGCACGGCGGCGGCCGGCGGCACGGCGGCGGCTGGCGGCACAGCCGGGAGCACGGCTGCGGGTGGAGCGGCCGGCGGCACGGCGGCGGCTGGCGGCACAGCCGGGAGCACGGCTGCGGGTGGAGCGGCCGGCGGCACGGCGGCTGGTGCCAGGGTGCTCGCGTGCATCGCCAACTTCTCCGGCGTGCCGCACCACGGCTACCGGATCGGGCTGCCGCGGGCTGGCCGGTGGCGGGAGCTGATCAACACGGACGCGGGCAACTACGGCGGCAGCGGCGTGGGCAACTACGGTGAGGTGGAGGCGATCGCGGAGCCGTCGCACGGCCAGCCCGCGTCGGCCACGCTGACCCTCCCGCCACTCGGCGTCCTCTGGCTCGTCCCCGGAACCTGACGGGCAGCGCTCCCGCCAGTGGCAGGCCACTCAGTGGACCGGCCGCCGTCGCCGCATGGCACGTTGCGGTGCACAGCGGGCGCTATCGGCCCGGCGTGTTCTTGGCTATGGCGGAGCTGCCTGGCTTCGGGTGCGGGAGGGTTGCCGGCACGAGGGAGTATGTCCGGCTGGTTGCGGCTGTGAATAAGGTACGCGGCGCGATGAGCAGCGACTGCGCGCCCACGCCGACCGGGCCGGCGAGATCGGAGAGCACCGATGTCGCAAGGCCGGCACCACCCGCGGAGATAGCTGTCTGGGCGTCCACGCAGATCCACTCGCCCGCGGCCTCGCGGTGCAGGTGGACGGTGAGCTCGGGGTTGATGAAGTGCCAGCGGGTGATGTCGAGCTCGCCCGACACGCCGTTGCCGCTGTCGGCGACGGCCAGCACCCGTTCCAGCGGACCCGGCTCCTCATCAGGGACGAGCGGATGGCGCAGCCTGGCCCATACGGTCGCCGGCCCCGGCGAGCCGACACTGCCGCGCACGGCACGCCACTCGATCGCGGACAGGTACCCGTCGACCCACCCGGCTGGCGGCATGGCCACCTGCCCATCGGGCAGGCCCGGCGGCTGCTCGTGCCGGGGCGCGACCGGCTGGCTGCTGGCACGCAGGACCCGCCACGCCGCGGCCCTGGCGACATCGCGCCCGCCGGCCCGTGCCGCCGCCTCGACCAGCTCGACGCTGCGCCCGGGCCGGGCGACCCTGGCCCGTACCTCCAGTTCGCCGACGGGGATCGGCCCGAGGATCTCGCAGGTGAACCTGGCGACGATCATGTCGTCCCGCGGCTGGGAACGCTGAATGGCGCGGCCGAGCAGCGCGCTGGGCGGGCCGCCGTGCTGAAACCGGGGATCCCACGGGCCGGTCGTGTGCGCGGTCGCGCGCCACCGGTCATCACCGGCCGGGACGTAGAAGCTGTCGGCCACGCCTGGATGCTACCGGCGGGACACCGCCGCCCGGGCCCATGCGCACCGCTCCGCCAGGAATGACGCCGGGTAGCCAGACCGGCGTGAAGTGCTAATAACCTGCGCAATTGCCTGTACGGACGATCACGCCGCAGGGTACTCTGCCAGTGACGGCGGAATCTGACGGGGGTAACTCATCTGGCCAGCGCCGGGTGCACGCGGCTGACGGCCGCGCAGAGCGCATCGGGCCGTGCAGGACACGTTTCCCGGCCGCGTGCGCCATCCGGCAGCGCCCGCCCAGAAGGTACCGGCGCTCGGGGGCCTGCCGTATCACATCAGTGCCATGACCAGGGCAGCTCGTCAGCCACCAGCGCGGGGCGTTGGCACTACGGGAGGAGCCGATGACAGACGACGGCATCATCGTCACCCCCATGGTCACCGACCACGCCATCGTCCTGGGGATCGCCGGTGATCTCGATATGGTCACCAGCCCGGCGTGCGAGCGGGCACTCACCGACGCGATCGCCAAGCTGCCGCCACCCGGCCTGGTCATCCTGGACCTGCGCCGACTGCGGTTCCTCTCCGTCGCGGGCATCAGGCTCCTGCTCGCCTTCAGCGACGCCTGCGCCGACCAAGGCATGCGCGCGTGCCTGGTGCTCAACCCCGCCAGCCACGTCCAGCGGGTCATCCGCCTCATCGGCGGGGAGCGGCTGCTCCCCGTGTTCCACACGGCCGGGCAGGCGATCCGCTATGGGTATAGCTGACGCGCCCACCACCGCGGCGGCACCATCCCCAGAGGTGCCGTCCCGGCGATCACCCCCGGCAGTATTGCAGGAAGAGAGGGGTGGCCGGATTCAGGAAGGCGGGGTGGCCGGGTGGATCACGAAGACGGGATAACCGGGTGCGATCCTGCGGAGTCCGGCGTCGGGCGTGCCCGGCCCGGTGCCGCCGAAGAAGATGCCCACCTCCGCCTTCCAGCGCCTGAGATAGGCGCGGAGAACGGGCGGCTTGGCGTCGTCGGCAAGCTCGGTGGCGCTGAACCGCTCGGCCCGCCGGCCCAGGCGCAGCTCGCCCGCGCCGGCCGCCCGCAGGTTGCGCACCCACTGGGTCTCGCCACGCGGGGAGACCAGATACCGCTGCCCCTCGTAGCTGAGCAGGTTGACCGGCGTGGTACGCCACTGGCCGCTCTGGCGGCCGCGCACGGCAAGGATGCGGGATCCCCACACGCTGATCCCGAGTCCTGTCAGCCCCGACACGGCCTTGTTGAAGATCATCCGGGTGAACCACCCCGGCTCGGCGTACCGCTGTGGCGTGCTCGCGGCCATGGCCTGCCCCCCTTGCCGCTATCCCCTTACTGGCGCCGCATGCGGCTGCTGCCCCCTTACTGGCGCCGCAGGCGGCTGCTGCCGGCGTGCGCGCCCGATGAGGTCCCGGTCCCCGGCTGCCGCTGCGGCGGTGCGCTCTGGTTTACCAGGCCTGCCCGCCGTTCTCAAGGTGCGGTCAGGTGACCGGCTCAGAAGGTGCGGTCAGGTGACCGGGACGATCCGGGCTTGCGCGAGACGTCCGCCCGTGATGCGGAGCACGCCGAGGGTGCCGTGCGGCTGCCGCCTGCGGTCCGTCGGTGACCCGGGATTGAAGATCCGCAAGTCCCCGCCGGACTGGTCAAGCGGGATGTGCGAGTGCCCGAACACCACGAGTCCCGCGCCAGGGAACCTGCGCCGCAGCCGCGCGATGCGGCCCGCGGAGGGGCCACTGTCGTGGATCATCGCCACCCGGAGGCCGCCCAGGTCGAGCTCAGCGGTCGCCGTCGCGCCCCACGCCGCCACGTCCGGCCCATCGTTGTTGCCCAGGACGGCGCGGACCGGCGCGTAGCCCGACAGCTCCTCGAGCACGGCGGCGGTGCACACGTCACCCGCGTGGAGGATGACGTCCGCTGACCGCAGGTAGCGCGCCACCCGCGGCGGGCAGGACCGCCACCGCCGGGGCGCGTGCGTGTCGGCCAGCACGATCACTCTCACCGGCTCATCATGTCCTGGCGGCCCCCCACCATTTCCTGGCGGCCACGGGGCGGCACCAGCGCACCGGGCACCTCACGCCATGCCCGAAGAGCGGCGCCGCGCCGCCTCAGGCGACGCGGCGCCTCAGGCGACGCGGCGCGGGCCGTGCGGGTGGATGCCGGGCAGCACGGAGGTGAGTGCGGCGCTCGCCTCAAGCTGGGCTCTGCGTTCCCGTTCCCTCGCCTCCGCCTGCGCCGCGGCAGCGGCCAGCCGGGCGTTGGCCTGGCGGCGGAGACGGCTGCGCCTGCGCACCCTGACAAGGCGGTCGGCCGCGTACAGCAGGGCCCCGGCAAGGACAACGGCAATTGCGAGAAGCACGTACATCGACATCTGCCCCGTAGGTATCTGCCAGCGGTATCGGAAGACAGGGGACACCCCCATGAGGGGACACTCCATGATATGTGACCGGCAGAGGTTAACCAGCCGCCCGCCCCCCGTGACCAGCCCGTATACGCGCCCAGCAGGGCCGGGTGACCGCACCCCTGCGGTTTCAGAGCCTCGCGTACAGCCAGGCCGGGCCTTTCACCTCGGCACCGGCGGCCTCGCAGCGGCGGCGCAGTGCCCTGTCCGCCGTCACGACCAGCCGACGGCCCGCGATGTGCTGCGCGAGGCCCGCGATCTCGTCGTCGCCGGAACCGGGAGCAGGCACGACGCGGACCCTCCGGGCCGTGCCGCCCCTTTGTCTCTCCGCGTCCTGCGCCGCCCGTGCGGCGATGAGCGGCACCGCGGCGCGGGCGGCGCCCTCCAGCACGAGGATGATCTCCGGACCCGCTGGGTCACGCTCGGCTAGTCTTGCCAGGTCCGCATAGAGCCGGGCTGCTGCGGCGGCCCTGTCACGCCACCAGCCGTCGGGCCGCGCGCCCACCACGTTCGCCGCGTCCACGACGATCGTGAGCGCCGGCTGCCACGCAGATCCCGCAGATCCCGGAAGCCCGGGAAGCCCCGGGGGCCCCGTCCCGGGAGCCGCGCCCCCGCCGCCGCCGCCCGCTGTCATGGCTCGCGGTGCCACCCCTCCGTAGACCGGTACCGTCCGGCCAGCCTGCCCAGGTACGTATGCGCAAGCCGCCGGGGACGCCACCCCGCCTCGCAGGCCGGCCGCGGTGCGGGCCAGCGGCGGTGCGGGACGGGGACCAGCCTAAGCTGGCCGCATGGCAGATGCGACGCTCGCCGGACAGTTCGCCAGGCTGCGCCAGCACCGCAAGGCGCCGCTGATCCTGGAACTGGATCTGACCCAGGGCGTCGCCGAAGAGCCCCCCTCGGGGCCGCTCTCCGCCCTGCTGTCCCTGCGTAAGCCCCGGTTGCCCGAGGTGCTCGACGGCCTGCGGCGAGCACGTGAGGACGACAGGGTCAGGGCGCTCGTCGTCAAGGTCGGCGGGCAGCGGATCGGGCTCGCCACGATCCAGGAACTGCGCGACGCCGTCGCGGGCGTCCGCGACGCGGGCAAGCTCACCGTGGCCTGGGCAGAGACGTTCGGCGAATTCTCCCGCGGCAACCTGCCGTACTACCTGGCCACGGCGTTCGGCAGGATCTGGCTGCAGCCCTCCGGCAGCCTCGGCCTGACCGGCGTATCCGTCGAGCAGTGGTTCTTCCGCTCGGCGCTCGACAAGATCGGCATCGACTTCCAGGCAAGCCAGCGGCACGAGTACAAGACCGCGGCGCATCCGCTGACCGAACGCGGCTTCACCGCCCCGGCCAGGGAGGCCAGCGAGCACCTGGCCGCCTCGGTCGCCGGGCAGCTTACCGGCGCGATCGCCGAGCGCAGGGGCAAGAGTCCCGGCGACGCCAGGGCGCTGCTGGACCGCGGGCCGTTCCTCAGCCATGAGGCGCGTGCGGAGGGCCTGGTGGATGCGCTCGGCTACCGCGACGAGGTGTATGCCGCGGTGCGCAAGGAGGCCGGCCCCGGCGCGGTCCTGCTGTACCTCAGCCGCTACCAGCGCTCCCGTGCCCTGGCGGAGCGGGCCCGCGCGCTGCCGAACCCCAGGGAGCGCTTCGTCGCGGTCATCTATGCCGCGGGTCCCATCAGGCAGGGCCGCAGCGGCCGCGGGCCGCTGTCCGGCGGCGTGGGCTCGGACACGGTGACGGCCGCGCTGCGGGCGGCGGCCTCGGACGAGCGGGCACGGGCCATCCTGCTGCGGGTCAACAGTCCCGGCGGATCGTACACGGCCTCCGACTCGATCTGGCGCGAGGTCGTCAGGGCGCGGAAGGCCGGCAAGCCGGTCGTGGTGTCCATGGGAGACGTGGCCGCCTCTGGCGGCTACTACATCGCGATGGCGGCCGACGTGATCATGGCGCAGCCCGGCACGCTGACGGGCTCTATCGGCGTCCTGGCGGGCAAGCCCGTGGTCCGCGACCTTTTCGCGCGGGCGGGCGTGACCACCGATTCGGTTGCCGAAGGCGCGCACGGGACGATGTTCGCGCCGACCCATCCGTTCAGCGACGAAGAATGGGACAAGGTCAACGCCTGGCTCGATCACATTTACCGTGACTTCACGGGAAAGGTCGCATCGAGCCGCAGGCTTTCCGCTGAGCGGCTGGACGGGATCGCCAGGGGCCGTGTCTGGACGGGGGAGGACGCCGCGGCCAACGGCCTCGTCGACGCACTCGGCGGGTTCGCCGCGGCGGCGGAGATGGCACGCCGGATGGGCGGCCTGCCCGCTGGGGCGCCGCTGCGGGTGTTCCCGCGGATCGGCCCGGTCGAGCGGCTGCGGCCGCACGAGTCGAGCGAGGACCATCGCGGCGCGGCGGCGAGCCTGGCCCGCGGCCTGCCCGGGGGGCTGGGCAGCGGCCTGGCCACGGCACTGACGCCCGGCCTGGGCGGGGGACCCGGCATCGCAGGGCAAGACTGGGGACCGGCCTGGCGTATCGCCGCCCATCTCGGCCTCCCGCCGTACGGACCGCTGACGCTCCCGGGGCACTGGAGCATCGGTTGACCGCGCTGGGACGAGGGTGGGCCGATGGCGGGTGAGCACGGCGGGGTGCCAGGCGCGGCTTCCTGGGACGGGAAGGGCCGCGGGGACGCCATGCCGCCCGCAGGCGTCCCGGCACCGGGACATCCGGCGCCGGCCGGCTTCGGCGACGCACTGGCGTCCCACGCCGCCGGTGTCACGCTCGTGACGATCGCCGAGGGGCGCAATGACATCGGCGTGACGGTGAGCGCCTTCTGCCCGGTGTCGTTCGATCCGCCGCTGGTTCTCGTGTCCCTCATGGCCGGGTCCTACCCTGCGGAGGTGCTCGGCGGGGCAGAGGGCGCCGCCGACCGCTTCGCCATCACCGTCCTGGCGGCCGGCCAGCGCGCGCTGGCCGGCCGTTTCGCCGCGGCGGGACGGCCGGGGGCGCGGCTGCTGCTC
>Ga0070737_10005196_pt1 | contig 12546 bp, 13 predicted proteins | sample Coa_R1_10_FD_66438 | JGI IMG/M metagenome (GOLD analysis project Ga0070737, IMG submission 66438) | Surface soil microbial communities from Centralia Pennsylvania, which are recovering from an underground coalmine fire - Coalmine... | ecosystem: Environmental > Terrestrial > Soil > Unclassified... | reverse complement strand
AAGCTCCTGGCCAGGTCGGCTGCCTCGGCGATCGACGAGACCGCGTGCGTGGCGCCGAACGCCAGCGCGCTCGTCCGCTTGAATTCCACCGGGTCCACCGCGATGATGTTCGCCGCCCCGGCATGCCTGGCCCCCTGAACCGCGTTGATGCCGATCCCCCCGGTACCCATCACGATGACGGTGTCGCCGGGGTAAAGGCCCGCGGAGTTGACCGCCGAGCCCCAGCCGGTTCCGACCCCGCACCCCAGCAGGCACAGCGTCTCCAGCGGGAGGTCCTGGGGGACCTTGACCGCGTTGTCCACGTCGACCGTGGTGTACTCGCTGAAGGTGGAGATGCCGAACATCTGGCCGACCGGGCGGCCGTCCAGGCTCAGCCGGTAGCTGGATGGGTCGCCGTGCCGCGCACCAGTGAGCAGACCGGCGCCGCGGTCGCACAGGTTCTGCATGCCCCTGCCGCACCACCGGCACTTCCCGCAGGCCGGCAGGAACGAGAACACCACGTGGTCGCCTTCCCGCCAGCCCGCGGTTTCCGGCCCTACCTGGACGACGGTCCCTGCGCCCTCGTGACCGCCGCAGACCGGGTAGATCTCATAGCGCATGTCGCCGGTCGCGACGTGATCGTCGGTGTGGCACAGGCCCGACGCGGCGAGCTTGACCATGATCTCGCCCCGCCGGGGCTCCTCCAGGTCGAGCTCGGCGACCTCGTACGCTCCGGGTGCCTTCGTGATGATCGCGCCGCGTGTCTTCACCGGGACCTCCCTCGCATGCAGGCCTTCCCTGCGCCCATGACAAACCCGCCTGCTTCCATGACAAACCCGCCACGGCCACGCTGTCCAGCGCGGAACCCGGCAGCTCGCCGCGTCTCGCCCACGCGAACCAGGTGAACAGGCTGCGGATGTACTCAACCCAGATCCGCGTCCCGGCCGAGAACGTGGGCCCTCTGCCAGCCATGCCACTCGCGGCTGGACGCGCCGGGTCCGCCGGTGGTGTAGAGGGCGGCGAACGGCGGCAGGACCAGGTCATCGCCGGCTGCCAGGTGATGGGCCCAAGGGCGATGACGGGAATGGACGAGAAACACCAGCCCCGGCTCCGGCCATGTCAGCCCAGGTGCCCCAGCTCAGGCGACGACCCTGCCAGCCAGGGCAGGCATGCCGGGCACTCAGCGGGCGCGCCCGGCCGCCTGCTTGCGCAGCACGGTCTTCTGGATCTTGCCGGTGGAGGTTTTCGGCAGCGGGCCGAAGATCACTTCCTTCGGGGCCTTGAAGTGCGCCAGCCGGGCGCGGACCCACTCGATCAGCGCCTGCTCGCTGAGGCTGGCTCCTTCCTGCAGGGTGACGTAGGCGACCGGGACCTCGCCCCAGCGCTCGTCCGGCCGGCCGACCACGGCTGACTCGGCCACGCCGGGGCAGGCATCCAGGACCTTTTCCACCTCCACGGAGGCAATGTTCTCCCCGCCGGAGATGATGATGTCCTTGGCGCGGTCGACGAGCTCGACGTACCCGTCGGGGTGGACCACGCCGAGATCCCCGGTGCGGAACCACCCGCCGGGAGCGGCGGCCGCGGTTGCGTCCGGGTCGTTGTAGTAGCCGAGCATCAGGTCGTTGCCGCGCAGCGCGATCTCGCCCACGGCGCGCCCGTCAGCCGGCACGTCCCGGCCGTGCGGATCGATCACCCGTATCCGTTCGGCGATGACGTTGCCGACCCCCTGCCGGGCGGTGAGCCGGGCGCGCTCGCTGGCAGGCAAACCCTCCCAGCCGGACTGCGGCTGGCATATCCCGGCCGGCCCGTAGGTCTCGGTCAGCCCGTACAGGTGGAGCACGTCGATCCCCGCGGCGGCGGCGCGGGCCAGCAGGGCCGGGCCCGGCGGGGCGCCGCCGGTGCAGGCCAGCAGCCGGGGCTCCAGGGCGGCCTGCGGCGCGTCCGGGTGGGCCAGCAGGGCGCCGAGCACGGTCGGGGCGCCGCACAGGTGGGTGACGTGCTCGGCCCGGATCAGCTCCCAGGCCCGCGCCGGGTCCACCCTGGGCAGGCACACGTGGGCCGCTCCGGCGGCGGTGACAGCCCAGGGGAAGCACCAGCCGTTGCAGTGGAACATCGGCAGCGTCCACAGGTAGGTGCTGTCCGGGCCGAGCCGGGTGTGCAGCGCCATGGCCAGGGCCTGCAGGTAGGCACCGCGGTGGTGGTAGACCACGCCCTTGGGGCGCCCCGTGGTGCCGGAGGTGTAGTTGATCGACAGCGGCGCCCGCTCATCGGTGACCGGGACCAGCAGCGGGCCGGCGGCCTGCAGGCGCTGCTCGTAGTCCCCCGCGGCATCCCCGGTCCCGGCGGTCCCCCCGGCGGTGATGCGCAGCGGCCGGCCGCCGCTCATCCGGGCAACGGCCTCGCCGGCCAGGCCGGCGAGGGTGTGGTCGCACAGCAGGACGCGGGCCCCGCAGTGGCCGAGGATCCAGGCCAGCTCGCCGGCGGCCAGCCGGGTGTTGAGCGCCACCAGGACCGCCCCGGCCGCGGGCACGGCGAAGGTGGCCTCCAGCAGCATGGACGTGTTCGGGGCGAGCACCGCCACCCGGTCACCGGGGGACACGCCCGCGGCGGCCAGCGCGCCCGCCGCCCGCCGTACCCGCTCCCACAGCTCTGCGTAGGTGAAGCGCCGGCCGCCGTCCACGACGGCGGTACAGCCGGCGAACACGTAGGCGGACCGCTCAAGGAACTTCACCGGCGCCAGCGGCTCAAAAGACAGCTCTGTCATCTGTTGCTCCCGGTTGGTGTGCCCGGTGCTGCACGGTTTGTCGCGCCACCGTTTTACACCGCCCCGCCCGCACAGCAGAACCCCGTCCGTGCGCGCGGCACGCCAGCAGCGGGGCTCGCCAGGCTGCCTGCGCGCCGGTCCTGGCCCGGTCCCGGCCGGGCAGGCGGCAGGCGGCAGGCGGCAGGCGGCAGGCGGCAGGCGGCAGGCGGCAGGCGGCAGGCGGCAGGCGGCAGCGAGCCTACGGCCCGGCGGGCAGGGCGAGCAAGCCGTCCGCCACCTCGGCCAGGTCGGCGCCGGTCACGTCGGCGGGCGCGAACAACGCGCCGTACCCGCCTTCCAGCCGGCTCGCCCACCCCGTGGCCAGCCCGGCCCGCTTGGCCCCGTGGCAGTCCCAGGCGTGCACCGCCACCAGCGCCACCCGCTGCGCGGGCAGGCCGAGGATGCCCAGCGCGTGGTGGTACACGCGGGCCGACGGCTTCCAGCCCGCCACCTCCGCCGTGCTGGCCACGGCCTCGACGTAGCGGTCAAGGCCGGTGCGGGCCAGAAACGCCGAGGTGACATCCGCGCTGCCGTTGGTCAGGCACATCATGCGCACCCCGGCCCCGGCGAGCCGGGCCATCGCGGGCTCGGCGTCCGGCTGGGCGGGCAGCTCGCCGAACCCGCCGAGCACGTGCGCCACGTCGGCGTCGGAGATGTCATGGCCGCACACCGCCCGCAGCGCCTCCGCGGCGGCGTCGGGAAACGGCACGTAATCCCCCGCCGCCGACAACCCCACCCCGTACAGCAGCAGCTTCGAGAACCAGCCGGGGAGCAGGGACGCCGGCCGGCCCACCTCCTCCATGCGGCCGCCAAGGGGCTGCAGCGACATCAGCGTCTCGACCACGTCGAACACCACCGCGGACGGCCTGATCGCCATCATCGCCTCCCCGCCGGGACTCCCCCGGCCGCACGAATCCCCGGCATGGTCCCCCCTCTCCTTGGCATGGTCCCCCCTCTCCTTCCCGGACAGCCGAACGGACGCGCGGGCCGCATGCCGCGAGCCGCCGGTGAGCCCGCGGGTCTACCTGCGGCGCAGTCTCCGTGGCGCGGTCTCCGCCAGGGGCGCCGCGGAGGGGGTTCACGTGACCTCGGCGAGTTCGCCAGCCTTCTCGTCGTAGACGAAGCCGCGCACGTTCCCGGTGTGGGGCAGGAACGGGCTGGCCTTGATCCGGCGGGCCGACTGGCGTACGTCGGCCGCGGCGTCGGTGAACGCCTCGGGGCTCCAGGGGGGCCGGATGCCGGTGTCGGCCTCGATCTGGGCCTTGAGTTCGTCGTCGCGGAAGCTGCGCATGCCGCAGTCGGCGTGGTGGATCAGCATGATCTCGGTGGTGCCCAGCAGCCGCTGGCTGATCACCAGCGACCGGATGGCGTCCTCGGTGATCACCCCGCCGGCGTTGCGGATCACGTGCGCGTCCCCTTCGGCCAGGCCGAGGATGGCGTAGACGTTGACGCGGGCGTCCATGCACGCGACCACCGCGACGCCGAGGCGTGGCTGGGCGGGCAGGTCCCCCCCACTGAAGGCGCGCGCGTAGCCGCGGGCGTTGTCCAGTAGCCGGTCGATACCGCTCATGGTCCTCCTCGTCAGTAGATCCCGCCCGTGCGGTAGAGCCTGCCCGTGCCGGTGAGACTTACCCGTGACCGCCCCGCGGCGGGGTTGTTCACGGCGCCGATCTCCGCGTCGATCTCACCCGGGCGGGACGCCCAGTACCGGACGGCGATGCGCAGTAACCGTACCGGTGCCGCTGCCCGCTTTGCCATGACGACATGGTGGCCGCTTCGGGTCGGTGAACACGATGTGCCGGCTCGTCAGACCCGGCCTCCGGCCGTTCATGGTCGTGCCAGCCGTCGCGGTACATCACATCGATACCAGGAACGCCGTCCTGCCCTTGCCCGCCAGCCGGTTCACAACCTCTGCCGGGGCACGCCGGGGTTCGCCGCCCCCTGGCCGGTCGACGGTCCCTGGTCAGTCGACGGTCTCGACGAACATCCTCGAGCCGGGCGGGGCGATCTTCTGGTAGTCGGCCGCGGCAGCCTTGCCCTCGTCGGAGCCGAGGGCCGCCTCAAGGGCCGCCTGGTCGGCGAAGTACAGTTCGGCGGCGCGGTAGTAGGTCCGCTCCCCGCCGTCCAGGGCGCTCGCGAAACGGCCTGTCTCGGCGCGCTGCAGGCCGGGCATCTTGCTCGCCAGAGGCATGTGGGCACCCAGGTAGTGCCGGTCGAAGGCTTCAGGGTCATCAGGATGCGTGTACAGGACCACGAGTTTGACCGTCATGCCACCGACGCTACGCCCGGTCATGGCGGCGCGCCAGCCGGCACCCGTGCCAGCGGCAAGGCCGAGGGCGATCACGAACGGGGGGCGCGCCAGCCGGGGTCGCGGCCCGACAGGCCCAGCAGGCGGTCCAGGGGCGGGGCGTCACCGGGCACGCTGACTGGCTTCCCGAAGGCCTTGCCCTCGCCCTGGTAGTCGTCGGTGAGCATGGCAGGAGCGAAGACGAGCGACTCCTCCGCTGCTTCGGTGGGCGGCGACCACCGCTGTCCGGTGGCGCGGGCGAGGTCCCAGCCGTGCACCAGGTACTCCCACAGGATCATGCTGAGCGCGAGGTCGCCGGGCATGGCACTGTCGCCGAGCCATAGTGGCCGCTCCGCGGCACCGCCGTGGACGGCCCGGTCGAGCAGCCCGGCGGCGGCGCGTACCTCCGCGGCCGTGTCGGCGGATGCCCGGTACCCGTCCGTGCTCACCTGCGGTGCCCGGCCGCCGGGATCGGCGAAGCCGGCGGCGAAGGTGGTCAGCCAGCCGAGTACGTGGTCGCGCAGTTGCCCGACGTCGAACTCGGAGCAGGGAGTCGGATCGTGCAGTTGCCCGGGGGTGATGCTGCCGACCACCCGGGCGAGGTCGGCGAGGACGGCGCGCAGCAGATCCGCGGTCTTGTCGGTCGATGTGGTCATGTGGCGACTGTAGGGACGCCGGCCCGGGCCGGGCTTGAACATTCGCGACAGCCCAGGGCGCTATGCTTCCCGGCGTGAGCGGCGGCCTCGAGCCGGTCGAGCGGGACAGCCGCGGCATCCTCAGCCCGTGGCTGCTGCGCCAGCGTGTCCGGCTCACCCGCTACCCGCCCGGTCCGGGGCTGGCCGGGCTGGTCGACCGCTTCTGGGCGGTGCGATGGGACCTGCCGCCTGGGATTGTCCACCGCCAGCAGGTACTGACCCATCCCGCCGCCAACCTCAGCGTCGGCTGCCCCGACGCCGGGGCGGGCGGCAGCCCGGCCGGCGAGATCGAGGCGCGCCTCAACGGCGTCGCCCGCGGCCTGACCACCCGCGTGCTCGCCGGGCGGGGATGGACGGTGGCCGCGATGACCACGCCCGGCGGCCTTGGCGCCTTTCTCAGCACCTCCGCGGCCGAGTTCACCGACCGGGTCGTGCCGCTCGGCGCGGCCATCAGCGGGGACGAGGCGGCCTTGCTGCGGCGCGTCGCGGCCTGCTCCGGCGAGGCGGACCGCGTCGCGGCGCTCGCCGCCTACCTCGAGCAGGCGGTGAAGCCGTCACGGACGGCCGCCGCCCGGCAGGTCGCAGCGGTGGCCAGGCTGGCCGAGACCGACCGCGGCATGCGCCGTCTCGACCAGTTGTGCGAGCAGGCGGGGATCCGCCCGCGGAGGCTCCAGCGGCTGTTTTTCCAGCACGCCGGGGTGTCGCCCACCTGGGTGCTGCGCCGCTACAGGCTGCTCGACGCCGCCGAGGCGGTCCGCGGCGGCGATCGCGTGTCGTGGGCCGACGTCGCCGCGGACCTCGGTTACGCCGACCAGGCCCACCTCAGCCGCGACTTCCGCGCCGCGACCGGATACACGCCCGCGGCCTACGCCAAGGCGCAAGCCCAGCACTAGAGCCCCGGCGCGAGACGCGAAACGATCGGGCCGGCGCCTCTTGGATGGGGGTCACGCCGCGACGATGACACGGACGCCGACCCGTTCGTACGTGTCCTTGGCGCGGGCGTCGCGCGTGGCCAGATCCGCCCTGTGCTCGGCGGCTGCCAGTGCCACGAGCGCGTCGTAGACCGCACCGCCGGCGATGTCCATCCGGGCAAGGACGTCCGGGAGACGCGCCATCGCCTCCTCCCCGGGCAGGAAGGGCGGGGCGAAACGCTCGCCGATCAGCCGGGCGGCATCTGCTGGCGCCAGTCGCACGTCACCGGGCAGCCGGGTAAGCACCGAGTAGGTCTCGGCCACGGCATGCCCGGCCAGTGCGACCTTCCGGCGGCCCCACCAGCGGACAACGGCCTCGTGTGCGGCATGAGTCCGCACCAGCAGCGGCACCGCGACGCTGGTGTCCAGCGCAATGGGCGAGCTCACCGTCGCCCGGCATCGAGAAGGCCGAACACGACCTCATCGTCGATCGTGGTCTCGCCGGCCGCGACGAGCACGCCGTCCTCGTATTCCAGCCGGGCCGTGCGGCTGGCCGGGATCAGCTGGAGTCCCGCACCGTAGCGGGAGATCTCCACGGCCGACCCGGGCCGCAGGCCAATGGCCTCGCGTAGCGGCTTGGGCACGACGATCCGCCCAACGGAGTCTACGACAGCCTTCATGGGAACAGGATACCAGTGCATTCCCAGTGCAGCTGCCGGCGGTTCCACGTCCGCCGGCGGAATCACGGTCGCGGCAGTGCCACCACCGTGGTGGTGCCGCCACGGCCCGCCCGGGACAAATAGCTGGGGCCCTGGCGGGTTGGCGGACGGCGGGTCCGAACCGCGGCGGGGCGGCGCCCGGCTTATTCAGGATGCTCCTCCTGGGTGTGCTCACGGAGCTTCCCGGCGACGCCGGCGACCGCCTCGCCGAGCTTGCCGGGGATGACGTGGCCGGGGCTGGCGGCGAAGCTGGACTCGTCCAGCATGTCCTTGACCATCTGCATGGCGATGCGGTTGCGGTAAGGAGAACATCTGTCCCTTGCGGGTCTTGATCTGGGGGGCCGCCCAGGTGGTGACGGTGCCGGAATCGCCGCAGATGATCGCGCCGGGCGCCAGGGCCGCGTTCAGCGCCCACGCCGGGACCTGCGGTTTCAGCGGCGGCAGACCGCCAGCGCGGCCCCGGCGTCGTCGGCGTCACGCGGCAGCACGACGCCGGGCGGCACCTGCCGGAAAATCGGGGCGTCTAGGCGTACAGGCCCCCCGCCTGCGCGCCGCAGCGCGCCTCCCGGTCATCGTGCGCCGCAGGTCGCGGGCCAGCCGGGCCGCGTAATCCGGCAGCGGGGGGTTGCGGTCGTCCGCCGCCGCGGCCCCTGCGGCCGGAAGCTGCTCCCGCGCGCCGGAAAGCCCTCTCAGGATGCCCGGGCCCCCCGGGGGCTGGTTCGCGTACCTGGGGGTCCTGTCGTGGTCACGCAGCCTCCATACGGGGATGGGCATCACCAGGCGTCACGCGGTACCCGGCCCTGTCATCAGGCCCTGTACCGCGCGGGAAGGCGGGCAAACCTGGCGCCGCGGGCCCTGGAACGCGCGGGGCGCCGGCGGCACCCCATCCCCGCGGCCATGCCTCCGGGGCTGCCCCGTCCGGAGCCTGCGGGACCGTGCGGGTGCCGGCCCCTGCCGGCGATGCCCGCGGAAGCGATGTTCCCGCAGGACACAGATCCTGTCCCGCCGGAGGTCACGTCCCCGATACTGCGTGCTGCCGGATGGTTTCCCGGCCGCCCGTCCCCTGCGCCGGCCCTTCCCCGGAGGACCCCAGGTACGGGGGGTCATCGCCGACGATGACAACGCCGCCGCCGCGCCGCCATGCCAGGTACCGCCAGGTCAGGTTGAGCCACGCGGAAGCGCGGTTGCGGTTGCCGAGCAGGTACATCAGGTGCAGGACGAGCCAGCCATACCATGCGGCCGGCCCCTCGAGGCGAAGCCCCCACGGGACCTCGAGAACGGCGGAGTAACGGCCGATGGTGGCCATCATGCCCTTGTCGTGGTAGGCGAACGGCTCGGTGCCCAGGCCGCGGGCGAGCCTGGCCACCTGCCGCGCGGCGTGCCTTCCCATCTGCAGGGCGGGCTGGGCGAGCTGGGGGGCGGGGTCCTTTTCGCCGACTGCGATGTCGCCGACGGCGAAGATGCGGTCCTGGCCCTTCACGCGGAGATCCGGCCCGACCACGATGCGCCCGGCCTTCCCCTGCGGAAGGTGCCACTCCCCCACGGCCGCCGGCGCCGCCACACCCGCTGCCCAGATGGTTATGTCGCTGCACATCGCCTGCCCGTCCCCCGCCAGCAGCACCCGGTCCTTGGTGACCTCGCGGATGGACGTGTTCAGCCGGACCTCGACGCCGCGGGCGATGAGCTGCTGGCGCGCGTACTCGCGGATCTTTGGGTGGAAGGGCATCAGCAGCTCGGGGAGCATCTCCACGAGCCTGACACGCACACAGGCACCGTCGACCTCGGGGAACGTCTCCTTGAGGACGGTGTCGCGTATTTCCGCGAGCGTGCCCGCCAGCTCGACGCCGGTGGCGCCCCCGCCGACCACGGTGATGTCCAGCTTGCTGCCGGGTCCCTTGGCGCTCAGCCCCTCGAAGTCGCTGATGATGCGATCACGCAAGATGACGGCGTCACGGCGGGTGTAGAGGCCGTAGGTGTACTCCTCCGCCCCCTTGATGCCGTAGTAGGCCGCTGACACCCCGGTGGCGAGGATGAGGTAGTCGTAACCGATCTCGCGGCCGTCGGCCAGCTTGATGCGGCGGCCCGTGGTGTCGATCCCCGCCAGCGCGCCGCGGCAGTACGTGGCACCGCTGTACCGGCGCGTGATGCCGCCCACCGGATAGGTGACGTCACCAGGGTTGATGCCGCCGGTCGCCACCTGGTACAGCAGCGGCTGGAACGTGCTGTAGAGGTTACGTTCCACCACCGTGACCCGGAACCCGGCCCTGGTAAGGCGCTTCAGGGTAGCGACGCCGGCGAACCCGGCGCCCACCACGACCACATGCGGGGCGTCCCGGACGGGCGCGGAACGCCCCTGCCTGCGGGTCATCGTCGTCTTCATAGGGGTTCATCTCCCCGTGACGTGCGAATGAAAACAGCCAGCGCCCGCGGCTCGCACCGCCTGCGGGCGGCAGGCGCCCTCCGGGACAGAGGCGGACCCGAGGCGGGATGCCACCCTGGCGAGATAGTAGGTAATTGCCCGAAGGTCGGCTTTTCACTGTATGTAGGGCATTTGCCGACGGTCAAACCCAGACCCTGGGCAGCCGGCCCTCCCCGGCAGGCCGCGGCAGCGCGGCGGGGTGAGGAAACGGGAGCCGGCGGGCTTGCTCCCCGGTGCCTGCCCGGCATGCATACGCGCGCCCGGCACGGGACCGGTACCGGCCGGCGCCGGTACGGCGTGGCAAGTGCCGGCCGCCTGGAACGCCGGGCGCCCGCACGCGGGAACCTGAGCCGCGGGGACTTTCAGTCGCTGACCGCGACAAGTTCGGGCTGCTGGCACGCTTGCCCGCCTGCACCCGCGGAGCCGCTCCCCGTGGCGGGAGCCGCCGTAGCACTGCCCGCCCCCGCGCCAGGTGCCGGGGACCGGCCCGGACCGGAGGCCGGGCCTTGCCCCGTGCTCCCGGCCGGCCCGGGTGACGGGGCCGGGGCCAGCTTCCCGCACGCGGCAAGGAAGATCACGGTGCCATCCTGGCCGACACTGCCGCCAATACCGCCGATGTCGACGAAGAAGTGCGGCCATGGCAGGACGGGCGTCGTCCACGTGACCCGCTGCCTGGCAAGGTCATAACCCCACGCGTCGCCGTCCGGGCCCCTATCGAGGCCGAGCGCCACGCCATCCACGACCGCGTACATACCGGCCGAGCCGGAGACCGCGGAGCCGGAGGCCCGCACCTCGACGCGACCGGTTCGCGGGCCGACCCCAAGCAGTGTGGTGCCGTCGGTGAGATAGAACCTGTCCTGGTCCAGGTCAGCGCCCTCGGGCACCGCGCCGGCCATGGACCAGAGCCTCCTGCCCGTCGCCCCGTCATAGGCCGTCACCCCGCTGCTGGAGGAGAACAGCACGACGCCGCCGGCCGCCGCACCCAGCGTGCCCTGGAAGGACCCTTCAGGCGGGCGGACGACGACCTCCTGCCCGGTGTCCATGTTGATCCTGCGCAGCGCGGTCACCGGCTGCGAGCCGAGGTACCCCGTGACGGCCACCGTTACGTACAGGTACCGGCCGTCCACCCGCCACGCCTGGGCGGCGGGACCGGTGGGCAGCCGCCAGCGGACCGCTCCTGTCGCGTCGTCGGCACTGATCACGGCTTCCGGCCCCACGATGACCGTCGACCGGGCGGTGGCGGCCACGGCGCCGCCGTATGGGGCTGCGGGATACCGGCGGACCTGCCGCCCCGTCAGGCTGGCGAGGACCACCACGGCACGCGAGCGACGGTCCCGCCCGTAGGCGACCCCGGCCGTCACCACCCCCGGCCAGGCGCGCACCGAGACGATCGCCGCGCCCGGCGGGAAACCAGGCAGCCTGGCCTGCCACAGGCGCGCTCCGGTGCGGGAACTGTAGCCGTACACGGTCAGCCCGATGCCCAAGGCAACCACGCCGCCGCCAGCCGCCGCGTACGCCTGGCCGGCGGCTGGCACCGTGCCGGCCAGCCCGTTGCTCACGCGCCACTTTCCCGGCAGCGCCGCGTTCCACAGCACCCTCCCCGCGGCGCCAGCGGACCGGCATCGCCCCGCGCAGGAACCGGACGGCTGTCCCGGCGTCCCGGCGCCTCCGCCCGGCTCCGGGTAGGGCACGACCGCTATGGCCAGCAGTGCCGCAGCGAGCATTCCACGGCGTGTCCAGGCGAAGGACCCGCGCCTCACCGCCAGCCTCCGTTCCGGCCCTGATCCCCGGCCCGTGATGTCCCGGCCGCATACAGCTTGTGGCTTGTAGCTTGTGGCTGCGCACACGGCCACGGATGCGCTCGCCCGCACGTGGTCCCGCACCCGCGCGCATGCTCCCGGTACCCAACCGTACGGGCAATCCGGGCACGGCATGCCGTAGACGGCCACAGATGACTCAGATCACCGGGGTGCCGCGACGTGCCGGGCATCCCCGGGGCCGGTAGCGTTGGCACGATACTCACGGGCCGCGATCATCAGCGCATGCCGCGTGTCCCCCGGATACGGGCGCTGCGCCTTGTGCAGTGCCCGCGTTACCCGGGCACCCGCGGCGGCCCGCGGGCGAGCAGATGGCCCGCGGGTATGTATGCGCGCACGCGGAAGGTAAACGTGACCACGAAGGAGGTAGTGATGACGAACCGCCCGCCGCTGCCCTACGACTTCCTGCCGCCGGTGCCGTCATTCACGGTGGAAAGCTCCGACATCGCCGACGGCCAGCAGATGAGCGACGCGCACGTCTACAACGGCATGGGCATGTCCGGGCAGAACCTGTCCCCGCATCTGCGCTGGTCAGGGTTCCCCCCGGAGACCAGGGGGTTCGCGGTGACCTGCTACGACCCGGACGCGCCCACCGGCTCCGGGTTCTGGCACTGGGTGGTACTCGGCATACCCGCATCCGTGACCGAGCTGCCGAGGGGCGCGGGCAGCAGCGGCGGCCCCGGCCTGCCCCCAGGAGCGTTCATGGTGCGCAACGACTACGGGTCAAAGGACTTCGGCGGCGCCGCACCGCCGGCCGGGGACCCGCCGCACCGGTACGTCTTCGCGGTCCACGCGCTGGACACCGGCAATCTCGGCGTCGACTCCGACATCACCCCCGCCGTCGCGGGCTTCAACCTCCGCTTCCACACGATCGCCCGCGGCATGATCATCCCCGTCTACGGCCACTGACATCTGT
>Ga0070737_10005195_pt1 | contig 12547 bp, 12 predicted proteins | sample Coa_R1_10_FD_66438 | JGI IMG/M metagenome (GOLD analysis project Ga0070737, IMG submission 66438) | Surface soil microbial communities from Centralia Pennsylvania, which are recovering from an underground coalmine fire - Coalmine... | ecosystem: Environmental > Terrestrial > Soil > Unclassified... | reverse complement strand
AACGCGGGGTTGTACAGCCCGACGCGGTTGGGCGCCATTCCCACCTGACCTTCCAGAAAACTTTCTGCGCGGCATTCATTTGCGGCTCCGTCGGCGCCGCGCCCTTTACGATGCGGGCTGGGCTCCTTCGGTCTTGTCGATATGCTGGTCGCCAACTGGCGATGGTCCGGACAGGGGAACGTCCGTGCAGCGCTGAACGGTGGCCCTGTTTACCCGGTCTCGACAAGTCGTAAAACGATATGACAAAACCCGCCTGACATGCCAACTTGGTCAATACTAACCCGTCGGTTGGGCATGCCGTGCCGACGCAGCCGTCGCCCATAGCGAATTTGCCGGGTCCGGTTGCGCCGCTGAGTATTTGCACCGACCACGCCGGGATTGGCGGTGGGCCGCCACCAGGGCCGTCGCCGGTCAATTTGCTGTGATCGCCGCTTGCCGCCTGCCAGCGTGATGGGCCAGATCACAGCCAGCCGCTCGGCCGGTGACGAAACTCACCAAAAAGTCGTGGCAGCGCTGCTGTCGGGGCGGCTGATCCAACCGCTGCACCGCGGAGAGAGACTCGGCGGGCTGCTTGGAACGCGAGTTTGCACGAGGTCGGCGCGCCGGCGCCGGGGCTTTTCAGCCAGGCCGGTGGCTGATACTGATTCCATGCCTGGAATTGCCGGATGGAGCTAGGGAGCTCATGAGCGAGCGCGACGACTTCCTGCGGGACCGTCTGCGGCCCGCACCGCCTGACGCACCCTTGGCGCGCCCGTCGCACGCGCCGGCCCGAGCCCCCCGCGTGATGCCTCAGCCACCTCAGCCACTTCGTCCGCATCAGCCGTTGCAGCCGCCTCACCACTCGCCTGCGCCGCCGACCGGCGTGCCGCAGCCGGATCGCTGGCCCGGTCTCGAGGTCGGCGCGCCGCCTGCCGAACCGCCGCGACGGCCGGTCCCCGGCCGCGGCTGGCGGCGCATGCTGTGGAAGGCCTCCCGCGGCCTGATCAACCTCGGCCCGTCGCCGCTGGAACGCCGGGAGGCCGAATTCGAAGCGGTCATCAAGTCGGCGCTGCACGGCAACTACAAGGTCGGCGTGCTGGGCAAGGGCGGCGTCGGCAAAACCACGGTCGCCGCGAGCGTCGGGTCGATCTTCGCCGAGCTGCGCCGCCAGGACCGCATCGTGGCGATCGACGCCGATACCGCGTTCGGCCGCCTGGGCAGCAGAATCGACCCGCAGGGCAGCGGCTCGTATTGGGAATTGACCGCCGACAAGAACATTCAGTCGTTCGCCGATGTCAGCGCCCGCGTCGGCAGCAATTCCGCGGGCCTGTACGTGCTGGCCGGTGAGCCGCCGGCGGGTCCGCGGCGGGTGCTCGACCCGGCGATCTACCGGGAAGCCACGTTGCGGCTGGACCGGCATTTCACGATCTCGATCGTCGACTGCGGTTCGACGATGGACGCGCCGGTGACTCAGGAGGCGCTGAGCGACCTGGATGCGCTGATCGTGGTGTCCTCGCCGTGGGCCGACGGGGCCTCGGCCGCCGCGCAGACCATGGAATGGCTGGCGGCGCATGGCCGGACGGGTCTGCTGCGCCGCAGCATCGTGGTGCTCAACGATTCGGACGGGCACGCCGACAAGCGCACGCGTTCGGTGCTGGCCCGCCAGTTCCTCGACCGCGGTCAGATGGTGGTCGAGGTGCCCTTCGATCCCCACCTGCGGCCCGGCGGCGTGATCGACGTCAGCCATGAGATGGCTCCCGCGACGCGGCGCAGCTTCCTCGAGATCGCCGCGGCCGTCGCGGGGTTTTTCGCGACGGAACCCGAGGGCGCGCGGGAACGCCGCGTCCGTTAACGGGACTCAGCCGGCCTCGGCGGCCCGCTTGAGTCCGGCGCTTTCCATGTCGACGTAGGTACGGACCCGCGATCCCCCGAGCAGAGACGCCAGCCAGGCCAGCGGACCGGTCGCGACGAACTCCAGTCTGGTGCGCACGTGGTCGCCGGTGTCCTCGATGAGGTGCAGCGCCTCGAAGGACAGGCCGGGCCGCCGGGTGACCCAGGTGAAGTTGCGCAGCGGCTCGAGCTCGGTCACCGTCCACACCATCGGCCTGCCCTTGGGCTGGGTCACGCGCGAGCGGCTGCCCACCGCCAATGGGCCGTCGTCCAAGCGGGTGATCTCGCGCATCGACTCGGTCCAGTTGGGCCAGCCCGCCACGTCGACGAGCAGTTGCCAGACTCGTTGGGCCGGCGCGTGCACGGTTTCTTCACGGACATATCGCATGGGCTTCAGAATGCCGCAGCGCGGGCCGCCGGATCGGCGGTTGCTTCGATCTTGGTGACCAGCCCGCCGCCGATGCTCAGCACGATCACGGCGAAGAGCCGCCGGTTGGCGAAGGCCAGCACCACCGGCTGGCCGGCCGGCCCGCTGACCAGGGTCACGCCCGGACCCAGGTAGCGCAGCAGGTTGGTGGCGACATCGTGCGGGCCGTGGTTGACCTGTGGCGGCGGCGCAGGATCGGCGAGCAGCGTGCCAATCCCCCAGACCGTCGGATCCAGCACCGCGGCCAGTCCTTGCAGATCGCCGTTGGCACAGGCGGTGATGAACTTCTCGGTGACGAGCTGATGTTCTGCCGGCGGCACCTCGGTCAGCTTCGGCCGCTCCTCGGTGAACTTCGATCGCGCGCGACGCGCCAGCTGCCGGCAGGTGCCGACGGGTCGGCCCACGGTGTCGGCGATGGCGTCGAACGGGACCCCAAACACGTCGTGCAACACGAACGACACCCGCTCACCGGGACTGAGTCGTTGCAGCACTTCCAGCAGCGCGGTGCGGATCTCGTCGTCGAGCGTGATCCGGTCGGCAGGGTCGACACGGCGAGATTGGTTGAGGGCGGCCACATCTGGGCCAAGGTCTTCCGGATGCTCGCGGCGGGCCCGCGCCGAACGGACCTCGTCGAGGCACAGCCGCCCGGCCACCACCGTCAGCCAGCCGCGGACGTCGTCGATCTGGCTCAGGTCAACGCGCGACAGCCGCAGAAATGCTTCTTGCGCAACGTCTTCGGCGTCGCCGACATCACCGAGCATCTGGTAGGCGAGGTTGACCAGATAGGGGCGGTGGCGTTGCCAGGCTTCGGCGAGCTGCTCTGACTGTGGTGCGGTCATGTAGCGACGACGATCCAGGAGCCGAAAAAGTTACGCATTTCGGCTGTAACTTTCCCACGCTTCACCCCGTCCTTGGTGAAAAGCACTTTCTCGATTCCACGAAGGAGCACACCATGACGATCGTCGTGACCGGAGCGACCGGCAATGTCGGCCGGCCCCTCGTCAACGAATTAGCCGCAGCCGGTTGCCGGGTGCGGGCAGTCACCCGCAATCCCGACGCCGCCTTTCCCGCCGGTGTCGAGGTGGTGACCTCGCCCGTCGACGCGCTCGAAGGCGCCTCGGCGGTGTTTCTCAACTCCCGCGCGCTGGGTGCGCAGCTGGCCGACGTGGTCGACTCGGCTGTACGCGGCGGCGTCACCAAGCTGGTCGCGTTGTCGGCGCTCAACGCCGACGACGACTTCTCGCGGCAGCCGTCGCGGTTTCGCGGGGACCGCAACAAGGAGGTCGAGCAGTTGGCGGTCGAGTCCGGCCTGGCGTGGGTGAGCCTGCGGCCCGGGGTGTTCGCGTCGAATTTTCTCGGCATGTGGGCGGTGCAGATTCGGGCCGGCGACGTGGTCGGCGGCCCGTGCGCGGGGGCGTCGACCGCCCCGATCGTCGACAGCGACATTGCCGCCGTTGCGGCGCGGGTGTTGCTGAGCGACGAGCTCGACGGCCGCAAGGTGCCGTTGACCGGGCCGCAGGCGTTCACCAACTCGGAGTTGGTGAACATCATCGGCACTGCTCTGGGTCGCCCACTGGTCTACCGCGAGGTGCCCTCGGATGTGGTGCGAGAGCAGTTCATTCGGATCGGGCTGGGCGCCGGATTCGCCGACGCCTACATCGCGCTGCTCGCTGAGACAGCCGACAAGCCGGCACTGGTCACCCACGAGGTGGAGAAGATCGTGGGCCGCCCGGCGGTTACGTTCGCTCAGTGGGTCGCCGACCGACGTGAGGTGTTCACGAATGAGGCGTGACATGACGGACCTGCGCCCGCCGCGCTTTCTCAAGCCGATGAACAAGTTGATGATCGCCGTTCAGAAGCTCGGCATACCGACCGGCCCGGCGATGGTGCTGACGGTGCCGGGCCGAAAGTCGGGCCAGCCGCGCAGCACGCCGATGACGCCGTTCGAAGTCGACGGCGAACTCTATGTCGTGGCCGGCTATCCCGGCGCGGATTGGGCGGCCAACGCCCGGGCGGCGGGCACTGGCACGCTGAGCCGGGGACGCCGGTCGCGGGAAGTCAGGATCGTCGAGTTGACCGCAGAACAGGCGCGTCCGGTGCTGCGCGCATTTGCGACCGAAGTTCCGGTCGGGGTCGGCTTCGCGAAGCGCTCCGGCATGGTGCGCGACGGCACGCCCGACGAGTTCGAGGCGCTCGCTGACCGGATGACGGTGTTCCGCTTCGACCCCGTGTAATCAGACGTCGAGTGTAAACTCAACGCACTTAGAGCATCAGCGGCACATGCTTTTCCGCGCATGCCTCGATCACTGCCCGGGTGATGTCCCGTGCGCGCAGCGTCTGCAGGTCTTCGACTGTCACCGAGCCGTTGTCGGCGCGGTGCTGACCGGCGACCCGGGAATCCCGCAGTCGTTCGGCGCGTTCGACCACGTTACGGGCAAACCGCCCGTTCTGCATGACGTCGATGCCGTGACTACCGTCCGGTGCTAAATGGGTTCGCAACGCCGTGCATGCGGCGCGCAACGCTTCCCGCGCAGCAGGCTCCATCACCGTGGCGCGTGGCGTGCCGTATCGCACCGCGATTTCGACGAGCTCGTCGGGCGTATAGGACTCGAACCGTAGTTTGCGGTTGAACCGGCCGGCCAAACCCGGGTTGACGGTGAGGAATTCGTCGACCTCCTGTTCGTAGCCCGCGCCGATGAAGCAGAAGTCGAACCGATGCACCTCCAGTGCGACGAGCAACTGGTTGACCGCCTCCATGCCGATCATGTCGGGCCGGCCATCGTGATGACGCTCCACCAGCGAATAAAACTCGTCCATGAACAGGATCCGGCCCAGGGAGCGGCGGATCAACTCGTTGGTCTTGGGCCCCGACGCCCCGATGTATTCGCCGCAGAAGTCGCCGCGCTTGACTTCGATGATCTCGGGGTGCGCCACGATGCCCAACCCCGCGTAAATCTTGCCCAGCACTTCCGCAGTGGTGGTCTTGCCGGTGCCGGGCGGCCCAACCAGCAGCATGTGATTGGTCTGACTGGCCACCGGCAGGCCGGCCGCCAGCCGCAACGACCGCACCTCGATCTGATCTTCGAGTTCGGCCACCGCGCGTTTGACGTCGGCCAAACCCACCTGATTGCCGAGCAAGGCGCGCCCCTCCGCCAAGAGGGCGGCGCGCCGCTCGGTGTTCTCCTGTTCGCTTCGTTGCTGATCGGACTGTTCGGTGGTGACGTCCCATTTGTCGGTGCGCGTGTTGATCGTTTCCTCGGAGGTGATTACGAGTTGCAATGCGGGGTCAGCCAGCGCCCGCTTGGCGGATTCGACAAGCGCGCCGTTGATTGTCGCCTTGGACAACCAGATCCGGGCGTCGTCCTCTTCGTCTAGCAGGCGGTGAGCCATTCCGCGCACATAGGCCGAATCTGCGGCGATCAACTCGAATTCGCCCGGGCGCAGCTCGGTGCGATTCGTCCAGTCAATGGCGACTCGTGCCTGTCCGAGGTGGGCTGCCGCGTGCGCGGCCAATGTATTGGTTGCCGCGCTGAGCGCTGACATGATGACGGCCTGCGGCGGCAAGGTGCTCGCCGCGACGGATACGACGTCCGCCCATCGCTGCGCAGCGAACATCAGATACGCTCGAATGTGCTGCTGCCACTGATGGTTTTCCCAGCCGTCCAGCAGCGACGAATCATCAAGTAGCGCAGCGGCTTTCTCATACTGGCGGCGGTCGATGAGTGCGCTGGCCAGAGCAAGACCCACGTGGGACGACTCGGTCACCGTGATCGACAGGTACGGCCCCGCCTTGACAGGTGCCGACAGGTATACGCCGAGCCGGTTGGTTTCCCGGCGCAACCGGCCACTGCATGCGTGCAGGTTCTGCAGCGTCGACAACACTTCGTCGCCGGTGGCAATCCGGCCCAGCCACGCGTCGGCCATCGACGGATCGAGCTCGGTCGCCTCCCGAAACCACGCCCGGGCGTCTCTTGGGTCGCTGTCGAGCAACGACATCGCCCGGTCGAACCGCTTGCGAGCCGCGACAATCGACATGCTGATCGTCATCTGGACCGGCACGCCGGGGCCGGCGACACGTAGCGGGTTTCGGCGCGAAGCGACTCGATCTCGACCGTGTGCACCTGGCCGGCTGCGCGCACCTCCACCATCATTGGGCCAGCCTGTGTGATCACGACGTCGGCAGTTCCGCAGCAGGGCTCACCCGGCGGGCCGATCGTAACAAGCGTGCTCGGCCGGGGCGAGGGCACGACGGTGCCGTCGGCGACGCTGACCGTGGTACCGCCGACAGGTCGTGACTGGTCTGTTAGGGCGATGTCGGGCATCCGAACACTGGCCCAGCGCTGAAGGTTCCGGGTGTGGATCGTGATGCGTTCACCGGTCCCGGCAATCCGGATCACGATCCGCTTCGCCGTATTGTCGTCGGCGGCGATGTGCACGCGGCTGAATTCGGCCGGGTCGGCGAAGGGCACTGCGAGCCGGCTGCCACCCGCCACCTTGCCGAGCAGCACACCCGTCGCTCCGATCGGAACGATGAACGGGCGATGCAACGGTCCCCGAGCCAGTCCCCAAAGCTCGGGTCTTGGACCGCAGAGGTTGGCCGCCACGGCGGGCAGCTGCTCTCCGGGTAGCCGCCGGAGCATACGAGATGGGGGCTTCCTCGGCGGCTGTGTACTGAGGACCGCGATGGCTGCCGCCGCGCTCCCGTCCGCGAAAAGTGTGATGTTCTGGATTATTCCGTCGGCGTGCGTTGCCCAGGCTTGCGCCAGGTTGTCGGCAATAATGTCGTGCGCCTGGTAGCAGTAGGTCGTCAACCAGCCGATGTCACTGCGGACCGAGCTCCAGCGTCGGGTGCCCGTGTCCAGCGCGGACCGTCCGAGTCGCCGCTCCAATTCGACGATTTCGGTGGCAGTCGCGAGCCTGGCTCGAATCCCCCGCTGCCGCAAGCCATTGCTGATCCGCTGTGCGGCCCCGAGCGTTGCGGTGCCGAGCGACTTTCGCCACCGCAGCGCCTCGGCGTTTTGAGTAGCCTCGACACGCAGGATGATCCAGGTCTCGCGTCGTCCGGCATAGGGAGCGGCACCGACCAAGGTGTCATACACCCGCGGATAGTCGCCGCCACTGCGCCGCCTCGCGCCGGCACTGACGACGCTCAGCGAATCTATGGTCAGCCCAAGACTTTGCCGCAGCTGCGCCTGCAGCTCGGAGATGTCGAGCGTGTTCTCGGTATAAGCCGAGGCGCAGGCAGTAAGCAGCGTTGGGGTGTGCGGTTTTCCGAGCACCTGTACCGCGGCAACAGCGACGCCGTCTTGGTATCGAATGCCTCCCCCGGCGCGATCGTTGGCCACCGTCGCGGGTGTGGTCCATGCCATCGGCCGGCGTTGCCGAAGCCGCAAGATCGCCCACGACCACAGCGGCCGGCGCCGCCACCGAACCACCCCTACGAGAATTCCCAGCACCAAACCGGCTGCCGCTCCGGGGTATCCGCCAGCCGCCCATCCGACAAGATCACTGAGCAGGACACCGGTTGCGGTAGCCAGCGCGGTCGCCGGGGTCATCGCGCCCGCCGAGCCCGGGCGATCATCGATGCCACTACGACGGCTGCCAGCACCGCACCGCTGAATACCAGCGCCATGGTGGTGGCCCGACGGTCCGGCGCCGGCGGCGGGGCAGCGGGGACAATCACTCGGCTCTGCGCCCCGGGCGCAACCCGATCTCCGGGCGGCACATCGAATGTCAGCGCAGCCACCGGGTCCACCACCCCGTAACCGACCTGATTGTCGACTCCGCGCGGCGGGTTATGCGCCGTCTGCAGGATCCGGTTGACGACCTGATGGGCGGACAGCTGTGGGTATTTGGCGCGAACCAGTGCGGCCACTCCGCTCACGTACGCGGCCGAGAAGCTCGTTCCCCAAAACGGCTTGGCCTGCTCGCCGGGACGGTTCGGCGGATATGCGTTGACTGCGCAGGCGGTTTGCGGTGACAGGCCCATGATTCCGACACCCGGCGCCGCCACCGCAACCCATGGCCCGGCGAGGCTTTTGCTGACCGGCGCGCCGGCGTGGTCGACTGCGCCCACCGATAACACGTAGTCGGCGAACCAGGATGGCGACGACACCGTCTTGACTTGATGCCAGTCGCGCGGGTCAGCGGGCTGCAGCGGGTCGTAGACGGGATTTTGCACACACGACTCCTCGCCGTCGTTTCCCGCTGCAGCGACGATGACCGAATCCTTCACGGTGACGGCGTACCAGACTGCTGCGCCGACGGCGCTCTGATCCAACGGGTCGGCCGCCGACACACACGATGCGACGCTGATGTTGATCACTTTGGCGCCCATGTTGGCCGCATGCACGATCGCCTTCGCCAGTGTGCCGACGGTGCCGGCCTTTCTGCGGGTTTCGGAGTCGCCGGCTTGCGGACTGACCGGCTCGTAGGCCCGGGACGATTGGCGGACCGAGATGAGAACCGCATGCGGCGCGACCCCGGCGACGCCGTCGGGGGCATCTTGCGGCGGCGCCGCCAGCTCGGGGTTCTCCGGCTCATCGGTTTCCGGTTGGTCGGCCGAAGCCGGCGGTGGTGGTGCCGCACCGGCAGGCGGCAGGCCTGGCGGAGCCGGATACGCCGCGGCGGGCGGCATCGGGGCGGGCATCGGAATACCTTGGGGTGCAGCACCTATCACCGAGGCCACGATGGTGCCGTGGGCGTCGCAGTCCAGTAACCCGTCGCCGCCCATGATGTAGTCGCCGCCGGCGACGACGGGCAATCGGCTGCTCGGATTGATTCCGGTGTCGATCACCGCTACCGGCACCCCGTTGCCGGTCGAGTACTGCCATGCCTTGCTGACGTTGAGCATCGTGAAGCCCGGGGCGGTGGCCGTCACGTCCGGGTCGGCGACCGTTATCGGCCGGGAGCACGCATTGCGTTGCCGCATGGGCTGGTCCGGGACCGGCGTGCTATCCGCCGGCACGCGGGCAGGGTCGACGCTCGGTGCCGGAAGTGCCTGCGCTGCAGCGGGATTGACCAGCAACGCGATCAGCGTTGCCATCGTCATCGACCAGGCACGGCGCGTCCACTTCGTCATCGCATCCGCACCCAGGTGAACAGTCCCCCGGTCCAGGCGGCCAACGGTACGACAGCGGTGATCGCCGCCAGTTCGAGCCATTCGGTCGCCATCCGCACCAGCGGCGTGAATCGGGTGATGGGCACCAGCAGCGCCGCAGTCAGGCCCGCGGAGCCGAAACCGGCCAGGGCGAGCGCGGCCCAGACCATCGGTTCGACAGATTGCGCCGGCTGGTGCACAACATATTTGACGGCGCCGGCACACATCGCTGCCGCAGCGCCGCACACCAGCGCGACGGCTTGCCGTTTGTCGGCGAATGCCCGTCCGCGGCTGATGAAAATCACCACGAACAGCCCGGCAAGGATCGCCGCGGCCAGACTGCGGCCAAGCTCCGGCATCAGCGTTGCCCACACCCCTACCGGCAGCGCCGCCGCGATGCCCACACAAATTCCGGTGAGGACCCGGTTGGCCAGTACCGCCGCAGCCGTGATCTGCGCCCCGCTGGGCGTGGAGTCGAGGTTCGCCTCGTCCTCGCCTTCCGTGTCGACCGGTGACACGGTGTCCGCCGGCAGGCCGTCGCTGCGACGAAACAGGTCTCGCCCGGTGATCGATCCGAAATGGGGTGGCCGGATTCGGGTGGCCCACAGCGTGATGGTCGGGGCGAGCGTCAACAGCACCAGCAGTGCGACCAGCGCGCACATGCCGAGCCATTGAGCGGGAATGGGTCGCCACATTCGGGCCGCGGCCACCGCCCCGCCCACCGTGCACACGGTCACCACGGTTGCCGTCACAGTGATATGGCGCCGCGTCGCCGCGCCGGTACCCCAGCACATCACCGCGAGGCCGAGGCTCGTGATGAACAGATGAGGGGCTCCGATCGGCCCGGGTGCGGCCGCGCCGAGGCTCGTCGCCAGCAGTGGCATTGCGATCCACGCGAATCCGTCTAGCAGGTCGGCGCGATGCGGCCACCACAGCCGGACGGCGGCCATGCCGGCGGCGACCAGCAGGCCCGATGCTGCGGTGACGATGCCGGGCACCAGCGAATCGCTGCCGGCCCGGACCCGCACCGACAGCGCGAGAATGATCGCGGCGACCATCGCGACAATCAGCACTGCGGTATCCGAGGCGGTCTTGGCTGTGACCGGTTCGAACAATGTCTTGCCGATCTGCGCCAAGCCGGACGACAGCGACTCATAGTGCGGTTCAAAGGATTCGCCTCGCGCCTCGGGGACCAGTACCAAAGTGGCCCCGTCCTCGATGCCGAGCTCGTCGAGGCTTTTGTGGCCGTCGAGTCGGGTGCCGTCGGCTCTGTGTAGTTCGTGGGCCACGCCGGTCGGCAGTCCGCGCACACCGCGCCGCTTGAGCTCGTCGGTGAGCAACTCGACGACGCTGTCGATGAACATTTCGATCGGCACGGACGCCGGGTACACCTGAGAAATGAGGTGCTCGCCGCACACCACCGCGACCGCGCAGCGCGTCGGATACGAAGCCTTGGCCATTGCCCTAGAAGACTTTTCGATGTGAATGCCACTCTTCTTGCGCGGGCAGGCGCTGCATCATGCGGCTCACCGCCGACACAATGCTGCTCGACGTACCGGGCGCGACGATCATCCAGGTTCTGCCGCCGGATAGCACATGCTCGGCCACCAGGCGACCGTCGGGAGTGTCGATGATCGTCACTGCGCCGTCGTCGATGTGTGCCCGGGTGGTGCCGGATTGGAGCGCCACGACTGATGTCTGGACCGTGCGCCGGGTCTCGACAGCCGACATCAGCAGCAGGACCTGATCGGCGTCGAGTCGTTCCTCAACCAAGAACCGGCGCAACGTCTTTGGGCTGGTCGCCGCGGCGCGCAGTGCTCCGCGCTCTATGGTCACCGGCCGTAACGGCGCCGGTGCTGCCGGCCCGCATACATACTCGATTTGGGCGCTCAGCAGGGCGTCGGCCGCATCCTCGGTCACGGCGGCTCCCGCGCCGCGGATCCGGATCAGTTCCGCCGACCGCTCGATCGCCACCGACCAACCGGCGTATCGCGCTACAAGCGTTTGCGCCGCCGCAGGCGCGCCCGGTGCTTGGCGCTGGGCAAACAGTGCGACGTCTCGGCGGCACAACACGGTGAGCCACTCCGCGACAGGAGCATCGACTTCCCCCCGCGCGTCAACGACGCCCTGTTCACGCAATTCGGCGGTCACTGGATGAGCCAACGCCACTTGTCTGCTCTCACCGCTGGGCAGATGGGGCCGCAGTCCCAGCTCCGGTGCGATCACCTCCGTACCGGTGAGAACCTGAAGGACCCACAAACCGTCAACGGTGGTAGTTAACACCGTGCCGCCTTACTACACGTTTCAGATGAAGGCCTGGCTGATCGCCTGGTCGGTTGCCTGGGCGCTTTCGGCGGTGTTGTTCACGACGTGGCCGTGCTGGCTGACGGTCTGGATCAGGCCCTCCAAGCCGTGCAGCATCTGTTGTTGGGCATCGAAAAATGCTGTCGCACCGGCACCTTGGAAGAAATCTGCCAGCGCCTGGGTGCGGTGCTGGATGTCGTCGTGGATTTCCATCAGTTGAGCTGCCCGCGAGGCGACATCTGATGCGAAACCGCTGACCGCCCCGTAGTTGTAGGTGATTTGGTCGGACATATTTCTGATTCCTTTACTTGACTAATGTGTGCCGAACAGACCGGTAAAGCCATGGGACGCATCGACTTCGTGATTTTCCATCAGCACGGCAGCCTGCCCCAGCCCGTGGGCCAAGCGTTGACCGCCGACCACCGTCTGCTGCAGATCGTGGTTGATTTGCCCCGCGGTGGCCAACGACGTGAACCCGGCCTGGCCATGCCAAGTCGACACATTGATGACGTTTTCGTGACCGCTCAAGTAGTCGTTGGCGACTGCGGTTGCATACTGCAATGCCGATTCGATGGCCTGCTGGGTGCTACGCAGCAATTCCGGTGTCACGACCGTAGCGTTTGGCATGCCTGCTCCTAGATTTTCATTTCCGCGTACCTCCGACCCGGAGGTTGGCTCGAAGTCTAAGCACGTACGGCGCCGTATCACTTCACCCACTGACAAGCTGTTAGCCGTTCCGGATCGATGCACGAACCGGCTTGGTTGATCACCGCGCCTCAGTCCGGTTTGTCTTCCCCGTGCCCAACCGAAACGCGTGCGCGAGTCATCGACTTTTTCTCCGGCCCGCC
>Ga0070737_10005194_pt1 | contig 12549 bp, 12 predicted proteins | sample Coa_R1_10_FD_66438 | JGI IMG/M metagenome (GOLD analysis project Ga0070737, IMG submission 66438) | Surface soil microbial communities from Centralia Pennsylvania, which are recovering from an underground coalmine fire - Coalmine... | ecosystem: Environmental > Terrestrial > Soil > Unclassified... | reverse complement strand
ACTGCGCCACAGCACCCGCCCCGTCGACTCGCTGAGCGCGTAGACGCTGTCGTTCTCGGTCGCCGCGATCACCATGTCGCCGACCACCAGCGGCTGGCCGTAGACGGCGCCGTCGAGGCGCGCGGTCCACCGGAGGCTGAGCGGGCCGGCGGCCGGCGGGCCGGCGGCGACGCCGGTCCGCGCCGCGTTCTGGTTGAACTCCGGCCACGCCGCGGCGGGGTACGGCCCCGGGCCGGCCCCGGTGCCGCCTATCGTGCGCTGCGCGGGCGCGGTCGCGCCGCCGCCCGGGGCGCCGCCGCCCGCGCACGCCGCGACCGCGCAGACGGCGGCCGCGAGCACCGCTGCGGGCGTCAGCCGGGGCGCCCGGCGGCGGCCCGGAACGGTGCCCGCGGCCCGCCGCGCCCGGCCGATCCCCCGTCTCACGGGAATCCGCACGGCTCGCATGCGATCAGTGTCCCAGGGCGGGCTGGCATTATGGACAGCGTATGGATGACAACCTCTTCACAGGCATGCCCGGTGGAGCGTCCTTCGTGGCGATCGGTGACAGCTTCACCGAGGGACTGAACGATCCAGCGCCCGGCGGCGGCTTCCGCGGCTGGGCGGACCGGCTGGCCGCCATGCTCGCGGCCGAATACCCCGGCCTGCGGTACGCGAACCTGGCGATACGCGGCAAGCTGCTGCGGCAGATCGTGGCCGACCAGGTGCCGGCCGCGGTAGCCATGTCCCCGTCCCTGGTCAGCATCGCCGGCGGCGGCAACGACATCCTGCGGCCCGGCGGCGACCCGGACACGCTGGCCGAGCTGTTCGACGTGGCCGTCGCCCGGCTGCGCCAGGCCGGCTGCCGGGTGCTGATGTTCACCGGCTTCGATCCGGTCGCGTTCCCGGTGCTGCGCATGCTGCGCGGGCGGATCGCCACGTACAACATGCACCTGCGCGCGATCGCCGACGCCCGCGGCTGCGCCCTGGTCGACCTGTGGTCGATGCGGTTCCTGCGCGAGCTTAGTGCCTGGAGCCCGGACCGGCTGCACCTGACGGCCGCGTCGCACCGGCGGGTGGCGCTGCGGGCCGGCGAGGTGCTCGGCGTCCCGGTCACCGAAGACTGGCGCACGGTCCCGGAGGACGTCGCCGCCTCGGCCGAGTCTGTTCCCGCCTCCGTCGGGGCGGCGCGCGAGGCCCGCGCCGTCTGGCTGGCCGCCCGCCGCGAGGACGCGAAGTGGGCGCGGGAGTACTTCATGCCCTGGATCAACCGGCGGCTGCACGGCGTCTCCTCCGGCGACGGGCGCCTGCCCAAGCGGCCCGAACTCCTGCCGGTGGGCTAACGGCCGCCTGCCGCCGGTGGTGGCGCGGGGCTTGGCGGCGTTCCGGCGCGCTGCGCCGGAACGCCGCAGGCAGCGCCGGACAACGCGCCGTCATGCCACCGGCGCCTCCGCTTCTGTGTCCAGGCCGGGCTGCCGGGCGCCGCCGGCCTTTGGCCGGGTATGCGCTACGGCCAGCATGACGGCCAGGCCCGCTACCAGGGGGGCCCACCAGATCCAGGCGTCGTGTGACGGGCCCTGGGCGGCGGCCGTCAGGCCGCCGGCCAGGACTGACGCCGCGATCAGGCGGGGCCAGCCGAGCGTGGCCGCCGGGATCAGGGCCACGGCCAGCGGCGGCCAGGGATAGTAGGAGACCATCACCGGCTCGAAGAACGACCGGAGCGCGAGGGTCAGGGCGGCCCACCAGAGGACCTCCGCGAGCAGCTCCGCCGGCCACCGCCGGCCAGCATCGGCCCGCATCCCGCCGCCCTCCGCGGGCGCGACCGCGGCGGGGAGGGCCGGCCCCTCTCCCTCCCCGGCCAGCCGGCCGAGCCAGCGGCGCCGCACGGCCAGGGCGCAGCAGCAGGCGAGCAGGATCGTCGCCAGCCGGAACGGGCCGGCGGCGACGTTACCGCCGGCCATATGCGGCGCCAGCGGTGTCCACGCGGTGGGATGGTTGATGACCGGCGAGTTGGGCTGGCTGGTGACCGACACATAGGTGGCGTGCCAGTTGGCCAGCGCCGCCGCGCCGAGCAGCACGGCGGACGGCGCGGCGGCCCGGACGCCGAACAGCCCCATCCGGCGCCACGGCAGCAGCGCCGCCAGCACCGGAAGCGCGAGCAGCACCAGCGGCTGCACGCAGACGGCGGCCCCGGCGAGCCAGCCTGCGAGCGCGGTCCGGGACCGGCTCAGCGCGAGGATGGCGTACAACAGCAGGCCGACGGCTACCGCGTCCTCCGGGTGCCCCCAGCGGGCGGACACGCTCCACAGCGCGCCCGCGCTGGCCGCGGCGAGCAGCGCGCGCTTCCAGCGAACTGCCCCGAGTTCTTCGGCGAGCGCGTCGGCGGCGAACAGCGTCACGCAGCACAGCGCGATCTGGTAAGGGCCGGCCAGCAGCCAGACCGCGGGGTGCAGGTTCTGCGGGCCCGGGATCTGCAAGGACAGGCCGGCCGCCGCGATGACGGCGGCGCACGGGACGAGGATGACCGCCGCGCCGGGCAGCGAAACCAGCCCTGTCGGCTGCGTATAGAGTCCGCCGAGGTCCAGGTGGACGAGCCGGGTCGTCGCGGTCAGCGTTCCCCACAGGTCGTAGGGAAGCGCCCATTCGGACCGTCCGATCATCGTCGGGCCCCAGGTGGTGGTGTACATCCCGATCGCGATCAGCAGGATCGAGGCAAGCAGGGGGAACAGACGCCGCCTGACCCTCGCCCGCATGCCGGTCCCTCTCCGCGCAGTGAACCGCGTGCTACTGTACAGGCGTCGGCGCTGGATGTTCATCCATCTGTCACGCCGGCGAGCGCGTCAGGCAGCGAAGCCGGTGAAGCCCGCGTAAGCGGGCCATTCCGGCGCTGTCCCGCAACTGTGACGACCCCGCGGGGTCCAAGCCAGGTCGACTCCTGACGCGCCGGACGATATCGGCCCTCGTGGGAAGGGCGATCCGTCCCGGCTGCCGCGGGTGTCGTCCCCGGCGCCGGCGGTCTCGCCTTCCTTCCCGCCACATCGGGAGGAAGTGGCACCTCAGTGAGAACCCCCATGCGACTGGCGGCCGTCGCCGCCTGTGCCGCCGCCTGCGCGGCCGCGCTGGCAGGCTGCGGCTCGGCGGCCAGCTCCGCCTCATCTGGCCCGGTCACGCCGTCCGCGGTCAAGGCGCCGGCCGCCGCCGCGCCGTTCCCGGTGACGATCAAGGCTGCCAACGGCACGGTCACCATCAAGTCGAAGCCCGCCCGGATCGTGTCCCTCAGCCCGACCTCGACCGAGGACCTGTACGCCGTGGGCGCGGGCAAGCAGGTCGTCGCCGTCGACGCGGACTCCAACTACCCGCCCGGCGTCCCGAGGACCAGCCTCAGCGGACTGACTCCGAACATCGAGGCCATCGCCCGGTACAATCCCAGCCTGGTCGTCGCCTGGGAGAACACGGGCGGCCTGGTCGCGGGACTGGCCAAGCTCGGCATCCCCGTCCTGCTCGAGCCGGCGGTCAGCACGCTCGCCGGCGCCTACGCGCAGATCGAGCAGATAGGCGAGGCAACTGGCCACGCGGCCCAGGCGGCGCAGGTCGTGGCGAGCATGAAAAAGCAGATCGCCGCGGACGTCGAGAAGGCGGGCGCCAGCCACAAGGACCTGACGTACTACTGGGAGCTGAGCGCGAACCCGTACTACTCCGCGACCTCGAAGACGTTCATCGGGCAGATCGCGGGGCTGTTCGGCCTGAAGAACATCGCCGACGCCGCCGACAAGGCGTCCGACGGCGGCTACCCGGAACTGTCCGAGGAGTACATCATCGCGGCCAGGCCGCAGATCGTCTTCCTCGCCGACAACCAGCCAAGTGACGGCGGGCAGACCCCCGCCGTCGTCGCCAGGCGCCCCGGCTGGTCGGTCATCCCGGCAGTGAAGGACCATGAGGTCATCGCGCTGAACGACGACGTCGCCTCCCGGTGGGGGCCGCGCCTTCCCCAGCTCGTCGCGCAGATCGCCCTGGCGGTCGAGCACGCGCCCGGGACGTGAGAAAGGCTGGCGCCCTCGGCGCCGCGGCGGTCTTCCTGATCGCCGCGGCGCTGGTCAGCGCGCTCGTCGGGGCGGCCAACCTGAACCCGCTCGCGACGGCGGCCGCGCTCGCGGACAAGATCCCGTTCATCCGCCTGCCGACCAGCCTGTCCGCGGTGGACCAGGCCGTGCTGTTCCAGATAAGGCTGCCGCGCATCGTGGCCGGCGCGCTCGTCGGCGCGCTGCTGTCCGTCGCGGGCGCCGGCTACCAGGGGGTGTTCCGTAACCCGCTCGTCGATTCGGGGATGCTCGGCGCCTCCGCGGGCGCCGGGCTCGGCGCGACGATCGCGATCGTCTACCTCGGCGGGGCGGGGCCGTCCGCCGTTCCGGCCGCCGCGTTCGTCGGCTCGCTCGCCGGGGTCGCGATCGCGTCCCTGGCCGGGGCGGCCAGCGCGGCGCGCGGGCCGGTCAGCAGCGGCACGGCGACGCTGCTGCTCGCCGGGGTCGCGGTCGGGTTGTTCCTCACCGCGGTGCAGACCTTCATCCTGGAGCGTTCCACCCAGGTCTTGCAGCAGGTCTACGCATGGCTGCTCGGCTCGCTGTCCGGCGCGTCCTGGCAGCAGGTGGCCTCGATCCTCCCGTACGCCGCCGTCGCCGTGGCGGTGATCCTGCTGCACGGCAGGCACCTCGACGTGCTGGCCGTCGGCGACGAGGAGGCGCGCACGCTCGGCATGCGCCCCGCGCTGGTCCGGGGGATAGTCGTCGCCGCCTGCACGCTCGCGGCGGCGAGCGCGGTAGCGGTGAGCGGCCTGATCGGCTTCGTCGGGATCATCGTGCCGCATGTGGCACGCCGGCTGTCCGGTCCGAGTTACCGCACCGTGCTGCCCCTGTCGCTGCTGTCCGGCGCGGGTTTCCTCGTGCTCGCGGACACGCTCGCCCGCACCGTGCTGTCGCCCGCGGAGCTGCCGATCGGCGTGGTGACCGCGCTGGTCGGCTCGCCGGCGTTCATCTGGGTGCTCAAGGGCACGAGGCCGGTGAACGTGTGACGACACGGATCATGGCCCCTGGCCGCGCGCCGTCCGCCGCGGGGCGCCGGTGACGGCGTTCACGGCCCGCGAGCTGACCGTGGCACTGGACCGCACGCCGGTGCTGAGCGGGGTCACGTGCGCGGCAGCGGCGGGCGGCTGGCTCGCCCTGATCGGCCCGAACGGCGCGGGGAAGTCCACGCTGATCCGCGCCGCCGCCGGGCTCGTGCCGTACCAGGGGGAGATCTTGCTGGACGGCGTGGACGTCAGGTCGATGCGGGCACGGGAGCGGGCGCGGCTGATCGCCTACGTGCCGCAGGAACCGGTGCTGCCGCCGGACATGACGGTCGAGCAGTACGTGCTGCTCGGCCGCACCCCGCATCTGAGCTACCTGGGCAGCCCCGGACGGCATGACCGTGCCCGGGCGGCGGCGGCCCTGGAGCGGCTGGACGTGGCGCGGTTCGCGGCACGGCGGCTGGCCCGGATGTCGGGCGGGGAGCGGCAGCGGGTGGTGCTGGCCCGGGCGCTGGCGGCCGAGCCGGGCGTGCTGCTGCTGGACGAGCCCACTTCGATGCTGGACGTCGGCCGCCAGCAGCAGGTTCTCGAGCTGGTCGACGGCCTGCGCGCCGGCAGCGGGCTCACCGTGGTGTCCGCGCTGCATGACCTGACCGCCGCCGGACAGTATGCCGACCAGCTCGTGATGCTGCACGGGGGCCGGGTCGCGGCGTACGGGCCGGCGGCCGACGTGCTCACCGCCGAGCTGATCCAGGCGGTCTACGCCGCCCGGGTCACCGTTACCGCCGGCCCGGACGGCCGGCCGGTGGTCGCCCCGCTGCGCCGGGCGGCTGACGGCGGCCCCTGCTGACGTCTGGTCGCCCGAGGAGTAGTGTCGCTTCCGACCAGTTCCCGAACCTCGCCGGCTAAAGGGGCCGCCATGTACCAGCCGTATCCGGGCGGAGCCACGATGCCCGAACCTTCGCGGCCGCCCACCCCGCAGTCAGTGCTGAGAGCCGTGCAGGTCATGTACGCGGGAGCCGCGGTCAGCCTGATCGGCATCGTCGTCGACTTGACGACGCTGAGCTCCACCAGGAACCAGATAATCAAAAGCAGGCCGAACCTGACGTCGGCCCAGGTCACCCAGGCCGAGCACGTGGCGATCGGCCTGTTCATCGTCAGCGGGCTGATCGGCGCCGCGCTGTGGCTCTGGATGGCCCAGAGCTGCAAGGCGGGCAAGAGCTGGGCGCGGATCGTGTCCACCGTGCTGTTCGCCATCGACACGATCAACATGGCCGCCGGGGCAGCCGGCGTGTCCAGCGGCGGCGCGGCCCGCATCTACGCGATCGTCGTCTGGCTGGTCGGCCTCGCCGCCGTCATCCTGCTCTGGCAGCGCACGTCGTCGGACTACTTCCGGAGCACGCCGCGATACTGAGGGCGTGACAGCGGGAGCGCTCGGGCTCGACCTGCTGGCCGGCTCCGCCACGGTGCTCGTGGCGATCGTGGTGGCACGGCTGGCGCACAGCGCCGGGCTGCCCGCGCTCCTGGTTTTCCTCGGGCTGGGCCTGGCCCTCGGCGAGGCCGGCATCGGAATCCGGTTCAGCAACGCCGGCCTCGCCGAATTCCTCGGCCTGGGCGCCCTGGTGCTGATCCTGGCCGAAGGCGGCCTCACCACCAACTGGGCGCACGCGCGGGCGGCCGCGCCCGCGGCGATCGCGCTGGCCACCGTGGGGGTCGCGGTGAGCATCGTCGTCGTCGCCGGAGGCACGCACTGGCTGCTCGGCCTCGGCTGGCGGGACGCGCTGCTGGTCGGCGCGGTCCTCGCGCCGACCGACGCGGCCGCGGTGTTCTCGGTGCTCCGCCGGCTCCCGCTGCCGCCGATGCTCTCCGGGATCCTGGAGGGAGAATCCGGGCTGAACGATCCGCCGTCCGTGCTCGCGGTCACGCTGCTCAGCCAGCACGGTCCGCATGGGACGTCGCCCGCGCTGATCACCGGCGAGATCATCTGGGAGCTGGCCGCGGGTGCCGCGATCGGCATCGCGGTTGGCCTGCTCGGCATGCTGTTCCTGCGCCGGGTGGCGCTGCCGGCCACCGGCCTCTACCCGGTCGCGGTGCTCGCCCTGGCCGTCGGCGCCTACGGCGCCGCGGACCTGGCCCGGGGAAGCGGCTTTCTCGCGGTCTACGCCTGTGCCGTGCTGCTCGGCAACGTGCGGCTGCCGCACGGCCCGGCGACCCGCGGCTTCGCCGAAGGGGTCGGCTGGCTGGCACAGATCGGACTGTTCGTCATGCTCGGCCTGCTCGCCTCGCCTGCCCGGCTGCCCCCGCAGATCCTGCCCGCCCTGGCCGCCGGGCTGATCCTGGTCCTGGTGGCCCGTCCCGTCGCGGTGCTCGCCGTCATGCTGCCGTTCCGGATGCCGTGGCGTCAGCAGGCGTTCCTCTCCTGGGCGGGGCTGCGCGGCGCGGTGCCCATCGTGCTGGCGACGATCCCGCTCAGCAGCGGCGTGCCAGGAGCCGCCCGCCTCTTCGACCAGGTCTTCGTCATCGTCGTGGCGTTCACGCTGGTGCAGGGGCCGACCTTGCCGTGGGTGGCCCGGCGGCTGCGGGTCACTGCGCCGGCGGAGCCCCTGGAAGTCATCGTCGACGCCGCGCCGCTTGAGGAACTGCATGCCGACCTGCTGCAAGCGCAGGTGCCCGACGGGTCGCGGCTGCACGGGGTGGAGGTCTTCGAGCTGCGGCTGCCCGCGCAGGCGAACATCGCGCTGATCGTCCGCGACGGCCACGGGATCGTCCCGGGGCCCACCACGGTGCTGCGCACCGGCGACCGGCTGCTCATCGTGGTGCCCGCGGCCGTCCGGGAGCAGACCGAGCGGCGGCTGCGCGCCGTCAGCCGGGCCGGCAAGCTGGCCGGCTGGTTCGGCGAGCACGGCACATAACGCGTAAATAGGCGCGGCTCCCCGGCCCCTTCCCGGCCCGCCGTTGGCGCCATCGGCATGTTCTATCCCGGCCGTTGGCGCCATCGGCATGTTCTATCCCGGCCGTTGGCGCCATCGGCATGTTCCATCCCGGCCGTTGGCGCCATCGGCAGGCCGCGTCCGCACCGCCGGTAGCCGGAATAGATATATTTCTGGGATAAGATGTCGAAATTGTACGATTTGGCCCACCTGGAAGGATGGCGCGTGATGGCCAAGGCGCTGCTTGGCCTGGATGAGCACCTTCTCGCCGGGGCCGCCGCGGCGCTGGGAACCGCGACGAAGAAGGACACCGTCACGCGCGCGCTCCGGAAGGTCGGCGAGGACGCGCGCCCGGCGCGCCGCCGGGCCCAACGATCTGCCCGCGGCGGCGGGCGCCGGCGGGTCCGGCTACGGCCGGCCGGAAGACCGCGGCCGGTGAGGCACCTGGCCGGCGCCAGCGACAATGAACGGCCCGCCCAGCCGGTCACAGGCGGCTGAACGGGCCGTTCACCCGGCACCGGCCGTTCACCCGGCACCGGCCGTTCACCCGGCGGCGGCCGTTCACCCGGCGGCGGGCGCTCACCTGGCACCGGCCGTTCACCTGGCACCGGGGCGGCTCAGCCCCAGGTGATCACCCGCTTGGGGCGGATGGTGACGACCACCCGCTTGTCGCCCGGGTTGTCCCTGGTACGCAGGTCGGCGCCGTACTTGGCGCCCACCTTGTCGGCGAAGGAGTAGTCGTCGTCCGGGGCGATCTCCGCGTCGCCGCGCAGTTCGATGTACCGGTACGGCGGGTCGCCGAAGATGATCAGGCTGCACTTCGGGTTGGCCCGCAGGTTCTTCACCTTCTGCCGGGAGGTGTTCAGCGAGAGCTTGACCGTGTCGCCCTCGGCGAGGAACCAGACGCCGGACAGTTGCGGCCGCCCGCTGGATCCGATGGTGCCGAGCACCGCGACCTGCTGCCCGAGCAGGTCGCGGTGCGAGTCAGGAATCGTCGTCATGCCACGACTTTACGACGCGTCCGCTCCGGAGTTCATGACGGCGGGCACATCGCCGGCCCCCCGCGGTTTGGCGGCCGGGACAGGCGCCGGGGCCGCCGGGGCCGCCGGGGCCGGCCGCTTGCGCCCGATGGCGATGGCAGCCGCCGCGCCGAGCAGCGAGATCCCGGCCGAGACCGCCATCGCCGGCCGGTACCCCGCGGTGAAGGACGCGGCGGAACCGAAGTGGCCGTTGGCCGCGAAGACGGCGCTCACCAGCGCGATGCCGAACGCCGAGCCGAACCGCTGCAGCGTGTTGTTCACCCCCGAGGCGCGGCCGACGTCGCCGGGCGGCACCGCCCCGAGTGCCGCGGTGGGAACCGTGGGCAGCGCCATGGACACCCCGGCGCCCGCGATGATCAGCGGTACGACGAACCGCCCGTAGCCGCCGTCCGCCGTGCTGGCGGCCAGCGACGCCACCCAGGCCAGCCCGCCGGCCTGCATGGCCAGGCCGGCCACGAGCAGCGGCCGGGTGCCGACCCGGTCGGCGAGCGCGCCGGCCAGCGGCGCGACCACCATCGGCGTGGCCGTCCACGGCAGCAGCCGCAGCCCGGCCGCCAGCGGCGAGTAGCCCAGCCCGAGCTGGAAGTACTGCGCGGTGAGGAACGCCGCGGAGAAGATCGCCCCGGACATGCAGAACCCGGTGAGGTTGGCCGCGGTGAACGCGCGGGCGCGGAACAGCCGCAGCGGCAGCATCGGCTCGGCCGCCCGCCGCTCGCGCAGCACGAATCCCGCGAGCAGCACCACGCCCGCGGCGAACGCCCCGAGGGCTTCCGGGTCGCCCCAGCCCGAGCCGCCGGCCCGGACCAGTGCCCACGCCACCGCCGCCGCGCCGCCCGCCACCAGCGGCACCGCCGGCAGGTCCAGCCGCCCCGCGGGGCCCCGGCCGGACGGCAGGAAGAAGGCCGAACCGAGCGCGGACGCCAGCCCGATCGGCACGTTGATCCAGAAGATCCAGTGCCAGTCGAGACCCTGGACGACGACACCGCCGACCAGCGGCCCGCCGGCCACGGCGAGGCCGCCGATCCCGCCGAAGATCCCGACGACGCTGCCGCGCCGTTCCGGAGGGAACGCGCTGGCCAGGATCGTCAGTGCCAGCGGGGTGACCGCCGCCGCGCCGATCCCCTGCACGGCGCGCGCCGCGATCAGCAGCCCCGAGTCCGGGGCGAGCGCGCACGCGGCCGACGCGGCCGTGAACAGCGCCAGCCCCGCCGCGTAGACCCGGCGGCGGCCCAGCCGGTCGCCGAGCGCGGCGGCGGTGATGATGCCGGCCGCGAACGTCAGCGCGTACGCGTTGACCGCCCATTCCAGGGTGGCGATGCTGCCGCCGACGCTGCGGTGGATCGCCGGCAGCGCGGTGACCACGACAAGCGAGTCCAGCGACACCATGAAGAACGAGATCGAGGTGAGCGCGAGCACCAGCGGGAGTGACGTCGCCCGCTGCCGCCCGCCAGAAGCCAGTGAAGCCAGTGAAGCCAGTTCCATCTGCCCGATGCCTCCGCGGGCCGGCCGGATGCGCTCCCGACGGCGCTTGTCGAACCGGCCGGCTCACCATCTCTACGGGGAAGCGCGCCCCGGATCGACAGCGGGAGTCAGGATTTTTCGTGGCGGCGGAGCAACTCCTCGCGCAGGGCCGGGCTGGCGCTGGTTTCCGCTGCCCTGCGCCAGGCACCACGGGCCCGTTCGGTATCCCCTGCCTTTTCCAGCAGGGCGGCGTGGGCGGCGTGCAGCGGCGCGTACCCATCCAGGGAGCCGGCGGCCAGCACGGGCTCGAGCACCGCCAGGCCGGCCAGCGGGCCGTCCGCCATCCCGACCGCGACCGCGCGGTTGACCTCGACCACCGGTGACGGGTCCAGCCGGGCGAGCGTCCCGTAGAGCAGCGCGATCTGCGGCCAGTCGGTCTCCTCGAACGAGGCCGCCTGCGCGTGCAGCGCGGCGATCGCGGCCTGCAACTGGTACGGGCCTACCTCGCGGCGGGCCAGCGCGCCGTCGAGCACGGCTGTCCCCTCGTCGATCAGGGCGCGGTCCCACCGGGACCGGTCCTGCTCGGCGAGCGGCACCGGCCGCCCCTCACCGTCGAGCCGCGCCGCAGCCCGCGACTGGTGCAGCAGCATCAGCGCGAGCAGGCCGGCCGTCTCCGCGTCCGCGGGCAGCAGCCGGTGCAGCAGCCTGCCCAGCCAGATCGCCTCGCCGCAGAGCTCGTCACGGATCAGCCCGGCGCCGCTGGTGGCCGCGAACCCCTCGTTGAAGACGAGGTAGATGACCGTGCGCACGGATCGCAGCCGTTCGGAAAGCCTGCCGGGGACCTCGAAGCGGATGCCGGCATCCCTGATCTTGCGCTTGGCCCGGACCAGGCGCTGGGCCAGCGTGGGCTCGGGCACGAGGAACGCCGCCGCGATCTGCTTCGTCGTCAGCCCGGCGACGTAGCGCAGCGTCATCGCGACCCGGACCTCGAGCGCGAGCGCCGGGTGACAGCAGGCGAAGATGAGGCCGAGCCGGTCATCGCCTAGCTGCCGCGTGTCCGGGGCCTGTGTTTCCACGGTCGCCTCCCCAGGCGCGATCTCGCCGAGCACATGCGGGTCGACGGCCGCCGCGCGGCGCGCGCGGTGGGCGTCCACCGCCTTGCGCCACGCGGTCAGCATCAGCCAGCCGCCCGGGTTGGGCGGGACACCGCCGGCGGCCCACGCCTGAGCGGCCGCGGCGAACGCCTCGGCGGTCGCGTCCTCGGCCGCCTGGAGGTCGCCCAGCCGCCGGGCGAGCGCCGCGACGACGGCGCCCCACTCCTCCCTGAAGGCGCGCTCGAGACCGGGGATCAGTCCAGGGCCCTTTGCCATGCCATCCCCGAGACCGCCGCCCGGACCTCCACCGTCCCGATGCGGGCGGCCGGCATCCGGGCGGCCCAGTCCAGCGCGGCGTCCAGGTCCGGCACGTCGACCAGGAAGAACCCGAGCAGGTGCTCCTTGGTCTCCATGAACGGCCCGTCGGTGATCAGCCGTTCCCCTCCGTCGCGCACCCGCACGCTCGTCGCGGTTTCGCTGTGGGTGAGCTGCTCCGCGGCGACCAGCACGCCCGCCTCCCTGGCCGCCCGGGCGTACTCGGCCCACTCGCCGTCCCGGACCCGCGCGCCCGGCGCCGCCGTCGCGACGGCCGCGTACTCCTCGGCCGTGGCCGGCGAGTAGATGAGCAGTGCGTATTTCATCGTCGTCTCCCGTCTGGATGCCTAACGGTTCCCCATATCTACGGGCCGAGCCGGCGGAAATCGACAGGCTGCCCAATGATTCTTCCCCGCGGTACGGTGGCGGCGCCCACGGGCGCGGGAGATGCTCATCCTTTTCGCTGTGCTGATCCTTCTCGCCGTGCCGAGCGTCGCGGCCTCGGTCCCGCACCAGCAGCGGGAACCGGAGCAACCGGGCGACTCGGGCGCGGCCGGCCGCTAGGGCAGCGCCGCCGACGTGCCGGCGTCGACGCTGAGCACGGCGCCGGTCATCGACCGCGCGTCGGCGAGGAACGCCACGGCGCGGGCGATTTCCTCCGGATCGATCAGCCG
>Ga0070737_10005192_pt1 | contig 12552 bp, 12 predicted proteins | sample Coa_R1_10_FD_66438 | JGI IMG/M metagenome (GOLD analysis project Ga0070737, IMG submission 66438) | Surface soil microbial communities from Centralia Pennsylvania, which are recovering from an underground coalmine fire - Coalmine... | ecosystem: Environmental > Terrestrial > Soil > Unclassified... | reverse complement strand
TCGACATCTCTGATTTCGGGAGCGAGTTGCAGGACGCCAGCAATCTGCTGAGTCTCGGGATCGATTCGCCGACATTGAAGCGCCAGATATACCAGCGACTTGCTTTGAAGTATCTGAGCGATGCCCGGCAGGAGACAAAGGATCAAATTGCGCGTGAAATCGATGCGCAGGTATTGAGTTAGCGAGAAAGGAGATTTCATTGTCAGATCAAACGCCAGTGGAAAAGGCGCCCGGCGTCGATATCCGGGATGTGGTCCGGCACGCGATTGAAGAATTTGTCCGTGCTGAGCAAGAGAAAGCAGAGCCGGCCTATAGGGCTGAGTTGCAGGATGAGCGGAAGCGCCGCGAAGGGCTAGAAGCGAGACTCAACCAGTTGGTGGAAGAAAATCGCAAGGCGCGGGCGATTGCGGAGGAAGCGGACAGGAATTCGCAGATTCGGAGCGAATTGCAGCGGCTGGGCGTAGCCAAGCTCGATCTAGCATTCCGCGCGGTGAAGGATGAGATCGTGCGCACCGACGATGGGCAATTAAGGGCAAAAGGTCCAGAGGCGAAGCCGCTGCAGGATTATTTAGCGGGATTTGTACAGGAGAATCCGGAGCTCTTGCCGGCGCGGATTGCGGGCGGAAGCGGAGTACATACGCCGAATAAGAACGGGGCACAGGACGCGCCTGGTTTGGAACTCGACAAGATCAAGCCGGGAATGAGCAAGGACGAACTGGACCGGGTGCGCCGGGAGATTTCGAGACTGGCCAATCAGGCCCTGCGTGGCGCATAGAGGATTAGAGCGCGATCTAGCGAGATAGCCGGTCTCAGGGACTTACGTCACAAGCTGCACCCAGGTAGGTGAAAGTTTGGGGGCGTAAGTAGTAACTGCACGACGGAATGGAAGACGGCAGGCAATCATGGCCATGGTCATTTTTGCTTGCCTTGTTGTGAATTCATTTAGGGAGATTTATGTCAACAATTACATCTGCCAATCTGGCGAATGCGATCGTAAAGCTTGTTGCTGCTGACGCATTGCCGGCTCTGATGGGAAATCTCATCATGGGTAACCTGGTGAATCGTGATTACGAGCCTGTGCTGGCGCATGCCGGCGATACGGTCAACGTGCCGATTCCTCCGGTTCTGGTAGCGAATAACATAGCGGAAGGCGGCACGGTGACGCCGCAGAATCCGAGTCTCGGGAACGCGCAGATTGTGCTCAATACGCACGCTGAAGCAACTTTCCAGATTCCAGACGTGACGAAAGCGCTGGCTTTCCCCGAGCTGCTGAAAGCTTACATGCAACCGGCGGTGATTGCGATTGCCGAGCGGGTTGAGCACGACCTTTTGGGGCTATACAGCCAGTTCACGGCAAATCCGCAGGTAGGTGCGGCGAACACGCCGATCACCGAAGCGACGATCGACGCCGCCGAAACCGCGCTATTTTCGGCGATGGTTCCGGCGAGCGCGTCGAAGTACCTGGTTGTGGATTCGAACACCTATTCGCAAATTCGCCAGATTCCGCGTTTCAGCGAGTACTACTCGGCTGGCGAGGCTGGTCTGAAGGCGCTGGTAGAAGGCAACGTCGGCAAGATGAAGGACTTCTTTATCTTCCGTTCGCAGTTCGTGCCGACCACGGGCGCTGCTACCCCGAACACGCATAACCTGGCATTTACTCGAGATGCGATCGGGTTGGTCGTTCGCCGGCTGCCTCAGCCTCTTCCGGGGACTGGCGCAGTGGCGGAGTACGCGGAGATGGGTAACTTCGGAATCCGCGTGGTTATGAGTTACCAGCCGAACACGCTGTCTCAGCAATTCACCGTGGACGTGCTCTACGGCTGCGGCGTGTTGCGCAATAACTTCGCGGTTCAGGTAAACAGCTAGTTGATTTAGTAAGACAAGCGGGAGCTCATGAAGAGCTCCCGTTTCTATTTAGGGGATCATCCGTGGACTTAAAACAATATTTTCGTAAGATGCGCGAAATCGAAAACACGATTGCAGAGCCGTTCGTGTTAATAGCAAGTCTCGAGACGCCGGACGGAGGGAAGGCCGGCATGTTGACCGAAGTGACGCGTTTCGTTGCGGCCAAGATGATCATCGAGGGGCGCGCCGTACTGGCGAACGAAGGTCAGAAAGAAGCGTTCGCGGCTCAGCAAGAGGCACTGAGAAAGGCCGCAGCAAAAGCGGAATTGGCAAAGCGAGTACAGGTGGCGATCCTGGCCGACTCAGACATGGGCAGTTCGACGCCGGCGAAGAAGAACGATTCGCCGAGCGCGCGAAAGTAGGCCGTCATGGCGTTATTCACGGATGCAGACATCGTCACGCTGGACGACCTAATACAATACGAGACTTCGTTAGTACAGGTGGCGTCTTCGCACGGAATCAACGTCGATACGAAGATCCAGTTGGCGACGAATGCGATTACCGACCGGCTCATGCTTTGGTTATTGAACGTGGGGGCTTCCGACCCGCAGTGGGCGAATCGGCGTACTCTCGGGCTATCGACAGTTGTAGTTACTCCTACGCTGGAACGTTGGTTGAGCTTCGACTCTCTGTCCCGATTTTTTGCCGAGGCGTACAACGTGCAATTGAATACCCGTTTTCAGGGGAAATGGACCGAATACCAGACCGCCGCCAAGGATGCCGCCGAGATGGTTTTCATGTCGGGCATCGGTATTGTGTATAGCGCACTGCCTAAGCCGGCGATGCCGTTGGTTGCAGTTGAGACTGGGACGGTGAGTCCGCAGGCGCTGTATATACAGACAGCATGGACGGATGGCCAAGGAGATGAAGGCGCGCTGAGTCCGGTAAACGGCGTGATACTGGACGGCGACTCGAGCATCACAGTAGGGATGAGCGAAGGCGTGCTGGAAGCGCCCGCGGCGGCGACGGGCTGGAACATATATGCGGGCACGACCGACTCCGATGTGACACGGCAGAACAACGCGCCGCTGGCGATTGGTTCGACATGGGTTTTGCCCACTACGGGATTGATTGATGGTCCGCAACCGGTGAACGGTCAGCAGCCGAATTTCTATATTCCACTTTCCAGGCAAATTCAAAGAGGGTAACTATGCTTCCGCTGACAATCGACGCTGCACAGAAAGTATCGGATCTGTTGACGACCGGAAACGCCTTACAGCAGCAGATCAGCAGTATTTCTAGCTCCAACAATACCAGCGTGCCGTTGATTACGGCGGCGCAGGTGGTGCTTAGCTCCACAATAGCGGCAATGGGAGACAAGGATCTACAACTTACGTATCCGAGAATTTGCCTGTACACCGCCGCAGTCAAGAATACACAGGTAGAGAAGTTCCGATCACTATCCGGGACCGTGTCAGTTACAGCGGAGATTTGGGCCAGTGGAGACTTGGTAAGTCAAACAGACCAATGGATCCACTATTACGTCGAAGCGATGACGAACATTCTGCGGCAAAACATCGGGGATTGGGGCGATGGGGTTTTCTTCTCCGGTGAGTACGATGTACAGCTTCAGGCGCCCAAAGTAGGCGGCATAGGCTATGTGGAACTGGCGACAGTAACTTGCGTTTTAAACGTGAGCCGTAATTAGGAGACGGCCGATGGCACACTACATTTCTTCAAATGCGAATCGCTTCTACGTGGCGGCGGAGATAAGCTACGGAGAAGCTGCATCGGTAACTGCAGCGAATCGTTTTCCGGCTGTCCGGCTGCAGGCGCAGCAGTTGCTCGCATCGGGAAGGCGCCTGGACAAGACGGGCACCCGGACGTTTCTAGGAACGCCGATATCAGCACGCCGCCAAACCGCGTTCGAAGCCCGGACATATCTTACTTCCTGGAGTGGGTCCGGACAACCGTCGTATGGGCCGCTTTTTCAGGCAGCCATGGGCGCACAGCCCAATTTAAGCACTGGCCTCTCCGTTGCTTCCGTGCAAAATAACACCCAGATCCAGACGACCATGGCACATGGGCTTTCGTATGGATCAGCGGTATCGTACAGCGGCGAGATCCGGTTTGTCACCAGCGTGGTCGATACGTCGACAGTTATCCTGAACGCGCCATTTTCGAATGCGCTGCCGATAAACGCAGCGCTAGCGACCACCATAACTTACCCCCTGGCGATAGCGCTTCCGAGCCTGACGTTATACGACTATTGGGACCCGATAACGGCTGTGAGCCGTATCATCACAGGAGCAGCGGTAGATACTCTCTCGCTGTCGGTAGATGGTGATTTCCACGAATTCGTGTTCACTGGGCCCGCATGCGATCTTCTCGATTCCAGCAGTTTTGTGTCCGGCGCCGCAGGGCTAAACAGCTTTCCGTCGGAGCCTGCGCTAGGAAATTTTGACTATTCGGTCGTTCCGGGGCATCTTGGGCAGGCATGGCTGGGTAGCGTTCCAAATCAGTTCTTCACGCTCACAGGCGCAAGCGTCGAGGTCAAGAACAACATCGATGTGCGCAATCAGGAATTTGGATCGTCGTATCCGCGAGCGATCGCTCCGGGTGAGCGGCAAGTCGCGTCTACATTTACTTTGTTCGCTCAGGACGACGCGCAAACGACGGCGCTGTACGCTGCCGCCAAGCAAAGGACACCTGTGGAAGCAATGCTACAACTCGGCCAGCAACAAGGCCAGCTCATGGCAGTTTTCATGGGGAACGTAACACCGGAAATTCCCAATTACGACGATTCGCAGACAAGGCTGCAATGGACATTCAAGAACAACCTCGCCCAAGGAACTTCAGAAAATGAAATTTTTATTGCGTTTGCGTAAGCCGGACCATTCAAGCGTCGCATGGCACGAAAGCCGGAGCATTTCCGGGGTTCGATTCGCGATCAGGCATATCTCTCTGGCGCAACGCATCGAGCTGACAAAGAGCGTTCGCGAGCTGGCCCTACGATACGAATTCCTAAAATCCGGCGAGCCGAGCGATCAATTAGAAGCGTCGCTTTCAGATCTACTGGTGCGAAAACTTTACATAGAGTGGGGGCTCGCGGCGCTGGAGGGTTTGCGAATCGACGGTAAGCAGGCTACACCGGCATTATTGATCGACAGCGGCCCGGAGCGTTTAAGCGATGAAGTCATCGAGAAGATTCGCGCAGAACTAGAGCTTTCGGAGCAAGAAAGAAAAAACTCCTAATCGCATTCCACTTTCAATTTTCTTCACCGGCCGCGTGGAGATGCGATAGCTGCAGGTCAAGCGGCCTGGTGAAGGCGAGAAATTGCGCCTTCGTGGAAATAGAGCGGCCTGCGCGTGCGCGGGCAGTATGGGCGCGAGGCGGCGTGTATTCAATACATTGCCCGAAGTCGGTAATCACGCCGCAGAGTTTGTACTTACTTGATCAGTTTCGGTATTGGAAAGAAGGCGGCGGAGGTGGTTTATGGCACATGCAGGCCAAAACTGCCGATGCGGTGATGATGCTCGAGCGAGCGTGGCAAATGGAGATACAACGTGGCGAACAGTAAGAACAACTTGTCGAGTCTTTTAAGTCAATTAAAGAAGCAAAAGATAACTGGCCTGAGCGTCAACAAGCTGCTAGCGCCGACCAGCGTCATCACCCAATCGCAAGGGGCATCCGAAAAGGCGATGAAACCGGCCAGCGCCGGCGATGCGAAGACGTCTGCAATGGATGCAAAGACTGTACCGACAGGCATCAATTTCGGGTCGCCATCGAACAAGACGACGAGCACGTCGCAAAGCAGTAGCGAGTGGTCTAATCTGCTTCAGCAAACCGCTTCCGGGGGCGTTGCGAGCGCATTTGGCGGCGGCGGACTAGGCAGCATTGCCGGACTCGGAGGGCTGATTGCCGGGATTGCGAGTCTCTTCGGCGGCGGTAAGAGCACGCCCCCTCCATTGGTGGAATTCGAGCTTCCGGCTTCTCAAACGCAAACGGTGTATGTGAGCTCAAATGGCGCTTCAACATACCAGGGCAGCGTTACACAACAGAGCAGTTCGGTGAAGACCGGCGGCGCCATGTACATTAGCAGCCCCACACCGCAACCAAGCAGTCCAAACTCGTCAGCGGGGCAGACGTTTCAATATCAGAGCACGCAGATTGCGCAGGCAGTTAAGACCGCACTGCTGAACTCGAGTTCGCTGAATGACGTGATCGCGGATATCTGACATGGCAAATTTTCCAGTTCTTACCTCCGGCGTGGTTGTGCAGTATCCGGCCGTGATTGCCAGCGGCCAAGGCGCGCAAGTAATTCGATTTCTGGACGCGTCCGATCAACGGTATCTTGTGCAGCCGAGAGCATTACGGCAATGGCAGATTCGGCTGGATTTGCTGAATGAAGACGAAATTCAAGCACTCGAAGCATTTTTTATAGCTCAGAGCGGAGATTATTCACCGTTTAGCTTCCCGGATCCGTTCAGTGGGGCACCGGTCCCAAATTGCCGTTTGGCGGCACCGGGTTTTGTCAGTGAGTACGTGGGGGTCGATGTGAGTTCCACCTCGTTTTGGGTGATAGAGACAAATGGCTAACCTCTTTTATCCGCAGCTTACGAGCGGCGCGCTGGCGCAATATCCCATTCGTAAAGTCCGGCTTGCCCGAACGGTGAAGAATGTGCTACCCGACGGCAGCATGATCCTGTATTCAGATCCGGGCGGCGCACAATTGCGCTGGCAACTGTCCTATACAGAATTGTCGGATGTGGACGTGCAGGCGCTGCAAGCCCATTTCAGCGCCTGCGTTGGGCCGTTCCACAGTTTTACATTTATCGATCCGACTGACAATATGCTGGCATCGAGTTCAGATATGAACGCCTCGCCTTGGCAGATCTCCAGCTTGATTAATGTTACGGCAGGCGCCGCCGATCCAAGTGGCGGCACTAGCGCATTTACATTGAGTAATACCGGGCAAACGAGTCAACAAATCACACAGACATTAACGGTTCCATCCGGATATCAGTATTGCTTTTCTATTTACGCGATGAGCAACGGTCCGTCAGCCATGACTATGATCCGGCAAGGTTCCGTTCGAGAAGAGCAGCACAGTGTTTCGATTGGGCCAGTTTGGACGCGGCTTGTCTCAAGCGGCAAACTCAGCGATTCCGGTACCGGCTTTACGATCGGCATCGCGCTGGCGCCCGGACAGCAGGTACAGCTTTACGGTCCGCAACTCGAGGCGCAGGTAGCGCCTTCACGATACCGTTCCACGGCGCAGACCGGCGGAGTTTACGCCAATGCGCACTGGGCGACGGACCAACTCAGCATCACAGCAGACGCTCCGAACTTATCTTCCACTGCATTCAGCATTGAGACCGCGCTCTAAGGATTGAACAATGAGTACGATAAATCAAGTTAAGCAGCTCGCCGAAGCTGATACGCCGCTGTTGTTCTTTGAGTGCATTCTGCCGTCCGGGGACGTAGAATACTGGAGCACGCATTCCATCGCTTTCAACCAGCAGGCTTATGCCGCAAGAGTCCTCAAGCATAATTTATTCGACCTGCAGCTTTCGGCCGACGATGCGATGGACGGCATTTCCCAGTTGTCGCTGACGCTTGCAAATGCCGATTCAGCATTGTCGGAGCTAAATGCAGCTATTGGATTCAAAGGGACACAACTCACTGTATATTTTGCGTTCGCCGATTTGCAAACTTTACAAGTTACTACGGAAAGCACTATTCTGTTTCGAGGAATCGCCGGGGATCCGGATGAAATCGCAGAAGATTCTCTAACGCTCAGTTTCACGAACAAGCTTTCGCTGCAGCGGATTCCGCTTCCGGAAGTTCGCATTCAGCGTTCGTGCGCGTGGAATTTTCCTACGACAACAGATCAGAGGACGGAAGCAATAAACGGCGGTGTGCGCGGACGGTTCTCGCAGTACTTTAAGTGCGGATATTCCGCGGACATCGACGGAGGAGTTGGAAATCTAAACGGCGGCGAGGCATTTAGCTCCTGCGATAAGTCGCGAACGCAATGCCAGCAGCGTGGAATGTTTTCATCCGACGGGTTGGGGAACGTAACACAGCGATATGGCGGATTTGAGTTCGTGCCTTCGGCCATCATGGTTCGCACCTCCGGCGCGAAAACGTCTCATCTTTCACCCGTTCTTGATGATGCAGCGAAGTACAACGACGCCGTGCCGATTGTGTATGGCACAGGCTGGATCAAGGCCTCAGTGATCTTCGCCCGTAATGACGGCAATCTGACGCACATGGAAGCGCTGCTTGGGATGGGAACCATCCAGTCCGTGATGAAGGTGGTCGTAAACGATATCGAGATTCCGTTAGCGGTGCAGGGACAGGACATGACGACGACGGGATGGTATAACGTCGTGACGACCGGCACTCGCAACGGTAACTTCAATCTGGATTTTACGGATGCGAACGGGAACCCGCTAGGCGATCCGTATGGGAGCATGTCGGTTCTCTCGATCATTGTACCGAACCGGATCAGCAGCGGGAAGTCCTTGCCCAATGTCGAAGTTCTGCTGCAAGGCGTTCAGATTGATCAATATAAGCTTGACGGGAGTTTTCAACAAACAAGCTTCACGAATAACCCGGCTTGGGTCATTTTGGATGTTCTCCAGCGATGCGGGTGGTCGACATCTGATTTAAACCTTCCGACTTTCGCATCTGCCGCCGCATTTTGTGGAACCTTGATCAGCACGACTGACCTGAATGGGAACCCGATTCAGGTTCAGAGATACGAATGCAATTTGATCATTACGAAGCGGCAGAGTGCGGCGACGATTGTACGTGGAATTCGCGTGGCATCCAGTCTGATGCTGCGCTACGGAACGACAGGATTACTGGAGCTACTTCCGGAGACGACCATTGCGGTGCAGCAGCCGGTGCTTCCGGACGGCGGCAACAGCACCGAAACGCTGAACGGAGGATGGCCGGCGTATGAGTTTAGCGATGGATCGGGACCTTTTTCGGGAATCGTGCGGAATCCTAACGGAACTTCGACGGTCCGTCTGACGTCGCGGAGCATTGCGGAGACATCCAACCGGCTTAGTGTCGAATTTCAAGACGAGTCGAACGAATATCAGCAAGACAGTCTGTCGCTCGTAGATGCAGATGATTCGGCGCTCATCGGGTATGAAATCAGCAGCCAATCGACAGCGCTCGGGATCGCCAACTTCAGCCAGGCGACCAGGGTACTGCTGCGACAGTTAGATAAATCGACGGACGGCAATATGTTTGTCGAGTTTCAGACGAGCTTTCGGGCACTGAAAGTTCGGCCGGGCGATATTATCGCGCTTACTTACTTGAAAGAAGGATTCATCCGCGTTCCCTTTCGGGTGGTTAAGTTATCACCCTCTATTAACTATGAGCTAGTTACGGTACTCGCACAGATTCACGATGACGATTGGTATAGCGACAATCCATCCGTATTAGGAGGCGCCGGACGGCAGCCGGGAACTCAAGTGCAGACGCCGAGGCCGCTGATTGGTCTTATAACACATGACGATCCCAGTGGAAACTTTGAGGATTTCGATTTCAGGGTTACGGAACAGATCCAGTCTCAAAGCGATGGGACCGCAACCGACACGCTGACGGTCGCGTTTTCACAGCCCACAAAACCGGCCGCGAATTCCCCGAACTTGCCCCTGCTCAGTCTTTCACCGGGCTATGTGACGGGCAGTGGAAGTATCCAAGGCGGCAGCTCGCTCTATTACGCGGTGACCGCGGTGGACAGCGCCGGTAACGAAGGCGCTCTCTCGTTTACGGTTCCGGCGACTGTCCCGACCGGGAGCGAGATGAACTCGGTTGTTATCAGTGGCCTCAGTTTTCCGGTAACAGCGGCTGCGTTCAATGTATATCGCGGGACCACACCGCAATTGTTGTATCGAATTGCGACGAACCAGCCTCTGAATACAAGCTACATGGATACGGGCGTTGCGCCCCAGCCGATCGGGCCGCCGGATGCCAGCTTCGACCACGCCAATTTTTATTACAGATTCGAGTATGCAGGCCCATATCCTGCGACGATTATTTCTTCGAACACCATCGGCTGGTCGGACATGGCGGCGACTAGCTCGGCTTACAACGGCATGGTGGTGCGAATAATCGAGGGCACAGGCAGAGGGCAGGAGCGAACGATCACAGCGAACGACCAGACAACCTTAAGCGTGACGCCTGCCTGGTCGGTAATGCCCGACGCAACGAGCACATTCGTGATTGCAGAGCCTTCCTGGAGGTTCGGGGCAGTTTCGGCAACAAGCCCGGCGCAATTCCAAGTAGCCTATAACACAGGGAGCGTAGTTGAGATCTCAGGGCGCGGAGCAAACGTCAGCAATCAAGAAGGCACACCGGACCTTTGTCCGCTCACACGTTGGATATTGGGAGGTCAAGCAGCGGACGCGGGCTTGCCTGGGACGCCGCAATTTTCACTTTCGGCGCCCGGCGGCGGTGAATTAGCGCTCTTTGGAGTAGGATTTGACGATCTCACAAATACCAGCTCCGTTTCCAGCGGCACGCTGCAAGTCTTTTCCTGGAACGAACTGAATACACCAAGCACTTACTCGCTCGCGGCTGCTCTAGACGCAAGCAGTACGACGGTGTCATTAGTCACGGTGGCAGCACCGACGACCGGGCAGACGATTCAGATCGATACGGAGCTGATGACAGTATTGTCCGTGGACCCGGCCGCGAATACATACACAGTTGTGAGAGCCGTACTAGGTTCGGCGGCGGCGACTCATAGTGCAGGCGACCTGGTCCTGCATTTGGATGCTACGTCCATAGTGGTAGCATTCGCGGCGAATTTCTTTGAAAATCGAGCGTCGCTCAACTATCTGCATACGGTCAGCATACCCGATGTTCGGATCTGCGCGGCAGAATTCTATGTGACGAACGCTTTTGGAAACAGCCAAGCGCTTCAGACCTGCTACACGTTGCAACCCGATGGCGGACTCAGGACGCTTTCAGGAGGGCAATTCTCATTGCAAGTAAGCGGCTACCTGGCGACCCAACAAAATGCCGCACCTCCGTTACTAATTGAGGCGTCGCACGCGGTGCGAGACATTCGAGCAGTCGTGAACCAGGCTGCCACCGGATACACGATCAGTGTGGATGTCTTGCAAAACGGAGCAGAATACTGCAATGTGTCGATCCAGAGCGGGCAGACAACCTCGAATATCCTAGACGGCGTCGACCTTCCTCCGCTGCAGAGCACGGCAGCTCTCACAATAAATGTCAGTCTGCAGGTCGTTTCCGGATACTCGGGCCAGGTAAGCCCGGGCCGAGATCTAGCAGTAACGATTCGCTTATAAGTTATGGCAGAGCAGATTTATAAACTCAGCCCTCATCGGGACCTGCAATGTTATTTTCTAACACCTTCCGCCATCGCCGCCATGTCGGAAGCGAGCGAATCCGGATTTACAGTGTCCGGGAAGTGGAGACAGCAGTTCGACTGGTGTGTCGTTGAGTGGAACCGCGACAATGTCTTCGAACATCCGGCTCTGCGCTATCTGCCGGACGGCGACCTCAGCGGGTTGACCTTGACATATCAGGAAAGCCGAACGAATTGCATCCCGATTGAGTCAAACCTCGATCCAATTGTCGATTGGAGCAATTTACGCATTTGGGCGACTGACGACAGCGGCGTCGAAAATCTCTATCACATAGACTTTTCGCTGACTAATGCGGCTCCTGTAGCCGGCAGTTATGTGCCGGCTACAGCGACCATGACGTTGACAGCGTCTCCCGGCGTGGGAAACCGCGTAGGGCTGGCCCTGCTCGAGTACCATCACTATTATGTCGTACAAAGCACCGATGGCCTGAGCGATATTGCGCAGGGAGTAGCCACGGCAATCAACGGAAACTCCGATATTATCGGCAATCCGTATTTTACGGCGTCGGTCCAATCCGATGGGGTTTCGATCCAGCTTACCCCAAAATCCAGCGACACTTATTCGGCGGTAATAGGTGCGAACTGTAATCGCGTGACAGTGTACGGGTTCGCACAGAGTACGGCACAGTGCTGGCAGGAATCTGTCGTAATGTTCAGCGGCGGCGCGTTCCCGACCACGTATCAGATCACCATCGATTTCGGTAATCTGGTTGATTCCAATACTCAGGCAGCGGTGCCTACAAATCGGGTCCGAAAACTGCGTTGGACCTGGGCTGCCGATATGCAGCTTGGCAGCTATGAACAGTCAGAATTCCAGGTCGTGATTTCCAACTGGATGGTGACGGGTGATAACCGCGAGTACTCGGTTGCCGGACCAGGTAGCCGTCGGATCGAAGACTCCGATAGCGCTGTGAGTTACAGCGGATCGTCATGGGCGCTGACTACAGGAAACTTCTCTGGCAGTAAGATTCACAGCACGGACACCACAGGCGATAGCTGCACGGTTGTTTATACCGAGACGGCAGCACACGATCTGTACTTAGGAACTCGTTTGCTGGCATCAGGCGCGACGGTCAACGTTTCGATCGATGGACAGGTGACGGCGTTGAACCTGCTGCTGAGCGGAGAAGACGTATTGGTGCGATCGCCGCTTGGAAGCTTCGCGGCGGGCACACATACTGTCCAGTTGACGCACGCAGGCCCGGCGGGGAATTTTCTATATTTCGATTTTCTCGAGATAGCGTATCCCTCCGTGAACTTGCCGGATTTCGAACCGCAGACTCAG
>Ga0070737_10005191_pt1 | contig 12553 bp, 8 predicted proteins | sample Coa_R1_10_FD_66438 | JGI IMG/M metagenome (GOLD analysis project Ga0070737, IMG submission 66438) | Surface soil microbial communities from Centralia Pennsylvania, which are recovering from an underground coalmine fire - Coalmine... | ecosystem: Environmental > Terrestrial > Soil > Unclassified ... | reverse complement strand
CGAGAACGGGTGCACGAAAACGAGCTACGCCCTCGCATGGAACGTCCAAGCAGTCCCACACGCGCGAATCTCACCGACGCACTCGCGCATTACGGATGACCAGCTTGCCACAATCCGGGACCAAATCGCCGAATGCATCGGCGCACGGCCTCCAGGCCCTTCTGGTTGATCTTCAGCAAAGGCCAAGATCGCCGCTGTTAAGACGATCGTCCCTCGACTCATTTTTGAATTCAGCACACAGTCTAAACTCGTATTGCAGCAATGAGGCCTTTCTGCTGTCTTTATGCGCGCTTTGCACGGAGCGCCTTGGCCCGTTCCCTTCGCTCAGCAAGACACTCGCTGCAAAAATACTTGCTAACTAGAGGCCTCGCGCCACATTTGCTGCAAAGCCCTTTGGCCAGGCGTTCCGATTGGCTCGGTTTTTGTTTTTCGCTCACAGTTAGGTCCCAATCGCCTCTATATTACGCTAAAGGAAGCGTTGTATCGCCCAATACTCGTTCTTATTGTCGCTAGTGTCGCCCTCCAGCCTAAACCGCATTCGGATCTAACAATATATAGGATAGCGACTCCTCTGGTTTTACGGGACTAAAAGCGCGTCTCGCAAGCTCAGCGCCGGCGTTCGCGAACTCTTCGGCCATTTCGAGGGCGGGCTCTGGAATCTTCGTTTCTCCTTCCCCCGCGTCTAGCGACATAATGTCCCCGCTCTCCCTTAAATAAACCGCGCGAATCAGTGCAGCGTCATCCGCCTTCAGAACATCCGTCTGAAACACGTCAACTTTCTTGCCTAAGCTCTCTCTTACGCCATTTCGCACGCCGAGCGCGAAGTGATACATGAACGCGTCTTTCATGGTCGGAAACAGCGGTGGTACATCGCCACGTTTTTCGCTTACCTGCTGGTAATAACCATGCGTCTGTTGATCAATTGATACTCTAGCCATCTTGTTACGCCGATACCGCCTCCGTTATCGCACTGACGCCGGCATTAAAGCTCAGGTTGTACTCTCGGCCTACAGCGTCACCAAGTGCCCGTCTTGCTTCTTTATTCATTTCAGTGTCAGTACATAAGAGTACCAGCTGCCTTGTTAGGGAGGGGAGAGCTTTCAGCAGGTTCGTGCGAACCTCGGCGCTCAACCTGGCGAGAGGCGTGTCGATTACCAACGGAGCCTCGTATTCGGATACAGCAATCATGGACAGCATGAAGGCAAGAGACAAGAGTTGCGTCTCGCCCATAGATACGCCACCCCGCAAGTCTGTACCATCGACACCTATAAGTTGAATTAAATAGTCGTCGCCAACTTGAATGTGGTCAAAGTAATTTGTTTTCCAAGTGAAGGCTTTGAAGATCGCAGTTGCTTCGACTCCCATGTCGTCTTTTAGCGTCGTAATGAGACGATCTTTTATCGACGAGAACGCTCGCGCTGCATCAGAGGCGAACGCATGTTGCTCCCGAAGGTCGCGCAACGACTCTTCCTTCGCGCTCTCTCTTTTTATTTCGCGATCCAGGTGCTCGTCTTCATATCGAAGACGCTTCAGTTCGTCATTGTTGCGGCTGCTATCAATCCTCAGGTTGGTGAGCTCATCCTGTGTCCGGTCTCGGTCGTTCTCCAGTCCGCGAAAACCTTCCGCCAAGTCGGAACGTATTTTCTCACCTAACGATTTTATTGCAGCCTCAAGCTGATCGCGCGAAACGCTCAGCCGCTCAAGCTCCTCTTGCTTCGAACGGAGTCGACTGACACTTTCGTCTATGCCGGCGATTATTCTTCGAACCGCACTGGCCAACTCGAGAGCTTGTTCCTGAACGCCGCCAGGAATTGCTGCTTTTAGCAAATTTTCAATATGCTGCCACTCTCGAGTCCCGCGCTCTAGGGGCCGCTCGCATATGCACTTTTGCATCTTTAATAGGTCGCGGAGGAACTGATCTTTATAATTAGCGGGAATCTCACGCTTTCTTCGACGCTCATCTAAAAGTGACAGTGCCGCCTGAAGTTGTTCTCTTACCGGGTACGCAACCGCTTGGCGAGTCGCTTCCATGATTTCCGCCTTGCATGCGGCGATTCTGGCGAGGATTTGGCTCAGCTCCGACTCCCAGCCTTCTCGGCGTCTTGCCTTCTCCGCGACTTCAGCGAGGCTTTGCAATTTGGCGCTTAGCTTTCCGAGGTTTGTTGTAGCGGCGTCAATTTCCGCTTGTATGCGCTTTGCTCTTTCTTCTGCGGTAGTTATTTGGGCTCGAACATCTTCTCTTGACGTTACCAGTTCATTAACGCGGGGCGAAAGCTTCCCTTCCTCCTTCTCGATGTCTCTGACGATCATCTGCAAGTGACGCTCAGCTCTATCTAGGAGATCCAATCTCAAAACATCGTTTACGGCTTTAGTTATCAGTGCGTCGCGTTCACGCCCGGGCCGGGCGAACTCGCTTATCTTATCACCGTCAAAGAAAAAAAACGTTCTGATGGGCGGTGGTAGTATCGAGTCAATCCAATTCTGTGGAAAGCGCTCCGGCTTTGCGTTGCCACCACGGTCTGTGCGGTACATCTCCAGTCCTGATTCTTTTTCGACGATTTTGCCGTCGGGTGTAAGCTGTGCCGTGATGCCACGCGATAGATAAAATTCTTCACCGTTGTGAGCAAATCGCACTGATGCCGAGCCAGAGACTGTACTTCCAGCCTCTTTGCGCACAAGCGGCTCATGAATCATGTAGCCGGTATACCTATATCCCAATCCGAAGAGTGCCCAATTTATTGCAACAAATAGGGACGTTTTGCCTGTCCCATTAACACCTTCAACCAAAGTTACATTGCGTTGAACATCCGTCGCAAAATCAATCTCCCATTTTCCAGAATATGACCTAATGTTATTTAAAACCACACTGCGAATGATCATGATTTTGGAGGCCTCTTTACCATCTCGACCAGGCGGTGGTGGATCTTCTCCTTCGCGCCACTGTCTGCTTTATTCGCCTGGGCTGCGTTTTCAATTCGCAGTACCTCGGTAAGAAACGCTCTCAAGTCCGGCTCTTGTTCTGCAATCATCTCCGCTACACGTTGCATTACTTTCTTGGCCATAATTTCACACTTGACTTAGACTGAGATCTAGCAAGGTCAGATCTATGTCTTTTGCGACCTTTTCAAGATCAAGAACAGCAGTATGCCTATTTCTCGCAATATTAGCGAACTCGGCAAAACGAGTTAATTCGCGTGCAATAAGGGGCCTATCTTCGTCGGAAACGCGCTTAGGAAGGACAATGTAATCGTATATCGTCGCGTGATCTTTCCCAGGAAAACGACGCAGGACCCTGCCGCGCCGCTGAACAAATTCACCGGGATCCGTCGAACTGTTCAACATAAACGCAGTACGAATACCCGGAACGTCGACGCCTTCGTCCAAGCAGCGGATCGCGGTTATAAACTTCAGCTTTCCGTCTACAAAGTCATCAAGTATTCGTCGCCTTTCGGCCAAACTTTCGGAGGCCGTAAATTTATGACTTGGTATGTGCAGTTCCATGCCGAGGAAGTGCTGCACCAAATCTAGATATTCGTGATGCGCGTAGACTAGATTGTAGCCGATGTCCGCAAAGCCGCCCCCACGGATCATCTCTTCAAACTTCGCCAGTTTGTCGCTCGATTGTTCGAATAGACTTTCTCGGCGCCTCAGCAATCCTAAAATCAATCTGTTTGATCGCCCCGCACCGGCGACATGCATTGTGTCAGTATACTCACGTAGAAGTGCTTTGTATGCAACCTCTTCTACGGGAGTTAGAAAGCAAAACGTGGGAAAGTAATCGTAGGGGACAACTACTTCTCTCGCAATGGCGTCAGCCAGCCCGAAGTTAAAGATCACGCCGCCAAAATATTCGAAAACCCCTGTCGACGTTGACTCGTCGAAGTGTCGCCGCGGCGTCGCTGAAAGGCCAAGTCGGAATTGAAATAGCTCGGTCAACAAGGCGTCAGAAATGTCGCGAGTAATGTTGTGCATTTCGTCCGCAATGAGGCAGCGTTCATAGGGTGACTTAGCAATTATGTCGCGAAACGCTGCTGTACTTGCAGTTGCATACGTCGCTGTTGCAAATACGGGTGGGGCCATCGGATTGAGGCGTGCCTTGGACGCTGCGATGCTAAGTTCGGCTTGCCAATCGTAATCGGAAAAGCACTTGACTGGTCGAATTTGAAGCTTCCCTTCGATTTCGGAAGCCCATTGCTCGACGAGATGCTTCAGGGGCGCGACTAACACGACGGTTCGGACGTCATTGATGCAGCGTTGCAAACAACCAATAGCGGTTATGGTCTTACCGGTCCCGGTAGCCATTTCCAGAATGCCGCGTCTACCCATTTCTAACCACTTTTCAATCGCTTCTTCCTGATAGTCGCGTAGCTTCAGGCGCTGTTCGGCCGTCATCCTCAAAAGATTGGTCGGCTGCGTCGTTGGAGCGATACGAATTAGTCTTTGTTTAAGGGCCTCAGGAAATGCTAACACTTCGACGCCGGCAGTGCGGTTATTCCAAAGGCGCTCGAAGTCAGACACCTTTGTACTTACGCGCTCCCTCTCACTCCATGAGCAATAAACGTCAATTGATTCAAAATTGCTGGAGAAGGCTGCCGCAGTTTCGTTCAAGGATCCAGTAAATGCAATTACGTCGTCGCTATCCCATAATAATCCAATCTTTTCATGATAAATTCCGCCCGGCTCTTGCGCTGAGACCGCAATCTTAATCGCGAAACGCTGCCGTGCTATCAGCCAGGTTAAGAGCTCGGTGGTTGGTTCGTCCCGCTTCGACTCTAGCTCCGATACAATACGTTCGAGACTTTGTTGTACGACGGTCTCGCGAGAAAGATAGCCTTTTGAGATCGCTTCGACATCTTCAGGTTTTAAGGATGGACTTGCTATCAGCCGTACGAACCCATCGTTTTCGAGAAACGAGGTAAGGCCGCGGAGTATGAAGCGTAATGCGGAGCTCGTAAAATATCCGACAGCTCTGTCGTATTGTTTCGCTACGGAAAGGCACGGGAGCAAGAAGTCGGACACAATGTCATCCCGGTCACTCCGATAGCCGGCTTTCGGAGCAACGTCTCGCAGAGTCCGCTTCTGAATGTGAGAACTGCCGACCACCTGTGAGCCTTTCGACGGGCGACGGTTCTTCGCCGTATTATGGGAGCTTCCCTAAGTTCCGCCGCCCCGTTAAGGGGCGGTCCCCTGACGAGTTTATGCCGACAGGGAGAATCCGGCGAGTCCTTGAGCAGCCCCAGCTATTACGCCAGCCGCAGCCTGCACCTCGGCTTCTGTCTGGTTCGCCGAAAAGCTGCAGCGAATAGTCTCGTTCACCTGAGACTTATCAAGACCGAGTGCCAACAAAATGCCTGATGGTTCGTTTTTATTCGTCGCACACGCAGAGCCCAAGCTAAAGGCTACCTCGCGGGATGCGGCTCTGAGCAGCGCTCGATTATTGATTCCTCTAAGCCGCAATGAGAGTACGTGCGGGCTCGCGTTTTCCAGCAACACGGTTGGCACGACGCGGTCCTGGATTATCGACCTCAAAGCGTCTAGAAACTTTATTCTTAGAACATCTAATCGTCTACGTCGCTCATTGTGTTGTGTTGCGGTCAATGCAGCTGCAACGCCGAAGCCCACGATTCCAGGTACGTTGAGAGTCCCCGAACGTAATCCGCGCTCATGACCGCCACCGTATGAAAACGGTGACAAACGACGTCGAAGCCGCGAACGTACGATCAGTGCCCCAATCCCTTTTGGTCCGTAGATCTTATGAGCCGAAAGGGAACATGCATCGATTCCATCTCGACCTAAGTTAAGCGATCGTGTGCCAACGGCTTGCGTCGCATCTGTGTGAAACAAGACATTGTACCTTTTGCAAACGGCTGCAATTGCCTGCACGTCTTGTTCGGTACCCGTTTCATTGTTAGTCGCAATTATGCTAACCAGGCTGTCAGGGCGATCCCGAAGTATCTTATCTAAATCACCTATGGAAATGCGACCATTCTCGTCGACGGGAAGGAGTCGATCCGCAGGATTCTTTCGTCGCGCGAACGGCTCTCTAATTGAGGGATGCTCAATTGTAGTTGTTAGAACTGCGCTACTGACAGATAGCGCCAGATTGTTAGCCTCTGTGGAGCCGCTTGTGAAGATGACGTCTTCCGGCGCTGCACCAACAAGAGCAGCGACCCGCTCGCGTGCCTCATCGACTGCCTTGCGTGCGCGAGCTCCAGGCAAATGATCTATTGACGAGGCATTGGCAAATGCGTCTGAAAAGTAGGGGAGCATTGCCTCGACCACTTCGGCACTGCATGGCGTGGTTGCGGCGTAGTCAAGATAGATCACAAGCTATACCTAACAGATCACTGAGACGTTGGATTCGAACATTGAGAAAGGCTGCCCCTCGCGCAATATGACCGGCTAATTCCTTTGCGGCTCCGGGCCCTCCAAGCTTACCACCGGACATTCCATAGGCTGCCATTATGAAGGGCTCAAGTTCACCAAAAAGTGTCGTTCGGTTAATCGTTAGCCCAGCCTTACCGTTCTCCGGCACGACAGGGTCGGGCATCTCGAAAGAAAGCAGCATCGCAAAACGCGATAGTATGTTTGCAGAGAGCCCTGTTTTCTGGGTAAGGGAACGCAGTGTCGAGGTCGTAGTCTCACTCAGCGTTACGCGGTATGGCGCATTCATGTTGCAAGAGCCAACTGGACGGGTACAGTTATAGCACCGTTGTAATCTGCAAGCTCATACCTATGAGCTATAAGAGATTTGATATCTGAATACAGCCTGCCAACGATCTCTGTATCAGTGGACAGTAAAACAGTTTGGTGGCTGGCATCCGGAAGGAACGACGAAACAAATCGTCGCCGATGTTCGTGATCCAGCCGTCCTAATGGCGTATCGATGACGAATGGCATGTGCCTTCCTGATAGACGGGCAAGAGAATAGATAAACGCGCTAGCGAAGAGCTGTTTTTCTCCCGACGAGAGGTCTTTTTTCTGTATTACGCCGCGAGAACCGTAGAGTTCTATGCTGCGCTCAGAAAAGGAAACGTCCACCTTCGTCAAACGATTCTTCTTATGCCAAAGCGTCGTGAGAGATGCCAGGAGATACTCCGCAAATCGCTTTTCCTTCGACGATTGTAGCCGAGACGCGAGAGCGGGTAGCGCTTCTGCGATCTTCGAGACCAACGTTTCGCGGACTATGAGTCTGCGGGCCTGGAATGCCGCCAGCCTTTGCAGCCGCGCTTGCTTCTCCAAGCTTTCTAGCGAAGTAATGGCCTCAGTACGCTCATGTTCGAGAGCTGCCATACGCGTCTCATGCTCCACTAGATCACGTTGGCTTTGCTCAAGCTCGCGAAGAGCGCTTTCTCCTTTGGGATCACCTTGCGGCGTTTGCTGAAGCCTAGCCTCGGCGTTCTGGATTTCCCGCTCGAGCGTTTTCATTCTTTCTGTGGTCACGCGCATTCGTGCTTCCAGCTCAGGAAGCTCACGCTCTACAACCCGCTGCATCCAGGCTGCCTCGGCACGTGAAATATTAGGCAAAGCATGACCAACTGGAACAGGTCTGGTCCGAATCGCTTTCTCTAAAGCCTCAAATATCCGTCGTTGCTCTTTCGGCGAAAACTCTTTCTCTTTCAGAGCCTGCCGTAGTTTGTCAGCGTGTTCTTCGAAAAATCGCTGAATGATCTCGCCTTCTTCAATCTGCCGGCGGCGCTCAAGCTCCGAACCCAGCTCGCGACGCAATCGGCGTCCACATAATAGCGGTAAAATGTCATGCGCCGCTCTCGAAGCTTCTTCTAACAGGTACGTATATTCAGCATTGCATGCCGCGAGCTGGTTCCTGACGTCATTGAGTTCGTCCGCGTATAGCATTCCGAGCCGCCGTAACGCTGATCGCGCTCGATCGTACGCAGATTTTACTTTGCGCCCTCGAGCACGCTCCTTGCGATGCTCTTCAATTGCTCGCTGCGCCCGATTTCGCGCCTCCGGCAGATGCTGGGAGAAGTCCCGGTATTCGGCCGAGGTCCGCCGATCTGAATCCTTGATTCTTTCTAAGTCCGCGATGAGCTGGTCTATCAGTTGGACTCCAAGCAAGTCACTGACGGCATCGAAAAGCGCAAGCTCTTCGTCATCGTCCCAATCGGCGAGCTCTCTTATCCTTTCACCATCAAAGAAAAAATAACGAGCGACCTCTGGAGGAACCGCCGAGACGAGAAGATCGTCAGCATCTTCTGGTGGTAGCAACTTTCCGTCAACAGCTACGCTCAACTCTTCCGCGATTCGCTTGCGCCTCATAGCCCATTGACGTGAGATCTTTACCATGCGAGTCGTATGATTATCGACAAATTCGAAATCGAGCTCGATGGAACACGGTCTTGTCGTATCGCCGTTGTGAAAGCGGCTCTTTATCGTTTCAAAGTACTCTCGCTCCCCGAGCGGCACATCAAAAGCACGGCGTCCGTGCAAAGCGAGGCGAAATGCCGCCAAGGTACTAGTTTTACCACCGCCGTTGTTTGCCGTGATCAAGATCAGCGGTTTGTCCGGAGACGTTACCAGATTGAACTCCGCGTTCCTAAAAACGCCGTAGTTGCTCATCTTAAGCCTGCGAAGAAACATCCTACTTCCTCAGCAACTCGAGATCAGCGCTCACAGTAGCGTCGTCGCGCCAGTCTTGGTTTAATACATCTTCAAGATCTTTATAAATGTCCGAGCGTCGGCGCAAGCCCTGCGATCTGCGCTCCGCGTCTATTAGCTTGCGCAGGAGAAGCGCAGGAATCCCATACTCCCTGGCGGTCTCGTCGATGACAGCGACTTCTTGTTCAACGACCGTCGTCGTATCGCTTATTGAAAACCACTGCCGTCCGGTTGTCTCCTCGTAAATCCGCGGGACGGAATCTTCCCAATCGTTTCTCTCTTGACGCCAAATCTGTCGAATTGCGAGTAGCTCCGACTCTGTAATCAGCGCAAATCCCCCCGCATCAGCGGGAAGCCGTGACTGAATCGTAAGCACCTTGCCCAAGAGTTCCTTGCAGAAGTCGAATGTGTATGGCCCGGGGGAAGCTTCGTCAGCATGGGACTTCAACAGAATCTGGCCACTCAATTTTCGAATCGCACGGACCTCTTTGCGTCGCTCTGGCGTCTGCGTTTCGGCGAGGAAATCTCTCAGGCGCAGAAGATCCTCCATCCACCATTGGCCTGAGTCAATCATCGCTTCCATTGTCTTGTCCCGAGTGACAACTGTGCAAACCCAGCAGCCGAAACGACTATTTCCGCAAGACGGCGTGGTTGTATCAACGACGAGAGGACATTCTCCATCAGCCGAGCGGTACATGGCGGCGAGATCGTTATTGTCCGTATGCCACGGCGTGTCTGCGTTTTGTAGTAGATAGGACCATACGTCGTCCGTCGTCCAGTCCGCAATTGGAGCGAAGACCAGGGCGCCTAATAGCGACCGATGGCTTTTAAGACGAGTGCCTTCGATCGAGTGCATTGCCATCACTTGCGCCCGGGTCGCGCTTTCGGCACTACGGACACCGAGCACCAGAACAACTTCACCGAACCGTGCTACCTGATCACGGATAAAGCGATTCGCTGGCTGGATCTTAAGGCGATCGGTGCACCACCTAAACTTTGAATTTGGCGCTGGATAACCGCGTCCAATCATATTGACCCAGAAGCTGTCTTGAACCAGTGGTTGAACGACGTTTGCGGTAATGGGCAATTTGTCAGACTTAGCGTATCGCTCGATCGACGCCATCGTCTGCTTTATGTAGCTTACGATCGCCGGCGACTCGACGAGCGTATCTGACGAGATAACATAGATTGGCTTTAGTAACTGTGGCTTGTTCAGTCCACGTAAAGCTTGCCAAACAAGTTGCAAGGTGCACGTAGAATCCTTGCCGCCGCTAAAGCCGATGACCCAAGGACGACGATCTTTAAGATAGGTATCCCGAATTTCGGCTATGGTCGCTTTTATGGCAGCTGCCGACTGCATCTGAGGTTGTTTGCCCCTCCCGCCTGCGAAAAACCTTGAAGGACAACCGTCTTCATAAGCTGTCCCTGGCCATAAAGACCCCTGGGGCTCATCATATATGTCAGCGTGCCAACTGGGTGGCAAGGTAAGCCAACTATTTGGCAACAAATCAAAGAAAGCGGTAGGCGTTCCTAAAGCCAGCCTACCGGCCTCAACAGCGAACATAGCTGGATGGGTGCCCTTGTGGGCGGAAACCCGGAGCCGCTTTCTCGCGTCACACGACTGATGCTGTGGATTTACGGGTGCTGCCCTAAGCCGCGCCGAAATTCGTGGCGCCATGGCCAGCACGAAGCCCGGCTTTTGCGACAGGTCGCCGTCGCAAGAACGATGAGCCCTCGAAGGTCGCGGCGCGCAAGATTTGGCTTCTCCGCGAGCTGCTGCGAAGCGGGTTCATCCGCGTCGAGGACTACGAGCGCGTGCGCTTCTAGCGCGACCTTCCGCGTCGGCAATCTGGCGCTGGGCGAGCCGATGGCTCTGGAGGTCGGGGCCACGGATGCTGCGGCGCTGGACCAGGATCTCTTCCTGCATTTCAGCATGCCGACGCCCGTCGAGGGCACCCGTGTCGCGAAAGCTTACCGGTGGGAGAGTGCGCTGGGCGTTCGACTTCGGCACTGACGCCCGCATCGTCGCGCCACCGGCAGCCGCTGCCGAGACGCGACGCATGGCCGAAGCGCTTGCCGCGGCCGACGAAAAAAGCCGCGCAGACTTGCACGTCGTCAACCGTCGATCGCGCGTGTCTTGATCACCCTGACCCCCATTGCCGTCGAGAACGAGCTCCCGGTCGCGCAGCGTCTTTGCGCCAGCGTGCTCAAGACATGGCCCGGCATCGCCGATGCCGCCGATGACCGCATCGACATTCTCGTCGGCGTGCGCACACCCGCCGACATCGACGTACTCGTCCTCATGGATCTCGCGCAGCCGCGCCTGCTCAAACCCATGCTGCGGCGCGACGGCTCGCGCTGCGGCGAGCATTTCGTGCAGCACGCCGCAATCGCAATCGAAGTCAAGCAGCTCGACGGCGAACGCTTCGCCGCCATCGGCAATCAGCTCTTTCCCGACTATCGCGCCAACGGCAAGAGCCGCAGCGTCTCGCAGCAGGCCGCAAGCGCCGCCTACAGTCTCAAGGGGCTGCTGAACCGCGCCGGCTTCTCCGAGCCGTATGTCCACGCGCTCGCGTGGCTGACCGAGGTCGACGACGAGACGCTGCGCCCGATCGAACCGTCGGTGCTGGGGCGCAGCGCGAATTGGTTCGCGATCCTGGACGCCGCCGCGCAGCAGAGCGACAGCATTTATCTGGCCGGACGCGCCGGCGCGGCTGCCGGCGTGCGGTTCTTGCGCGAGACGCTGCTCGCGCGCCATGCGGTGACGTCGCGCGATCGCATTCGCACGGAACAGCTTTCGACCGAAGCCGCGCAGCGCATCGTCGACCGGCTGGCGCCGAAAGCCGGACACGCGCAGATCCGCATCTTCGGCCAAGGCGGCACCGGCAAAACGACGACGCTCGCGCTGCTGGCAAAACGTTTGGCGTCCGGCTACGGCGATCGCGTCCTCGTCCTCACCTACCATCGCACGCTGCGCGCCGGCATCGACCATCTCATCGATACGCTCGTCGGCCGCGACGGCGAGGTGCGCGGCCGCATCCGCGTCGCGCCGATGACGTCGTTCCTGCTCGATGCGCTCGGCGCGCTGGGGGGCGAGATACCGCTCAAGGACGGCGCGATCAACCATGCCGCCATCCCCGCCGCATTGGAAGAAACGCGGCAGCTGCTCGTCGGCGGCTGCGACGGCGGCGACGCGCAAGCGCTGCGCGTGCGCGAGCCGGATGGCTTTGCGTGGGATCATATCCTCGTCGACGAAGCCCAGGATTGGCGCGATGCCGAGCGCGATTTTCTGCGCGCGCTGTACGGTCACAAGCGCATCGTCATCTCCGACGGGCTCGAGCAGCTGGCGCTGCGCCAGACGCGCTGCAGCTGGACGGCGGGGATTCCAAAATCGGAACGCGTCGACCACGAGCTGAGCGTGGCGCTGCGCATGACGCGCAACCTCGCGCTCTTCGCGAACGCCGTCGCATCGCAGCGGCCGGGAGGCCTCAAGGACTGGCGCGTGCAGCCGAATGACGCGCTTCCCGGCGGACGCATTTTGGTGCTGACCGGTGCGATCGAGGACGTGCCGGCGTTCGCGTCCTCGCTCGCCGCCGCGGCGCGCGCGGGCAGCGCCGATCCGCTGGATTGCCTGATCTGCGTGCCGCCCGACCGGATCGAGACCGCCGACGGACGCAAGCGCGCGCGCATCGCGGATGCGTTCGTGCGCGCCGGCCTCGCGTGCTGGGACGCCTGCGATTCGTCCGCGCGCGATCTCGTCCCGGAAAGCCGCGAGGTCTGGCGCATCGTCCCGTACGATTCGTGCCGTGGTCTCGAAGGCTGGATTACCGTCGCGTGGGATCTCGATGCGTTCTACGCGCGGCGCAAGGAGCGCCCGCACATGCAGTCCAGCGACAGCGGTTCGCCGGAGCTGGTCGCCGGCCGATGGCTCATG
>Ga0070737_10005190_pt1 | contig 12555 bp, 10 predicted proteins | sample Coa_R1_10_FD_66438 | JGI IMG/M metagenome (GOLD analysis project Ga0070737, IMG submission 66438) | Surface soil microbial communities from Centralia Pennsylvania, which are recovering from an underground coalmine fire - Coalmine... | ecosystem: Environmental > Terrestrial > Soil > Unclassified... | reverse complement strand
TACGCTTTTTCCCTCGAAGCTCATCTCGAATCTTGTGATCGTCGATCTTCAGCCACAGGAGATTCTCCGCCTCAGTGGCGACATCAGCGGGTCAACCCCATGCGGGATCGACGTAAGCAGAACCAAACTGCCCCAAGCTATCACTTCGGCTGGCCCAGAATTTGCTGGATCACGTTGAATCCGTCTCTCGCCGCAACGGGAAGCACCTGCAAACCCCTCCCATCGTGAAGCGTCGCTGTTTCTCGAAACCCGGATCCCGTGATGATGGCGACCACCGATTCCCTTGGCGCGACTCTCCCGGTCTTGAGAAGCTGCTTCACGCCAGCATAGGCAGCAGCGCCCGACGGCTCTGCATAGATGCCCTCGCGGGTTGCCAAGTCTCGTTGCGCAGCGAGCACTTCTTCATCCGACACGAAAAGAAGTAAACCCTCCGAGTCGCGCACCGCTTCGACGGCCTCAAGCCCGTCAGGAGGGCGACTCATGGCGATTTTTGCTTGAATTGTCGCTGGAGGCTCTGGGGGAGCCAGCGCCCAAAGCTCATTCTCGTTCTCAACTGACCGCTCGAGCGCGATCTTGAGCGCTGTGAAACCTGCCGGTAACACGCCTACCATCCGGGTTCGATTCTTTGCAACCCCCAACTTATCCAATTCGCCCAATCCCCGCCAGATCCCGGCGAGCGTCCCACCCCCACCCACAGGAACCACAATCCAATCAGGAGAACAACCCATCTGGTCCACAATCTCCAAGCCTATTGTTTTGGGTCCCTCGCACTCATACGGATTGGCGCGACGGTAGGTTGAAGTCTCATAGAGGCCCAATGCACGACAACATTCATGAACCCAATCGAGAGCTTCCGCTGCCGCGCCCTGATACTCAATGATGTGAGCGTCATAAATGATCAACGGCAGGAGGCGGTAGGATGGAGTGCCGCGAGCGACCGTAACAATGCTGCGAATTCCAGCGCGCGCTGCATAGGCGGCCGATGACAGGGCCGTACTCCCGTCGGAGTAGAGCATCACAGCATCGTGTTTGAATTCGATGGCCTTTGTAATGCCGATTGAGAGAGCGCGGTCCTTGTGCGAACCGGTGGGGTTTATCGTTTCATTCTTCAGGTATATAGTTCGCGGAGGAAATGATTTAGCCGCTTCGAGCGGCGTCTGCCCCTCGTGTAAGCTTATGATTTCCTGGCCTCCCTCGATGGGCAGCAGTTCACGGTATCTCCACATCGATTGAGAATTGGAGTCAACCCGAAGGGATGAAGCGTTGTATGCAAAGCCGATGGAGCCTTTACAGTGAGGACAGACTATCCAATAAGTCCTCTCGTGAAGTTTTGTCTTACAATTCTGGCAAATAATGGAGTACATGCGATAAGAGCGATCGCGTCTCCGGCTCAATGCGATTGCGTCTTGGCAGGTATAACGATTCTTATGCGGATGGGTCTAAATCGCCCTGACGATACCGCCCTTCCACCGGCTCAGCGAATCTGCCTGGAATTTTAACCAGCTTCTGCACCACCAAGCGATCAGAATTTCAGCATCAGGACAAACTGAATCTCTCGAGGCGCCCCGGCAGATAAAAGCCTCGAGAAGGTAGGACTCTGCAATCCTTGATCCGGATTGCCAAAGTTCGGCGTATTAATGGCATTGAACACTTCCGTCCGGAATTCGAGTTGCTTGCTTTCCCCAAGCGGAAAGTCCTTATGGAGAGTGAAATCAAGACTCACCAGGCCTGGACCCGTCAGAATATTGCGCCCGGAGTTGCCGAACTGGCCGGGAGCGGGCAAAGCGAAGGCTGCAGGGTTGAAAAAACAGTCTATGGATTGGTGACCTGTGGGGCATCCCAAAGCCGCCTGAACAGACTGTCCATAGGAAAAATCAGTGGGATTCCCCACGAGATTCGGTCGATAAACACCTTGATAGGTAGGCGAGTTTGCCGGATCGACGAACGAAATCGGGGTAAAGTGGAATCCCGTTTGAGCCTGCTCCACCCCGCCTAAGGTCCAACCGCCCAACAAAACATTTCGCGCTCCGCCCCAGCCGCTTCCAAATCTTCTCCCTCTTCCCCAGGGAAGGTCATAAAGCCATCCTAAGGAAAACCGCTGGCGGACATCGAAAGACGCATTCCCATATTCGAGAGCGAGGTTCCGGGCGTCGCGGTAGAAATCCCCGCTTTCGCCTGTATTGTTAAGCAGCACAAAGAGGGGATCGTCATCCAGTGAGTGAGACCAGGTGTAACCCGCGACGAATGACAATCCTTGTGAGTAATGTTTCTCGCCTGTCACCTGCAACGCGTCGTAGTTCGAATAGCCCGTGGTTTCGACTAAAGCGAAGGAACCGAGGGTCGGGAATGGCCGCCGAAGTTGGGGATTACTGTTGGGATTAGCCGATGGGAAAGGCTGATTCGCATCGACACCTGTCGTCAAATGATAGCCTCTGGTGCCCGCGTAGGCCACTTGCAGCGTGATGCCCCCGCCGATCTCCTGCTGGCCAGAGAAATTCCAGTTGAGAACCGTTGGCCAATCATAAGGTAAAGGAGCCTGCGTATAGAGGAAAAGCTCTGACGTTTGAGCGAGGTTCTCCAGGGCGCCCGGAGGAAATCCGCTCACAATGCTTGTAACTGGCACGACGGGCTGCCCCGTGACAGGATCAAAGACACCGGCATTGGGCGGTTGAATATTCACTTGCGCACCCCAGGGCGGATTCAGCGGCATCGCTAAGGTGCCCGGCTCATAAGGGTATCCGTAAAAAATACCGAATCCACCGCGAATGACCGTCTTGTGGGAGATCTGATAGGCAATCCCAACCCTGGGACCAAAGTTTTTGCTGGCTGCCTTGAGGAGAGTGTGGTTACTTGAAAATTCCACGGGAAATCCGGGACCAAGCATAGGTTGCTTATTCTTGCGAGAGACTGGGATTAAGAAATCACCGTTGCTCCAGTCAATTCCGGTAATACGGTCAAATCGTTCGCGTTCTGTGTTGCCAAATTCCCACCGCAAACCCAGATTCGCAGTGAGCTTGGGAGTCACCTTCCAATCATCCTGCACAAAAAGTGCCGCGTGTTGCCAACCGTTATCGGAGAGCGAACTTGTGCTGAGCGAGGCAAAACTTGGCATGCCAAACAAAAACTGCGCAAATCCGGAGCCGGCGGCATCGCCTGCCGGCGCGTTGAGGTCACTGGTAAACACTCCATTAAAGGAGTAATTTCCGGCGGGGTAGGCTGAAAGGTACTGCGTGAACCACATGCTGTTATATTCCCCGCCCACTTTGAAAGAGTGTTTGCCGCGGACCAGACTCAGCGTGTCGATAAACACCTGGTCGCGCGCGGTGGTCAGCGTCGGTTCAAAACCCGCCGCTCCGACACTGGTTACATCCGAAAAGGACAATCCCGGGACTCCTCCCAGAAGACCCGGTTGGTAGGGCAACCCACCGTAGCCTAAAGATGCAGGATTAAGCTGGCTGTTCAATAAGGCGCTCGTAAATGCGTTGCGCGTGTAACCGTAGCGAAATTCATTCAACGTACGAGAAGAAAAGATATGAGTATCCGAGAAACCTGCCCCCTGCTGCCGCGAACGATTCGTCACCCCTTGGCCCAGCGCTCCCGGAATGTTGGGAATTCCGCTGGGCGGCACATCGCGAAAGTTATATCGAGTGCTAATCGTGTCGTGGGTCCCCCAGTAATGGTCCACTTTAATGTCAAATTGGTTGAAGTCGTTTGCCAAGGCAGGACTCCAGACAAACTGCGATGAGCCCAGGTTAGGGACTGGAAAGAGTTGCGCGGTTTTTAAAGCGGGTTGGACGATCTCGTTGGGGTTAATGATATTGCCGGGAACAGGATTGCGGACGAAACCTGTGCTGCCGTTTAAACACGTCACTTGCCGGGTGGTGGTCGGGTCAAAGAGTTGTCCCGTATCGTAGCTGGCCCCGGTGCAAGGGTCAATAAAAGCCTGACCGGTTAGCAAACTCTGAAAGTTTCCGTTGCGCCATGCGGTGCTGGGCACGTTCGCAATTTGGGTGGTCCCAGTGCGCGCCCGAAACCCTTCGTAGTCGGAAAAAAAGAAGGTCTTGTTATGGCCGTTATAGATGTGCGGGAGAACAAAAGGGCCGCCGATGCTGCCGCCGAACTGGTTCTGGTCAAATCGGGGCTTGCTTGGAGCAAAAAAGTTACGGCCGTCGAATGCGGCGTTCCGAAGAAACTCGTAAGCGTCCCCATGAAACTGATTCGTGCCGCCCTTGGTCACGACGTTGACAATGCCGCCGCCGGCCCGGCCAAACTCGGCAGAGTAGTTGTTCGTTTGAACTTTGAATTCCTGCACCGCGTCAGGCGCTGGTTGCAGGTTCCACGGACTTCCCGATTGGAACGTGCCCTGGTAGTTGTTATTGTCCGTCCCGTCCAACAAGTAGCTTTGCTGCTGGCTCGGCTGCCCGCTGATGGATGGATTCCCATCCGGAGAAATGGAAGCTCCGGGTGTTAATACCACGAGCTGATAAATGTTCCGACCGTTGAGAGGTAGGTTAACAATGCTCCTTCGGTCCGTTACGTTCCCCAGCGAAGCATCCCCGGTCTGGAGCGGCGTGACAGTTCCCTTTACCACCACGGTTTGGGTTGTCGCCCCTACCTCCAAACTAAAATTCTCATTCAGCTTTTGCTGCACATGCAGCTCAATGTGCTGGCGTTCCTCCGTTTTGAATCCGTGCGCCTCGACACGCAAACTGTAAAACCCCACCGGGAGCAATGTGAAGAAATAGTCTCCGGAAGCGCTTGTGGTCGTAGTAAAGCTTCGCCCTGTTTGTTCGTTCTGAAGTGTTACTTTAGCTTTGGGGACAGCAGCGCCAGATTGATCCGTGACGATACCCGAAATCATTCCTTGGTCTTGCTGTGCGAGAATCGGGGCGCTCGACAGTATAACCCCTGCAATAAGAACCACAGCCCATTTGCTCATAGCAACCACCTCCAGAGTTTTGGCGCTCGGTCTCACAGGTGATATGGAAATTTAAGATTCGCACCGTAGATTAAGCCCTGCTTCACAAATATTTCCTTGGCGAAACAAGCATTCTAATCCCAAATCTTGTTGCAGTATTTCCTATCATACCGGTATGTTCTCTGTCAAGAACTGCTCGAAAAATAATGCATCACTTTAAAAAGAAAGAGCTTAGCCCGTAAGAATTCGGATTTCGCCTACCTTATATCTCCTCACCGAATCTTGGCCTTGAATCCCCAACTGAATCACTGGTTCACCGCTAAACAAATCCACCAGGGCAATCCGCACGTCATAAGTTCCCGAGGGCAAATTTTTGGGTAGGTGGAAGACACTGATTCCCGAATACGTTTGGCCGCACACCCAGGAAATTGGATCAAATCCCGGGTCCGCTTCGCTGAATTTTGTATTTCCCTCCGCGTCCGTCAAGTACAGCTTTAAAGGGTGTCGAACATAGAGGCGGCCCACATTGCGGTTGACCCAAGAGTGTCGCAAAACCAGCAAATGACCGGCTGGCAACTCCTTGGGCCAACTTAGCGAGAGCGGAACCAGGCGGTATCCCAACCCTCCTGCTCGCAGCCCGCGCTCCAAGACGTCCTTATCTTCGCGGAGGGCGCGCTGATAACTCGCGGCATCCATGTAAAAATGCGCATAGTTCGAATGCCAGGCCAGCATCACATCAAGATTTTCGTTGAAAGTTCCATGGATGCCATCATTTTTGATATCAGTATATGGCCAATTCCCTTCGGCCCACATGGGATTGCCGCGCCAGTATTTGCGCATGAACTCGGTATCCCAAGTGTCCAGTCCATCGATGAATCCGTGACGCGCAAAAGCAAATCCTTCCTCCAGCGCCACGTCCAAAGCCTGCCGATATATGAAGTCCCGAAGGCTCTTGACCTGCTTGTTATCCCAATCAAAACAATAAGAGATCGAGGGCTTGCCAACTTTGAAAGTCGTCGCGTACATGCGGACCAGGTTGGCAAGCACCTCGTGCTTCACCTGGATGCCAGGCCATAGGTAATGTGACCACAAGGTATGCCATTCTCCCCATTGACCGTAGCCCATCACTCCCCAAAGAATGATGGGGCTATCTTCCTTGTCGTAGCGCTCCGCTAAGCGGGTAAGAAGTTGCTGCAGTTTTGGCAAGTACAACTTGGCATACGAAGGGTCTGTATAGTCAGGCTCACGTTTTGCCGAATGCCCTTCGCCTGTGTAGCGATGGAATCGGACACCCGCCTCCCAGAGCCAGTCGGGGCAAGCCGTATTACCCGGCGCGCCGTTCCATCCAGGGTCATCTGTAACCCATACGCGTAATTCAATTTGTTTTTTTCGGTGGCTCCAGTAATTGATGATTGTGTCCAGATCGTCCCAATGATAAACGCCTCGCGTGGGTTCCAAGTCAGACCACATCCAGTCGATCAAAACCCAGTTGAAGAGCGGGGCATCATCGCCAAATCCCACGGTGTTGTAATCCACCGTAAAGCGCTGTCCCGTGTAGTAGCGGATTCCAGCCCAGAGCCCCCAGCCCATATAAGGGTTGGAAAGCGGATCGCTGATCTCGATAGGTCGAACCGTGGTGAGAAGATTTCGATTGGTTCGATTGGAGTCAGAAACGCTTTTCTCTTGTGCCCCAAGCGGAGATGAATAGTTTAAAGAGCTCGCTGTGACTCCCCATCCAATCGTTTTCAGAACTTCCCGCCGGGAAAATGATTTGTGCACTATTTGGACCTCACCATGAACCGCTCTATGTGCTTTTTAGCGCGATGTGTGATCGAACTCACTGTTGGAAGTCTCTCGTGGTCATGTTTTCCATGGACTGTTCTGCGGCCCGGTCAAACAATTCGAGAGGCTATCCACCAGGAGGTGCCGACGGATACTCACGGGCAGTAGGCCTTGTCGCAACCGGCTCCGCCTTCAGGGGAAGTAATCCGGATGCGGCCAACGCGATACCTTAATTCGGAGTCCTCACCGGCAATGCCAAGGTGAAGCCGCGGTGTACCATTCCCGTCCACCAGAGCAATGCGAACGTCATAGATGCCAGGAGCTAAGTTTTTAGGAATGTGAAATACACTCGCCAACGCGTACCTCTTCCCCTTGATCCAAGTCGTTTCATCAAACCCCGTATCGACTTCGCTGAACTTGACAGCTCCGTTCACATCGGTGAGATAGAGCTTCAAAGGATGGAGGACGTAGAGACGACCCACGTTGCGATTTACCCAGGTCTGCCCGAAGACCAGAAGATCTCCAGCGGGCACATCTGGCCGCCAACTCAGCGAGACGGGAACTAACCGGTAGCCCAGCCCGCCAGGCTTGAGGCCGCGATCTATGACTTCAGGTTGTTCTCGCACCACACGTTTGTAACTGCCGGAATCAAAATATAAATGGAAAAAATTGGCATGCCAGTTAAGAGCCACGCTCAAGTTTTCACCGAATGTACCATGGGTTTTCTGATCCATTAGATCGTCATAACTCCAGTTGCCTTCGGCAATAATCGGATTATCCCGCCAGTAGGTCTCCATAATGTCGCGGTCCCACCCTTTTAATCCATCAATGAACCCCGTCCATTCAAGTCCAAAATGGTGTGCCAGGGCTACGTCTAAAGCCTTGTTGTAAATGTGATCCTGCATATTTTGGAAGTCAGCGTCGTTCCAGTCGCGATCCGCCATCTCCATCAGTTGAATGTGTTTGAAGGTGCGGATGTAAAGCTTCATGATGTCGCTTAGAATTTCGTGCTTTGCTTCAACGCTGGGGAATCTATAATGCGAATACCAGGTGGCCCAATCCGCCCAGTGTCCGTAACCCATCGCTTGAAGGAAAATAACAGGGGTTCCTGGTTTGTCGTAACGTTCCGCGAAGGCGGCTAAAAACTTTTGTAGCTCAGGCAGATAGATTTGGGTGTAGGAAGGATCGGCGTAATTCAACTCTCGTTGCATCACGCCGCCGTTGCCCTTGTATTCGTTGTAGCGTACCCCTTTCTTCCAGATCCACTCGGGCAACACTGGAGCGCCGGGATGTCCATTCCATCCGGGATCGTCCGTCACCCAAAATCGCACAATAAACTGTTTGTGGCGCGCCGCCCAATACTTCAGGACCGCGTCAAAATCACTCCAGTTGAACTGTCCCTCCTTGGGTTCAAGGCTGGCCCAGTCCCAGTCCACCAAAACCCAGTTGAATAAAAGCGCGTCATCTCCGAACCCAAGGGTATCTTCCTGAACATTAAACGAGCGCTCGCTGTAACCGAACTGTCTCCGGCCCACCCAAATCCCCCACCCCATATAAGGGTTCGGCAGCGGGCCGGAAGCCTCGGCGGGATGAACTGCTTCGGGCGCATCGTTGGATTGCCTTTGTCCATTAATGTTCCGGCTCAGAGCTATAACGTTTGTCAAGAAACACAGGAGCAGGCTGGTTCCAAGCCTAAGACTCCACTTTGGCATTGTGTCTCCCATCTTAAAACGCAAAGCGTTCCTCAAATTGATTGCTTAAAGACCTGAAGTGGGATAGAGCCTTCCAAGGCGAAAATGGAACTCCGATCAAGCCGATCATACCTATCATATCGGACATGCGCAGTCAAGAAATTTTAGCCCGACGTGTCAACACCCTAAAAACCTTCACGCTTATTGAGGGAGATTGTAAAGAAACCGCTGGGTTTGTTGCTGAGCAAGGCCTTGCTGTGCCTCACGCGCTCGAAGCCTCTGGAAAACTTGCTCCTCAGTTGCCGCCGAGCGGTTTTGACCGAGGCGCCGATATACTTCAGCAAGGCGATAGTGAGCTACGGCAAGTTCAGGGTTCAGTTTGATTGCCTTCCTGAACTCTTCAGCAGCACTTGGCCAGTTGTGAACCTGGCTGTATAAAATACCTAGTGCCAGGTGGGAATCAGCAAAATCAGGGTTGAGTTCAATGCTGCGTTTCAAAAGTTCGGTAGCCCGTTGAAAGTCGTTTCCTCCACTTGCTAGCTCTGACTGGTAGGCGGCTTGTCCAAGAAAGTAATATGGCCAGAACGCATTGGGGTGTGCCCTGGAGAAGCCGGAGAGTAGCTCTGCGGTTTGCTGTGTTTCTTGCCCTGTCAATTCAACGGTAAGCGCCAGAAAATAGAGCGGCAAGCCTTGATCGGGAAATCTTCTTGCAGCTTCCATAAAAGTCTTCAGCGCCTGCTCGTAATGTCCATTTCCAAAATAAGCCACACCCAGCGCCAGAAGCAGTCTAGTCGAACTTGGGAACCGTTGAACAACCGGTTCCGCAACCAACGTGGCGGCATCAAAGGTTTTATGTTTTAGTAGCTCCAGCAGATAGTCATACCAATAACTTTCGTTTGCCGGGTCAAGCTTCGTCGCCATCTGATAAGCGCGGACGGCGTCGAGATAACTGCCGCTCTTTTCCAATGCATCGGCAAGCAGATTCTCGACCTCCGCCGTATCATGGCGCTGCTGTTCCGCTTTCAGGATTTGTATTGCCCTCTGTAACTGGCCGGCGCGGTAATAGGCCAATCCCAGGTTATAGGCAACTTTGTAGGATTGCGGGTTGAACTGATGTGCCTGACTCAGATTCTCGATGGCCCCTTGATAATCGCCAGCTTCAGCTTGGAGAGCTCCCAACTCTGCAATATCTCGGGCCGGCGAAGAACTACTTTTTGCGATCTCGAGACTGGTCCTTCTTGCATCCATGAACATTCTAAGAACGAGCTCTGTCTTAAAGAGATTCAGCAAAATTTCTCGGTCTTCTGGTGCGCCGCGCCGGGCTGCGAGGAACTGGAGAAGTGCCTCGCGCGGCTCTCGCAACTTAAGCAGAATGAGGCCAAGATCATTATGAGCCGTCGAGTCTCGAGGATTTAAGCGGATGGCCTCCGTAAATTCATCGCGGGCAGCTATGAGGTTACCCAGACTTGCATCATGTTTCCCGAGATTGACGTGGATTTGCGGGTCGTTGGGCCGCAAGCGCTCCGCTATCTTGAAATGAACTGTGGCGACTCGGGATTCACCTTGTTCATCTAGGACGATACCGAGAAGCACCTGAGCTTGATAATCATCCGGATCAACCTTAATGCGCCTTTCAAGCTCTTGCCGTGCAACAGCCAAATGACCTGCCTGAATAGCTTTCTCGATTTGGGTGTAGTCTAAACTTGCTACACGGGTTTGTAGCGCGGTAACAAACAAAAGGCCCGCAACTAACCCGTAAAGATTAGCGCAAAATCCAAATCGTGCTTGCATTTTTCCGGTTTTCTTCAAGTCGGGCCAAAAAGGTCGCTGAGCGAGCATCATGCCAGAACCGAGTTGTTCTCGGGAGTGATAGAGGCCTTCGCAGGGATCACCCTCAACGAAAATCGACTGGCCCGGTGCGTAGTGCAGCTTGACCGCGCGATGCAAAAGGAATTTCAACTCCGTTTCAGACAGGTCTTGAAAAAGCGAGATGTGCTTCAGAGAAGTGTAGCGGCTGGTGTCCATGGCGGAGTTCCGTCAGTCGAAAGTCATTGTGTTTTGCGGGCGCTCATAAGAGTCGCGGCACTTCTGTCACAAAGAATTGTTTGACCCTTTCCCATGTCAGGTTGACAAGCATGTCGGGCATGGGATCTTTTTCCGCCTCCTCGAAATAGGTCAGCGACTTCAAGATGTGCACCATGCTGTAGTTTGCCTGCGTGTACTTCACCTTGAACCACACGAGGAGTTGTTCCAATCCGTGGTGCTCTGAAACGGCGTAGAGGTCGATGAAGTCGCGCTTGGTTCCGCGTCCGGCAATGGCGCTAATCTTCATGCAAGCAATATCCCGAGGATCGGCAACTTTCACTTCAAACAACACATCACAAGGAAAGAGCAAGGGATAGCGGTATCCCAGGAAACTTACCTTTGTCTCTCCGATGGTCAGATGAAGAGTTTCGAGATCCCTCGCTAAAACCCGCAACCCGTCAAGCGCCCCGAGTTTCCCAAGGGTTGCTTCCGGGTCGAACGGCTGGTGGCTGAAAAAGTCCAAATCAATGGATCGGCGGTGGCCAAGATGGAGCGCGACACCTGTCCCACCCGCAAGATAGAAATTCGCAAGAACGGAGATGCGCTGCAAATTCCGCAGAGTTTGCTCAACTGTTTCTGTGATCACTTCCTTGTGCCACATAAGGTTGTCTTGATTGTTGGTAGTTTACTCGATTTCGTTGAATTGAACAGCGTTGGGAGAGAATTTAGTAGGCTGCTTTGAGTGCGGCCACTTGCTCAGCCGGGATTCTGTAGGCTAACGCCCAGAAGTTTGCAGTTCTCGGGGAAAGTCTTCGCTCTTCCGTGATGACCCGCTTGATCGCTTCTTCCGTGAAGGTTTCCCTAAGCCACGCGACAGCGTCCTTGTCACCATATTCCAGAACGCGGGCGATGGTGTACTCGGGGAAGGAGGCAGGATGGAAAGCTTCCAAGTTTATATCCCAGAACAGTGAGCGTAAGTTCTGTGGGATCATAGGCTTATGTTACCGTGTCTAATTCCATGGGTCAAGCGCCGAGGGGTCCTGATTGCGTCAGACATGCTGTCCGACGCAGAGCTTACCGCCCTCAAGAGTTTCTGGATGTGGGAGCCTTTCAAAGCGAAATGGGACTATATCCGCGATTGGGAAGATCACAAGATAGAAGCCATGCGGGAGTTCGAGCACTACGCGAAAGCAAAAGGCATCGCGATCGAAGCCGCACAAACGCCTCGACCTCTTACCCACTGGATGGGCTGAGCCGGGCGACTGAGCTGTCTGGTGCCGAAGGCCGGTACCGGCTGAGAACTCGAGAGGCAATTTCTCGGTGAGCTCATCACGGCTCTCGACTGCCAAATCAATGCAATAGCCTCCCGGCAGCTTCCAAGGGCGAGCGCCAATTCTTGCTCCGGAGTTCACGCTGAAGTGGGCGAGATTTCCCATGACGAGGCGCACGGTCGAGACCACGCAAACAGGCTGGCCTTGGAAGACACCTTGCCACGTGATCTCGTCAGCCGGCAACGTTTTGCAGTTGCCGACCTTGCGGCGGCTCACTTCACTGAAAACGTCCGTCCATTGCATAAGGCCTCTTGCCTTTCCCTGGGTATTGACGATTACCGCAGCCGGGCGAGCCTTCAACTGCGGCGTTGCCATCCGGCACGCGACCCTCATGATCCGTGAGAGTCATCGAGCGGGTGACGCTGACGAAAAGCGGCGCGATCCTGTATTCATCGCTCGCGCGGTTTATGGCAACGATGGCCGCGGCAGGCTCGCCGTTTACGAAACACGAAAAGAGCGCGAAGTTCGTGTACGAGCCGTGCAGCAGGGCCGCGAAGGTTTCACAATGGGCCGTGATGGTATGGGCGCTTACAGCGTTCCTCATGCTTCGATGTGCCCGAGGCGACGAGCTTGCTCGGCATAGGCTGAGAGCGTTTTGTCGGGTCGTTGGGGTCAATTTCGGTCAGCAGCCATGAGGAGGCAGCGTCCGGCGTGAAAAGTTTCACGACAGGTTCGAAATCAATTTCGTCATTCGTACCACGCACCAGCTCCTGTCGGCGCCCGTTCTCTCGAAGCTGCGCTTCGATTTCTTCCGTGAGGAGTTCCATCGGTAATCTCCTGGCAGATGTCGTCTTATTCGAGGGTTTTT